>ERZ839823.1935-NODE-1935-length-18038-cov-3.537341_pt1 | contig 18038 bp, 20 predicted proteins | sample MGYA00519862_ERZ839823 | MGnify/ENA primary metagenome ERZ839823 (study PRJEB31850, sample SAMEA3708853) | human gut metagenome | biome: human gut; feature: human-associated habitat; material: faeces | place: China | collected 2014 ...
AGCCCAGCTTTTGCTGGACTTTTTCGACAGACTGAAACGGACTGTTGTGTAAAAACAACAGCCCGTTTTTTAAACTCATTCGATATTTGTAACGTTGCTCATATCATAAAGCCCGGCGGGCTTACCGTAAAGGAACTTTGCCGCCTTAACCGCGCCTACGGCAAAAATCTCGCGCGACTGCGCGGTGTGGGTGAGGGTTATTACTTCATCGTGCCCCGCAAAAATAACCTCGTGCTCGCCGACTATCGTGCCGCCGCGCACCGAGTGTATGCCTATCTCGTTTTTCGGGCGTTTGCGCCTTACCGAGTGGCGGTCATATTCGTAGTTCAGCGTATCGCCGAAAACCGAGTTAATACCGTTTGCAAGCATTATTGCCGTGCCCGAGGGCGCGTCCAGCTTTTGGTTGTGGTGCTTTTCTATTATTTCAATATCAAAGCCGTCGCCGAGTACCTTTGCGGCTTTTTTTGCAAGCGCCGCTACAAGATTTATGCCGAGCGACATATTAAATGTGAAAAATATCGGAATATTTTCAGCCGCCGCGCGTATTTTTTCAGTCTGCGCGTTATCATAGCCCGTGGTGGCAATAACTACGGGCAGCTTGTTTTTTACGGCGTATTCAAGCATAGGCTCCAGCATAGAGGGGTGGGAAAAATCAATTATCATATCGGCTTTAACGTTTATATCGCCGAATGAGGAAAAAATCGGGAATTTTTCGCCGTTATTGATTTTGTCAATTCCCGCAACTACCGAAATATCGCTGTCGGCAGCCGCCGTGCTTGCCACAAAGCCGCCCATTCTGCCCGAAGCCCCGCATAATATTACTTTTATCATATGTATTTCACTTCCGCTTTTTAATTGCACCCGATAGGTAAAGGCCCATCGGGTGCATAAAATTTGTAATGTTTTATTTAAGGCAGCCGCACTCTATAAGCTTTTCGCGAAGAACGGCGCGCGCGCCCTCATCCATAGGATAAAGCGGCAGGCGGCAGGGACCCGCTTCAAGCCCTAACATATTCATAGCCTCTTTTACGGGAATGGGGTTAACGTCGCTGAAAAGCGCGTTCATAAGCCCCACATGCTTTATTTGCATTTCTGCGGCGGCTTTTGTGTGCCCCTCAAGGTATTCGGCGCACATTTTATGCATAACCCCCGGCAGAAAGTTTGAAAGCACCGAAATAACGCCAATTCCGCCGAGTGACATCATAGCTACGGCTTGGTCGTCGTTGCCGGAATAAATATCAAGGTCATCCCCGCAGAGATAGCGTGTTTTCGCAACCGAGGATAAATCGCCGTTAGCCTCCTTGGTGGCTACTATATTCGGGTGCTTTGAAAGCTCCTTGTAGGTTTCGGGCTTAATTGCAACCCCCGTGCGCGAGGGCACGTTATAAAGAATTATCGGCTTATTAACGCGGTCGGCAATGTAGTTATAGTGCGCCACAAGCCCACGCTGCGAGGTTTTGTTGTAATACGGCGTTACCATAAGAAAAGCGTCGGCGCCCGCCTTCTCTGCGTCCTCGCAAAGCCCTACCGAATACACCGTGTCGTTGCTGCCCGTGCCCGCTATAATGGGCACTCTGCCCGCGTTTACTCTTGCGGCGGTTTCAATAACCTTAACGTGCTCATCATAATTAAGCGTGGATTTTTCACCCGTAGTCCCGCAGATAACAAGCGCGTCAATTCCGCCCTTTACCTGCTCGTCAACAAGTGTTTCAAGGCGCTCGAAATTTACGCTGCCGTCTGCTTTCATAGGGGTAATAAGTGCCGTGGCTGCTCCCGTGAATATACGTTTTTTCATAAAAGACCACTCCGTTTCTTATAAAATCAGTCCATATAACCCTTTGCGCATAATAATTCGGCTAAAAGCACCGCGCCGCCCGCAGCGCCGCGCAGGGTATTGTGCGATACGCAGACAAACTTGTAATCATACTGCGTATCCTCGCGCAAGCGCCCGACGGATATTGCCATACCGCCCTCAGAATCTCTGCAAAGTCTGGTTTGCGGCATATCGTCCTCGGTGTAATAATGTAAAAATTGCTTGGGTGCGTGCGGCAGGGAGAGCGCTTGCGGCTCGCCCGAATAGTTCGCCCATATTTCAAGTATTTCTTCTTTGGTGGGTTTCTTTTTAAAATCAACGAAAACTGAGGCTAAGTGACCGTCCGATACCGGCACGCGAATACACTGAGCGGTGAATTTCGGGCTTTCTGCCGGTACTATTTCGCCGTTTTCTATTTTGCCCCAAATTTTAAGCGGCTCTTTTTCGCTTTTTTCTTCCTCGCCGCCTATAAAGGGGATAACGTTATCTATCATTTCGGGCCAGCGCTCAAAGGTTTTGCCCGCGCCCGAAATTGCCTGATAGGTGGAAACAAGCACCCTTTCAACGCCGAATTTTTCATCAAGCGGGTAAAGGGCGGGCACATAGCTTTGCAGCGAGCAGTTGGATTTAACCGCAATAAAGCCGCGCTTTGTGCCGAGGCGCTTTCTCTGCGCGGGTATTATTTCAAGGTGCCCGGTGTTTATTTCGGGTATTATCATAGGCACGTCGGGCGTGAAACGGTGCGCGCTGTTATTGGAAACAACGGGGCACTCATGCTTTGCATATTTTTCTTCAAGCGCCTTTATTTCGTCCTTTTTCATATTAACGGCGCAGAAAACGAAATCTACCCGTTCGGTTATTTTATCAATATCGCGCTCGGCGTCAAAAACGGTCATATCCCGCAAATTCTCGGGAATAGGCTCTTTCATAGCCCAGCGGCTGCCTATTGCGTCGGTATATTTTTTATCGGCTGAATTTGCGCTTGCGGCAAGCGCGGTCACATTGAACCACGGGTGATTATGCAGCAGCAGCGCAAAGCGCTGACCTACCATTCCTGTAGCGCCGATTATACCGACATTGTACTTTTTCATTTGAAAACACATTCCTTCTGAAGACATTTTTTAAAATTCAATCTTGAATTATATTGCCTTATGCAATATAATTAAATATAACATTACAGATAATGTTTGTCAATTTATTTTATGCCGAAATATCAAAGAAGTTGTGGATTATTTTATGAAAACAAGCGATTTTTATTATGACCTGCCCGAGGAGCTTATAGCGCAGACGCCCGTTGAGCCGAGAAATTCTTCAAGGCTTATGGTCCTGCCGCGAAACGGCGGTGAAATTAAGCATAAGCATTTTTATGACTTGCCCGAGTTTTTAAAGCCCGGCGACTGCCTTGTACTTAATAACACCCGAGTTTTACCGGCGCGGCTTTACGGCACGCGGGAGGACACGGGCGCGGTAGTTGAATTTGTGCTTTTGCGGCAGCACGGCAATAAGCTCTGGGAGTGCCTTGCGGGTCCCGGCAAAAAGGCTAAAACCGGGTATAAATTCAAATTTTCCGATAAGCTTACGGCAACCGTAACCGACGTTTTGGAGGACGGCAACCGTATGATAGAATTTGCCTGCGAGGGCGATTTTTTCGCGGTGCTTGATGAGGTGGGGCAAATGCCCCTGCCACCGTATATAAAGGAAAAGCTAAAGGATAAGGAACGCTACCAGACGGTATATTCAAAGGATGCAGGCTCCGCCGCCGCGCCTACCGCGGGTCTGCACTTTACAAAGGAAATGCTTGAAAGCATTAAGGCTATGGGCGTAAATATAGCCTATGTTACGCTGCATGTGGGGCTCGGCACTTTCAGACCCGTTAAGGTAGAGGACGTAACGCAGCACAAAATGCACACCGAGCATTATTACATACCCGAGGAAGCGGCGAAAACCATAAACGAGACCCGCAAAAACGGCCGCAGGGTAATATGTGTCGGCACTACATCCTGCCGCACGGTTGAAAGCTGCGCAAAGAAATACGGCGAGATAAAAGAGTGCTCGGGAGACACCGATATTTTCATTTACCCCGGCTTTGAATTTAAGTGTATGGATGGGCTTATAACCAATTTTCACCTGCCCGAAAGCACGCTTATAATGCTGGTCTCCGCCTTTGCGGGATACGATAACGTGATGAACGCCTACAATACCGCCGTAAAGGAAAGATACCGCTTTTTCAGCTTCGGCGACGCAATGCTGATTTTATAAAATAATAAGGGAATAGATTTATGTACAAACTTTTAAAACAAGAGGGCAGCGCGCGGCGCGCCGAATTTACAACCAACAGGGGCACCGTTCAGACCCCCGCGTTTATGAACGTGGCAACCGCCGCGGCAATTAAAGGCGCGGTTTCCGCCGGGGACTTAAAAACTCTCGGCTGCCAGATAATGCTTTCAAACACCTACCATTTGCACGTCCGCCCGGGCGACGAGGTCATACGCGGTTGCGGCGGTCTTCATAGGTTTACAACCTGGGACGGACCTATTTTAACCGATTCGGGCGGGTTTCAGGTGTTTTCGCTTGCAAGCCTGCGCCATATAACCGAAGAGGGGGTTACCTTTGCTTCACATGTGGACGGCAGACGTATCTTTATGGGTCCTGAGGAAAGTATGACAATACAGTCAAACTTAGGTTCTACAATCGCCATGGCGTTTGATGAATGTGTTGAAAACCCCGCGGAGTATTCATACTCCAAAGCCTCCTGCGAGCGCACCGCGCGCTGGCTTGCGCGCTGCAAAAAGAAAATGGCGGAGTTAAATGCAATGCCGGGAACGGTAAACCCGGAGCAAATGCTTTTCGGAATAAACCAGGGCTGCACCTATACCGATTTGCGGGTCGAGCATATGAAAAGAATAGCCGAGCTGGAGCTTGACGGCTACGCAATAGGCGGGCTTGCCGTGGGCGAGCCTACCGAGGTTATGTATGATATAATTGATAACGTAACGCCGCATATGCCGCAAAATAAAATACGTTACTTAATGGGTGTGGGAACGCCCGCGAATATACTCAACGCCGTGGAACGCGGGGTTGATTTGTTTGACTGCGTAATGCCGAGCCGCAACGCGCGCCACGGGCATTTGTTTACTTCAAAGGGAATTATAAACCTCAACAATAAAAAATATGAGTACGATATGTCCCCGATAGACGAAAACTGCGGCTGCCCTGTTTGCAGCAGGTACAGCAAGGCGTATATCAGGCATTTGCTTAAAAGTCAGGAAATGCTTTCGCAAAGGCTTACGGTTATGCATAATTTGTGGTTTTACAATCATCTTATGGAGGATATAAGAAACGCGCTTGATAACGGCTGCTTTGCCGAGTTCAAGCGGGAAAAGGAAGAAATATTGTCAACACGCATTTGATAAATTTAAAACAGTTTTCTTTATTTTTGAAAAATATAGAATTTTTACTTGACATTGTTCGCGCTTTATCGTATAATAACAAAGTCGCGAACATATATGCTGCTATGGCTCAGATGGTAGAGCGCGTCCTTGGTAAGGACGAGGTCACCGGTTCAATTCCGGTTAGCAGCTCCAGACCTGTTCGACTATAAAGCACAAAAGCCGAAAACCCTTGAGAAATCAAGGGTTTTTCGCTGTTTTAGGGGCAATGTTCAAAAGATAATTTTAGGGCACAAAACCCAATAGAATGTTCGACTAAAAGGACTTGAACCGGGGAAGCGTATATTTCTCAAAATCAGACCTCATTTTTTATATGAGAATTTATTGCTGCCTCACCACCCGGACTCGAACTAAAGTCATATATATAGACCGTAGTTTCTTTATTACATATAAAGATTTTACGGTCTTTTTTTATGCTTGTTTATCCTCCTTACAGACGAATACATAACCGAATTAAACATCAGTCAGATGCTATCTGTCAGCGGTTTGGGTTAGAGGTGTTAACACCATATCAGAAGCCTAAACAGAAATCTATCATTCAGCGAGAATACCGCACCGCTTTGCGCGGTGACAGTAAAAAGCTGAAGCTGACAAATGCAATAGATTATGCGGTAACAACAATCCGATAGAGCAGATAACCGAGGAAACGGTAGCAGCATTGACCGAACCGATACAGCCTCAGTATCTGCTGCTGACATTGGAACAGTACAACAAGATAGCGGAATACTTTTCGACAGTTGGGAACAGCATTGTAAGAAACACGGATTTAATATCCGAACTTCCGACGCATCAGGATTTGAAAGATCTGATCGTACAGACGTTAAGGCCGTGCTTAACGGAAATGCGCAAGGCGGCAACAGACAAGATGGACTCGATAGAGTATTCAACCAAGGACAAATTATCGTGGCAATTTATATTTCAAAAAGTGCAATAAAATATCATATGGCGATATATTTGTTTCGCATATTGACAAGCTGTAAACCTGCATAAACACTGGAAAAAAGAAAGAAACCGCTTAAAAAGCGATTTCTTTAAAATGGTGGGAGAGAGTCAAGCATATCCGAACCTTTTTCCAAGTCGGTCAAAGAAAGTGTTTTCGCACCCTTTTTAAAATTAAAATAAAACTCTATTCGGTCATCATATAGAATTATCGAGTTTACAAAACTGTCAACAAGCCTTCTGCGATTTTCCGGTTTTGATGCATCCGCCTTTCTGAAACGATGAAACCAAAATTTAATCTGGTCACGGTCAAGCGTAGGTCTCGTAATATTTTCCTTTGCGATTTCAATTTCAAATTCTTTCTTTTGACCTTCCAATTCTTCAAGGCGTTGTTTTGTGGATGCTGTAATAATACCTTGCTCGATAGCCGAAAGAATATTGGAAATACTTTTATTAACTTCATCAAGTCTCTTGTTAAGTAAAGATACAGCGGTGTTTTCCTGCCTTTGCATTTTCATAACAAGGTCGGTTACATCATCAATCAGATTATCATCCCAAATGCATTTGAGAATTTGATCAATGACAATATCCTCAATCCACTTCTTTTTAACAGCCTTTTTATCACAGCCGCGCTTTCGCTTTGCCGAAAGACATTTGTAATAGCGATAGGTTTCTTTATTCCTCGCCGTTCCGCTTTCACCGACCATAAATGTCATACATTTTCCGCAGTACAGCTTTGTTGATAAAATATATTCTTCGTCTGCGCGGTGCCGCGCCGGTGATTTTTTATTTTTGGCAATGCGCTCCTGTACACGGTTAAATAAATCCTTCGGCACAATAGCAGGGATACCGTCGGGAACAAGAATATCACGGTATGAATATTCGCCGATATATCTTCTGTTGGTGAGCAGATTGGAAACGGTGTTAATTGTCAGCTTTGTTCCCCTGGTGTTTCGCAATCCTTTAACATTTAAATCGTCGGCAACCTCTTGCATAGTCTTTCCTTCATCATACATTTCGTATGCCGAAAGAACTAACGGAGCGGTATCATTGTTAACAACAAAGTGCTGATTTACAATGCTATATCCGACAGGAACAGTTCCGCCGTTAAAGCGGCAACTCAATGCATTTTCGGTCTGCCCACGGATAACTTTTTCTGCCAGCTCCGCAGAATAATACTCCGCCATACCTTCCAAAACAGACTCAAGGATGATGCCTTCTGCGCCTTGTGAAATAGCTTCGGTGGCAGAAAGCACACGGACATTATTTCTTTTTAGAATACTTTTATAATGTGCGGAATCATAGCGATTGCGGGCAAAGCGATCAAGCTTCCATACAATAACGGTTTCAAACTGCTGCTTTGCGCTGTCTTTGATCATCTTTTGAAAATCTGGGCGGTTATCGGTTTTAGCTGACATTGCCCTGTCAATGTATGTGTCGATAATCTGAATACCGTTCTTTTCGGCAAACACCTTGCACTCACGCAACTGACCTTCAATGGACTCTTCACGCTGATTATCACTTGAATACCGTGCATATATCACGCCTGTCATTTTCTCACCGCCTCAGCTTACAACCTTATATTTAATTCGCGGACCGTATTTTACCGAGGAAAGCAGCCCCAACTGCTCAAACTTTAAAACAAAACCTCTTATCGTTGCATAGGCGGCGTTCCCGAAATCTTTTTCGAGCCGTTTTGTTGAAAATTCTCCCGTACCGTAAGCTGACAGCACAAATCTCCAAAGCTTTGTTTCTTTTTCGGTTATTTTTCCTTCTTTAACGGCATCATCATAAACAGTTAAGGTTTCAACGGTTGCAGAATCCTCATTCATTTTATTGTAAACATTGTTTATAAAGTAAAGAATAAACGGAGTTACATCTATTTTGCCGCTCAGTTTCTTGTTTTCCTCAATCACCGTGTAAGCGTCATAATATGCTTTGCGGCTTTTTTCAATCCTGCTTGAAAACGGAATAAACAGCGCCGACTGATAACCTTTTTGAATTAAAAACCATAAATGGACGAGCCGTGCAATTCTGCCGTTTCCGTCAAAATACGGATGTACAAAGGCAATGTAAAAATGAATGATTGCCGCCTTAATTAGATCGTTAATGTCATCATCATTATTAGCAAATGCGATAAGCGACCTCATAAACTCAGGCACTTTTTGAGCGTCAAGCCCTGAATGTTCAATATGATCGCTGACAACATAAACCGTATCATGTCTGTAAAATTTGCCCTCTGACAATTTATCGTCATTGGTTAGAAAGTTGCCGACAGTCATCATATAAAGCCTATATAAATTGTCCTCGGTTATTTTGTTGGCAGTATCGGCAATAAATTCAAGCCCATGCTTGATGCCCAAGATTCTATCTTCCTGTTCGCCGTCAGGCGCCATTCCTTTTAGAATTTTGCGCACACTGTCACGGCTGAAATCCACGCTTTCAATAGCCGATGTGGATATAATTTCCTCCTCGGCGGCTTTGATTCCGTAATGCCTATCCTGTGGCTGTAATAACAGCTTTACCGCATTTTGATTGACGGCATTGAAGTCTTCTGTAAAAACAATATTGTTGCCGTCAAAATCATAAAGCGGCAAAGGTTTATAATATAATTCCTCTAATGTTTTAAGAAAGCTGTCAAAATCCGCACCGTACTTGTATTTGAGCTTTTTATAGTCCGGAAAATGCTTGTCCTTTAACATTTCGGTAAAGAGTTTAATGTCCATAGCAGCCTCCCCGATATAATAAAGTATCAGTTTATATCAGTATAGCGCAAACGCAACGAAATGTCAAGTATGAAAGCTGCTGTAGAAGGTGCTTCATATGCATCGGCATTAAGAATTATTTTGTTTCATTTCCGCAATAAAAACAAAAGCAAAATCTGTTTCAAATACTTTCATTAAATTCATTCCGCTTTGGGTGATATACTTCACAATATCTTCTTTATTATCAGGATAGATTTTGATTTTTCGTGTGCCGTAATCTATGGTATCGCTTTGATTTTTATCTATGGAAAGCACGAACCGACCGCCGATATTTAACAACGACCTTACTTTATTAATTGCTGCTTGCTTATCCCGTATGTGCATAAAGGTGAGTGACGAATAAATCACATCGAATTTGCGCCCGAACTCATAGCTCATAAAATCGCCGCAAATAAGCGCTACATTCGTCTGTTCTTTCAGGTTTTCCTTTGCCCGTTTTACGGTTTTCGGCGAAAGATCAATACCGCAAAATTCGCGACATTCGGGCGCCACACGAACTGCGAGCCGTCCTGTTCCCACACCGATTTCGAGGACGGATTTTTCTTTTGTCAGCTGTAACGAATCAATAAACTGTCGCCCGTCCCATTTGTCCATATATTCCCGCAGCGGCCAAGGGTCGCGCGCGGGATCGTTGTTTTCGTCTATAAGCAGGTCGTAATGTTCGGAAACAGCGGATGATTTGCAAAAAAACCGTTTAGTGCCGCAAACCTCTCCGACCGATGTAATTGTAAACCCGCACCTTTTATAAAACCCAATCGCCTCGTCATCGGTTTCGGCTGTGATTTTACTGACCGCAAATTTACTGAAAATGTAATCTATAAGCATACTGCCTATACCTTTTCCCTGATATCCGGGTTTTACGGCAATATCCAGTATTTCGGCGGTATTATCTTCTGTTTTAAATACAATAATTCCTTTGTATTCGCCGTTTTCCGAATAGGCGTAAACCTTCGATTTATCATCTGCCTGATACTTTTTCGCACGGATTAGCAACCGCTCGAAGGTTGGGTTAAATACGCTCGGAGCGAGCAAATGTAAAATAGCCGAGTCGCTTAATTTTTCTTTAACATCACAGATTGAATAAATAGTGCTGAATTTACCATATACTACTTCCATTTTACTCACCATTTGATACTAATTCATTTAATGCTGCATATTCTCTTAAATATATTCCACGTTTTTCTTCGTCAGTGGTAGCATAATCTTGATGCTTTGAAAAAATAGAAAGAGCCTCGTTAATATTTACCCATTTTGAAATCATTCCTACTTTTTTCTCACGTGGTGATAATTTTATTGAGGCTTCGCTTATAACCTTGCATACATAAAAATGAGTTTCAAATAGCCATTCTTCGTAATATTCATTCATTACAAGAAATTCTTTACTGACTGTTACGGTTTTACCCGTTTCTTCTGCTATTTCTCGGGCACAGCATTCCTCTAAAGTTTCATTTGCTTCAGCTCCACCTCCGGGAATATTGTAAATATCAGTTGACTTTTCATAGGTTAATAGGATTTTGTCTTCACTTATTACAATACCTCTTGCGGCAATTCTGTGCTTTGTCCATTTTTCAAAATGATTATCACCGATAATTTCTAAGGTTTTCATTTTAACAAATACTCCTTTATATCCCCGACAAACTGATTACCGCAACGGGCAAGCTCACCAAGAACACGGTTTATTCCCTGTTCGGTTGTGTACCAGTTATTTTTCGTGATATTATAGCAATGCACCGGGCAGACAATAAATTCAGTATCTGGGAAAGCCATCTGATAAAGCATAAGACAACGCCGAGCGTGAAACGCTTTGCAAGCGATCATCGCCGTTTTAATTTCAAGACTATTATCATTCACAATATTTCGAGAGAAAAAGGCATTATCGCGTGTATGACCTGACTTCTCCTCGCCGAAAATTGCCGTTCTCGGTACGCCGTTTTTTATCAGTACATCGGTGAAAAATTCACAGTCGGTTTTGTAGGCACCGTTGTATATTTCTGCCTTTGACCGCACACCGGGCCATTTATCCCGTTTTACACTAACGCCGCCCGACGGGATAACATATTTAGCAAAGCCTTTATTATACAGCTTTGCCGCATATTCCGGCTGCTCTGGGTGTGAACCGCCCGGCAGAAAAATAGCGTCAACCTTTTGTGGCTTGTTGGAAACAAATATAAAATTTGAGATGTCAACAATAATGCGATTATTCATACTTAAATTAATATCCTTTTCTCAATATATGAATTATTAGACATACCGTAGTTGACAGCCTTGTCATACAGTTCCTTTGCAGCTTTTGTTTGATTGCAGTCAATCAAAGCATTCACAATTCTGTTGATTGCTACGGTTGCCATATTATATTTTGAACGCTGGCCGTTGAGCCTTTCCCATTCACCTATCAAAAGATCGTTTGGTGCATTGTCTAAATGTAGCCACGGAAGCAATTGTGTCCCCAGTTCAAATACATCATATTCCGCTTGACCAAAGGTTTTTAGACAAAGGGCAGCATAAACTGTTTTATAAAAAATGTAATTGTTGGAGGTTTCGGATGATTTTAAAAATGTTTTGAAATTGTTTTTGGCAAACAGTAAATAGTCCGTAGGTGTTTTTAATGTCGGCGTTACCGACAAAGCCGCATTATGGCACTCAAATGTAATTGGTTCTACCGCTTTTATGGCGGTATTTTCGCTTATAGCGGTTTTATAACAGTTCCACCAAAAATCTCCGAACCCGCCGAGTTCAAGCGTAAAACGCTGGGTTGCGTCACAGGCAAGCCAAAATAAATATTTTGAAAGTTTATCGCTTAAAAATTTTGCAAATTCACTGTGGTTTCTATAAAGACCGTCGCTGTTTCTAAGCATGGCAAAGCTGTCCGAAATGTTCCAATAACAAAATCCGGTGAAGAAAGTATCCGCGTTTTCCGTTTGCAAAACGGAAGATAGGTATTCTATCATTGCACCCGGGGTTTGTTCGGCTTGCAGACTTTTAAACTTATTTCGGACATCTTTTTGAATTTTTATGTGCAATTAAATTTTCTCCATTCTAATAAATAAGGGTAAATACTTCTTTTAATTTATTTAATGTTTCTGCAGCAATCGGTCTAGCAGATTCACTGCCCTTCTTCAGCATATTTAATACTTCTGCTTTATCTTTCTCAAACATAAGTCTTCTTTCCCTAATAGGCTCTAATGTTTGCTGCATTATATCATTTAATCTTCTCTTAACTTTCATATCTCCTAATCCGCCTTTTTTATAATGTTCCTTCCATTCTTGTAACTCTTGCAAATCAGGATCAAATGCATCCAAATATTTAAATACCGTATTAACTTCAACATTCCCCGGATCTTCAACCCGCAAATGATTAGGATCCGTAAACATATTCATTATCTTCTCTTTTATTATTTCTGATGAATCCTTTAGATATATAGCATTATTTAATGACTTGCCCATTTTTTCCTGTCCATCTATTCCTGGTAAACGAGTCACTTTTGATAACAATGGTTTGCATTCCCTCAGTATATCAGTATTGAAGTGTCTGTTAATATGACGTACAATTTCATTCGTTTGTTCAATCATAGGTAGCTGATCTTCTCCTACCGGAATTACATTTGCTTGGAAAGCAGTAATATCCGCAGCTTGACTAACAGGGTATGTTAAAAAACCAACTGGTATTTCATTACCATATTTTTTTTGATGCATTTCATTCTTTACAGTAGGATTTCGTTTTAAACGAGCCAATGTAACAAAGTTTAAATAGAGCATGGTCAGTTCAGTCAGTTCCGGAACGAGGGACTGTATAAAAAATGTATTTAACTCCGGTTTCAAGCCAACTGCAAGATAATCTAATGCAACCTCAATTACATTGTCATGAACTTTGGCGGGATTATGCGCATTGTCTGTGAGTGCCTGAGTATCAGCAATCATAATATATGGTTTATCATAATTATTTTGAATCTCCACACGTTTTTTTAGCGAACCAACATAATGTCCAATGTGTAGAGCTCCTGTAGGTCTATCTCCTGTTAAAACAATATCTTTCATAAAAAATTACCTCCCAATTACTTATAGTCATTACTCCGTTACAATTTTTTCAGCAGTTTAAAATATTCACCTTGCTCATCACCGCCATTGAACAATACTTTTGTAAAACCTTTTTTACGGTACAGGTGAATGGCTGCAAAATTATCTTTGTCAACGCCGACAGTAATCTCTTTATAACCGTCACATTTCAGTTTTTCAATCATAAAATCAATTAAAATTCCGCCAATGCCTTTGTTTCTGTAATTCGGTTTTACAATCAGCCGTGACAGATAAATTCTTTGCCCGGAAATTGTGTAGTCGGGGTCATTCATATCATAAACGCAAGCTATTTCGCCTATAAAATTTCCGTTTTCTTTGCAGATATAAACTTCACGGTTTCCGCTCTCAATTTCTTTGCGGAATTTTTCAGTCAGCGGATCAGCCTGCATATCCCATATAGCATTACATTTGGGATAATCGTTAATATCCAACTTTTCAATATTATAGCTCATAAAAATTATCACTTGCTCGCTTTTACAATTAAAAATGTCGGCTTTATAAGTTCCTTTTCTAATATATTCGGAATGAAATCGGTTGCGTTTTCAATCGGCGACGGCTCACAAACCGTGTCAATAACAAAACCGACACGGCACAAAGCGGATATAATATTTGAAAATGTTCTATGATATTTCTTTACTCCGTCAACATACCAAAAAGTATCTCTTTCACCGGGTTGATTGTAATTTGAAAATGTAAACGAGGCGTAATTACCGTTTTCATCCTTATTATAGTGTTGTTTTCCGTCGAAAGTAGCGGTCACAATGGGGTGTTCCTGTGAAAACAAAAGATACCCGCCGGTATTAAGCAGGTTATAAATATCATTTGCAAGCTTTTGAAAATCAGGCACATAATGAAAAGCCAAAGAACTGTATACAATATCAAATTTCACTGATAATTTATCTAATTCCGACATACTCATTTGAAGATATTTGATTTTATCGTTCTTTGCTTCTTTATTTGCAACCGCAAGCATTTTTTCGGAAATATCTATGCCTAAAACGCTTTCGGCACCGTTTCTGACAAAATCCACACAGTTGTGACCGCATCCGCAACCCAAATCCAAAACAGATTTGCCTGCTGTATCGGGCATTAGTTTTTTCATTGCCGGCTGCTCTATCAAATTATTGTAATTTGCCCTGTTATCGCCCAATTTCTGATATTCCGTAAAGAATGTTTGGTCGTCAAAAATGTTTTGTTCTGTCATTCGTAGTTCCTCAACCTGCACATGATTTCATACATTGCCACTTTGTTAGAATCCCATTTTAGCAGTTTTCGTGCATCGTTATACGGCAGCCACTTATATTCGCTGTGTTCGCGCGAAAGGGTAGGGTCGGCGCTGCACTCAAAGGCAAAGCTGTATTCGGGAATTACAAAGATATTTTTATCCCAATGCGTTCTCATCTTTTCCGCCACCACTTCCGCCGGAACAAATGCGACGCTTTTAAGCTCGGTGAGTTTCTCGGCTGTTACGCCGGTTTCTTCCTTGATTTCGCGCAAGGCTGTGTCAATCGGTTTTTCGTTATTCTCACCGCCGCCGGCAATAAATTGCCAATAATCACCATTTGTTCTGCGAAAGATACAGAACAATGTCGTATCGTTAACTATACGATAAGGAATTGATATTATTTGATATGGTTCACGCATATTTACCCTCCACGAAATCAATTAATTGTTTCAAACTTTGAATACTCCACTTATCAGTATTGTTTCCACTTCGATCTATCAAGAATGATGTAAAGCCCTGTTCTCTTGCTCCATCTGCTTCAGGTTTATAATCATCAACATATAAAGATTCTTTCGGCAAAACACCTTGTGCATTGAGTGCGGCATTAAAAATTATAGGACTTGGTTTTCCTGCTCCTACTAAAGAGCTGGCTGTAAAGGAAGTGAAATATTTAGCAATTCCTAATCGCTGTAGACTGTATTCGAGTGATGGTGAGGTATCGCTTATAACGCCCATTTTATATCCGTTCTTATAAAAATACTCTAACACTTGTATGGTTTCAGGAAATAAGGCACGATCTCTACACCATAGCTCATTAAATAATAACTTGGCTCGAATATCTAAATGTTCTTTAATATTTTCACCTATTAGCAAATATCGATAATACCTTTTTAAAAACTCTTTCTCATCGTCAACTGTTTTATACCAAGGCTTTTTTCCTTCGCTTGCGAGGTTAAAAAGAGTCATCATTTTATCGTAGGACAGTTTGAAAGGCTTACCACTCCATTCGCTAATTATCTGATCTCGCCAAATTTCTTTTTCTTTATCAAAATATGTGAGTGTACCATCACGATCGAAAAAAACGGCCTTATATTTCACCATATTTCTTCCTTTCGTTTTTGCACAGCGATTTTGCGAAATTCCGCCGGGGCGGCGCCGATTTGACTTTTAAAAACACGGCTGAAATGCTGCACGGTTTTAAAGCCTGTCATATTTGCAATATCTTTGATTGGAACATCGGTAAAGGCGAGTTGTTTTTTTGCAACGGTAATGCGGTATTTCATAAGGTACTCTATTGCAGTAAGCCCCAGTTCCTCTTTCGTCAGCGCCGTAAGCGTTGTGTGGTTCATTCCGGCGGCTTTTGCTATATCGGGCAGAGTAATGCTTTCGTCAAAACAGCTTTCGATATACAGCACAGCGTCGCGCAGCTTTGCATTTTTGACAATAGGCGTATTGTCCGATTTTTGATGAGTCACACCGTATCCAATCAGCCCGTACATACGCTCTAAAGCAATAATAATTTCCATAAAATACGAGCGCCCGCGGCAAGACCAGTACCAATCCCGCTGATTTCGAAGCTCCTCCTGCATAAACTCTGCTGCCTGCGTTATTTTCTCAAGCTGCGCCTCGGCTATGGGTACAACATAAGCCTTATCGGTAAACGGCTTTAACAAAAATAAATCGTGCGTTGATGCAATATCGCCGTACTCTTTTTTACGCAGCATTTCAAAGGACATATTAACATTTAAAAATTCGGGATGAAAGTAAATACAGGAATACTGCACTTTTTGCTTTGAAATAAGCACGGGATCGGCGGTTTCGTCAAAGCAGATAAACGCCGGCGCCGCGGCGCAAAACTGCTCGTTTTCTACTTTAAATTCCAACTTACCGGCAGTCAGAATGATCAGCAAAAAGCATTTGTCTTTTATGTCAATGTTTTGAAGTCGGTCATTTCTAACGCACTCAATTTTTGCAACCTTACCTTCGTTATATTTCCTGCCTACCGTTATGTGCCGCATACTTTTTCCCACCTTACTAAAATTATTTTAACATAATATGAAAGCCCACACAACAATGAAATTTTATCTGATTCAAAAAACATTTTATCTAATTTTAAATTTTAGATATTGTGGAAATAATCGATTTAACAATTTGTGAAACAGAGGCCTTGACAAAACTTTTAAAGTCCGGTAAAATAAATACACAATCAAACTGATTACATAAAGTCTTGGCGCAGTACATAGTTAAATTCATATAGCTGCGCAAGGCTTATTTTTATCTCTGCCGGTATGTTCTTTGACAAAAGCATAATTAAAACGCAATCCCTGCGCGGATACTGTCAAGGAATCATCATACAGTTTTCTCGCAGGGATTTTTGTTACATATCGGTTGAAAGGAGTTGACGATAAAATATGGATCAGCCATATACTATCTATCCCGAAGGGATAGGCAAGCATATTGTTTGTATATACGGCAGGCTCCCGGCCGCCGCTTTACAAACAGCTTGTCGGGGAGAACCCCGAACCCCCAATAATACGACATCGGGGAATAAACAGCGGTAGTACGGCTGCCGCAGAAAGAGAGGACAACTAAAACCAACAAGACAAAAATGATTGCTATGCGTTTTCGTGAGAGCGATTATACGGCAATCAAGAATAAAGCAGAAAAAGTGAATATGAACTTCACCGAGTTTGTAACGTCAGCGGCAATGAATAAATCCATAACCGTTATAAACGGTCTTTCGGATGTGCTGAAAGAACAAAAAGCCATTGGCAGAAACCTCAATCAGCTGACAACACTTTGCAATATGGGCAAGATTGTATGTCCCGATTTACAGGAGTTAAAACAGCAATATGCCGAGGTGATGACTACACTTAACGAGATGGTCGGGAGGTGTGGCTGATGGCAACCTTTACGGCAATCCCCGAAAAGACACAGGCAGCCACAGTAATGAAACGAGTGCTTGATTATGTTATGCAAAATAAGAAAACCGTCATAGACGGAATAAAGCTTGTAAGCGGTCAGCACTGCGTTCCCGAATCGGCGTATCAGGAATTTATGGCTACCAAGCATCAATACGGCAAAGCAAAGGGTGTATTTTTCAAACAGTATGTGCAATCCTTTAAACCCGATTGCAATGCTACACCCGAACAGATACACCGCATAGGTTTGGAAACAGCAAAGCTGTTTGATGGGTTTGAAGTGGTCGTGGCAACACACATTGACCGCGATCACTGGCATAATCACTTCGTTGTTAATTCGGTTAACTGTGAAACGGGATATAAGATCCAAATTGATGAAAAAGGATTGGAAGCGCTACGGCATAAGTCGGATATGATCTGTCAGCAGTTTGGGTTAGAGGTATTAACACCATATCAGAAACCTAAACAGAAATCTATCAACCAGCGTGAATACCGTACCGCTTTGCGCGGTAACAGTAAAAAGCTGAAGCTGACAAATGCAATAGATTATGCGGTAGCAACAAGCCGAAGTAAAAAACAGTTTATCGAGCAGATGAAAAAGCTCGGATACGGTGTGAAATGGATAGACCGTTACAAGTATATAACCTATTCCACACCGGACGGTCAGAGGTTTCGGGATAACCGATTACTAGATGACAAATATTTAAAAACTAATATGGAGGAATTATTTGCTTATGGATATTACCAAACTAAAGAACAACAATCCGATAGAGCAGATAACCGAGGAAACGGTAGCGGCATTGACCGAACCGATACAGCCTCAGTATCTGCTGCTGACATTGGAACAGTACA
>ERZ839823.1936-NODE-1936-length-18037-cov-4.625848_pt1 | contig 18037 bp, 17 predicted proteins | sample MGYA00519862_ERZ839823 | MGnify/ENA primary metagenome ERZ839823 (study PRJEB31850, sample SAMEA3708853) | human gut metagenome | biome: human gut; feature: human-associated habitat; material: faeces | place: China | collected 2014 ...
GAATAGCCCTTTCCGCAAATGAAAGAATCGCTGAATTTCTTGATTTTGCGATTCAGGCCAAGTTTGCTTATGTCAACAGGCTGAGGCGATGATAAATCGTATTTATTCCATCTTTGGCAGGAGGGACAGCGATGACGCTGCTTGAATATCGCATCTTTCACACGGTCACCCAGCAGGGCAGTTTTGCGCGCGCCGCGCAGATTCTGCACCTGACGCCCAGCGCCATCAGCCACGCCGTCAGCTCCATGGAGGAATCCTGCGGCTTTTCGCTCTTTGTCCGCGGCAAGGGCGGCGTTTCGCTCACCCGCAGCGGCGAGGCGCTCTATCCCGTGATTCGGCAGGTGCTTTCCGCCGACGAGGCGCTGACGCAGACGGTCGGCGAATTGAAGGGCGTTCAGCGCGGCAAGGTGCGCATCGGCGCGTTCAACAGCGTGTGCGTGGCGTGGCTGCCGCAGCTCGTGGCGGAATACCGCGCGAAATACCCCGGCGTGGAAATTGAAATTGATCAGGGCACCTACGACGACGTGATCGAGTGGATCAAGACCGGCGTGGTGGATCTGGGCTTCCTCTCGACGGAATCCACGCGCGATCTGGCGGTGCGGCCGCTGTATCGCGACCGGCTGATGTGCGTGGCGCCGCGCGGATTTAAGACGAGAACGCCGGGTGTGATCGTCCCTGAGGAGATGCGCGCGGAGACGTTCGTTGTGCAGGGAGACGCGACCGACGCGGACGTGCAGGCGTTTTTGGCGAAATACCGCATCACGGTGCGGGCAACCTGCCGCGTGGTGGACGATCTTTCCACCATCGCGATGGTGGAAAGCGGGTTCGGCATCTGCATCATGCCGAGCCTGACGCTCGAACGTGTGCACGGCGACGTGGAGACCTACGCGATTGAACCGATGGAATACCGCGAGTTTGGCATTGCGGTGCTCAATCCGCAGATGATGGCCCCGGCCGTGCGGCAGATGGCGATGTTCATTGAGTCCTTCGCGCGGCAGAAACGGCGTGAAGCGCCGGCAACAAACGCGGGCTTTGACCCGGAAAACACGTTCTGACGCGGCGCGTCGGCATTGAAACGGAATTTGAGACGTTAAAATCAATGGGTCGCGCTTCCCCGCGCGGGGAGGGCGGCCTTTTTTCGCGCAAAAACGCCAGCGCGGGCATGCGCTTGATGCTTTGCAGACTTCGGCGGAGGCAAGGGCAGGGTCAACCCGCCTGATTGTGACAAAATTGTGAATCACCCATGAAGCCGAAAAGACAATTTGACGAAATGATTGCCTTTTGGCCGCGCGTCGCGTATAATGAAGGACATGGTTTTGATGCCGTAACAAACCGGCGTAACGCCGGATGCATCGCCGAGAAAAAATGTAAATCCCGCGGTTTCGCGCCCGCCGCGAAACGGATGCGGAAGGATTTGCATAACAAAATGGAGGGAAAACCTGATGAAGAAGAGTTTGCTGGCTCTGATGCTGGCCATTGCGCTGGTTTCTCTGACCGCGTGCGGCTCGAAGGTGAAAGAGCCGGAAGCGACGGCGACGCCGGTTGTGACCGAAGCGCCGACCGCCGAACCGACGGAAGAACCGACGGCCGAGCCGACCGAAGCGCCGACGGCTGTGCCGACCGAAGCGCCGACGGCTGTGCCGACCGAAGCGCCGACCGCCGAACCGACCGAAGCGCCGACGGAAGCGCCGACGGCTGTGCCGACCGAAGCGCCGACCGCTGAGCCGACGGAAGAACCGACCGCTGAGCCGACGGAAGCGCCCGCCGCGACCGAAGAACCCGTGGCCGAGGAAGCGGCGCTGACACTTTCGGACGACGTGCTGGCCTCCGCCTACAACGGCGCGGTGACGGTGCTGAAATCCGAAATTCAGGATGAATACGACCAGATGCTCAGCCAGTATGTCGCTTACTATGCGCAGTACGGCTACAGCGTGGACGAGTACGACACGGAATTGCAGGCTTCCGTCGCGCAGGAGACGGTGCAGACCAAGCTGAGCACCTCCATCGTCCGCCACTACGCCGCGCAGAACGGCTATGAGCTGACCGAGGAAAAGAAGACCGAGCTGGCCGCGCAGGTGAAGACCGCGCTGGACAACACGCGCGAATATCTGGAAAGCTACCTCTCCGCTTCCGGCTTCACCGGCGACGAGCTGAATGCCGCCGTGGAGGAGCAGATGGCGCAGGCCGGTTATACCGAGGAGACCCTGATGGACAGCGCCGAGCTGAACGACGTGCTCAATTTCCTGTATGAGCGGGCGACGGCGGATGTGACCGTGACCGAGGACGAGGTCAAGGCGGCGTTTGACGAGAAGGTGGCCAAACAGAAGGAAAGCTATGCCAGCGTGGATACCTTCATCAACGACTATGTGAATGAAAGCGAAATCCTCTACACGCCGGAAAACGTGCGCCTGATGGAGTGCATCTTTGTGGCCAGCGTGGAGGGCGAGGCGACCGCTGACGAGGCGACTGCCGACGAGGCGACCGCTGACGAGGCGACCGCTGACGAGGCGACCGTGTCCGAGGCGACCATGTCCGAGGCGACGGCGGGCGAGGCGGCGGATATCGCGTCCCTGACCGGCTATGCCAAGGCGAAGGCGATTGCCGCGGCGATTGCGGGCGGCGCGGACTTCGAGGAGACCATGAAGGCCTATAACGAGGACAGCTCCACCGAAGAGCAGATGCTGCGCGGCTATCCGGTGGCCGAAAACAGCACGACTTACGGCGACGAGTTCACGGCGGGCGCGATGGCGCTTGAGCATGTGGGCGATGTTTCCGACGTGATCGTGACCGATTACGGCTACTTCATCCTGCGCTATGCGAAGGATCTGGAATCCGGCGAGGCGGACTTTGAGGCTCGCAAGGAGACCGAGACCGAGGAAACCCTGACCAACAAGAAGAACGACGCATATTCCGCCTTTATCGACACCATTCTGGATGAAGCGGATATTCAGGTCGGCGATCTGAGCCAGATGTATCACGTCTACGTCGGCGAGGCGGTCGAGGCGACCGTTGCTTACGCCTCCGTGAACGCGGATACCAAGCTGCTGGATATGCCGGGCGGCGACGCTGTGGCCGATATGAAGGCCGGCGCGTCCGTGGACATTCTGGGCAGCATCGACGCGGACGGCAAGACCTATTCCTTCGTCGCCGTGCCGGGCACGGAGATCAAGGGCTATGTCGGCGCGGATATGCTCGACGAGATGGCGGAGGACGCGGCGCTGGCCGTGGACAACGCCGCGCTGGTTTCCCGCGTCGAGCAGATCGACAAGAACCCGACCTTCACCATCGCGATGAACGACGGATCGCTGATCTACGGCGAATTGTACCCGGAGAAAGCGCCGGAGAGCGTGGGCAACTTCGTCTCCCTCGCCAACGGCAGCTTCTATGACGGCCTGACCTTCCACCGCGTGATCTCCGGCTTTATGATTCAGGGCGGCGATCCGAACGGCGACGGCACCGGCGGCCCGGGCTACGCCATCCGCGGCGAGTTCAGCAGCAACGGCGTGGAGAACGACCTGAGCCACGTGCGCGGCGTGCTGAGCATGGCGCGCTCCAGCGCGAACGATTCCGCCGGAAGCCAGTTCTTCATCATGCATGCGGACAGCGACTATCTGGATGGCAACTACGCCGCGTTCGGCATGGTGCTCGGCGGTCTGGATACCGTGGACGTCATCGCCTCCGTGCCGACCGACAGCAACGATAAGCCGCGCACCGAGCAGGTGATGCGCACCGTGTATGTCGAGACCTACGGCAAGACGTATACCTTCACCAAGCTGGAGGACTGATCCGCCCTGAGGGCGCGCGGCAGCGCGGCTGAAGAAATCAACCAAAGCGGCCTTCTTTCGAAAGAAAGAGGGTTGCTTTTTTTTGCGCCTTTTGCTATAATCGTTGAGCAACCCTTGCGGACTGTTCGAAACCATCCAGTCCTTAAACAAAACTATGGGCCGAAGGCGCGCTGCGCCTTCCAAGCGGCTCAGGCCGTTTTTTTATTGCAAAGTTTGGCCACGTGCGCTGATCTGCCGCCTGATGCATACATGCGGCGGAAGTACATGCGGCCTTAGGCCCCCCGCCGCTTGCCCTGTCGTTTTGCCGGTTAGCAAAATGAACAAGGAGATCGTTATCCATGAGCGCTTTGAAACCCCAAGACACCCGCGCGCTGGCTCGCGGCGCCATCATCGCCGCGCTGTATACCGCGCTGACCGTTCTGCTGGCCCCGCTGAGCTACGGCGAGGTGCAGATTCGCTTCTCCGAGGCGTTTACCCTGCTGCCGATCCTGATGCCGGAGGCCGTGCCCGCGCTGCTGGTGGGCTGCCTGCTGGCCAACATCCTCGGCGGCTGCACGATTTTCGATATCGTGTTCGGTTCGCTGGCCACGCTGTTGGCCGCACTCTGCACGCGCCGCCTGCGCGAAAAATTCTGGCTGGCCGCGCTGATGCCGGTGCTGCTTAACGGCGTGATCGTCGGCGCTGTCGTGCATTTCTGCTATTCCCCGGCGATTGCGCTGCCGCTGTGCATGCTCTCCGTCGCCGCGGGCGAGGCCGTCGCGTGTCTGGTCGTGGGCCCGCTGCTCATCGGCGTGCTGCGCCGCGTGCCCGCCTCCGTGCTGAACTAAATCCCTTTTCCTCTTGACAAAGCCGCCCGCTCGGCGGTATTGTGTATGCATCGCGGAAGAATCCTTCCCGAAAGCATATTCATTTGTCAGGAGGTTTTATTTATGCGGATTGCGCTGATCAACGAAAACAGTCAGGCGGCGAAAAACGCGGCGATCGAGGCCGCGCTCAAAAAGGTTGTCACCCCGATGGGTCATCAGGTCGATAACTACGGCATGTACGGTAAGGAAGGCGAAAGCCAGCTGACCTATGTGCAGAACGGTATTCTCGCCGCGATTTTGCTCAACTCCGGCGCGGCGGATTACGTCGTCACCGGCTGCGGCACGGGCGAGGGCGCGATGCTGGCGCTCAACAGCTTCCCGGGCGTGCTCTGCGGCCATGTGGTCGATCCCTCCGACGGCTTCATGTTCGCCCAGATCAACGACGGCAACGCGGTATCCATGCCGTTTGCAAAGGGCTTCGGCTGGGGCGCTGAATTGAACCTCGAATATACGTTTGAAAAGCTCTTCGGTTTTGGCAGCGGCAACGGCTACCCGGCGGATCGCGTCGTGCCGGAGCAGCGCAACAAGAAGATTCTCGACGCGGTGCGCGCCCATACGCTCAAGGATCTGATCACCTGCCTCAAGGGCATTGATCAGGAGCTGGTGCGCGGCGCGGTTGCGGGCGAGCACTTCGCCGAGCTGTTCTTCGCCCACGCGAAGGATGAAAACATCATCGCCTACGTCCGCGAGCTGCTGGGCTGAGCGTGAAAAGGGGGTCGTTGTATGATTCTTGATCTTTCCTATCTGAGCTATCCGCTGCCGCCGGATATCCAGCGGCTTTACGAGGCCGGCGACTTTGCGCGCATGGATCGCGTCATCCGCCTGCGGCTCGACGATCCGCGCGTGCCCGAGGCGCTGAAAGCGCGCCTGCGCGTGCAGACGGAGCTGGCGTATGAGATTCTGCGCGCCTATCCGTATACGCAGGCGCAGATGCTCGAAATCCTCCAAAGCCATGTGAAGGACTTTGAGGAGGAAGAGCTGGAAACCCTGTGCGACGACGGCACGCTCGACTGGCGCTATGTGAACGGCGAGGTGCGGTTTAAGGATAACGCGCTGTCCGGGCTGCTGAAAACGCGCGCGGAATACGCCGCGCGGGCGACCGATCCCGAAGTGAAAAGCGGCGCGAAGGAAAGCGCCCGCCAGCTCCACGAGATCATCGCCAAGATGAAAGCCAACGGCGGCGTGCACGCGCGCTTTGAGCTGCACGAGCAGCTGACGATCCGCAGCGACCGCCTCACGCCGGGCGAAACGCTGCGCGTTCACCTGCCGATGCCCATCGTCGGCGCGCAGGTGAAATCCGCCGCGCTGCTCGGCGCGTCGCATCCCGTCGCGTTCCTCGCGCCGGAGGACGAGCCGCAGCGCACGATCTACTTTGAACTTCCGTATCAGCCGGGCATGACGGTCAGCGCCGACGTCGCTTATGAAATCGACGCGCCGTATCAGCAGCCGCACGCGCGCGACGTCTACGCCGAGCAGCCGGTGTTCGACACCGAGGAACAGCCGCCGCACGTGGTCTTTACGCCGTATCTGCGCGCGCTGGCCAAGGAAATCGTCGGGGATGAGACGAACGCGCTGCTCAAGGCGCGCAAAATTTACGATTTCATCACCACGCAGGCGGTCTATCGCTTCATGCCGCCGTATCTGACGGTGACGAACATCCCGGAATATTTCCTGAGCGGGCTGCGCGGCGACTGCGGCGTGCAGGCCATCACGTTTGTGACGCTCTGCCGCCTGTGCGGCGTTCCGGCGCAGTGGCAGAGCGGCCTGTATACCAAGCCGGACAGCGCGGGGCACCACGACTGGGCGCGGTTCTATGTCGCGCCGTTTGGGTGGCTGTTCGCGGATTGCTCGTTCGGCGGCTCGGCCTATCGCGCGGGCGATCTGGATCGCTGGAATTTCTATTTCGGCAACCTCGAGCCGTGGCGCATGCCGACGTGCAGCGCGTTCCAGCAGGAGTTCAACCCGCCGCGCAGGTTCCTGCGGTATGATCCGTATGACAACCAGAGCGGCGACGTCGAGAGCCTGACGCGCAGGCTGTACGCGGATGAGTACGAGCACGACTGCCGCGTTCTTCGGTACGAGGAAATGGAATAAAACGACGGGGATGCGCTTGCCTTTGCGGCGGCGCATCCCCGATTTTTGTCCCAAAAACAAATCACAGAATATATATCACAAGATAAACGATGCTTTCGAAAAAAACGCTTGATTTTGAAGGAAAAAACGCGCCATTATCGCCCGTGTAAAAGGTTTCTTGCGTGACTTTTGCGCAGAATGTGGACTATGATCTTACCAAAGAGAAAAGCCGCTCGGCGGTCTGTTCCGGAGGCGGCGCATGGGGAGAGATCATCGTGAATGGCAAAAAGTATTTTCGCGAGCGCTGCGCGCGCAGGGGAATCTGCTGCGACGCATGGTTCAAACTCGGCGCGCAAAATTCCGTGAACAACGGCGGCTATGTGTATCACTGCCCGCCGGAACTGAGGAAGGACGGACAGCGCTACGCCGTCAATTATGTGTGGGAGCGGGAGCTGTATATCGCGTGGAACGTGACGAGCCCCGACGCGCAGGGGCAGACGGTCTTCCGCCTGCTGCAAGATGCGCTGGAGGGCGCGGAGCCGAATCGCCTGCTGGCCGTGGAGAAGGCGGCGGGGCACCGCGGCTGGGGAAAAGAGACGGTGTATGTCTTTGGCCGGGACGCGGCGGATGCGTTTTTGGACGTTGTGATGGCGGAAGAAATCGGCGACCGCGGCCAATGAAGGAATTCAGAAAAAAATGGACGCTTCTCTGTGTTTGGAGAAGCGTCCATTGTTCATATAAACCAATCATTGAGCAAAAAGCGAATGTTGCACAAAGCGCGGGCGCGCCCGCTTAACTCCTTCAGTCAGCTTCGCTGACAGACCTTCGGCGTTCCGCTTGCCTGTCTCCCGCACAGCGGGCGGCAAGCTCCACGCCCTCAAAGAGGGAGCTCTTTATCAGGTTATTTTCCGTCTAAGCAATAAGTTACGCCGTGCCCGTAGGGGCGCGCATCGCGCGCCCGTTATTGGAATTTGTGCAAAATCTCGGATTTGCTCATTTCCGGGGAGGATTACTCGAGCAGCTCCAGAAACTCCGCCGGGATGAGCGACAGCAGGGAGATCAGCTTCTGCTGGAGGCGCTCGGAGAAGCGGCTTTGCAGCGCGGCGAGCTCTTCGCCGGTCGCGACTTCAAACTGGGTCTCCTGAAGGGCGGCGGTTTCCGCCGCGTCGTAAGCCCACGAGGAAACGGCGGTGTCAAAGCCGATGGTGACGGGCAGGCCGCCGGCATTGACGGTCTCGTTCATGTAAACGCTGCCGGAGAGCGCGCCGTCGCCCGGCTCGATGAGATGGCCGCTCTCCACGAGGATGTCGATGGGGTCGTCGCTTTCGTCATAGATATTGGCGGTCATGAAGACCGTGCTCTTTTCGCCGCCCGTGGCGGTCAGGCTGGTCAGCCCTTCGCCGTTGTAGACGATGCGCAGGCCGCTGTTCTCGTCCGGCTCGCTTATCGTCATGGAGAACGTGGTCTTGTAGCCCGGCAGATTCTCCTCGATGGTGACGGCGGTTTCCGTCACGGCGTAATACAGGTTGAGCTCGGTGGACTGAACGTTGAGCTCGACGGAGAAGGCGTTGGGATCGGCCGGATCGAGAACGAGGGTCATATCCGCGTCCATGCGGTCGGAGAGGTTGCCCTCGTCGTCCGCTTCCAGCGTGGTCAGGGTAAAGACGGTGGCGTTTTCCGTTTCGCCGGGGTTGATCTGGAGATAGAACGCGACGGTTTCATCATCCAGCGTCTGCGCCGCGGTGAGGTAGAAGGGCAGGCCGTCGTCGTTGTAGCCCACCAGAATACCGAGCGTGGCGTCTTCAAGCATGAGCGAGTCGGCAAATTCGCGCATACCGTCGAAAAACTCCGCGGTGGTCGTGGTGCGGGTCGTTTCGCCGCTGTCGCTGGTGAAGGTCACCGTGGTGTTCGCGACGAGCCGCTCGATGTAGGGCAGAAGCGCGTCGTCCCGCTCCATCTGATCGGCCAGCGTGCGGAAGAGGCGGCCCAGATCCTGGGCGGTGCAGGTGACGGAGATCTCGTGATCGACCGCCGGATAATCGCCCTCGGCCGCCACGTTGTCGCGCTGCTGAATATCCAGCGAGGCGAGGAAGTCGGCGAACGTGGCCAGATACGGCTCAATCAGCTTGCCGATTTCCTCGGCGGCCTGCGCGACGACGGTGGAAAGCTCCGCCATGGCGCTGTCCCAATCCACGTCGCGGAGCGCCATGATCTGGTTCACCTCGTCGTCGGTCAGGCCGAACAGCCGCAGCAGGGTTTCCCAGCGGATGCTCAGGCGCTCGCCCTCGATCAGGTTGCTCTCGATGCTGACGCCGTCGAGGGTCAGGTTCGCCGCGGCGGTGACAAAGACGTTGTCGCCGGAGGGCGCGGTATACGAGCCGCCCAGCTCCACGCGATAGCCGTCTTCGAGCTTGCCGAAGCCGCCCGCAAGGCGGACGCCGCTGATGACCTCCATCAGCGCGTCAATCTGCGCCTGGCTCTCCTCGTCGTCCGCCAGCATGGAGAGAATTTCGTCGCCAAGCTGGAAGGTCAGGCGCGTTTCGCCGCCGACAACCTGCCCCGCGTCCAGCGCGGCGTCGATCAGCGCCTGCGTCCGCTGGCCGGACACATAAGCGTCCTCCGCCAGCGCGCAGGGGAAAATCAGCGCGAGGCACAGGAACAGAGCCAGAAGAAGCGTGTGGGTCTTTTTCATGGGTCAACCTCCTTATCAATCGGTCGGGACGATGCAAGCAACGTCAGACAGGGAATTCATCAGCTTCATTATAGAAGAAATGCCGGAAATCGTCAACGATATGACGATAAATTTCATTGAACGACTGACTGCGGATGAATTTTTTCAAAAAAAGTGGCCGAGATACATTGACAGGTGAGGTATATGGAGATATACTGTATCTCGTCGGAGGTGATGAAATGCTCAATTCATCGGACATCCTTCGCGGCTATACCGATACGATCATCCTCGCGCAGCTTGCCGAAGGCGACAGCTACGGCTATGTCATCAGCAAAAACGTGCAGGAGATCACCCGCGGGGAATTGCAGTTGAAAGAGGCGACCCTGTATACGACGTTCCGGCGGCTCGAAGCGGCCGGGATGATCGAATCCTATTGGGGCAACGAAAACGCAGGCGCGCGCAGGCGCTATTACCACCTGACCGAAAAAGGGCGCGCGCTCTTTGCGGAAAATCAGGCGGACTGGCGCAAATACCGCGCCGTGATATCCGAACTGTTTGGAATGGAGGACGCATCAAGATGATGAACAAGCAGATTCGCAGAATGATCGATGAAATTTTTGCCGATATGAAGATGACGGCGGATAACCTCGCCCTGCGCGACGAGATGATGGCCAACGCGCAGGCGCGCTTCGAGGATTCCGTTCGCGCGGGCAAGACGGAGGAGGAGGCCTTCGCCGAGGTGGCCGCGTCGCTGGGCGACGTGCAGAGCCTGCTGCACGACATGAACGCCGAAAAGCCGGGCGAAGACAAAGAAAACAAAGAAGATAAAGAAGAAAAGACCGAGGAAAAGGCCGCGAAAGCCGAAACGGACGACGCGCCGGATTTTGAGGTCAGAACCGAAAAAACGCCGGATATCGGCGACGTGCTGGGCAAGGCCTTCGGCGCGCTGGGCGACGTGGGCAAGCAGATTGTGCCACAGGCGCAGAAGCTGGTTCGGCAGGTGGACGACCTGACGGGCGGCATGATCGGCGGCATCGGCAAGGCGGTCGGCAAGGGGCTGAGCGACGCGCAGAAGGCGGCGGGCAAGGCGATTGACAAGCTATCCGGCGACAAGGGCGAAATCGTCGTCGATTTCGGCGAGGAAAAGCCCAAGGCTCCGGCGGCGCTGCGCGAACGCGCCCAAAGCATCCGCGCCGAGGCGGAGCTCAAGCAGGCGGCGGGCGATCAGGAGGGCGCGCGGGCGCTGCGCGCAAAGGCCTACGCGCTGGAGACCGAGGCCGACGAGGTGGAAAAGAAGCTCGCCAAGCTGGCCGAGCAGGAAAAGGCCGAAAAGACAGAAAAAGCCGAGAAGACCGAAACGGACGACGAGCTTGACGCGCTCCGGCGCGAGATGGACGCGATGCAGGAAAGCCTGAACGCCGACGCGGCGCAGGTGGAGGCGGACGCGGGCTGCCCCAACGAGCCGATTGACATCGACGACGTGGTGCGCGACGCGGAGAACGCGGCCAGACAGGCCAAGCCGCTCAGCGGCGCGCCGGGCATGGTCGTCATCAGCCGCTATCCGGCGGCGGGGCTGCGCGAGGTGAACGTGAGCCTCGATTCCGACGACGTCACCGTAAAGGCGGCGGACGGCACGGATGTGCTCGTCGAATGGGAGGCCGGGCGCGAGGATGTGGAGCAGCCGACCGTGACGATGGAGGAGCACACGCTGAACGTGCGCCGCGCGAACCCGGATGTGTTCAAGACGTTCTTCTCCGTCTTCCAAAAGGAGGGCGGCAAGGTGACGGTGCGCGTGCCGCGCGGTTATGCCGCCGACTACGTGCTCGGCACGACCTCCGGCGACATCCGCCTGTACGCCATCGACGTGGACAAGGTGAAGGTGAACACGACCTCCGGCGATGTGCGCGTCGAGCCGGACGCGGGCATCCGCGCAAAGGAAATCGACGTGACGACGATCTCCGGCAGCGCGACCGTCAGCGCCTGCGCGGGCGACGTGGTGGTCAACACCGTTTCGGGCAGGCAGTTCGTCTCCTGCGACGCGAACCGGACGGATCTGAGCGTCGTTTCCGGCAGGATTCACGCCGAGGGCGCGAGTGAAGAATGGGAGATCAACAGCGTTTCCGGCGACGTCGAGGTGCTCTGCACCGTCGCGCCGACGCGCAAGATGCAGTTCAACTCCATGAGCGCGAACGCGCATGTGGCGCTCCCCGGCGACATCCGCGGGTTTGTGGCCGATATCAGCAGCATGAGCGGGAAGGTCGTCAACGAGTTCGGCCCGAACCGCTACGGCACCTGCGCCCTGCCGATTCACATGGATACCATGAGCGGCAAGCTGATGATTACCCGCCTGTAAGCATATGGGGTGAAGACGATGTGGGATAAAATCAAAGAGATCGTAAGCCTGATTTTCGGCAGCAGGCTCGTTGTCGAGGGCGCGGGGCGAACCTTTGTCAAGGTGCCGATGTGGCTGGCCGTGCTGGCGTGCGTCGCGAGCATCCGTCTGGCGGTGCTGACGGCGCTGCTGGTCGTGCTTTTCGGCATGCGGGTTCGCGTGGTCAAGGCCTGAGGAGGGATGAGCATGGATTTTGAAACCATCAAAAACAATGCGGTGAATGCTTTTCGCCAGCTATCCGTGCTGCGGGTGATCGTCACATCCCCCAACGAGAAGGTGGCGGATGTGCCCGCGCTGTATGCGCTGGCCGCCCTGCTGCTCGCGCCGTGGGTCTGCGCGGCGGCGCTCGTGCTCGGTTTTCTGTTCAAATACGGCATCCGGTTTGAAAAAGACGCGGTGAAGATGAACTAAAGGACAAATGCTTTCCGGCGCGCCAACCTCCCTCAAAAGGGAGGACTTCGAACCTGAATACATCCATATAAACACGAATCGGGACGAACCGTTCATGGTGCGCCCCGGTTTTTTTCATAAAAAATGAAATTTTTGCCCGTTTGCTTCGTCTATATCAGTAGAAGGGAGGAATTTCACGATGAAAACAATATGGGGCGCGGTTCTGCTTGCGATGACGATGCTTGCGACGGTGGCGCTGGCCGCCGACCTCGATACGCCGCGAATTGGCGCGGCTGTCTGCGCGCCGGAGGAGGAAAACGGCTCGGTCGTGCTGCATGAAGCGCCGGACGGGCGGAGCGAAACGCTGATGCGCTATTTTCAGGGCGCGCCGCTGCAAGTGCTCGACCTTGCGGACGGCTGGGCGCATGTGCGCATGGGGATGACGGGCGAATCGCTGGAGGGCTATATTCGGCAGGAACGGCTGAAATACGGCGCGGAGGCGATGCGCGAGGTGCAGCAATACGCCGAAATGCCCGCATTTGACGAGGATGTGCTGATTTATGAAGCCTGCGACAAGCAATCCGGGGTGATTGATACCGTCACGGCGCCGTGCGGCGTGAAGCTCATGGGCTATAACGGCCAATGGGCGGCGGTCTGGAGAGAAAACGGCTTTATCCCCATGACGAGGACGATCCGGCCGGGACGATGGACTTCGTTCTGGCGGGTTCTGCCGCTGGCGGGCGAACTCACGCGGGACGAGGCTGTGCGGAAGCTGCGCGAATGGGTGCCCCAAAAGCAGGAAGAATGGAACATTTCCGAGGTCTACACGGATGCGCGGGTGCTGGACGAGGACATGCGCTGGGATTGCGGCGATTTGTTTTACGAGCCGCTGACGGGAGAAACGTTTTATCTCGTCTATATGAATGATCCGCTCCTCATGGACGGGCGGAAATGGTCGATGGATACGCTGGTGGTGGAGATGTCCGCGAAGGGCGAGGTGATGGAGGTTCACAACACCCTGCCGCAAACGGGCGTTGCCGTCTGCGCGCCGGTGGAGGAGAGCGACACGGTGACGCTCTACGCCGAGCCGGACGAGAGCAGCGACATGCTGTTCCATTATTACAGCGGCACGGTGGCGGAGGTATTGGAGGTTCAGCGCGCGTGGATCCGGGTGCGCATCGGTCAAGGCGAGGCGGCGCTGGAGGGCTGGATGCCTGCGCGCGACTTGACCTACGGCGTATGGCGGGAGCGCGACGTGGCGCACGTCGTTCGGTGGTATACCGCCGAGGCGGGCGAACAGGCGGTTTACGCTGCGCCGGACGAAAACGCGAAGGTGCTGCGCCAAACGCTGCCGAGCGGAATTGTGGAAGTGAACGGAATCGGCACGGACGGCTGGGTGCAGCTGAGCTGGTACGACAACGAGCCTGCAACGGGTTTTGCGCGTCTCGGAGACGATACGGAATTGGGCAAGCCGATGCGTGCGGAGGTGTATCATGTCGATCCGCTGGACGATGAATTGAGCTTTGAAGAAGCGGAAAAGAAAGCGCGGGAATACGCATGGCAATACGGAAAGAAGCATGGAAAAGGCTGGAAGCGCTCCAAAAAAGCCGTGGACGGCGCGGCATGCGAAATGCAGTTGATGTATGTCGAGCAGACGAGGCAGGCGGACTATCGCATCTGGTTTTATCAGGCGGGAAACGAGGAGGACGGAATTGCCGTGGAGATGACCCCGCAGGGCGAGCTGATCGCAGCGGACGAGGGATTCGGCTGACTTGCATCACGGGCGAAATTGTGGTAAGCTGAGAGCACGCAACAAAGGAAAGGCGGCTTGACGATGCAAAACCCGAACATTCCCGAGGACTGGAAGCAGACGATCAGGGGCTATGTCCCGAAGGACGAACGCGAGGCGGCGGAGAAGGCGGAAATACTGACCCTGATTGACCGGGAAGGCGAGCGGCTTCTGACGCGGGACTGCGCCTACGCGCACGTGACGGCTTCCTCCGTCATCGTCAACCGGGCGCGCACGAAAACGCTGATGGCGTTCCACAAGATCTATCAGAGCTGGGCATGGACGGGTGGCCACGCGGACGGCGAAACCGACCTGCTGCACGTCGCGATGCGCGAGGCGCGGGAGGAGACGGGCATCGAGCGGCTCAGGCAGATCGGAAACGGCGCGGCTTCGCTGGAGATTCTGCCGGTCTGGGCGCACGTGAAGCGCGGGAAGGCGGTCGGCAGCCACCTGCACCTGAACGTATCGTATCTGTTTGAGGCGGACGACACGCTGCCCCTGCGCGTGGCGGAGGACGAGAACAGCGCCGTCGGCTGGATTGAGATTGACCGGCTGGCCGAATCCGTTCGGGAGAAGGACATGCTGCCGATTTATGAAAAGCTGCTGAACAGGACGAACGTTTGTTAATTCCTTACAATCAATATGCGATTTGACTTGAAGAAAGATGACAAATTCCGTATACTATAAACGAAGAAAGGAGAAAGAGCCGAAAAGGCCAAGCGAACATTTTAAGGCAATCCCAAGGCAAAGGAGGCCGATTTCATGGTTACACGTTTTGTGATTAAGGATGCGCATGTTCCCGCTGGGATCGTTGAAACGATGGAGCGCAGAATCCATCAGCGTATGGACGCCTATTTCAAGGATGAGGCCGAGGGCGATACGGTGATCAGCGTTCACATTACGGAACAGAAGAACACCTACAAGGTCGAAATGACCATGCCCTACATGGGTCACACACTTCGCACGGAAAACCAGGAGCGGGAGATTTCCCTCCCCGCGCTGGATAAAGGTATAGATGTTCTGGAGCGGCAGATGAAGAAGCTCAGGACGCGCCTGGCGCGCGACTTGAGGAAGAAGCCGCCGGTCGCGGACGCTGTGGCGGACGCGGACGAGGAAGAGATCGCGGTGGTCCGCGTGAAGCGGTACGCATCCAAGCCGATGAGCGTTGAAGACGCGATTCTGGAAATGGATATGCTCGGTCATTCCTTCTACATGTTCAACAATGTCGAAACGGGCAGAGCCGCGACGGTGTATCGCCGCAAGGATGGCGGCTGCGGCCTGATCGAACTGGAAAACCTGTAAACGACAGCGAAAACTCGCTGGCAGGCAACAACGAGGCCGCCTGAGGGGCGGGAAAAGAAAGGGTGAGTCCGATGCAGCCGGGTATCAAAGCCGTGGTCGCCGTGCTGGTGGTCGCGCTGATCGCTGTGATCGGTTTGATTGTTATGTCGCAGGGGAAAAGCGCGCAGAAGCCTGCACCCACGGTGACCGCGACGCCGGAAACCACCGCAGCGCTGGAACAGGAGCCGAAAGCCACCGCCGAATTGGCGCAGGGCGATGACGCCGCGCAAGATACGATGTATGAGGGCGCGTTGGCTGGGCTGACCGAAGAAGAGATCGCCAAGATGGCGCTCGCCGAAGAGGAATCCAGCGAAAGGCAAAGCGATATCGGGGCGGAGGATTCCGTTGACTGACGGATCAGGCTTCATCCTCCGCATATAAAACCCATTCGGACGTGCGCGGGTGCGCGCGTGGAGCCAAAGGAAAATCAAAGGATAGCGGCCGGGAGAGCGTCGGAAAGGGGCGCTGCCCGGCCGTTTTGACGTGCGCGGCGCAGGCGCGGGAAGGAGGGGACGGGCATGAAAGAGAGAGCCTATATCGCAATCGACCTGAAATCCTTCTTCGCCTCCGTGGAGTGCCGGGAGCGCGGCCTCGATCCGCTGGATACCAACCTCGTCGTGGCGGACGAGAGCCGGACGGACAAGACCATCTGCCTGGCCATCACGCCCACGCTCAAGCGCTGCGGCCTCTCCGGCCGGGGGCGGCTGTTTGAGGTCAGGCAGCGCGTCCGGGAGGCGAACGCGCTCCGCCAGCGCAGCGCGCCGGGGCGAAAGCTGGAGGGCACGTCGCATTTTTTCTCGGAGCTGCAAGCCAATCCGTCTTTGGCGATGGATTTCATCATCGCGCCGCCGCGAATGGCGTATTACATGGCGTACAGCAGCCGAATCTATCAGATTTACCTCAAATACGTCGCGCCGGAGGATATCGTGGTCTATTCCATCGACGAGGTGTTCATGGATGCGACGGATTACCTGAGCACATACGGGCTTTCGGCGCACGATCTCGCCATGAAGATTATCCTCGACGTGCTGGAGACGACCGGCATCACGGCCACCGCGGGAATCGGCACAAATCTCTTTCTGTGCAAGGTGGCGATGGACATTGTGGCCAAGCACATGCCCGCCGATCAAAACGGCGTCCGCATCGCGGAGCTGGACGAGATGAAATTCCGCCGCGAGCTTTGGACGCACCAGCCCATCACGGATTTCTGGCGCGTGGGGCGGGGCATCGCTAAGAAACTGGAGCAGAACGGGATGGTGACGATGGGCGACGTCGCCCTCTGCTCGGAGCGCAGCGAGGATCTGCTCTACCGGCTGTTTGGCAAAAACGCGGAGCTGCTCATCGATCACGCATGGGGCTGGGAGCCGACGACCATCGAGGCGATCAAGGCGTATCGGCCGAGCACGAACAGCATCAGCTCCGGGCAGGTGCTGCATTGCCCTTACGAGGCGGAGAAGGCGCGGCTCGTCATCCGCGAGATGACGGATTTGCTCGTGCTGGATTTGGTGGACAAGGGGCTTGTCACCGACCAGATGGTGCTGACCGTCGGCTATGACGTTGAAAACCTGACCGACCCGGCGCGGCGGGCGAAGTATCGCGGCCGGATTGAAACCGACCCCTACGGGCGGCAGGTGCCCAAGCAGGCGCACGGCTCGATCAACCTTGACGGCTACACCTCCTCCACGCGCCAGATCATGCGCGCGGTGACGGAGCTGTTTGATCGGATTGTGGACAAAAATCTGCTGATCCGCCGTATGTACGTCGTGGCCAACCGCGTTTTGCCGGAGGCGGACGCGCCGAAGAAGCGCGACGACGCCGTTCAGCTTGATTTCTTCACGGACTACGCCGCTGAGGCGGAGAAGCAGAAAGCCGAGGACGAGGCCTTGGCGCGGGAGCGACGGATTCAAAACGCCACGCTCGCCATCAAAAAGAAATACGGAAAAAACGCGCTTTTCAAGGGGATGAACCTCGAAGAGGGCGCGACGGCCAAAGACCGAAACGCGCAGATCGGCGGGCACAAGGCGTAAAACAAACGGCGCTCAAAAGCAAAAAACCGGTTTGACGGAGAGATGGGGGACGTGGGATGAACGCGAACGGCAAATACGACGAGATCATGGGGCTTGCGCACCACGTCTCCAAAACGCGGCCGCAGATGCCGATGGCCGACCGCGCGGCGCAGTTCGCGCCCTTTGCCGCCCTCACCGGCTACGACGCGGTCATCCGGGAAACCGGAAGATTGACCGACGCGCGGATCGAGCCTGACGAGGAAGCGCTGACCGCGCTGAACATGAAGTTCCGGCTGCTGATGGACGCGCTGGGCGACGCGCCGGAGATCACCCTGCTCGTCTTCCGGCCGGACGCGCGAAAGGCCGGGGGCGCATACCTGACCGTGACGGGCAGGGTCAGGAAGGTGGACGAATACGAGCGCCTGATGACCTTGCAGGACGGGACGAAAATTCCGATGGACGATATTCTGGATATGACCGGGGCGCTGTTTTCGCCGCTTGAATAACGCGCCCGATTGTCCCCTGCCGGCAAAAGAAAAAGAACGAAACGGGGGCGAATCAAAAACGTTTTGAAGAAATTTCAAAAAAAGGTTGACAAAAATCGTGTAATCGTGTATTATATATTTCGTCGCCGCGCTCGACACGATCAAGCGATGCGGCGGTCCAGCTCGGGAGCATAGCTCAGCTGGGAGAGCATCTGCCTTACAAGCAGAGGGTCACAGGT
>ERZ839823.1955-NODE-1955-length-17865-cov-4.223189_pt1 | contig 17865 bp, 14 predicted proteins | sample MGYA00519862_ERZ839823 | MGnify/ENA primary metagenome ERZ839823 (study PRJEB31850, sample SAMEA3708853) | human gut metagenome | biome: human gut; feature: human-associated habitat; material: faeces | place: China | collected 2014 ...
GACTTCCCAACCGCTTGATTAAGAAGTCTTTTAGAGCATACAACACCCGCCGCCAGCTTATATTTCTTATACTGCCGCACAGCAAAGTGTTCCGGTTCGCGTTCTTCCAGTGCTTCAAACATCAGATCGACGGGATTCTTGAAATCTTCGTCGTCCTCCCTAACCTCCATCGCGTTAATCATGCTGACCAGCATCGCAAAGTTTCGATCTTCTTCCGGAACAACACCATACAAATAGCCGATCAGGGCGGTATAGAGCAGCGTTTCCGCCTTTTCCCAGAAGGGGTCGTTGCTTTTACCCTCTCCTTTTGTATTGAGAATCAGGCAGTTTACCAGTTTCAAAATATCCTTTTCGCTATGGATATACGCCAGCGGATTATAGTTCATCGACTTTTTGAAATTGATTGTGTTGAGTACCTTGATGCGGTAGTCGCTTCGTTGAAGCAAGCTGCCGCATTCAACGAGGATGCTGCCCTTCGGGTCGGTCACAACGAACGAACAGGGATATTTGTCCGACACGCATTGCATGAGATTCGGTTTGACGAAAAATCTCGTCTTGCCGCTGCCAGAGCCGCCGATAATCAATACGTTTTTGTTGCGGGCATACGCCGGGTTCTTCGGGCGGCTGCTCATCGTGAGCCGTTCCGTCTGCGTCAGAATCACGTTGTTGGCAAACACGGGATCGATAAAGGGCTTGATATCCTCCGGCGTACCCCAGCGTGCCGAGCCATACTCACGCCCTTTACGATACTTCTTTTTTTCACTTTCTTTAATGAAAATGAACAGACGAAAGCACGCGCCCAGCAGCAGCCCGATGCATAAGTCATGCAGCTCAAAGCTCGGCAGGGGCGACGCGAACGACGCAGAAAGGCTGTCCATCAGGCTCAGCAGCTTATGCGCCGCATCCGTTCCTTCTGCCAGCCGCCATGCCTGTCCGATTTTCGTCGCGTAGAGCGCAATCAGCAGATACGGCAGTTCATGCAGCCATTTTCTTTTCATCGCGTCCTCTCCCTTTCCGCCTTGCGCGTCGGGGCAGTCCGGGCGATCTTTTCCTTCATCTCATTCAGGATTTCCATCAGAGACGGATGCTCTGCCTGACGAACGCGCCGATCTGTATATTCCTGAAAAGCTGCCGTCAGCGCGTCTGCGTCGCGGGCTTTAAAGAAAACGAGATATTTCGTTTCATCACTTTTCGCCCTCTTGACGGCGAAGTCCACGCCATATTTACGCGCAATGCGTTCAAAGGCATGGATATCGGGATCGTCGATCTCGATGTTGGTCATGCCCTGATTTTGCCGTGCAAGCTGTCGGACAGACTGCTTGCCATGCGGCACAGTCAATTTGCCATGCATGGCGTGAAGCAGCTTCGCTATGCCGTTTTTCATTACCCTTCCAGAGAATTTGCTCGCATGAAATGCCATCGTAACGGTGCGCATTTCAACTTCTTCCTGCAAGAAAATCAACTCCTTTCTCTGATTTTACAGGCGATTCACGGCGGAACCGCCAGTCTGTGCAGCAAATACCTCATCTTACTTTTTCCTCCGTTTCCTGTCCGCCAGCCTGCGCCCGATCAGGATAATTCCGGCAAGCAGCAGCAATGCCGCGCCCTCCGTCATCATCGGGGTCAGCTCAATATCCACGCCGGTCTGAATATCGTGCTTTTCGTCCTCCTTTTCATTGACAAGGCAGGGCATTTCTTCGGGAACAACGCAGCTTTCGTCGATGGTGAATGTCAGCGTGTCCTCGGTTTTCACGTAGCCTTGGAGCGCTTCGGTTTCGCGGATGACGTACCTGCCGTCATCGAGATTTTCAAGCAGCACCGTGCCGTCCTCGCCGCTCTCCATCTCGCGCAGCACATTTCCGTTTGCATCTTCCAGCACGAATTTCACGCCGGAAAGCGGATTGCCGTCGCCATCCATCTTCATGAACATATAGCTGTTTGGCACGTTGACCAGCGTAATCGGCTCAGGCTGCACGAAGTCCTCGCCGATATGCAGCAGCATGTCCTCCATGCGTCTGTACCCATTGGGCGCGGCGGTTTCGCGGATAATCCAGTCGCCGTAGTCGATGTGACGGAAGATAAATTCGCCGTTTTCGTCGCTCACCGCCACCTCGGTCACGACGTTGGTTGCGGCATTAATCAGGCTGAACTCTACGCCCGCAAGCGGTCTGCCGGATGTATCCACCTTCTTATACGCAAGGCGCATCGGCGTATTGGTGACGGTTTCCAGCGGCTCGTTCGGGTTGACAAACGTACCGTCCACCGTCAGATGGACATACACGGCGGCTTTGAAATAGCCGGGGAGCGGCTGGGTTTCCTCGACGGTATATCTTCCATACGGGATTTTCTCAAATGTCACCAACCCGTTTACGTCCGAAACGGCGGTCATCAGGCGCGTGCCTGTTTCCGTGACCAGCGCAAATTCCACGCCGGAAAGCGGCACGCCGTTTTCGTCCTGCTTGCGGAGCTGTACGCGGGTATAGTCGTCGCGCAGCATCGTGTTGCCCGTGACATTTCCCTGCTCGTCCGCCGTGAAGCGCGTTTCGGCTTCATTGAGCGCATAGCCGCTCGGCGCAAGGATTTCGCGGAAGGCGTATGTTCCCGGCGTAACGGGGATATCCGGGATTTCGCCGTTCGCGTCGGTCGTGGCGCGATAAATCATTTCGCCCTGCTCGTTTCTGACCTCGATCTGTGCGCCCGGAACGGTTTTCGCGCCGGTGATATCGGTTTTGGTCAGCGTCACGGGCGTATAAACCAGCTCGTCATAGATGGGCTGCGCCAGCTCGACGCGGATTACCGCGTCGCTACCCGGCCCAAGCGTAATCGGGAAACGGTTTGGATTGAGCTTCCAGCCTGTCTTGGCTTGCAGCTCGCGCACATAGTAGTCGCCATGCGGAAATGTGCCGTCAAACGTCAGCTTGCCGTTTTCATCGGTCATGCCGACAGCCACAAGCGTATCTGCCAGCAGGGTCACGCCGTTTTCATGGATATCCCGCTCGCTGAACAGCCCGAACACAAAGCCTTCGCCCGGCTCGCTGTGCAGCGTCCGCAGCACTTCACCGTTTGCTTCCGTCGTGCGAATGACTTCGGCTTCTTTGTGCAGCGTAATAGCGGCGGGAAGATAGGTATTGCCGACCTCCATGCAGATCTGCACCAACGGGGGTCTGATCGTCCGCATACGCCAGCTCGATTTCGCGCGGCGCATCATCCGGCGCGTATCCTTCCGGTGCTTTGACCTCGGTCAGCGCATATCTGCCCAGCGGCAGAAGTTTGGACGCATCCTCGCCGCCCGCCGTCGTGATGATCGTATCGACCAGCTCACCCTCGGCGTACCACGCCGTTCTGTCCCTGCCGACGATCTCCTCGGCGGCACGCAGTTCAAAGACCGCACCTGCCAGATTCCGCTGTTCATACACCGGCTTCTGCACCGCATAGCCGTATGCGTTCACGGTTTCAAAGCCGACGAGCATATCGCCGGTCTTTTGCACGAGAATCTGTCCCTTGACCGGCTCATCCTGCATTTCGATGTTCAGTTCATACGTCTGCCCGGGTTCGTCGCCGTCATGCCCGATCATCACGGGTAGAGATTCCGTCTGAATCAGGTATCCTTCCGGCGCGGAAATCTCCTCGATGTAGTACAAGCCCCACCTGAGCGTTTCCGGCAGGGTCACGCCGCCCGTTTCATCCGTGGTGAACGTGTCGATCTCCTTTTCGGTCGGATAATGCACCGTCTGGCGCACCGTTTCGCCGTTTGCGTCCTTGAGCTTAAACGACGTATGCGCCAGCGTGACGGTCTTGCCCGTTTCGCGATCCGTCTTGAGGATACGCAGGCGGTAGAGAATCGGTCGGTCGCTGAGTGTCAGCGGCGGCGGGTTCTGGATATCCTCCGTCCCGTCGATTTCAAACTCAATCGCGCCTTTGATTTCATAGCCCTCTTTGCCCTTCGTTTGCTCCAGCACATAGATGCCGTAGGGCAGTGCCTTGGTCTTGGCGTATCCGCGCTTATTCGTCACCAGATGATCGCGCTCAAACGGACGCGCGTTCTCATAGCTGCCTGCACTTTTGAGATACACGTTGAACTCTGCGCCCGCTTCCGGCTGCTCGACGCGATCCGGGGCAGGGTCGTCGTAGTCGTCGCCTAAAATCTTGACGATAGCCTGTGCTCCCAGCCGGATGGTGTTGGTTTTCAGCCCTTCATATTCCACGACGGCTTCTTCAGACTGCCCTGCGGCGCTGACGGTATCGACGAAGATGTGTTTTTCGCTCGGATGATAGCCCTTTGGCGGGATCAACTCCATGATTTCATACAGCCCCGGCCACAACTCGCCCGTTGCAGCACTCGCATCCTCGCCCGCCGTCGTCAGCACATCCACGACGGTATCGCCTTTTTTGAACAGAACGTTGCCCTGTCTGTCCTTGATTGCCGCGCCCGCCAGCACCTGAAAGACCGCGCCGGTCAGCTCGCCGTTGCCGCGTGATTTCGGCGGGTCGATGCTCGCCTGTTTGGGCAGGGTCTTTCGATTTTTGCTGTTGGGGTTATCGCCTGCATATTCGTCCTTATCGCGCTTATAAATCTTGATTTTGACCCGGACGGGCTGATTCGTCGCCGCAAGGTCGGTCGTTTCGTCGGGTTTGACCGTCGCGTCCAGCGCGATTTCTTCAAAAACGTAGCCCTTTGTCGCGCCATGCTCGCGCACGATGTAGCGTCCCTTGCGCAGCGGCTCGGAGATTGCCACGCCGTCCGCGCCGGTCGTCATGCTGCCGACAAGCGCATTCCCGTATTCGTCGTTTTCATAGATATCAAACTTCACGCCCGCAATCGGGTTGCCGTTTGCCCGGTCGGTTTTGGTCAGGCGGATAAAGCCTTTGGTCGGCTCATTTTCGACTTCCAGCTCGCAGGTTTTGAAGTTTTCCTCGTCAATGACGATATCCGCTGAAAAGCCCGCGTCCACGAAATGCTCCGGCACTTTGCTTTCCGTCACGCGGTAGGTTCCCCACGTCAGCCAGCCGGTTTCGGCAACGCCGTCCGCATCCGTCGTAATGACCGCGACCACCTCGCCGTCGCCCGCTCCTTGATGGGATGGCAGACCGCTGATCCGCGTGACGGTAAACTCCGCGCCCGCCAGCAGCTCTTTTGTGAGCTGATCCCGCTTGACGATCCTGATCCTGCCCTGAATCGGCTGATTGCTCGCGCCCAGATATGTCGTTTCGTCCGGATTCACCGCCGCGTCCTGCTGCGCCAGTTCCGCCACATAGCCCGTCGGGTTTTCATGCTCGCGCACGGTATATTGTCCCTTGAACAATGTGGGCGACGTTGCCGCGCCGTTTGCATCCGTGGTCATTGTGCCGACAACGTTGCCGCCCGCGTCCACGATATCGAACTGCACGCCCTCAATCGGTCTGCCGTCCAGCGCGTCGGTCTTGACGATCTGGATAAAGCCCTTCGTCGGCTCGTTTTCGGCCTCGATGAGATAGGTCTTTCCGTTTTCCGTGCAGTCGATTTCGGTTGAAAAGCCGCTGGTTTCATAGTGCGCGGGAACTTTGCTCTCCGTCACGCGATACCGCCCATAATCCAGCCAACCCGTTTCGGCATATCCGTTTACGTCGGTAGTCAGCACGATGGGCATTCCCGTTCCGTCTGTGCGTGTGATGGTGAACTCCGCGCCTGCCAATGGTTCTTTCGTCAGGCTGTCCGTCTTGGCGATACGGATTCTGCCCCGAATCCGTTCATCCGCGAACGCCGCGCCCGTCGTTTCGCCTGCCGTGACGGTCACGCTCTGACTATCCGGCACAGCGACGAGATATCCCGTCGGCGCGTTGATTTCGCGCACGGTATAATTTCCTGTCGGAAGGTTATCAAAGTGCGCCGTACCGTCCGCGCCTGTGGTCTGCGTCGCCGCAACTGTGCCGGAAGCGTTCGTCAGCTCGAACGTCGCGCCCGCCAGCACCGCGCCGCTTGCCGCATCCGTCTTAGTCACGACCAGTGCGCCGTTCGGCATATCAAAGCGGATTTCCGTGGACTTGAGCGGATACGGCGATCCCCGCTGCGGAATGACGACCTTCTGCACATTCGCATCCGGCACGGCGACCAGAAAATTGGCTTCCAGTTCCTCCGTCGAAACGGATTCCGCGGTAAAAGAAAAACCGCTTCCTGCTTGGGAAACGGTAATGGTGTCGCCGCTGTTCAGATAGACGTATGTGCCCTCCTCGCCGCCCGTATAGCCGGTAATCGTTCCGACCGAGCGGCGGATGCGAATGCGCGGCGCGTCCGTGGTCAGCGTCGCCGTGCCGGTGCATATGCCGTTGGCGACGGATACGGACACATTCGACACCGTGATTTCGCCGGTCATTTGCGCATAGGTCAGGGCGTTTGCCGCCAGCCAGCGCGCATATTCGAGATATTCCTTCGGCGCTTGTCCCGTCGCGCGGTAGAACTCGTCCATGTGCCAGTAATCGCGGACGTATTGCGCCCCTTCCAGCTGCTTGATGACTTCTCGAATCGCAAACTGTCCAGCCGCTCTCGACCATTCCAGACATTCATCCTCATAACGGTCAAGTCCCATGTAGGGGAACGTGTGCCGCAGCACCCAGCCGATGGCGTGCATCGTCTTTTCGCTGTATATGATGCCGGAGTAACCCTGCGTCTGCCCGTACTGCGCCAGATCAACCACATGATACGGACCGTCCGGGTTGTTCCTGATGCCGGGGCTGTTCATCGTATGTTCAAGGCAATAGACCACATGCTCGTTGATGTAATGCCTTGTCGCGTAAATCGCGCCATAGTTTTTGAGCGACGCAATCTGCACGTCGTCATGCACGGAATAGGCGTATACCGTCTGCCCCGCGTAAAACTCGCCTGTGTTGCCGCTGAGCGTCTGCAATCTCGGCGGGTTATTCGCCGCGTACAGCTCCACCGGCGTAAACGGGAAGGCGTAAGCCGTCACGTCATAATCTGCCGCATCGGACGGCTGGGTTTCCTCCGCCAGCACCCAGACCGTCGCCGTGTCCGTCCACGCCATCTCTCCATCGGGTTCTTCCTCGCCGTACAGATAGCGCACCAGCAGCCATGTTCGCCCCATGCTGTCCTTCCGGACTTCTTCCACCCGGACGTTTGCGGTGCGGACAAAACTGCCGTCGTACAACTCGCCGTCTGCCTCGTCCGCCGTTTCATCCACATCCGAAAACACGCGCGTGTTTTCCGTGACGAGAACGAACATGCCCGCCTGATGTGCTGCTTCAGGTTCGGGCGTTGGCAGGGGTTCTTCCGTAACCTGCGGAGTCGGCTCTGCCGTGCCCTCCGGCGTTTCGATTTCCGACGGCAGTTCCGTCGGTTCGCTTGGAAGCTCCGGCTCTGATGTTGCTTCCGGTAATTCAGTCGGCGGTTCCGGCTCGGCTGTTGCTTCCGGCTCGTTCGGAAGCTCTGCTTCCGCGCCTGTTGCTTGGGCAAACTCCGTTTCTTCCGCCCATATCGACGTAGGCAAAGCCGCCGTCAGCATCGTCAGCGACAGCAGCAAAGACAAAAGACGTTTGATTTTGTGTTTCATAAGTTCCTCCTGCTTTTTTCAAGTACAGCCACGACTGCAAGCCGTCCCGCTTTGCCGCCATAGCTTCGGTCACATGTTATCAGCGTGAGAATGGAATCCTCCGCGCCGACCGTCACGCCCGTGTCGTACAGTGCGTTCCGCCGGGCGTATCGGATAAATTCCAGAAATGCAGCGTCGCTTTCAAAATCCGCCTGTGAAGCGTCCCACTCGCCGCTGTGAAAATTCAACACGGCGAAAATGCGGTATGATCCGCTTTCGTACAGCGTATCGAGCAGCACGGTTTCGTGTCCGGCATAGAAATCCGCATCCTTGTACCGCATGAGCGACGTGAACATCTTCTCGCCGGTGGATTTGAGATGATGCCCATAAATGGCGATATTACGGCTGGGAATGCTGTAATCCGTTTTCATCAGCGAAAACAGCGTTCCCGCCGCGCCCTGCTTTCCTGTGAACGTGTGATGCAGGTAATACTCGGCGTCGTCCGTCCAGACGACGGGATAATCCACGTTCGTGCCGGGAATCCTGATCCACGCGATGAAATCGTCGTTCTGTGCCAAACACGCCGCAAGGTCTGCGCCCGTCCCAATGTCGATTTCAGGCGGGGATTCATCCGTTTTGGGCAGTTCAAGCGGAACTTGCGTTGTGCTTGGGAAACCCGCCGCATCGAACATTTGACGCAGAGTGCTTCTGTTTTCCTGCGCGTCCGTTGCCTGCACCGGTTCCTCGCTTTTGAGCTGAACGCGCAGGTCGTCATATTCTGCCGCGCTCCGATTCATTTCCATGTTCTGCCCGATGAGCGGGCAGAGCAGCATTGCCGCGCCCGTCACAGCCATTGCCGCCGCAAGAAAAGCCGAGGGCGAATCCGCATGTTTTTGCTTCATGATGTTCCTCCCTTCTCACAGGCAGTACAGCTTTCTGCCCTGTATGGCGTAGACCAGAATCGGGGTACAGTCCGGCGTAAACAGGTAACACCTGCCGGATTCAATCTGCGTCAACGCGCAGAGCTGGTAGGCTTTTCCGTCCACCGGCGGCACGGCGAAGAACAGCACCCGTCTGGGAAACCAGCCGCCGCTGATCTCGCACGTCCGCTGCTCAGCTTCCTGCTCCAGCTGCATCACCCGAAGCGCGGTTTTCGTCCGCTTTTCGGGCAAAAGAAAACCTGCTTGCGTATCCTGCCGCAGCAGGTTCTCAAGCAGGTCGTCTTTGCTCATGCAGCCGGGAAATCGGTCAATGGGTTCGAGTTCACAGGCGAATTGAAAATAGTTTTTCATGGACACCACTCCCTTCTAAAGCTCATCGAGCCAGTTTTCATAATCTTCCTCCCGCTTTCGCCGGTCGTATCGCACCTGAGCGTCGTAGTAATTGCCCATCGTCGCGGGCGCGTTGAACAGCGTGGTCAGCAGATATTTCTTGATGTTGCGGACGCGGCTTGCGTTCTGCTCAAGGCATCCGAAGATGTACTCGATGTGCATACTGTTGATCTTGCGCATCCGCTCTCTGACCAGCTCGGCGGGATACTCCGCCCCGGAAATTGTGATTGTTTCCCTGCCGGTGCAGAGGATTTCCACCATCAGCTCGACGATCTCATCCATCCGATCCCGGTTATACGGCGTGACAAGGCAGTCATACCCGATCTGCGACCGCACGCTGTCCCGAATCGCCGCAACATCTTCCTGCCTTTCCCTGAGATGGATTGATGGATAAGGATTTTCTTCCTGAGTATTTGGTGGATACGTTTTTTCTGAATTCGTGTTTGATCTATTCGTATTTAATTGTGCGGGATTTTCCTGTTCAGGTTTTTCCAATCTTGGATTCTCCTGCACAGGCTTTTCCTGATCTGGATTCTCCAATTCTGGCTTTTCCCGTTTTGGTTTTTCCGGTTCAGGTGCGTCCTGCGCAGGCTGGCTGTTCATGTGGCAGTCCTCGTAGATCAGGTACTCCGTCCCGCTCAGCCGTCCGCGCTCGTCCCGTTTTCGATTTCGGATCACATAGCCCGAACGCTCCAACTCCTTGACGGCTTCGCTGATCGCGTCCACGCCCTCTTTGCTGATTGCCGACAGCCCCCGCAGCGTATAATCCCAGTTCTCCGGCAGGGACAGCATCACCGACATCAGCCCTTTTGCCTTGAGTGTCAGGCGTTTATCCTTCAAATGCTGATTGGACATCATCGTGTAGTTTTTTGTTTTGACAACTCGAAAGACTACGGTCATTGCGTTTCACCTCCTTACGTCCCGGCTATCATCTCAGATTAACCCCTTGACTTTTCATAGCCGGTCTTCGTCAAAAACGCCGCATAGTTCATCTTGCTTCTGCCTATACTTTTATTGAAATATCCGTAATTTTTTTACGGACTCCTATTGACACTCAGATTTATCTCGTTTAGAATGTTCTTGAAAGGGTGATTATACATGTTGAAACTCTTTGAAGTATCAGGCTTTAAAAATTTTCTTTCTCCTATTCGAATTGACTTTTCCGATGTTAAGAATTATCAGTTCAACGAAAACTGTATCTGTAACAATCTTCTTCAAAAACTGATTGTATACGGAAAAAACGCTTCTGGCAAATCCAACCTTGGGCTTGCCTTATTTGACATCGTCTCCCACATGACTACAAACAATGTCACACCCGGGTTATACAGCTTTTATCTCAATTCCGAATCAAAACTCGAATTTGCTGAATTCCGATATGTTTTTGTTTTCACTCCTTATCAAATTGATTATTTATACCGTAAAAATGGCAATCAAGATTTGGTATATGAACGTGTTATTCTTAATGATGATCTACTATTTGAATACAATTATGCTGAGAAACAGGGAAATTTATCCGGACTCGAAAAGCTAATTCCTACTCTCAACCTGAACTTCAGAGGCAACGATTCACTGCTCAAATATGCCATCACAAACTCTGCTTTGCCAGACAATCATCCTCTTTATCAGATGATGTCTTTTATTTCTCACATGCTCTGGTTTCGTTCTCTCGACGAAAATCGCTACATTGGCTATAAATCAAGAAGTTCTGATTATTATGACTTTATTTTTGAAGGAGACCGTATTAAGAAACTTGAAGATTTTCTACACGTTGCCGGTGTAGAAGAAAATCTCGTCGCAAAAACCACACCGGAAGGAAAGAAAAAACTTTATTTTGATACGCCTTCCCCTCTTCCGTTTTTTATGGTTGCATCAAGTGGAACACGCGCTCTTTACACCTATTTCTACTTTACTGAAACTTGCCCGGATATTTCCCTTATGTTTATTGATGAATTCGATGCCTATTATCACTACGAACTATCTGAAACCATTGTCAAATTGATTGAGAAAATGCCGCGCTGTCAGGCAATTCTTACTTCACACAATACCAATCTGCTTTCTAATCGCATTATGCGTCCAGACTGCTATTTCATTCTTTCAGACGGTAAACTCACATCATTTGCTAATGCAACAAAGCGTGAACTCCGTGCTGGGCACAACCTCGAAAAGCTGTATATGAGTGGTGAATTTGATGTCTAAACGAAAAATACTTCTTCTAGTCGAAGGAGAAAAAGCAGATATAGCTGTAATGTGTCGGCTGCTTACTGTCTATAATCTGAATATAGATTATGAAATCATCCCATATTGTACCAATATTTACAGACTATATAAGGATTTTTTTGATTCAGGCGACGATCCTGAAAATCTTGATCTATTGCTTCTTCTTAAATCAAGAGATAAAAATCCAGACCATGCATACATCTTCAATGAACATTACTCTGATATTTATCTTGTTTTTGATCTCGATCCTCAAGACACCGGGTTTTCTCCTGATAAAATCCGTAAAATGATCGAATTTTTTCATGAATCTTCCGACATGGGAAAGCTATATCTAAACTATCCAATGGTTGAATCATTTTATCACCTCAAATCACTTCCGGATGCTAACTATGACGAGCGCTTTGCTTCTATGGATGAATTGAGGCACAAAGCCTATAAACAGCGTGTGCAGAACGAAAAATATGCAAAAAACTATCAACTTTGTGCATCAAACCGTAAAACTTGTAACATTGTCATTCATCAAAACATCGAAAAAGCGCTCTATTTAACCCATTCTCTCAACAATAACTCTCCTTTTAACCAATCCGCCATTTTAGAATCTGAACTGAATTGGATCGCCTCTGAATCTAAAGTTCCAGTTCTATGTACCTGCTGTTTCTTTATTCCCGAATATCAACCTGCATTGATCGAATCCGACGATTAACTTCAAAACGACGTTTCAATATGCGTCGTTTTTTGTTTTATCTCTATACCTATTCGTAAATTAACCAACAGAGGTGCTTTACATGCCTTATATCAAGCGAAATTTAGAGAAAACCGTTCAAGAAGTGACACTGGAATATCCTGTCATACTTCTCGCGGGACCGCGTCAAGTCGGTAAAACCACCATGCTGATGAAGCTGATGGAAGGTTCCGAGCGCAGCTATGTAACGCTTGACAACTTGAGTGAAAGAGCCTTAGCAAAAAGCGATCCCGAACTTTTTTTGCAGCTCCACAAACCACCCATCTTGATTGATGAAGTTCAATATGCGCCTGAATTATTCACATACATCAAAATCTATGTCGATCAACATCACACACCCGGTTCTTTCTGGCTAACCAGTTCACATATCTTCAAGTCGTTGCAGGGCATTCATGTGTCCCTTGCAGGACGTGTTGCAGTCTTGTCCATGACCTGCTTAACACAAGCGGAAAGCTGCGGCGAATCCGTCACTCCATTTACTGTTGATCTTGAAAGTCTGACTGAGCGTGCAAAGCACCGGCAAGCCGCCGATGCGCATGCCCTATTTGAGCGTATCTTCAAAGGTTCCATGCCTGCGCTGCTCAGTGGTTCTGTCAGCAACAGCCAGATTTTTTACAGCAGTTACATCAGCACATACATTGAACGCGATGTTAAAGATCTTTCTGATTCCATTGACTCTTTGAAATTTCTTCGCTTTATCACCTCTGTTGCGGCTCGTTGCAGTCAGATGTTAAATGTCGCCGATATCGCGCAAGATGCCGACATCAACCAACAGCAAGCCAAAAACTGGCTCGGCATTTTGGAAATGCTCGGCTTGATCTTTTATCTCCATCCTTACTCGAACAATCTGCTCAAACGTCTTGTAAAAACGCCTAAACTCTATTTTTACGACACCGGGTTGGTTTGCTATCTAACAAAATGGAGTAATGCCGAAACGCTCGAAGCCGGTGCTATGAACGGCGCAATTCTGGAAAATTACGTTGTTTCCGAAATTGCAAAAACCTATTTGAATAGCGGAAAAGAGCCTTTCATGTACTATTACCGGGATAAAGATGCCAAGGAAATTGATATCGTACTGGAGCATGACGGTATCCTAAATCCGCTTGAAATCAAAAAAACTGCCAATCCCGGCAGCGAACTGACAAAAGTATTTTCTCTGCTCGATAAGGCTTCCACTCCTCGCGGAAAAGGGGCTATCCTTTGCATGAAGCCCGCTCTTGGTGCCATCGATAAAGAAAACTATATTATTCCGATTTGGATGATCTAAGGCTTGTTTACCTTCATAGAAACGTAAAACTGCCCGCTTTTTTCGGCGAGCAGTTTTTCATATTCACTTAATTATCATTATATTTCACGACTTGATCGTTCTGCTCAATTCTTCAGCTTCCTGCTTTGTCAGCATCGTTAGATCAACAACCTGCTCCATGGGGTAGTTTTTTTCAAGCATACGACGAGCAATAGCCAGTGCCTTCTGCATTTCGCCGCGCTTCTCGCCACGTTCTTCGCCGCGCTTCTCGCCCAGCATGATTCCTTCATCAACCATTTGTCGAATCGCTTCACACATACTTGTATTTTCACCTTCAAAGCACTTGAGCATAGCCTTTACTGCTTGATTGTTTTGCTCAATTCTTCAACTTCCTGCTTTGTCAGCATTGTTAGATCAACAATCTGCTCCTTAGAGTATTTCATTTCAATCATACGTCGTGCAATATCCAACGCTCTTTGTTTCTCACCCAGCATGATTCCTTCATCAACCATTTGTCGAATTGCTTCACACATACTCGTATTTTCACCCTCAATGCACTTGAGCATATCCTTTACTGTTTGATTGTTTTGCTCAATTCTTCGACTTCCTGCTTTGTCAGCTTAGTTACACTAATCACCTGTTCTTCAGGCATTTTCAGTTCGAGCAAACGACGAGCAATAGTCATTTTTTCATTCAGACTTCCTTGTTTTTGTCCCATAGAAATTCCTTCATCAACCATTTGTCGAATCGCTTCACACATATTTACAACCTCCTTGTTCGGGTCAATCGCAATTCCCGCGTTCGTCATAGCATTGATAACCAGAGCCGCGTTTGTTTCCAGACAGCTGAACTTTGAATCCTCATTCAGCAATTTTTCCATCCGTGCCTTATCCCGCTGGTATTTAATATACGCCAGCACCTCGCGCAGACTGCTGTTCAGCTTCTGAAGGTCGTTGTCGCTCATCTCCATCGGGTCAATCATGAAAACCCGATAGTCCTGAATAAACGGAAGGACTTTTTCGGGTTGCTCGCCATACATCTCGCGCAGGCTGAGCGGCGCATCCCATTTCTTTCCGCCAAAGTTAATGACCAGCGTAATCACAGGGGACAGCCGATCTTCTTTCTTCATACCAGAAAGATATTCTTCCGATGTACCATTTTTCCCTTCCTTACGATGCTGGCTTGCCAGATCACGCACCTGCTTTTCGAGCTGCATGGCATCGTATAACATGTTGCGAACCGGCATGGCATAATGCACATGGCTCTGATTCTCTATTTCCAGCACGAGATAGGTGTACCGATCATCCGTTTTAACCGCCAGCGTTTTAAGCGTATCGCGGTATTTCTGCGCCGCTTCCGGCTTGCCTTTCTCATCCTCATGATATGGAATCACATACTGCGTTGTATCCATATCGGTCAGTTGTTCCGGCTTAATGACCTGTTCGCCATCATAAATCAGGTAGTTAAAAGCATCTGCAAACACTTCCACTTCCGAAACATACTGTTTGGTTGCCGTATCCTGAATGGACATGTTTTTTCTCTCCTTTGAGCCATCATTTCATCCGTCCATGCTCTATTTCAAGTTTATTTTATCACGTCGCTTATGATTTCGCAATCACTTATGATTCATCACCGTTCCTGCGAAAGCTGCCGCTTTTTATACCAGCCTTCCAGCAGCTTGATAATGGTATCCTCCATTTGCTTTGGCGTGTAGGATTTCGGAAAATACTTGCGCAGCGTTTCATTTTTCAGCGTCACCCGATCAAGGTCGGTTTTCTTTTCTTCGCTCATGACTGCCCGCATCACGTCAAGGGAAAGCATCTTCTGCTGGCTGAATTTCTTTAACCGCTGTGCCTGAGAAAGCGACGGCGTTGCCTGTTCGCTGTCCATCGCTTCAAGCAGAAGGGTTTGTTCTTCTTTTTTCAAATAGGACAGCTCAACGGCGGGATTAAGCGCAATTTTGCGTTCATCCACCATGTCCAGCAGGGTGGGAATTAACTCGGTCAGGCGAATAAAACGCTGTATCTGGTTTCGACTTTCACCTAATTGTTGAGCAATCAACTCGTCAGCTCGCAACCTCGTCCCAACTTGGGACGAAGTTAAATCTGTTCGTGCGCCTTGATGTTTGAGTGCTTCGAGCTTCATTTTATAGGCAAAAGCCCGTTCGCTCGGCAGCAGCTCCTCACGCTGCAAATTGCTGTCCACCATGATGATCGTAGCGGCATCGTCGTCGAGATCACGGACGATGACCGGCATGGTTTCTTTGCCTGCCAGCTCGGAAGCATGATGCCGCCTGTGTCCCGCAATCAGCTCGTAGCCGCCGTCAGGGTCAGGACGCGCAATCGCGGGGACAAGTACGCCATACTCACGCACACTGTCCACTGTGTCCTGCATCGCCGCATCGTCCTTAACCTTGAACGGGTGATTCTTGAACGGATGCAACTCTTCTAATGGGATATTCTGTACCTTTTCCCGTTGAGTATCTTCTCGAATTTCCTCCGTCGCAAAAAGATCATCGACCGATTTCAGCTCGATGTTTCTGGCGCTGCTTTTCATGCTGAATCACCTCTTTCGTCAGCGCATTGTACGCCTGCGCGACCTTGCCCTTCGGATCATACGCGAAGATGCTTTTTCCTTCGGCACTGCATTCCGCCGCCCTGATGGAGTGCGGAATTACGGTATCAAACACCTTGATCTTTGTTCCATACTGCGTCCGAAGCAATTCGCTGATTTCACGGGCATACGTCGTGCGGCTTGCCATTGTAATGAGAATTCCTTCAACCCGCAGCCTCCTGTTCAGTCCCCGGCGCATCCTGCCGATGCTTTCCATCAGCTTGCCTAGTCCATCCACCGACAAATAATGCGGTATGGTCGGAATCAGCACGCTGTCCGCCGCTGCCAGTGTGTTGATCGTCATCATACCCAGCGACGGCATACAATCCAGCAGCACATGAGAATAGTTTTTTCTGCAATCGTCCAGCACCCGTTTCAGCACATTCTGCCGTGTATCCAGCGACGCTTCCAAGCCGGATAAGGCAATGCTGCCGGGAACCAGGTCCACCCCTTCCGCATGATGCAGAATCGCTTCTTCGGCATGAACAGGCTGTTTCTGAAGAACTCTGCCCATGAGGGTAGCCAGCGTCACCGGCAAGGTTTCCGGCTTTCTCCAGCCTAAGCTGAGTGTCAGACTGGCTTGCGGATCACAGTCCACCAGCAGCACACGCTTTCCTTCTCTTGCCAAACCAATACCCAAATTGGCACAGGTCGTCGTTTTGCCTACGCCGCCCTTCTGATTCGACAGACTGATAATTTGCGTATCCATGTTTTCTCCTTTCTGATGAATACAAAAAGGACGCTCGTTGTCGGAGCGTCCCCAAGTTACTGAGATTGAATTTTCTTATCTCGCGATCAGAATTGTCCTTTAACCTTTAAGGTTTATCATAACTCGATAGTCCGTGTTGTTAGCATGGAGTGTATCGAAAAAGTCATTGAAATTAGAAAGTTTTTCTTGAATAACGGTAAAAACTATTGATATCTTCGATGCTTTCTGCACATGTTTTTGCGGAGATATGTGCAGTAACCGAAAAAGAGGCCCCTGTTTCTGCATATACCCAAATATAATTATATGCAGAAAGACCACCAACCTGATTCGTTTTGCCTATGCTGCCTTTTTGTCTGAACAGGCTGACGATTTATGCAGCTAATGAAAAAAGGAACTGGCAGAACATCTCTGCACCAGCTCCTCATTCTGTGTTTTCTCATCTCGTAATGTCGTTCCAAGTAATGATATCGGGACATTTTAACAGATTATCTTTCAAATCAGCCGGATTCATGAACTCGCCTGTCTGAGCATTTACAATCATCGTATGATAATCCAGTCCCAGCGTTACTTGCCCATCTTTCATTTCTGCGTAATGCTTTTGTTCTTCTTTCGGATTAAAGAAGTAGTCGCACTCGATTTGCCATACAGGATATAATACGATTTGTTCGTTTTCGTCAAGATAACAGCAATATCCAAATCTCATCTCGTAAACATTGCGGATATTGCCCTTTTCAATTTGCTTTTTGACGCTTGATATAACATCATCAATCGTACACAATGGCACATCATCGACCACCGAAGTAACTTTTTTCAGCGGTCGAAATTGTATTTTATATCCACCATCGACATACGCAATAAAATCCCATATTGGCGGTCTAAAGCATCCCCAATACTCTTCTCCTTTTGTTTTCCAGCTTTTCGGAAATTTGAATCCCATTTCTTTTTCGTCAGTGCCATACGTTATATCTCCAGCACCCATTAAAATAGGAATTCCATCAACATTTTGTCTCAATTTGCAATAATAGCATGGACGTGTATTAGGTACGATTGTCAACCACGTTATATCTAAATTCAAGTCATAATCCGGGAAAAATTTTCCCAATTCTTGATTGGCATAATTTATACTGTCTTGAACTGTAAAATCATATCCGTCAAAATATGGATATAACCGTTCGACTTCATTTGAACAATATTGAATTCCACTGAAGCTTTCTAATTTTGTCGTTGTCTTTTTTATTTTTGTATTCAGATCATCGTATTCGAATAAAACCAGCTTTCCGCCTTCTTGACAAATATATACAGCTCCCCTTTCATTTCTTTCTTGATTCAAATAATTCAGTACGATAGCTTCCTCGTCTCTTTCTTCCTGTATCATTGATTGAGAATAAATGTTTAAGACATTTTCTACAGGTAGAATCTGGTTTTCCACAATCTGAATCGGCACTTTATCTACTTGAGGAATGATTGGCGTTACATCTACGCTA
>ERZ839823.1959-NODE-1959-length-17828-cov-43.404996_pt1 | contig 17828 bp, 18 predicted proteins | sample MGYA00519862_ERZ839823 | MGnify/ENA primary metagenome ERZ839823 (study PRJEB31850, sample SAMEA3708853) | human gut metagenome | biome: human gut; feature: human-associated habitat; material: faeces | place: China | collected 2014 ...
GCAACGACGTCGTTGCATTGCGTTTTAATAACGATTTTATTAAAACGATGGGGTCTGCGGAAATATAAATTTCTATGGGGAGTGTTACAATGAAAAAAGTATTGGCAACCATTCTGGCCCTGGTCATGGCACTGGGCCTGTGCAGTGTCAGCTGGGCGGATACAGCGCTGACGAAAGGGACAGATGGGAAGTTTCACATTACAAGCGCCGATGATCTGAAGACTTTTGCGGCAATGGTAAATAATGGTACAGACTTCAGTGGTGATACGATTGTATTGGATGAGAGTATTGAGCTTACGGAGAACTCCTGGACACCCATTGGTAACGCTGAGACGAAGCTGTTTAAAGGCACCTTTGATGGCGACGGGCACAAAATCACCGGGCTGAAGATCACCTCCGGAAGCTACATCGGCCTGTTCGGCTATGTAGGTGAAGGCGCCACGATCAAAAATGTCAACTTGGTCGGTGCCAATATTTTCGGCGTAAAGAGAGTCGGCGCACTGATCGGCCAGATTAAGGGCAATGCCACAGTGAGCAATTGCACCGTTGACAGTACCTCCCATGTTACAGGCAGCGACAGCAACACCGGCGGACTGATCGGTGAGGCTGCGGGTGATGGTATTACAGTCAAGCTGGAGAAGCTGATCAACTATGCAACTGTTACGAACACGGAAAGCGAAGGGCCGAGCCGCGCCGCCGGTATCATTGCGCAGGTCACCAGTGGTGCAATTGTGACCATCAGTAATTGTGAGAATCATGGCGCCATCACGACGAACAACGGTTACGCTGGTGGTATCGTGGCGGCGAAGCAGGGCAGCAGCAAAGTTTCATTCGAAAACTGCTCCAATGCCGGTACGCTGACGGGCAAATATACCGGCAGACTTATCGCTTGGCTGGTGGGCGGCAATTGGCTTTCCATGACGAATTCCGGTGATGCGCGGGACGCGATCGGCGCCGTCAACATATGCAGAGACAATCAAGCGTATACATTTTATTTTACCATAGACGGTGAGGAGTATTACCTCAGAAAACCGGGAGCTACAAAGGATTCCGATACAAAATTCTCTGAGCTTTGGAATGGAAAAAAGACCATCGATAGAGCGTATATGGAGCGTATTATCGCTTTCTTCAATTATGCAAAAGAAAAGAACACGAACTTTGCAAACTATCCTTCTGACCGTGCCGAGCTTTTTGCGCATGCGTGGAATACGAGCAACTATACCAGGATGGAAAATATGTTTGGCTCAAATGGCTGGCCCGAGTTGTTGAGCGGATACAATGAGGCGAAGAAGGACAACATGACCAGCGATGACTTTAAGGTAATATGGGAAGAGAATATCCTTTATTCCGCGCCCGCACCTGCTCCTACGCCTGACCCTACCCCCTCCACCGGCGGCTATTACTACTATCCCTCCACCACGACCAATGACACCACTAAGGGCAGCCCCAAGACCTTCGACGCGGGCGTGGGTATCTACGCCGTGACCGCTGTTCTCAGCGTTACCGGCATGGCCTGGACCGCTAAAAAGCGCGGAAACTGACCCGCATTTCCTGCGGTGTCTTACCCCGGCGCCGCGCGAAATAAAAAAGGCACCCCGTCAGGGGTGCCTTTTTCCATTTTGTTTTTCACTCCATATGGGGCCGTTCGTCGCCCATGAAGAACACCGCCACGGTGCCCTGTCCGGCATGGCTGCCGATGATGGTGCCGATGTCGCACAGGCGTACCTTTCCCTTCAGCTTCAGGAACCGTTCCTCCACGGCGTCCATGACCAGCCGGGCGTCCTCCGGGCACTGGCTGTGGCAGATAAAGCACTTGCCGTCATAGTCCCGGCCGCCCTGGGCATGCTGCTCCATGGTGTCCACCGTAGTCTCCACGGCTTTTTTCTTGCCCCGCACCTTGCTGTATGCCTTGATGGCGCCCTTGTCGTCCAGCCGCATGATGGGGCAGATGTTCAGCACCGTGGCTACCGTGGCCGCCGCGCCGGATACCCGGCCTGTCCGGCGGAACTGGGTCATATCGCTGGAAAAGAACTGGTGATGCACCTTGTTCCGGTTGTCCAGCACCCACTGCGCCACGGTGTCGATGTCCTCACCCGCGTCCCGCATATCGGCGGCGTAGTCCACCAGCAGGCCGTAGCCGCTGGATGAGCACAGGGAGTCGATGACGATCAGCTTTTGCCCGGGGTACTTGTCCTTCAGCTCTGCTGCCGCCAGATAGGCGTTGTTCACCGAGCAGGACTGCCCGGATGTGAACGCGATGTGCAGCACGTCGCCGCCCTGCTGCAGCAGGCGCTCGAAGAAGTCCATATACCCCGCTACGTTGATCTGGCTGGTCTGGGGCAGTTTGCCCTCCTTCAGAAAGCCGTAAAACCGGGGCAGCGCCGCCGGATCGCGGCCCATATCGTCGTCATAGGTCTGCCCGTCCACTACGTAGGTGTAAAACAGCACGGGGATGTCCCGGCTCTCCATGTACGAATAAGGCAGGTCCACCGTGGAGCAGCAGCTCAGTGTAAATTTCCGTTCCATTATTTCTCCTTTTTACTCCTTTGTTCTGCTGTGTCTGCGGCAGGGAAGGGGGCACGCAGAACGCCCATTTGTAATACAAGTTCATTATATGGCCCTGCCTGTTTTTGTCAATATGCGCTTTTCACGGATTGCAAAAACCGATGGGATACGCTATAATAACCACCTGACTACAATACAGGGAGCGATCCGTTATGATACTCGTACTGCAAAAGAACACTCCGGAGCCTGCCATCCGCCAGCTGCTGGCCCAGCTGGCTCTGCAAAACGTCAAGGGCGGCTGCGTAGCGGGGGAGACGTCCCTCCTCCTGCCCCTGGTGGGGGAGACGTGGCGGCTGGACCCCGCTGCGCTTCAGGCTCTGCCCTATGTGCAGGAGGCCCGCCGCCTGACCCCGGCCTATCACCTGGCCGCCCGGAGCACTCATCCGGAGAATACCGTGGTGCCGGTGGGCGATGTCCGCGTGGGCGCGGATTTCTGCCTGATCGCAGGGCCCTGTGCCGTGGAGTCCGCATACCAGATACAGACCGTCGCCGCCGCCGTAAAGGCCGCCGGGGCCGTCATGCTCCGCGGAGGCGCCTTCAAGCCCCGCACCTCGCCCTACACCTTCCAGGGTCTGGGCGAGCAGGGCGCGGCGCTGCTGGTGCAGGCCGGCCGTGATACGGGCCTGCCCACCGTTACCGAGATCACCGATCCCGCCCAGCTGGACACGCTGGCTGATGTGGACGTGCTGCAGGTGGGTGCGCGCAATATGCAGAACTTCGCCCTGCTGAAGGCTCTCGGCCGCATCCGCAAGCCCATCCTGCTCAAGCGCGGCACCTCCGCCACGGTGGAGGAACTGCTGCTGTCCGCGGAGTATATCCTGTCCGGCGGCAATACGCAGGTCATTCTCTGTGAGCGTGGTATCCGCAGCGGCCTGACCCCCGCCCGCGCCGCCCTGGATGTGTCCGCCGTTCCGGTACTGAAGCGCCTGACACATCTGCCGGTCATTGTGGACCCCAGCCACGCCGCGGGCCGCGCCGATCTGGTGGAGCCGCTGACGCTGGCCGCCGTGGCCGCCGGGGCCGACGGACTGTTGGTGGAGGTCCATGACCGTCCCGCCACCGCCCTGTCCGACGGCGCCCAGTCCCTTACCCCCGCCGCCTTCGCCCAGCTGGCCCAAAAGGTCCGCTGCCTCCGCGAAGCCCTGCAATAAGCAAAAACGACCGCCTCGGCGGTCGTTTTTTACATCCAGCAGCCCAAGGCCTTTTTCCACGGCCGGTACAAACCGTAGCCGATCAGCCCGCCGGCGGTGTTGCAGATCAGGTCGGTGATGTCCGACATCCGTGCTGTGGGCAGCAGAGGCTGGACCAGCTCGATGCACAGGCTCAGCAGAAACGCTGCCCCCACTGTACGGAACACCCCTGCCTTTCCCCGGCGCACCACCGGCCACAGAATGCCGAAGGGCACTGTCATCAGCACGTTTAGAAAGACCTGCCGCTCTGCGTTGCCGTATCCCAGTCGCAGGTCACGGAACGGCTCCAGGTTCATGGGCGCGTAGGCATGGTGTATTCCCAGCATGGAGAGCACCGGCAGAATCGTCACCCACAGCACGCCCAGCATATACACGCTGAACACCGTGTACACCAGCACCCGCCGCCGACCTTGCTTTTTCCACCGGCCCAGCAGCAGGAGATACAGCCCCAGCAGCACGATCAGGTCCGGCGCGTACTTGGGCAGCGCCCGTATGAAAATGTCCGCCATGACCGCACCTCCCATCAGTATAGTATGCCCTATTATGCCCGCCTGTCCCGTGAAAGTCAACCCGGTCAAGCAAATCATAAGGCCCCCACCGTCAGGCGGGGGGCGTGAGGGGAGCGCAAATGCGCGGCCGGGGGGACAGCTTTGAAAAATCTCCGACCTTCAGCATGGGGGCACCTCCATCGTCTTTCCTTGAGCTCGTACCTATCCTATACCCGCCCACCATGGCAGAGTCAATAGGGGATATGAAAAAATTTCCCCCGCCCGCAGGCGGGGAAAATGTATGTCATTCCGCCGGGATCCGCACGGTGAATGTGCTGCCCTGCCCGGGCACGCTCTCCACCGCCGCCGTACCGCCGTGGAGCCGTGCGATCTGGCGTACCATGTACAGCCCCAGCCCGGTGCCCTCGCCGCCGCTGCGGGCCGCGTCCACCTGATAGAAGCGCTGCCATATCTTTTCCTGCTGGTCCGGCGGGATGCCCTGGCCGTCATCCCGGACAGTCAGTACCGCCTGCTCCGCTTCCCGGCGGACGGTTACACGGACGTGTCCGCCGTCGCTGCCGTACCGGAAGGCGTTGGAAATGAGATTGTTCAGCAGCCGGGTCATCAGTATCACGTCCATCTGCGCCTCCACGCTCTCCGGCCCGTCAAAGGTCAGGACCATGCCCTCCGGCGCGATCATTTTCTGCTGCTCACATACCGCCTCCGCCAGCGCTGTCAGGTCGCCGCGCTCCATGCAGGTCTTCTGGGTGCCCTGTTCCAGCCGCGTGATATGCAGCAGCTGCCCGATGAGCCGGGACATTTGCTCCGCCTGCCGATGAATGACCGTCATGCCCTCGACGTAGTCCTCTGTGGTCTCCGCTGTACGCTTCAGCGTCTCACATTCTGCCAGGATCACCGTCACCGGCGTCCGCAGTTCATGGCTGGCGTCCGAGGTAAACTGCGCCTCCGCCTTAAAGGAGCGTTCCAGCCGGTCAAACATATCGTCAAAGGTCCCCGCCAGCCGGTTGATCTCACTCCTGCCTCTGGGCAGGCCGATGCGCCGCGACAGGTCCTCGCCGCCGGAGATACTCTCCGCCGCCGCGATGGCCTTCTCCATAGGCTTGAAGGAGCTGCTGGAGATGAGCCAGCCGCCGCCCACGCTCAGCACCACCAGCGCCGGCAGCACCGACCACGCCAGCGGCACGATGACCTCCATCACGCTGCCCCGGGCCGCGCTGTCGATGGTGCCCCGTACCCACAGGCCGCTGCCGCCGATCTCCAGCCAGTAGTCGTACACCAGATACGTCCCGCCGCTGCTGCCGACGACGGTGTGCAGCGCGTTTTTCTCCTTCGGCGCGCCGTCCGATACCTCCGCCGGCGCCGTGCCGAACAGCCGCTGTCCGTCCTCGTCGAAGATCTCCGTGTACACCCCGTGGGCATACTGCTCCACGTCGCTGAAATCCCAGTCTCCGTGGTCGAATTCCACATCGTCGGCGTTCCGGCCCACCATGTACAGCAGCTCCGCCTCCGGCGGCCGCGTTACGGTGTTGCGGTTCATCAGCATCACGAACACCAGCATCAGTGCCGTGATGGCGATCATCAGCAGGGAGAACCACAGGGTCATCCGCCATTTGATGGATATGTTCCTCATGCATCCTCCTTCAGCACCCAGCCCATGCCCCGCACCGTGTGCAGCAGCTTGCGCTCCCCGGGCAGCTCCAGCTTCTTCCGCAGATAGCTGATGTATACGTCCACCACATTGGTGCCCCCGGCGTAGTCCAGGCTCCACAGGTTGTCCTCGATCTGCTGCCGGGACAGCACCACGCCCTTGCTGCGGATAAGGTATTCCAGCAGCGCATATTCCCTGGCGGACAGCTCCAGCGTCCGGCCGCCCCGCTTCGCCGTCCGCGCGGCAGTGTCCACCGTCAGATCGGCCAGAGTGTAGACGTTGGTACTGCCGCTTCCCTTTTTCCGGGTCAGTACCCGCAGCCGCGCCAGCAGCTCGTCCAGGGCAAAGGGCTTGATGAGGTAGTCGTCTGCGCCCGCGTCCAGCCCGTCTACCCGGTCGGCCACGGCGTCCCGGGCTGTCAGCAGCAGCACCGGCAGGGCGCTGCCCCGGGCGCGCAGCGTCCGCAGCACCGTCAGCCCGTCCACTTTCGGCATCATGATGTCCAGCACCGCTGCGTCGTAGGCTGCCGCGTCCAGATAGGCCAGCGCCTCCGCGCCGTCCGGTACGCCGTCCACGGTATAGCCCACCGCCGTCAGGTTCTTCACCAGCATCCGCCGCAGCTCCGGTTGGTCCTCCGCGATAAGAATACGCATACGCCGTGCCCTCCTCCGCAAGCCGCCGTCCGGCAGCAGAAAAAATGTCCCGCCCGCCCATCGGCGGGCGGGACCTCTCGCTCACACCCAGTATACCAGAAAGTGTTTTCTCTGACAACCCTTACGCCGTCAGCATGGGCAGGTCGGCGGCGTCCACACCGCTGTACTTCCGGGTCAGATAGTCCTCGATATACGCCGCCTCCTCCACGGAGCGCAGGTCGGCGAAGCTCTCCAACGGCTTTTCATAGCTGGCGGACACGGTCAGCGTCTCGCCGCAGTGGATCAGCTTCAGCACCACGCCGTTGTCCAGGGTGCGGCTGCTCTCCAGCGTGTAGTTGACGGGGGAAGCCTTTTTGATGATGTGAAAACGTTTCATATTCTTTACCTCCTGAAACCGTATTGTATATGTAGATGGCCTTGTATTGATGTGTTGTGTGCTTCCTTAGGATAGCCTTATCTTACGTCCGGTTTATTAGAGGAACATTAAAGAAATGAAAATAATTTTTGAACGTCCCGCCCTGCCGCTTTTCAAATCCCACCCGCGGTGGTACAATACCCATAACAGAAATTTTGCCGATAAGGAGGCATTCCCTATGAAAAAGTCCGTGCTTCGCGCCTACGCCCGTCTCATCGCCCGCACCGGCGTCAACATCCAGAAGGGGCAGGAGGTGTTCATCGCCGCCGACCTGGACCAGCCGGAGTTCGTGGCCATGCTGGTGGACGAGTGCTATAAATGCAAGGCCAAAAAGGTCGTGGTGGACTGGAACTACCAGCCTCTGCAGAAGCTCCACGTCCGTCACCGCAGCCTGACCACTCTTTCCAGAGTGGAGGATTACGAGCTGGCCCGCTGGCAGCACTATGTGGACACCATTCCCTGCCGCATCTACCTGCTCTCCGAGGACCCGGACGGCCTGAAGGGCATCGACCAGGAGAAGCTGGCTAAGAGCCAGCAGGCCAAGTTCCCCGTCATCAAGCCCTACCGCGACCAGATCGAAAACAAGTACCAGTGGTGTATTGCCGCTGTCCCCGGTGAGGCCTGGGCGAAAAAGCTGTTCCCCGGCCTGCGTAAGTCTCAGGCGGTGGAGAAGCTGTGGGAGGCCATCCTCTCCACCTCCCGCGCGCTGGAGGGCGATCCCCAGGCCAACTGGGCGGCCCACAACAAGGACATCCACGACCGCCGCGACTACCTGAACAGCCTGCACATCCGCCAGCTGCGCTACAGGAGCGCCACCGGCACCGACTTCACCGTGGGTATGATCCCCGAGGCCCATTTCTGCGGCGGCAGCGAGCGCAGCCTGCAGGGCATTGTCTTCAACCCCAATATCCCCTCCGAGGAGTGCTTCATCTCCCCCAAGCGGGGCGAGGCCGAGGGTATCGTCTACGCCACCAAGCCACTGAGCTATCAGGGGCAGCTCATCGACAAGTTCTGGATTCGCTTCCACGCGGGCAAGGCTGTGGAGTGGCACGCCGAGCAGAACAACGACCTGCTGACCAAGCTTATCACTATGGACGAGGGCAGCGCCTATCTGGGCGAGTGCGCCCTGGTGCCCTACGACAGTCCCATCCGCCAGTCCGGACTGCTGTTCTACAACACGCTGTTCGACGAAAACGCCGCCTGCCATCTGGCCCTGGGCATGGGCTTTGCCGATACCATTAACGACTTTGAGCACAAGACCTTGGCCGAGTGCCGCGCCCTGGGCGTCAATGACTCCATGATCCACGAGGACTTTATGATCGGCTCCGAGGATATGGACATCGACGCCGTCTGCGAAAACGGCGATGTGGTCCCCGTGTTCCGCCATGGCAACTGGGCCTTCTGAAACAACAAATATCCCCCGGCTGCCGCCGGGGGATATTTCTTTTCTGCTGATGCATATACTCTCCCAAAAGCAAAAGGGAGGAACGACCATGGCACAGATCGAGCCCATCACTTGGTTCCGTAATGCCCACCCGGAGCAGGGCAGCCTGCGGGTGCAGGTATCCGCCGCCCAGGGGATATTCCCCATCCCCGGCGCGTCCGTGGAGGTATACCGCGACTTCGGCGCGGTGCGGGAGACGTTCTACTCCGGCGTGACCGACAGCTCCGGCATTGCCGACAGGATACTGCTGCCGGCGCTGCCCGCGTCGCTGGGACTGTCGTCGGACACGGCGGGCATCAGCGGAACGGCCTATACCGTGGCGGTGAGCCACCCGGACTACCACTGTCCGGAGCACCAGCAGGTGCTGATATTTCCCTGCATCGAGTCTGTGCTGGCGGTGACGCTGCCGCCGCAGCGAGAGGAGGGCTGAGCCGTGCCCTATCCCGTTATTCCGGAGTACATCACCGTCCATCTGGGCGCGCCGGACGCCCCGGCGGAGAACGTCACCGTCACCTTTCCCCGCTATATCAAGGGCGTGGCCGCCAGCGAGATATACCCCACGTGGAACGAGAGCGCCATCCGCGCCAATGTGCTGGCGCAGATCTCCGTGGCACTGAACCGGGTCTATACGGAGTTCTACCGCAGCCGCGGCTATGACTTTGACATCACCAACAACACCCAGTATGACCAGGCCTTCTCCCCGGATAAGGAGACGTTCGAGAACATCAACGCCATCGTGGACGACATTTTCAACAACTACATCGTCCGCCGCGGCAATGTGGAGCCCCTGTACGCCCAGTTCTGCGACGGCGTCCGCACCCAGTGCCGGGGGCTGTCCCAGTGGGGCAGCCAGGAGCTGGCGCAGCAGGGACGCACGCCCTACGAGATACTGCAATACTACTACGGGCAGGACATCGACCTGGTGTACAACGCCCCGGTGGGGGACAGCACGCCCTCCTATCCCGGTCGGCCGCTGACCGTGGGCAGCATGGGAGAGGACGTCCGCACCATCCAGCGGGAGCTGAACCGCATCCGCAAGAACTACCCGGCTCTCCCCGCCGTCGGAGAGACCAACGGCGTCTTCGGCGCGGACACCGCCGCCGCCGTCCGCGCCTTCCAGCGCATTTTCAATTTGACCCAGGACGGCATCGTGGGCAAGTCCACCTGGTACCGTATCAAGTCCATCTACAACGGCGTCAAGAGCCTCTCCGAGGTCACCAGCGAGGGCCTGACCATCTCCGAGGCCCAGCGGCAGTTCCCCAAGGTCCTCCGCCTGGGCGACACCGGCATCGGCGTCCAGGCCATCCGGTTCTATCTGGCGTTTCTGGGCTTCTTCCTGCCGGAGCTGCCGCCCATCCGCATCTCCGACGTGTTCGACGACGAGCTGCGGGACGCGGTGCTGGCCTTCCAGAGCACCTATGGCCTGACGGTGGACGGCGTGGTGGGGCGGAACACATGGAACGCCATCCAGAACGTCTATGAGCAGACGCTCTACCAGCTGCCGCCGGAGTACCAGACCTTCGCCCGGCAGATATACCCCGGCCGCTTCCTGGTGGAGGGCGACACCGGCCCGGAGGTGACGCTGCTTCAGACCCAGCTGAACCGGCTGGCGCAGCGGGACAGCACCCTGCCTGCCGTCGCCGCGGACGGCATCTTCGGCCCCGCCACCGCCGCCGCGGTCCGCACCCTGCAAAGCCGCCTGGGGTACAGTCCCACCGGCGCCGTCGGCCCGGTCCTCTGGTCCTATATCATCACGCAGGGCCAGGGCTACGGCGTGTTTTGAACAAAAAAAAGAACCGCCCTCGGGCGGTTCTTTTCCGTCTTTCACACCATGCGGCAGCTCTCGCAGTCCTCGCAGGCGGGGAACTTGCTCTTGTCGTAGGCGATGCCGTTCTTGTCGTAGTAGTCCTTCACCGCGGACTTCACAGCTTCCTCCGCCAGCACGGAGCAGTGCAGCTTGTGGGCAGGCAGACCGCCCAGCGCGTCCACGACCTCCTTGTTGGTCAGCGCCAGCGCGTCCTCGATGCGCTTGCCCTTGATCATCTCGGTGGCCATGGAGCTGGAGGCGATGGCGCTGCCGCAGCCGAACGTCTCAAACTTCACGTCCTCGATCTTGTCGTCCTTGATCTTCAGGTACATCTTCATGATGTCGCCGCACTTGGCGTTGCCCACCTCGCCCACGCCGTCGGCGTCGGCGATCTCGCCTACGTTCCGGGGGTGCAGGAAGTGGTCCATCACGGTATCGGTATACAAAGCCATATTCAACGCTCCTTTACATTACAGAATGAATGTCCGCTTGCCGGACTCCAGGTCCTTCCACATGGGGGACATATCCCGCAGGTACGCCACGATGCCGGGCACTTTTTCCAGAATATAGTCCACCTGCTCCTCCGTGGTGTCGTGGCACAGGCTCAGCCGCAGGGAGCCGTGGGCCACCTCGTGGGGACGGCCGATGGCCAGCAGCACATGGCTGGGGTCCAGGGACCCGCTGGTGCAGGCGCTGCCCGAGCTGGCGCAGATGCCCGCCTGATCCAGCAGCAGCAGAAGGCTCTCGCCCTCGATGCCCTCAAAGCAGAAGTTCACGTTGGCGGGCAGCCGATGCACCGGGTCGCCGTTCAGGGCGCTGTGGGGGATCTTGGACAGCCCTGCGATCAGCTTGTCCCGCAGCTTGCTCAGCCGCACCGTGTCCTCGTCGATGTGGCCGCAGGACTCCTCCAGCGCCGCCGCCAGACCCATGATGCCGGGGATGTTCTCCGTGCCGGCCCGCTTGCCGCGTTCCTGCGCGCCGCCCTCGATGATATTGGTCAGGGGGATGCCCTGCCGGGTATACAGCACGCCCACGCCCTTGGGGCCGTGGAACTTGTGGCCGGACAGGGACAGCATGTCGATGTTCTGCTCCTTCACGTTGATGTGCAGGTGGCCCGCCGCCTGCACCGCGTCGGTGTGGAACAGCACGCCCTTCTCGTGGCACACCTTGCCGATCTCCGGGATGGGCAGGATAGAGCCGATCTCGTTGTTGGCGTACATGATGGTCACCAGACAGGTGTCCTCCCGGATGGCCTCCGCCACCTGCTGGGGGGTGATGGTGCCTGTGGGACCCACGTCCAGCAGCGTCACCTCAAAGCCCTCTTTTTCCAGCTTCTTCAGTGTGTGCAGCACCGCGTGGTGCTCGAAGGCGGTGGAGATGATGTGCTTCTTGCCCTTTCGCTCGCCGATCCGCGCCGCCGAGACGATGGCCTGGTTGTCGGCCTCGCTGCCGCCGGAGGTAAACGTGATCTCCTTAAAGCTGCACCCGAGACAGTCCGCTACCCGCCGCCGTGCGTCCGCCAGCGCCTCCGCGGCCTGCTGGCCCACGGTGTGCAGGCTGGAGGGATTTCCGTAAAACTGCTGGAAATAGGGCGTCATAGCCGCCACGGCCTTGTCGCTCATCCGCGTGGTGGCCGCATTATCTGCATAGACCTGCATAGGATCACTCCTTTAACATATCTTTTTTGTAGGTAAGTAAAGCCTACCACATAAACCCTACAATGTCAATAGGTTTATAGAAAAAAGTAACCACAAGCCTTCCACTTGCGGGGCTTGCAGTGTAGGATGACACGCCCAGTTAGCCTTCCCCTGTAGGGGGCGGCGCCCCCGACGCCCCGCCGCAGGCGGCATTTTCTCCGCACCCAACTCCCATTTCCTGCCAAATTTTCCTGTTTTTATTCCCGGTAACAGAAAAAATGTGTAAAATTTCCATAAAAAGGCTGGACAAACGGTGCAGCTGTGTTATAATTTGACTATCCGCAGAGGTACCTCTGCATTAGCGTTTTAATGGGTATTAAAACGCTAATGCAGAGGTACCTCTGCATTAGCGTTTTAATGGGTATTAAAACGAGCACACCTGCGGAAATCTACTACCATAAGGGGAATGAGCAATGAAAAAAGCATTAGCAACCATTCTGGCCCTGGTCATGGCACTGGGCCTTACCACGATGGCGTGGGCGGAGAATGAAGGACCTGACATGAGCGGGACCGTGGTCAATGTCACGGCGGCAAATGCACAGGATGTGCTGGACGGCAAGTATGGAAGTATCGACGGCAAGACGATACACTTTGCACAGGGTACGTATGAAAAACTCTATCTTGCGCGGGTAATAGCGGACGATACTTGCCTTGGCAGCGGTGTCGATTACTATAAAGGCGTGGCGCATGTAGAGGTAAAGGGTTCCGGTAGTACCTGTAACCCTATCGTGACATGGACTGTTGGAGATAAAGTCAACGCTTTTGCTGGTCTGACTACCCGTGCGCAGTTCTTTGTCCGCACGGTCAAGAACGTTACGTTCACGGCTGAAGCGGGTGCGACATTTGCGGGGTTTGAAGCGGCTGCGCGTTGGGCGAATGACACCGAAAAGACAGCAATGAGCGCATACTTCAGCAGCAAGAACGTGCAGTTCGAGGAGTTGCGCATCGAAAAGGGTGAGGATGGAAACGATCTTACGAGCCCATTTGTGCGCACAAACTACTCCGGGTCTTGGCTTGACTTCTCTCTGCAGAATATCACATTTGACGGCCTGACAATCAATGGGTCACTCAGTGTATCTAAGGCTAAGGATGTGCTTACCGACTATGCCAATGATGGCATCATTGTCAGGAATTGCAGATTCAATCCCAGCGGCGAGGGGAAGAATGGTATTGAGCTGAAATCATTGACCACGCCGTATCGGAATGTGCAGGTGACCGGATGCACCTTTACCGGGGCAACCAATGATGGCTTGTACATCCAGCGGCTTCAGGGTGCTACTATCAAAAACAACTCTTTCAAAAACATCAGCAAAAGAGCTATCCAGCTCAATGCAGACAACGGCATGGGCGGAAATGTGATCATTCAGGAGAATTACATCGATACCTGCGGTGACCGTGCGATACGCTTTGGCACGGTCAATAGCGATGCAAACGTTAAGGTCAATAATAACGTTATAGTCAATTCCGGCGATGAAAGCGGCCAGTTGTTCAAGGCGAATAAGGTTATGACTGGTGGCTCCGTGAATCTTGATAACAACTACTGGAGCGGCAAGACTGCTGCAACGGCTGTGAACCCCAACGGTGGTGTGACTGTACCCACCAAGACCGGCATCGCGGGTGGTACGTTCAAGGGAGAGGTAACGGCGGATATGCTGGCAGAGGGCGTGGTGACCGTGAACAACGGGGACGGTACTTTCACTGTAAGAGCGCCGCAGCCCGAGCAGACCCCGCCGCGCTATTACTACTACCCCACCACCGACACCAAGGCCGACGGCACCAAGGGCAGCCCCAAGACCTTCGACGCGGGCGTCGGTATCTACGCCGTGACCGCTGTTCTCAGCGTTACCGGCATGGCCTGGACCGCTAAAAAGCGCGGAAACTGACCCGCATTTCCTGCGGTGTCTTACCCCGGCGCCGCGCGAAATAAAAAAGGCACCCCGTCAGGGGTGCCTTTTCTGTTTACTCAGCAGGGGAGGGGACGTCCTCTATCTCCGGCTCCGTCCATTCCACCATGGTGGCCACGCATCGGTTGATGCTCTTGCCCTCGCCGTAGAACTTGCGCTCATAGTCGGTCATCACGCCCACCGGCCCGTCCGCGTGCAGATCCCGCGTCACCTCCGACAGCGCGAACCCGAACTGCGGGATCTCCTCCAGCGACCACTCGAACAGCTTGTCGTTGTCGGTCTTGAAGTGGATCTGTCCTCCCTCGGCCAGCACCTGCCGGTACTTTTTCAGAAAGTTCCCGTGGGTCAGCCGCCGTTTTTTCTGGTTGCTTTTGGGCCACGGGTCGCAGAAGTTGATGTACAGCCGGTCGATCTCCCCGTCGGCGAACATATCCGGCAGCAGCGCCGCGTCCCCGTCCACGAACCATACGTTCCGCAGCGCCGCGTCCCGCGCCTTCTCCATGGCCACCACCATGGCGTCCGGCACCTTCTCCACGGCGATCAGCAGCACCTCCGGCTCTGCCGCCGCGGTCCCTACGGTGAAGCCGCCCTTGCCGCAGCCCAGCTCCACCCGCAGCTCCCGTGCCTCCGGCATCAGCTCCCGCCAGCGCCCCCGCAGGGCGAACGGGTCCCGGATCAGGTACGCGCCGCAGGCTTCCATCCGGGGCGCCAGATTTTTTTTCTTCCGCATCCGCATATTCATGTCCTCGCCATTTTACGATTTTCTCCCATCATACCCCATCTTGCGCCGGGATACAAGCACGTTTTTCCCTGATATCCCTGTTTGCTGCGCTCCTGCCCGAAAAAGTGTGCAAATTCCGGTGTCCACTTTTGTGGAAACCGCTAAAAAAGTAAAAAGCCGGTGGGTTGGACTTGATAAATTTCTAACGGGCCACTATAATGTGATATGTATGAGGAGGCGTATGCCCACCTGCCGGCCCCGTGCCGTTTCCGGGCGCTGCGCCCACGGAAAGGAACCATAAGGAGGAACTTGATATGACCAACATTCTGCTGGAAAAGAAGGGCCTCATCGCCGTGGCGACCATCAACCGTCCCAAGGCGCTGAACGCGCTGAATTCCGAGGTCCTGACCGACCTGGACGAGCTGGTGTCCACCGTAAAGGCGGACGCGGATATCCGCGCTCTGGTCATCACCGGCAGCGGTGAAAAGGCCTTCGTGGCCGGCGCCGACATCGGCGAGATGAGCACCCTGACCAAGGAGGGCGGCGAGGCCTTCGGCAAGCACGGCAACGATGTTTTCCGCGCCATCGAGACGCTGCCCATCCCCACCATCGCCGCGGTCAACGGCTTCGCCCTGGGCGGCGGCTGCGAGCTGAGCATGGCCTGCGATATCCGCATCTGCGCCGACACCGCGGTCTTCGGCCAGCCCGAGACCGGCCTGGGCATCACCCCCGGCTTCGGCGGCACCCAGCGTCTGGCCCGCCTGGTCAGCCCCGGCATGGCCAAGCAGCTGATCTATACCGCCAAGAATATCAAGGCTGACGAGGCCTACCGCATCGGCCTGGTCAACGCCGTCTATCCCCTGGACGAGCTGCTGCCCGCCGCCGAGAAGCTGGCCGAGACCATCGCCAAGAACGCGCCTATCGCCGTCCGCGCCTGCAAGCAGGCCATCAACGAGGGCCTTCAGGTGGACATGGACAAGGCCATCGTCATCGAGGAAAAGCTCTTCGGCAGCTGCTTCCAGTCTGCCGACCAGATCGAGGGTATGTCCGCCTTCCTGGAGAAGCGTAAGCACGAGCCCTATCAGAACAAGTAAGTTAATTGACAGGCACACCGCCTGATAATTAAGCAATTCATGTAAAAATTTAAGTAGGAGGAACTATCATGAAAGTAGCAGTATTCGGCGCCGGTACGATGGGCAGCGGCATTGCCCAGGTTTTCGCAGCGAAGGGCCACACCGCCCTGATGTATGCTTCCAGCACCGCCAGCGCACAGCGTCATAAGGACAAGCTGGCCGCCTCCCTGAACAAGAAGGTCGCCAAGGGCAAGATGACCCAGGAAGCCGCGGACGATATCATGAGCCGCGTTCTGGTCGAGGAGTTTGACGCTGCCGCCGATGCCGATCTGGTCATCGAGTGCGTGGCCGAGAACATGGCCGTCAAGAAGGAACTGCTGGGCAAGCTGGACGCCATCTGCAAGGACGAGACCATCTTCGCCTCCAACACCTCCTCTCTGTCCATCACCGAGATGGGCCAGGGCCTGAAGCATCACCTGATCGGTATGCACTTCTTCAACCCCGTGCCCGCCATGAAGCTGGTGGAGGTCATCGCCGGCGGCAACACCCCCGCCGACCTGGTGGACTATATCAAGAACCTGTCTGTGGAGATCGGCAAGACCCCCGTGGTGGTCAACGAGGCCCCCGGCTTTGTGGTCAATAAGATCCTGATCCCCTACTGCAACGAGGGCGTTTGCGTTCTGCAGGAAGGCGTTGCCTCCGCGGAAGATATCGATATTGCTATGCAGCTGGGCTGCAACCATCCCATGGGCCCCCTGCATCTGGGCGACCTCATCGGCTGGGACGTGGTGCTGAACATTATGGACGTGCTGTTCAACGAGACTCACGATAGCAAGTATCGCGCAAACGTGCTGATCCGGAAGATGGTTCGTGCGGGCAAATTGGGTATTAAGTCCGGCGAAGGCTTCTTCAACTACAACAAGTAAAATCAGAAAAAGGAGAAAAAAGTATGGATTTCCATCTGACGAAGGAACAGCTGCTCGTTCGCAAGATGTACCGCGATTTCGCGGAGAACGAGGTCAAGCCCCTGGCCGCTGAGATCGACGAGGAAGAGCGCTTCCCCATGGAGACCGTCGAGAAGATGGCCAAGCTGGGCATGATGGGCATTTACTTCCCCAAGGAGTACGGCGGCGCTGGCGCTGATGTGCTCTCCTACGCCATGTGCGTCGAGGAGCTGGCCAAGGTCTGCGGTACCACTGCTGTTATCGTTTCCGCCCACACCTCCCTGTGCGCCGCCCCCATCTTCGAGAACGGCACCGAGGAGCAGAAGATGAAGTATCTGCCCGACCTGTGCTCCGGCAAGAAGATCGGCGCTTTCGGCCTGACCGAGCCCGGCGCCGGCACCGATGCCCAGGGCCAGCAGACCACCGCCGTGCTGGACGAGTCCGGCGAGAACTACATTCTGAACGGCTCCAAGTGCTTCATCACCAACGGCAACGTAGCTGACACCTTCGTGGTCATCGCCGTCACCGGCAAGACCGTTGACAAGCGCGGCCGCAGCATGAAGGAGATCTCCGCGTTCATCGTGGAGAAGGACGACAAGGGCTTCTCTCAGGGCAAGCACGAGAAGAAGATGGGTATTCGCGGCAGCTCTACCTGCGACCTGATCTTCGAGGACTGCGTCATTCCCAAGGACCGTATGCTGGGTAAGAAGGGCGAGGGCTTCAAGATCGCCATGAAGACCCTGGACGGCGGCCGTATCGGTATCGCCTCTCAGGCCCTGGGCCTGGGCGAGGGCGCTGTCGAGGAAGCCATCAAGTACACCAAGGAGCGCGTTCAGTTCGGCAAGCGCATCTCCCAGTTCCAGAACACCCAGTTCCAGCTGGCTGAGATGCACACCCGTATGCAGGCCGCGCAGTTCCTGGTCTACTCCGCCGCTATGAAGAAGCAGAACCACGAGCCTTACTCCATGGACGCCGCCATGGCCAAGCTGTTCGCCGCCGAGGCCGCTTCCGATGTGACCCGCCGCGCCGTCCAGCTGTTCGGCGGTTACGGCTACACCCGTGAGTATCCCGTGGAGCGCATGATGCGTGATGCCAAGATCACCGAGATCTACGAGGGCACCAGCGAGGTCCAGCGCATGGTCATCGCCAGCAATCTGGGCGTGAAGTAAGGTAGGAGGTAAAAGGAAAATGAAAATTCTCGTAACTGTTAAGCAGGTCCCCGATACCTCCGGTAAGGTGGCCGTCAATCCCGATGGCA
>ERZ839823.1963-NODE-1963-length-17799-cov-7.817854_pt1 | contig 17799 bp, 15 predicted proteins | sample MGYA00519862_ERZ839823 | MGnify/ENA primary metagenome ERZ839823 (study PRJEB31850, sample SAMEA3708853) | human gut metagenome | biome: human gut; feature: human-associated habitat; material: faeces | place: China | collected 2014 ...
AGATATCTGACGCAGGATTTCACACTCTGATGGGCTGGATTAAGATGCATTATTTCAGAGGATTGCTATAGAATAAGCAATATCAATTATGATAACCATTCACTAATAAATGTTTATACAGGAGGGATAATCATGCCAAACGACTTTATTGTCCGGCCAAAATGTACAGATAAAAAAGAAGACAGATCAATCACCATGACCATTCGCCTTGAACGTGAACTGCAAGAACAATATGATGACTTGTCTGCCAAAAGCGGACGCTCAAGAAATGAATTAATGTGCATGGCACTCCGCTATGCTCTTGATAATCTGAAATTTATCGAATAAATTATATGTATATGCGGAAAAAAGTCTCTGAAAATATCTGAATAAATGAATGATTATTTAAGTATTGTATGAAATAATGTTATAATTGACGAACTAATACTCATAGATATACAATTACTTCAATAACAGCAATAAATTATCTGACATTATTTACCATATTACTTTATACAGGGAGGTTTTTTTATGCATTCATTATCAGATTCTACTCAGGGATACACTTACACCATTAAATGGATGTTCGGACTGCCGGAAGTTATGAAATCCATGCACGATATGGATATTCATGAAGGCAGCACGATTCGTGTTCTCCGCAAATTCCACGATTCTCTTATAATTTCTTCTGCAAACCGAAAGATTGTTCTTGGAAATGAAGTTGCAGACAGAATACAGGTATAGTGCTTTATATTTAAATGTGGCGAAATTTACAAGACAAAGGCCGGATAAATGCTGTAACATTCAGCATTTATCCGGCTTATTCTTATCTCTGTTCTATCAGGCATCAGTTCTCCGTCTTAATAATTGTTCTCTGAATTATAAGAAGAAAGAAACGCAGATGAGGTATACAACTGTAAACATTGTGTTCAAGTGCGTTTAAATCTATAAGCAAAAAAATAAGAGAAACGCTGATTTTACAGCGTTTCTCTCACTTATAATCATGCCGCAGACCGGAATCGAACCATCCGTCAAGTCTGCAAAACCAGAAAAACAGGAGGGTTCAGCACATCTTCTTTTAAGTGTAATCACGAGTGTAAGCAAATTTATGTAATTATTCATTTGTCTCTATATGGAACTTCTCACTAATTAAGTGCTTAATACAATCTGGTATTGTTTTACTTTTATCCTCAACCAGTAAGGTATCATATTTGGATATACTTGCATCTTTAGCAAAGATAAAATCTACCACTTCACCATCACTGCTTTTTTCAACAGATGAATCTTTAACTCGCAACGTCATTGGCAGGAAATAGTCATTAATTTTATTTCCATTATTATCTGTATTTTCGGTCAACCCTAAAGTAAATTCCAAATTAGTAACACTCAACTTATATATAATCCTTAGAGTTTCCATGTCTTTAAGTATACACACCATATCATTGGTTAATTCTGGTAATCTTTTCAAACAGGGCAGCTTCTTTTTTGCATTAGCATATGGATGTCTTGCATCAAAATAAAACTGATTATTGGTAAGTATTGCTTTCTTTGCATTTTTATAAAAATCCCTCGCAGATAATCTCGTTTCTACTCCTGTCAAATGCAGAAAACGATCTACTGGAAAAGATACCTCAAAATATTCCTCTCCATATACATATAAGAATACTTTACCTGCCAGATTCTGGCTGTATATTTCCGCGGAATCTATAATACCCTGTCGTATCATATTTTTCTTATCTGTCTTAGTAGCCATTGATACCTCACATATGTAAAAAGGAGTGTGATTCCTAAACCACACTCCTCAAAAAATCTTTTATAAAGAGTTTTCTGCTGGTTGTCAGCCTCGGCATCCAGTTAAGATACCCATAACGACGTGGAAATCATTAAGTCCTCCACGTGGACTACAACTTTATCCAAGCTGCCAGGCTCGATGTCCAGTTAAAACATCTAATGAAATGGAAAGTTACCCTGCTCCATCTGCAGCCCAACTTTTAACGATGCTCTTACATCGAGAACATTTCTGTTCTTATTTATAAGTATACTCAGTTCAGAGAAAAAATCAACCTTAATTTTTATTTTCCTAATCCAATATTACATTTGTATCAATCAAGACTCTCATACTTTCCCAGCCTTTCAGCACGATAATCCTCAAGGGGCATACCTGTGTCCCGAATAACTCCTACTAACGAATCCACTAAAAATTCTATATTACTACTTTTCTTTAGATTCTCAGAAACTTTCTGTTCCTCAGCAGGTAATACAATGACTTCCACTCGCCTGTTACGCATAGTCTCCGGCTTTTGAAAATGCATAGCCTATATCCTGGAGATCTGTATCATCATATATTCTTTCATTTTGTCCACCGAGAATTAATGCACGTATATAAAAATCTCTTCGATTATGGTTTTTCTCAATTCCTTTCAATGAAATATATCTGTTATCCGGATTAATTGTAGAGCAAATAATATTTTTCTTATCCAATTTCTCCATAATACGAAGATTGTGAGAAGTAAAAATCAGCTGTCCTTTTGCGCCCTCTAAAAGTTCTCCGATCAGTTCCCCTAAAAGATATTCAAAAATACCGGCATCAAGTTCGTCAACAACCAGACAAATCGACGGATCATTATATACCGAAATCAGATAATTTAATAAGGAAATAATTCTTTTAATTCCAGCTGATTCGTATTTTGTCGAGAATACTTTTCCGTCTCTTATCGAAAATACCTTTACCTGAATAACTTTTATACCATCTTTGTTGATTTCCTCACTGATTTTACGAAAATCCAATTCCAGATTTGGAACAATTGCTTTTAATGCAATATTAATTGCCCCTATAATATTAACCAGTCGAAGATAGATAGGTTCCGGGAACTCACCGCTGCCGCTTATCAAAAGTGGAATACATCCCTGCAGAATCTCATTTTCCGTTTCTGTATGAACATTCACCGGAATAATCTTATCCGCATAATTGTCTCCTAACTGATTAACTTTTACTACCTGAAAACTCATTTGCGCAAAATCAAATAATGATTTTACTACTACTGAGAATTTCTTTTCTTCTTCGTTTCCATTTTCAGGGTATACTGCCTTAATAAACTGTTTATTGAAAAATAAAGAACAGTTCTTCTGAGCACAAAATACTGCCAGATTCTGAAGTGCTCCAAAATATCTAATCTTTGCTGCTGATTTTGAATTAGAAGATGTTACTTCCGCCTGTTCATTGCGGATCACATTATCTAAATCGTAAAAAGGATTCCGGAAGCCAAACTCTCTCTTTTCTTTCCATGCTGAGTTTTCCCTGTTCCAGTATCTTATCTGTTCTGAATGTATTTGAATGCAACGCTCGTTCTCATTTTTTCTTAATTTTAAATCGTATGCAACCTTAAACTGCATTTCTTTATCTTCTACAAAAAAAACTGTTCCGAGGTACATGTCTTCATGTTCAGAGAACATTCCTTCATATTCATTATATGGAATGCTTTCTCCACACAATATATGCTGCAACATATCAAGTGCTTCAATAACTGCTGTTTTACCTGATCCGTTGGCTCCATAAATTCCGTTAATATCTCCCCCGATAATTCGTGCATTTTTTTCTATACTGGAACGGTTAAAATAGCGGATATTTCCATGTGAAACATTTTTAAAATTTTCTAATGTACTTTCTATAATCCGCACAAGAGCTTTTTCTTTCATTGTTCGTTCCCCCTATATCAGAATTTTATATCTATTTATAGTATATTTTAATTCCGATAAAATATCCAGTTCTTTTTTCTAAATTTAGATTTAATTTTATTCTATAATAAAAAACAATACTTTTTGTCTATTATTTTTAGTTTTCATTCCTACTTCATAGAAAAAGGAGCATGGTTTCTAGTGTGCCGCTAATTAGTCAAAACAACATATTTTTAAACATTGCCACCAGTTCGTTTTCGTCATCCATAGTTTTCTCTTCAGAAATCTCACACTTCTCAGGCAAACATTCTTTTACAGAAGCTGATCTAGCTTCATACCCCTCAACTATACAGCGTACACATTCCGAAATATAGGATTTATTTTCAGATGAGGTATAACAATCTGGAATAGTAAAGCAGAGGTACTCTCTGAGCAGCTGCTTAATAAAATTATTTCTGTATCCATTTTCGATCTTATTAAGCAGCTCTATAGCATCCTGGTCTTTCTCTTCATTTAGTATAACATTAAACATATACACAGGCTTAGCTGTCTTTTCACATTTTTTACTGCCCACTTCTAATTGCATATATTTCTTCTGTGCAAATGCCTTAAGAGTACACTTAATCGCCTTTGAAATAGAGATCCGTCCTTCCCGGTATAGGGATACCAAGTCAAGGTCATGATAATGATACAATCGAACACGAATCTTCAACTCAACCACCTGCCTTAATATTCATGTGACAGAACATGTAATATCCGCGGACATTTGCATACAAAAGCGGCAATTTATCATTTCGGTTTCCAGAAATTATCGTCAGAGATTTCATTCCCTTAAAATGACCTGTAAACTTATCCATCCACAATGAACAAGTTCCCCCTGTAAGAATTAGTATGTCGTAATCTCTCATAAAGTTTGTCATGCTTTTTAAGACTGAGACTGCTTCCTGGAATACCATCTCGCTGGATCTTTCCAGCAATGGTGCTATCTGGACAACTTCCGTCTGCATTGTCTCTTCATCTAAGATTTCGATATATCCTCTTTCCAGATATTTCTGCATTGCAGGAACACGAATGTCCTCTCCATAGATTTCCCGAATATATGTTGAAGTTTCAGCCAGAATACGGCGCATTCCTAAGTTCGACAAGGACTCTCTTAATACAATCTTACGATCGATCAATCCGTACGGATCAAATGTTCCAAAACCCACATCTGCAACCAAAATATTTTTAGAAAAAAAATCTTTTGCATCCGGAATACTATGTCCATCCTTATCGATTACCACAGAATAAAGAGAACCAACTGGCTGAGGCATCACGAATACATTTTCCGGTTTTACCTGGATATCATATTTCTTCCAGTTTCCCCTGCCGATTTTAAGTTCGAATACATAATGTTCACAAAAAGCTTTAATAATTGCTTTCTTATCTTTGGCGACATATGCAGTTGGCAGCCCCGTCTGGATAACAAGCTCCTGTTCTTCTTTTTTCTTCCCATAGAGATTCTCACTGATACCAATCGCTATTCCAGTTGCAATCACGATTTTAAACTTCTTACTGGAATATCTATTTCTTGCATAAAGTTCCGTTTCCGTTTCATTTGTATCATCTGAACCAATCTGGTTCTGAGCAGACAAGCCAACAAGATATGTTCCGCTTTCATCACGATACAAGACATCTTTGTCATTTGAAAGCTGAAGATCAGAATTCAGCTTATTCACAAAGGATGGGAAACAAAAATATTTGTTTGGTGCAAATCCTTTTAAGCTGGAAAAACCAACGTCCAGCCCAAGTATCCATTTTCTGGATAAAGATACATTTCTTTTTGCAATAGTTTCCTGTAAAGTTCTCAATGACTTCGTATTCATTAAAATCACTCCTCGCTTTGCTAAATTATTTATAGTAATTGTGAAAAATAATACAGTCAGAACTTCATTCTCTGAGGAACTGAATTATCTGCAATATTTTATTGAATTGCTATAGTAACAATGTGAAAAAAAATCTGATTTATAAAAAAATCAAAATCTGTTCATCCGCGGATAACATTCATAAGAATTTCTTTCAGACACTCTATCCCCTCGGAGAGTCCTTCACCAACAAGAGGCAGGAACATAAAAAGAAAACTTGCTACAAAACATGGGATAGCAGCATCCCAGCCATATCCCAATTCCGGCTCCATATACATCAATAATATTGTACCCAGTGCTCCGATAAATGAGGCAACTGACAGACCAGATAAAATCATACCTCCGTAAACACATCCAAAAAGTACAATCATATGTACTATACTCAGTATAAGATAAAGCATTAAGGCAAGAAACTTTATCATAAGTTTTCTCATTAATTTTCCAGGAATAGATTTCTTACTCTTTTTTTCATCCGGTAAACACACTGCCGCTCCACAGCCAGGACAAAACTTACCTTTATCCGGAATAAACGCTCCGCAGTATTCGCATCTCATCATGTTAAACATCTCCTTCGTTTTTTATATTATAATTATTGTATACTGTAGATTTGGCATATTTTATTCTGATACGAAAAAAAGCGGATATTTCCACTCCGCTTTACTGCCATATTTACGCAATAACTTTATGACATATTAACATGGGGTTTTCCACAATATTTACGCATTATTCCAAGGCTTGTCCGCGGATAATCACGCCACATTAATCTGGTACTTCTGCCAACACTTTTCAGTACACATTAACCTGGGCTTTTCTTATATCCTTCTCAACTGCGGAACATTACCTTCTTTAATTGTCACTTTTTATATAGCTTGCCATGCATGCCGCCTTCCACAGCTATTTTCTCTCTTCACGCTATTCTCCGCGGAGAAGTTGACTTTCCGCAGCCTGACTAATCTTTAATTTCCGTACACTTATTACGGAATTTGAAATTTCGTTCGTTTCACTCTGATTTTTCCCATTTTCTGCCAAAATCAGCAAAAATAATTCCGTAAGTATATACGGAATTTGGATTTTTACCTTTATTTCAGCCTGTTATGTTCTAAAATCACCGTTTTTTCCATCTGAACCGGAATTCCGTAAGTATATACGGAATTTTAGATCACCACTAACATCGCCATACTTTTTTCATGGGCACGAAAAACAAACTGTAACTTTTTATATACATCCACATAATTTTGTAGAATCTCATTTTAGAACATGATACAATTTGAATAGATATTTTTTCACATTCCTATTCAAGCCCTGACAATCTGACTTTTTCATCAGGAGCCCTCTATACTTCTAATCTAATATGGTTAATAATGAAAAAATGTCCATTCTCAAGAAATAAAACTGAAGTCGATATATCTTTTGAAGTATATAACCTTTAAAATTAACCGGCTCTGAAGGGAGATTCACCTGTGGAAATATTTAATAACACCACAAAGGTCGTGAAAGATGACCTGGTTAAAACGATAAAACGCGGTGATCGTATTTCTATTGCAGCAGCCTGCTTTTCCATCTATGCCTATCAGGAATTGAAGAAACAACTGGAATCCTGTGAAGAACTGCGCTTTATATTCACCTCTCCTACTTTCGTGGCAGAAAAAACGCCAAAGGAACGTAGAGAATTTTATATTCCGCGTCTGCAGCGAGAAAAAAGTTTATATGGCACTGAATTTGAGGTACGTTTACGAAATGAGTTAAAACAGAAAGCTGTAGCAAAAGAATGTGCTGACTGGATGCGACGCAAAATATGCTTTAAAACTAACACTACTCGTGAAAACATGAATAATTTTCTGTTGGTAGACAGCGCAGAAGATACCTACACCTATATGCCGATGAACACATTTACCACAGTCGATCTGGGTTGTGAGCGCGGCAATAATCTGACAAACATGATTACACGTATAGAAAATCCTGCAAGTAGAGAATTTCTCCATATGTTTGATTCAGTCTGGAACGATAAGGAGAAGCTGACAGATGTGACAGAAGAAGTCATCGACATGATTTCCTCTGTATATCAGGAAAACTCACCAGAGCTAATTTATTTCATGTCCCTGTATAATATCTTCAGCGAATTCTTAGAGGATATTTCAGAAGACGTTCTGCCAAATGAAGCTACCGGTTTTAAGGACAGTGTGATCTGGAATAAACTATTCAACTTCCAAAAAGATGCTGCACTTGCAATCATCAATAAATTAGAACAATACAACGGTTGTATTCTTGCCGACAGCGTAGGCCTTGGTAAAACATTTACAGCGCTTGCCGTTATCAAGTATTACGAAGGTCGCAACAAGAATGTTCTCGTGCTCTGCCCCAAAAAGCTATCCGAGAACTGGATGACCTATCATGGAAATCTGATTAATAATCCCCTGGCAGCAGACCAACTCCGGTATGATATTCTATATCATACCGACCTTTCCCGTAACAGTGGCAAAACTGTAATCGGACTGCCTATTGATAGAATCAACTGGGGAAATTATGATCTTGTTGTCATTGATGAAAGCCACAACTTCCGAAATGGCAACGGAACCAACAGTAAAGGCGGTGAAAAAGAAAATCGCTATATGCGTTTGATGAACAGAGTCATTAAGCCCGGTGTCAAGACAAAAGTACTTATGCTTTCTGCTACACCGGTAAATAACCGCTTCTACGATCTTCGTAATCAATTGGCACTCGCTTATGAGGGTAATCCTTCTGAATTCACCGAAAAGCTGAACATCAAATCGGATATCGATACTATCTTCCGACAAGCACAGAAAGTGTATAACGCATGGTGTAAGTTGCCTGAGAGAGAACGCACTACAGCCACCCTTCTCTCTCAGCTTGATTTCGATTTCTTCGAAGTACTGGATAGCGTAACCATTGCACGTTCCAGAAAGCATATACAAACCTACTACGATATTGCAGACATTGGAAATTTTCCCAGCAGAAACAAACCAATTTCTCTCCGTCCAAAACTGACAACACGTCCAAATGCTATCAACTACAGAGAAGTATATGAGCTGCTATCAAAGCTACATCTGACAATTTATACACCGACTGCATTCATTCAACCAAGCAAATTGCAGAAATATCTGAGTAAGGATGAAACTGAAAAATTCCGCAGCGGTCGTGAACTTGGTATCCAGCGACTGATGAGCATCAATCTGTTAAAACGTATGGAAAGTTCTGTGCATTCTTTCCTGTTAACCGTAAAGCGTATCTACAACTATCTGTATGATACCTCGCAGGCAATTGATGATTTCATCACTACCGGTACCAATAACCTCGATAATATGCGCGACCTGTCCAGTGAAACCGATGAATTCGACTATGATGATCAAAACACTGATTTCTTTAATGTTGGCAAAAAAGTTAGGATTGACCTGCGCGATATGGATTACATTTCATGGAAACGTGAAATAGATGATGATATTGACAACCTGCAGCTGCTCATACTGATGATAGAAGATATTACACCAGAATATGACTTCAAACTAAATGAGCTAATCCGAATCATCCGCGAAAAAGCTGCATCTCCAATCAATCCTGGTAATAAAAAAATCTTAATCTTCACTGCTTTCTCAGATACCGCTGAATACCTCTACGAGAACATCAGCAACATGGCATTGAAGGAACTTGAACTGCATACCGCCCTTATTACTGGATCTGTAGATGGTAAAACAACTATTCCAAAATTCAACGCGGATATGAACCACGTGCTTACGTGCTTCTCTCCGAAGTCAAAAGACAGAGATGTTCTATATCCTAAAGACAAAACGGATATTGATATCCTCATTGCCACAGACTGTATTTCAGAAGGTCAGAACCTACAGGACTGTGATTATTGCATAAATTACGATATTCACTGGAATCCGGTGCGTATCATCCAGCGCTTCGGACGAATCGACCGTATCGGTAGTAAGAATACAGTGATACAGCTTGTGAACTTCTGGCCTGATCTGGATCTCGATGAATACATAAATCTGAAATCCCGAGTAGAAACACGAATGCGTATTTCTGTCATGACTTCCACCGGTGATGATGACCTCATCAACCAGGAAGAAAAAGGCGACCTGGAATATCGCCGCAGCCAGCTCAAAAAGTTGCAGGAAGAAGTCGTAGATCTGGAAGACATGACAAATGGTATTTCCATCATGGATCTGGGTCTAAATGAATTCCGTATGGACCTGCTCTCTTACATGAAAACGCACAAAGATATTGACCACACGCCTTTTGGCATTCATGCGGTTGTCAAAGGAAACAAGCCTGGCGTTATCTTTGTTTTAAAGAATGTAAATGAGCATATCAATATTAAAAACCAGAATCGTCTGCACCCATTCTATCTGGTCTATGTCGGTATGGATGGTGAAGTGATTACCAATCATTTGCAGCCGAAGGATACACTGGATATGATGCGGCATCTGGCGCAAGGAAAAACGGATCCAGATATGAATCTGTGTGAACAGTTCAACAAGGCTACAGACAACGGCAAGGATATGGGAAAAATCTCCCAGCTACTGGAAGATGCAATTATGACCATCATTGATGCCAAAGATGAAAGTGATATCGACAGCTTCTTTGGTGGCGGGCAGACCACTTTCTTGTCTGGCGGTTTTTCTGGGCTGGATGACTTCGAATTAATATGTTTTATGGTGGTGATAAAATGATTGACTTTCCTACTGCTACAGCAATACACAGACGTTTGCCAAAGGAGGCATTTTATAAGCACTTACCAATGACAAAAGTACTGAAAGATAAATTTGTATCCGACGTAGACCGAATCGTGGTCGAAAACAGTTTTACCAGGGAAAATCTAAACCTGGCATCGGATGCAGAAATTAAAGAAATTATGTTCCTATCCATCTCCCTGAAGAAACAGGAATTTGATGGTAAAGTTATTGAGGCAATCGCCCGGCAGAATCCACACAAGCTGGTATTTCTGCTGATATTTGAAAATCAACGGCAACTGGCCATTTATCACAATAAACTTTATCGCACCTTGTGGATGGATCATGATGAAATAGAATTAAAATTACAAGGCTATTCTTTAAATGAAATATGGGATTCCTTTATAAAACAAATCGCGCTGTATGAAGAGCGTACTGAACAGACGGACAACCTTTCCATAGAAGACCGACTTGCAATACAAGACCAAATACTAAAATTGGAAAAACAGATAAATAAAACAGAAAAAGCAATGTGGAAAGAACAGCAACCAAAGAAGAAATTCGAACTGCATACGCGTCTGCGTGAATATCAACAAAAGCTGGAGGATTTGAAACATGGAAAATCTTAAAATGCATACGCCGAATTTGGCGGACAAAAACTTTAAAAAGCTCGCTGCACTGTTTCCGAATGCAGTGACGGAAACAAAAGATGAAAACGGCAATGTCGTGCGTGCTATTGATGCGGATGTACTCCGACAGGAAATCTCTGCCACTGTGGTAGAAGGCCCGCAAGAACGTTATCAGTTTACATGGCCAGATAAGAAAAAGTCGGTTGTGCTGGCGAATCAGCCTATTGCAAAGACACTGCGCCTTGACCGTGAAAAGTCGGTCGGTAAAGATGGAACTCCAGGCAGCATCGACACGGAAAATATCTATATCGAGGGCGATAATCTGGAGGCGCTGAAGCTGCTGCAGGAGACCTATCTCGGCAAAGTGAAGATGATCTATATCGATCCTCCTTATAACACAGGCAATGACTTTATTTACGAGGACGATTTCTCGCAGAATGCCGAAGAATACCTCGGAAATAGCGGTCAGTTTGATGAAGAAGGAAACAAGCTGGTTCAAAATACCGAAAGCAATGGTCGCTTTCATACGGACTGGTTAAATATGCTATATCCGCGGCTAAGATTTGCTAAAGATCTATTATCTGATGATGGGGTTATTTTTATTTCCATTGATGATAATGAGCAAGAAAATTTAAAAAAAATATGTGACGAATTATTTGGAAGTAATAATTTCATTACGCAAATAGCATGGGAAAAGGTTCACACTCGTAAGAACTCAGCAATTAATTTTTCATCGTCCCACGAATATATTCTTTGTTATGCAAAAATCAAACGTAATTACAGTGGTGATACTGTTGGATTTAAGAGGAACTTGCTTCCACGAGATAACACAGATGCTTACTCTAACCCTGACAATGATCCCAAAGGTCCTTGGAAAACTGATCCAATTACCGCACACAATTATTATGCAGCAGATTATACAATAACTAAGCCAAATGGAATCGTAATCAAAAGACCACAAGATAGGTATTGGGCTTATAGTGAAGATAGCATTAAAAAGATGATCAAGGAAAATGCTATTATTTGGGGCGACGGTGATAGTATGCCTATGGTCAAGCGTTATTTATGTGATGTTCAAGACGGACTTGTTCCTATAACGCTTTTTTCCCGTGAATTTGCTGGAGACTCATCTCAAGCAAAAAAACAAATTGACAGCTTATTTAACGAATGCAAAGGAATATTTGATTATACAAAACCCGTTAAGTTGGTCTCACGATTACTTCAAATAGGTTCCACGTCAGGAGATATTATTCTTGATTTTTTCTCTGGCTCTGCCACTACCGCCCATGCCGTTATGCAATTAAATGCTGAAGATGGCGGACATCGCAAGTTCATCATGGTACAGCTGCCTGAACAGACCGATGAAAAGAGTGAAGCCTATAAAGCTGGCTATAAAACAATTTGCGAAATTGGCGAAGAACGCATCTGTCGTGCCGGAAAGAAGATCAAGGATGAAAGTCCGCTTACCACTACTGATCTTGATATCGGCTTCCGTGTTTTCAAAGTGGACAGCAGCAATATGGAAGATGTCTACTACCGCCCCGCCGATTACAACCAGGGACAGATGGCGCTGTTCGCTGATAATATCAAACCGGATCGTACCCCAGAGGATCTGCTCTTCCAGGTGATGCTCGACCTTGGTATCCTGCTCTCTTCTGACATTCAGGAAACAGAGATTGCTGGCAAGAAGGTATTCTCTGTAGCAGATGGCTATCTCATTGCTTGCTTTGACAAGGATGTTACGGAAGAGACCGTCAGGGCAATTGCCCAGAAGCAACCAGTTTACGCCGTATTCCGCGACAGTGGTATTGCAAATGACAGCGTAGCCACAAACTTTGAGCAGATCTTTGAAACCTATAGTCCGAGAACACAAAGGAAGGTGCTGTAATGGCTGAAATGAAATTCAAATTTACCATACAGCCTTACCAGACCGAGGCTGTAGACAGCGTGGTTGGTGTATTTGCCGGTCAGCCTTTCAACGACCACTTCACCTACCGCCGCGATGTTGAAATCAAGCGAGATGTCACAAACTGGATGCTTTCCGATGAAGAACTGTACATGGGCTTTGCCAACGCCAAGGTGCAGCTCGATTACGGTCAGCTTTTGGAGAATATCCGCCACATCCAGACACGCAATAATATTAAACTCTCCGATTCTCTGAAATCCGGTGAACTTGGCATATGTTCCCTTGATGTAGAAATGGAAACAGGTACCGGTAAAACCTATGTTTACATCAAGACAATGTTTGAACTGAATAAACAGTATGGCTGGAGCAAGTTCATCGTAGTTGTTCCAAGCATTGCCATTCGCGAAGGTGTTCGCAAGAGCCTTGAAACCATGCAGGAACACTTCATGGAGTATTATGGTAAAAAAGTGCGTTTCTTTACTTATAATTCCAAGAACCTGACAGATATTGATAACTACAGCCAGAGCGCAGATATCAATGTCATGATCATCAACACCCAGGCATTTTATGCACGTGGTAAGGATGCACGACGTATCCGCATGGAACTGGATAATTTCGGCAGCCGAAGGCCTATCGACATAATCAAGGCAAACCGCCCTATTGTCATTTTGGATGAACCGCAGAAAATGGGAGGCAAAGCCACACAGGAAAGTCTGAAAGAATTTAATCCTTTATTCTGTCTGAACTACTCTGCCACTCACAAACAGCACCATAACCTGGTTTATGTGCTGGATGCTTTGGATGCATACAACAAAAAGCTGGTAAAGAAGATTGAAGTAAAGGGATTTGATATCAAGAATCTAAGAGGTACAGACAGTTACCTCTTTTTGGAAAGCATCGTCATAAGCCCCAAGAAACCACCTATGGCACGAATTGAATTCGAGGTTGGTTACAACAAATCCATCAACCGGGAGACCAGAATTCTCGGTGTAGATGATGATCTGTTCTCTCTCTCCAAAAACATGGAACAATATCGTGGTTATCACATCAGTGATATTGATCCAATTCGTGGTACTGTAGCTTTTACCAACGGAGAAGTCATCCATGCCGGAGAAGTTATCGGTGATGTTTCGGAAGCAGATCTGCGTCGAGTACAGATTCGTGAAACCATCCGATCTCACTTTGAGAAAGAAAAAGAACTGTATTCTAAGGGTATCAAGACCTTATCCCTGTTCTTTATTGATGAGGTTGCTAAATACCGTAAATACGATGAGGACGGCAATGAAATCAACTCCGAATACGGAGATATTTTCGAGCAGGAATATATAGACATTCTGAACGAATACCTGACACTGTTTAACACGCCATATGAGCAGTATCTTCGCTCCATTGATGTCCACATCACTCACGCAGGTTACTTCAGTATCGATAAGAAAGGACATAAGGTAGATAGTTCGCTTAAACGCGGCAGTGATGAGAGTGATGATATTTCCGCTTACGATTTGATTTTGAAGGATAAAGAACGCTTGCTTTCTTTTGAAAGCCCAGTACGCTTCATCTTCTCTCACTCTGCCCTTCGAGAAGGATGGGATAACCCGAACGTATTCCAAATCTGTACCCTGAAACATGGTGGCAGTTCTCCAACACAGAAACGACAGGAAGTTGGTCGTGGTCTTCGCCTTTGTGTAAATCAGAACGGCGAACGTCAGGACTACGATACCCTTGGCAGTCAGGTGCAGCAGATTAACCAGCTGACAGTGATTGCCTCCGATGGCTATAAAGATTTTGTAGCAGACCTGCAGAAAGGTATACGTGAAGATCTTTACGACCGTCCGACCAAAGCAACCGCAGAATACTTCATTGGCAAAACCCTCAATATCGGAAGTAGCGATGTTACGGTATCGGATAAACAAGGTCGTGACATTTATCGTTATCTGATTAAAAACGACTATATCGATGAGGATGATCATGTAACTGACAAGTATCGTATAGACCTTGCCAACGATACTCTCGCACCTGTTCCTGAAAGCTGTCAGGAGATCGCAAATGGTGTACACGCCCTCATTCAGAGCATCTTCGATGAGCACGCTCTCGATGATATGATTTCCAACGGTCATGAAACGAAGGTTCCGGATAACGTACTGAATGACAATTTCTACAAAAAAGAGTTCCAGACACTCTGGAATTATATTAACCACAAGTATGCTTACACCGTAGAATTTGACAGTGATGAACTGATTCAAAAGGCAATTGCACATATAGATGATAAGATGTTTGTGGCAAAGCTACAGTATACCGTCACCACTGGGCAACAGCAGCAGGATATGAATTCCGATACTCTGAAAAACGGAACTAGCTTCGTAGCAGAAAAAAGTAAAACTTACACGCTTGAACGTGCAGAGGGCAGTGCAGTAAAATATGATCTCATCGGAAAAATTGCAGAAGGTGCGAAGTTAACCCGTCGTTCTGCCGCAAAAATTCTGGCAGGCATCAAACCATACACCTTTGCCATGTTTAAGAACAATCCAGAGGAGTTTATCACAAAAGCCATCCGACTGATTAACGAACAGAAAGCCACCATGATTGTTGAGCAAATCACCTACAATCAGACAGATGGAACCTATGATAGTTCAATTTTTACAGCTGAAAAGAACACAAATTTTGCCAGAGCATATCATGCAAAGAAAAATGTGCAAGATTATGTTTTTGCAGACGGATACGCTAAAGATGGACAGAGTATTGAACGCAAATTCGCTGAGAGCATGGATTTAGCAGATGAAGTTTGTGTCTATGCTAAACTGCCGAAAGGCTTCTTCATTCCAACCCCTGTCGGCAACTATTCCCCTGACTGGGCGATTGCTTTCCATAAAGGAGCGGTTAAACATATTTACTTCATTGCCGAAACAAAGGGTACAATGGAAACATTGAACCTGAAACCAATTGAAAAGGCGAAAATCGACTGCGCCAGAAAGCTGTTCCACAAACTTTCCTCTGCTGACGTAGTTTACGACAGCGTAGACAGTTATCAGCATCTCCTGGATATTATGGATAAGTTCTAAAGCATTATTATTACACAGCACCTTCATAATTGAATAATCCTGTCTATCATTACTAGATATATGAACCATTATGAGGGTGCTGCTAAACACACACAGAATGTATCAATTTTAAACCAGACTGCCTATCAGGAACATGAAGTATGTACAAAAATATTTAATACACGGAAAAAGACTCGAAAGCCTTGTATTTACTGAACTACGGACTATTTGAATCACATTTTTTTATGCTGAAATTTCTCTATTGTTATAAATAGCAATTGTTTATAATAAATTTTATATCTAATTTGCGATTATCCGCATAAACACTATACTTTCAAGCACTTTGAAGCATAGAAAATTATTTAATTTACCACGAATTTACCACAATTGAATGAGCCTTGATATGACAATAAAATAGCACTAAAAAGACACCCTTTACACCTGAGTGGTGTCTTTTGTTAAAAAGCAGTCAATCCTAAGACTAACTGCTTTGTGTGTATGGATATAAAGTTGTCAAACTGGGATTGTATGTTGGAAATTATTCTACATCAATCACATCATCTTCACCTATTTCTATGAAAGTGGTGCTACTATCTGTTGAAACGTTTTTAGATACTGACATATTAAATATTATCAAGAGGATATTCAATAGCACAATTACTAGGAATATAACCCCAGCAATTTTCCAAATTTTTTTGCTACGCCTATTCTTAATTGCCATCTGTTCACTGATTTTTGCAAGTTGTTCTGCGATGACATCATTATCATCTTCATCAGGTATTGTTCCTCCAAGCAATACAAATTAACATTATAGTTGCATTACTCTTATATTGATGTAAAACTTAATATTCTATTGTTCCCAATATCACATAGAACCGAATTTACTACCACTATCTTATTTAAAAATGAAAATATCTTCTATCGGTGCATTGAGAACCCGTGAAATATCAATCGCCAGTTTTAGAGATGGATTGTATTGTGCTTTTTCCAACCTCATAATTGTTTCTCTACGAACCCCGACTTTTTCTGCCAGTTGTTCTTGTGTTAAACCTTGTGCTACACGATATACCTTTAAGTTGCACATGAAATCTTCTACCATGACTTATTCTCCTTTTTCGTAGCGGTATAATAAATAGTTGCTAAGAAAAATGACTAAAGCATAGATAAGTGAAACAGAAATGAGCATAAAAATTGCACACCATTCCACATTACGAGAAAACATTCCTATTGCCATAAGCCAAATGACTATAAAGAGAAGTTTAAATCCTACTTTATAGGCGTTTATTTCTGCTTTTCTTTTATTTTCTAAAAAAAGTTCATCTTCTAAAGTGTGAGAAAGTTTTCCTTCAAAGAAAAAGCCGAAAAAGCCAAAAAATATAAAGAATACAAAAGGATATATTTTCCCATATTCAAAATAAGTCCAAAAACCGCTAAAACCTAGAAATCCAAATATTCCACACAGTCCCCAATATGAAGATACTGTTCTTGAATAGTTTTTGTCTTTAAAATTTTTAGAAAAGGCGTTTTTAAAGAAGATAACTGTTACATATAAGACATAAATAGCTATCAAAGCACCGACTATCAACATTGGTATATCCTTTATGGAAAATACATAATTAGACATATCCATGTTTTTAACCCAGCGTGCGTCGTTAAATAATAAAGAGTAAATTATCCCTGCAATCAGTAATATTACACACCCTACTCCCATAAAGATAACTTGTTTCATTTGTTTTTTTGTCATAATCATCCCTCTTTTCAATGTGATGTTTTTGTATCTTTATAAGACAAATATATCACTTAATATAAATGGTGTCAACAAGAAAATGATACAAATACATCTCATATCGTTTTTATATAATTTACTACAAATCAGATTTTGTCCCTTTCTTCCTCTTGTCTGCCACAAACAGTAAAGGAAAAGCCCTGTCAAGAGCCTTGCCACCATTGGTGGTGCTTTGCACTCTTTACTGG
>ERZ839823.1964-NODE-1964-length-17799-cov-4.505974_pt1 | contig 17799 bp, 15 predicted proteins | sample MGYA00519862_ERZ839823 | MGnify/ENA primary metagenome ERZ839823 (study PRJEB31850, sample SAMEA3708853) | human gut metagenome | biome: human gut; feature: human-associated habitat; material: faeces | place: China | collected 2014 ...
CCGGAGGCGCGCCGATCAGACGCGAGACGGAGAACTTCTCCATATACTCGGTCATATCAATGCGCACGATGTTGTGCTCGTCGTCAAAGAGGCATTCGGCAAGGGACTTCGCAAGCTCGGTCTTGCCGACACCCGTGGGGCCGAGGAACAGGAAGCTGCCGATCGGGCGGTTCGGGTCGGCGATGCCGGCGCGGGAGCGGAGAATGGCCTCCGTGACCTTCTGCACAGCCTCGTCCTGACCGACGACACGGCGGTGGAGATAATCATCCAGATGCAGGAGCTTTTCGCGCTCGCCCTCGACGAGGCGCGCCACGGGGATACCCGTCCAGCGCGCGACGATGGCGGCGATCTCCTCCTCAGTAACGGTGTCGTGCACCATGGAGTTCTGCTTCTTCTCCTCCGAGGCTTTCACGGCCTCGGCGAGCTTTTTCTCCAGCGCGGGCAGCTCGGAGTATTTGAGCCGGGCCGCCGTTTCATACTCGTAGCGCAGCTGCGCGTTTTCGATATCCGCATGGAGCTTTTCGATCTCGCCCTTGAGCTTTTTGACCTCGTCCACGCTGTTCTTTTCGCTTTCCCAGCGCGCTTTCATCTCATTGAACTTGTCCTTGAGATTGGCGAGCTCTTCGCGCAGCTTGGCGAGACGGTCCTGGCTGAGCTGGTCGTCCTCCTTCTTGAGCGCCATTTCCTCGATTTCGAGCTGCATGATCTTGCGGCGGATGCCGTCGAGCTCCTCGGGCATGGAGTCGATCTCCGTGCGGATCTGGGCGCACGCCTCATCCACAAGGTCAATGGCCTTATCGGGGAGGAAACGGTCGGTGATGTAGCGGTTGGAGAGCGTCGCGGCAGCGACAAGCGCGTTATCGTGGATACGCACGCCGTGATAGACCTCGTAGCGCTCCTTCAGACCGCGGAGAATGGAGATCGTGTCCTCGACCGTCGGCTCATCCACCTGCACGGGCTGGAAGCGGCGCTCGAGCGCGGCGTCCTTTTCGATATACTTGCGGTACTCGTCGAGCGTCGTGGCGCCGATGCAGTGCAGCTCGCCGCGGGCGAGCATCGGCTTCAAGAGGTTGCCGGCGTCCATGCTGCCCTCGGTCTTGCCCGCGCCGACGATGGTGTGCAGCTCATCGATGAAGAGGATGATGCCGCCCTCGCTCTTGCGGACTTCCTCGAGCACGGCTTTGAGCCGTTCCTCAAATTCGCCGCGGTACTTGGCGCCCGCGATCAGCGCGCCCATGTCGAGCGAGAAAATGGTCTTGTCCTTGAGTCCTTCGGGCACGTCGCCGCGCACGATGCGCTGCGCCAGCCCCTCAGCGATGGCGGTTTTGCCGACGCCCGGCTCGCCGATGAGCACGGGGTTGTTCTTCGTTTTACGCGAGAGAATGCGGATGACGTTCCGGATCTCGTTATCACGGCCGATCACGGGGTCGAGCTCGTTTTCGCGGGCGCGCTTGACGAGATCGGTGCCGTATTTGGCGAGAGCATCATAGGTGCTCTCCGGGTTATCGCCGGTCACGGGACCGGTCTTGACCTTGGAAAGCGCCTCGGTGAAGGCGGTCTTCGTGATGCCGTGGTCGGAGAAAATACGCTTGATCGCCGGCGTGGCGGCGGCGAAGATGCCGATCATCAGATGCTCGACGGAGATGTACTCGTCGCCCATCGATTTGGCGGCTTTCTCGGCGGCATTGATGGCGCGGTCGCACTCCGGGGAGAGATGCACCTCGCTCACATTGCCGACCTTCGGCAGCGCGGCGATGGCGGTATCGAGCTCGGAGAGGACGGCGTTGCAGTCCACCTTCATTTTGCCGAGCAGGGACGGGATCAGCCCGCCGTCCTGATCGACGAGAGCATAGAGAAGATGCTCGGGGGTGATATAGTTGTTGCGGTTTTCCTCCGCCATGGATTTGGCGGTGCGGACCGCGTCCAGACTTTTCTGGGTGAATTTTTCAGCGTTCATAAAGATCCCTCCTTAATAAATTAAGAGAAGAAATGGTATACAGGATTAAATCAGCACAGCGGCGCGGCGCATCTGCGTGAACCACTCGCGCTCGATAGCGCGCGCATCCAGCTCGCCGCTCACATAGCCCTTCATCAGCCGGTCAAAAAGCTGGATGTATTCGCTGATGGCCTGCGCCAGCTCGTCGGCGGTGCAGTCCTTGGTGGGCGGCGCGATGGAACGGACGAATTTGCCGTCGTACAGCGCATACTGCCGCTCCGTTCCGGCGGGCAGGTGCGTATCTTCGATACGCTTCCAGAGCCGGAAAAACTCCGTCATCGCGCGGATAAGCGCTTCGGACTGCGTGCGGAAAAGCACCGTCAGCTCGCCGATAGAGTTTTCGTCGCCGCCGTGCAGCTCCAGCTCGTACTTGACCGTCGGGCGGTATTTATACTGCAGAGAGCTTTTGAGCGACATCGTGCTGCTGTTCGGCGAGAAAAACGGCACAAGCTCGCGCGAGGGGCTGATGAGCTGCTCGAGTGCGGAGAAAATGTCGTTGATGCGGCGCTCCGGCGTCGTATAGTTCACATATTCGGCGAGGATCTGATTGATGAGATTCGACCGGCTCGTCCCCAGTCGGTGCGCGAGCGCGTCCACCTCGCGGACGACCTCCTCGTTGAGCATCAGACTGTACAATGTCTTTTTCAAAAGGAACCATCTCCTTTGACCTATTTTGACCTTTTGATCATAGTATAGCACAAGAAAAACTTTTGTCAATAGTTTTATATAAATTATTTTTCAAATTATATTTTCTTTGTCGCGGTTTTCAGCATTTACTTTCCACAGGAGGATCGTCTCCCCGCGCAAAAACCCCCTCCGTCTTTTGCCTGCAGCAAAAGACACCTCCCCTGTTAGGGGAGGCAAGCAGGTTATCGGAATACTATCTTGGCTCCCCTAACAGGGGAGCTGGCAGCCGTCAGGCTGACTGAAGGGTTTTTCTCACCACGCGAACCAAGCAGAACGCCCCGACCACGGCCGGGGCGCTTTCCTTTATTTATACGGACTGTAATCCGGCAATATAGCCGAGGCGGCGTAGGTGTCGATCATGTAGACCGAGGCATCGCCCGCCATGGTAGCGTAGCCGGGAAGAACGTTGGCTTCAATATCGCCGCTCATGCCCTTCAGGAGCACGCGCGCCATCCAGACGATGTTGCGCACCGAGAGGTCGGTCGTGAGATTCTCCTGATATATGCGCCAGAGCCCCGGCAGCGCAGCGAGCGTTTTCGGCCGCAGCCACTGCTTCATGGCGGTCTTCATCACCGCGCGCTGCACCTCCGTGCGGCCGATGTCGGCATTGGCGTATCCCGAGCGGAAACGCACAACCCACATAAGCTGCTCGCCGGTCAGGTGCTGCTCGCCGGCTTTCAGATGGATGAAAAGGTTCTGGTCGGGATCGTCGTAGTCCATGTCCATGGGCACGTCAAAATCCAGCCCGCCGAGCAGATTGACCGCCTCCACAAAGGCGCTGAGATTAACGAGCGCATAGCCGTCCGGCATGAAGCCGACGACGTTTTTCACCTGCTCCATGAGCTGCTCCATGCCCTTTTCCCCGCCGCCGACCGCGCCGTAGGCCGAGTTGATCTTCGGCACATAGTAGGCAGGCGCATAGGTGTCGCGCGGGATGCTCAAAAGGCGGATGCTGCCCTCGTTCCGGTCGAGCGTCAGGAGAAGGATCGTGTCGGTTCGCATGCCGTCCTCGTCCGTGCCGCAGAGAAGTACCGTGCTGCGGCCCGAAATACGCTCAAGGTTATCCGGATTTCGCACCGGCGCTTTGCCGATGACCACCAGCGCGACGATCGCAAGCACGATGACCGTGACAAGAAACCGCAGAAAGCCCCCCTTGCGGCGGCGCTTTTTCTTTTTCGGCTTCTCTTTCGGCTCCTCCGGCGTTTCGGCGCGGTCCTCGGGGGCATAGGAAACGTCGTCCTCTTCCTCCTCCGGCTCGTCCGCGTCGTCGGCATAGTCTTCGCCGTACTTCTCTTCGTATTCTTCGCTTTCCTCGTCCGCGGCGCGCTCCTCGCGCTCGCGCTGGGCGTAGTAGGCATCGCGCTGCGCATAGTAGGCGTCTCGGCGGGCGTAGTAGGCGTCGCGCTCGGCATAGTATTCTTCCCGCGCTTCCGGCGAGAGATGCCGTCCCGCGGCGGGATATTCCTCCGGCGGAGTGTTCCAGTCGGCGAAATAGTCCTCCTGCGGTGTGCCGTCCCAATTGGCAGGCGTTCGGTTTGTATTGTCGCTTTGTTTCATGGTGTTTCGTTCCTAAAAGCATTTTATGATATTCGTTAGACGGTTTTCGCCATCCGGGAGTTCATTGTAGCAGGGTTTTTGCCATAGAGCAAGAAAAAACGCGCGTACCGGAAAACCGATACGCGCGTTTTTATTGGATCGGGTCGATCAGCCGATGCCGCCGAGCGCCGCGCCTGCAACCAGCGCGATAACGCAGAGGATGCAGTACACATACTTGGCAAGCGGATAGAACCAGCCGCCGATCGGGGATTTGAGGCCATGGTTGACCTCCTTGAGCGCAAAGTCCTTTCCCGCGACCCAGAAGAACATCACGCCGGCCAACAGCGCGCCAAGCGGACAAATGTAGATGGAGACGACATCCATCCACTCGGAGGTGATCTTCTGGATAAAAATGGCAACAATGCCGCCCACAGCGAGAATGATCGCCGTTGCAGGGACGCGCTTGAGCTTCAGGTTGTCCTGCAGCGTTGCGACCGGAGCCTCATACAGGTTGATAATGGAGCTCAAGCCGGCAAACAGGACGCAGATGAAGAAGATAACGCCGATGATACGGCCGCCGGGCATACCGTTAAGAACGTTGACGAGCCACACGAACATGAGCCCCGGGCCGCCTTTCTCCAGAGGCGCGCCGCCCGCCGCCATCGCAGGGATGATGACGAATGCCGCAAGGAGAGCCGCGAGCGTATCGAACACGGCAACGTTTCTCGCGGAGGTCACGATGTTCTCATTCTTCGGCAGATAGGAGCCGTAGATGACCGAACCGTTACCGGCGACAGACAGAGAGAAGAACGCCTGGCCGAAGGCGAAAATCCACACCAGCGGGTTGAGCAGCCCTTTGGGGTCAAGCGTGAAGATGTACTTGTAGCCGGCGCCGGAGCCGGGAAGAAACGCGATATAAACGCCGAGAACCACAAACAGGACAAACAGCGCCGGCCGGCATCATGATCTTATTGGCTTTTTCAATGCCGCCGGATACGCCCAGCGCCATGATGGCAAAGGAAGCGAGGATCGCAACAATGATGCAGGGGACGTTATTCACCGCGACAACGTCAAAGTGGCCGCCGATGGACGCCATGTCCTGTCCCATTGCATGCATATCGCCGGTGATGGAGATAAAGGTGTACTTGAAGATCCAGCCCATGACGACCGTGTAACCGATCGCGAGAGCCATAGAGCCGATGACCGGGATAAGGCCGATGCCTTCGCCGATCTTGCGGTTGCCGCGGAGAGCCGTGCATTCGCCGAAAGCGCCGATGGGGCCGGCGCCGGTCGCACGGCCGAGAGCGAACTCGCCGATAACGCCGGTAGAACCAATCAGGAGAACGCAGATGAAGTACGGGATAAGAAACGTCATTCCGCCCCATACCGAGACCATGATGGGGAAGCGCCAGATGTTGCCCATGCCGACGGCGGAACCGATGCAGGCGAGGATGAAACCCCACCGGCTGGTAAAGCCGTCACGGTTTGAGGTAAGCTGTTTGTCTGCCATTGATTTTCCCTCCAATAATTTGATGGATTCGACTGACGCACGACGCCGGTGGGGACCGGCGCCGTGCCGTCCGGGTTCGCTGGTATGCGCTTTCTCAGTTTCTCCGGGGTTTTGCTTTACTTCTTCTTACTTCTTACTTCTCTTCGTTGGGGTAGGGCTCAAGGAACGCGTGGAAGTGGCGCATCGGGAGATTGTGGCCCCAAATGATGCGCATGTTGGGGATGGATTCGCGGTCTTCATACAGCGCTTTGACAGCGGCGATGACGTAGTCCAGATGCTCCTGGGTGAGACGGCTGCGGTCGATGGCAAAACGGACGACGTTCGCCAGCTCCGCCTGCTGCTCGGGGGTCTTGAGGTCGTATTCCATGGAGTAGTCGCCGAGCTCGGAAACGCGGATGCCGTAGCGGCGGATCAGCTCGAGCGAGAAGCCCTCGCCCGCGAAGGTCTCGTGGCCGCGCTTGCCGTCGAAGAACTCGTCCATGTTGATGTACACGGCGTGGCCGCCGGCGGGAAGAACGACGCCCTTGACGCCCGCTTTGTAGAAGCCCTGCGCGAGATATTCGCACTGGGACACGCGCTCGTGCATATAGTTGAAGTCGCAGCTCTCGTACATGCCGACGGACAGAGCCATGATGTCACGGCCGGACATGCCGCCGTAGGAGTCGTTGCCGTAGCAGGAGATCTGCTTGACCTTCAGCAGAACGCCGACGTCGGTCTTGACGGTGCCGTCCTCGTTGAAGTCGGAGAATTTCTGCCAGAACAGGCCCTTGTCGCGGAACGCGACCATGCCGCCCATGTTGGCGTGGCCGTCCTTCTTCGCGGACATGCAGAAGCTGTCGCAGTAGGAGAACATCTCGGTGGCGATCTCGGCGATGGACTTGTCGCGGTAGCCCTCTTCGTTCATCTTGATGAAGTAGGCGTTCTCCGCCCAGCGGGCCACGTCGAAGATCAGAGGGATGTCGTACTTGCGGGACACGCGGTTGATCTCACGGATATTGCCCATGGAGACCGGCTGGCCGCAGATCGGGTTGTTGGTGATGCAGGTGAAGATCAGGGGAACATTTTCCGGACCGACGCCCTGGATGAGCTGTTCGAGCTTTTCAATGTCCATGTTGCCCTTGAACGGGTTCTTCTCGTACTTGCCGCCTTCGGGAATTTCGTAAAGGAGTTCCTTGTGGTAGAGGTTTCTGGGGATGGAGCCCATCTGCTTGATGTTGCCCTCGGTAGTGTCGAAGTGGCCGTTGGAGGGGATCGTGAACACCTTGCCCGGATGACGCTGGGCGAGGATCTTCTTGACGATCTCCATCAGGACGGACTCCGCGGCACGTCCCTGCTGGATGATGAAGGTGTTGGGGCGCTCCATCTGGGCGGCGCCGCCGTTGAACAGTCCGCCTTCGTACTCGGGAAGGTAGACGTTCTCCATCATGGTCTCCACGTCGCGGCAGTCGGTGCGGACATAGTCGATGATCTTCTTCCAGTTCTTCTCGCCGCCGCGCTCGAAGATGTCGCGGAAGGTGTCGAGAAGGACGTAGTAGCCGGTGTTGCGGCCGTAGGCCTCGTCGCCGAGGAACAGGGACGCCCACTGCTGGTTGGTCATCGCGGTGGTGCCGGAGTCGGAGAGCATATCAACCGTCAGCATGCCGGCGGGGAAGGCAAACTCGTTGTAATGCGTCGCCTTCAGGACGCGCTCACGCTGTTCGACCGTGACATCGGGAATGTCGCGGACGGCGAACGTGAAATGATGGGGCGCAGGAACGTTCAGGGGATACTCTTTACTCATAATACTGACCTCCATAATGTTGGCGCATTGCGCCTTTTGTTTTGGAGATACCCCGGTCGTCGCAGACAGCTCGCTGCCGGCGCCTGGCGGACAGTATCGTGCGACAAGATTAAAGGACGGCGATGCACTCGATCTCAACGAGCGCGTCCTTGGGGAGGCGGGCGACTTCGACCGCGCTGCGCGCCGGATAGTCCCCGGCAAAGAACGTGGCGTAAACGCCGTTCATGGCAGCAAAGTTGTTCATGTCGCTCAGGAAAACGGTGGTTTTGATGACGTTTTCCATGGTGGCGCCGGAAGCCTCGAGGACGGCCTTGCAGTTTTCAAGAGACTTGCGGGTCTGCTCCTCGATCGTGGCGGGGAACGCACCGGTGGCCATATCAATGGGAAGCTGGCCGGACGTGATGATCAGGCTGCCCGCCCGGATGCCCTGCGAATACGGGCCGATCGCCGCGGGGGCCTTTTCGGTTGCGATAACGTTTTTCAATTCTGGTTTTCACCTCCTTGGTGTGAGAATAGTTTATCATCGCCGCAAAACGCTGTCAATATAAATCACAAATCTTTTCAAAGTCTAAATATATTTTTGTTTATTGCTCACAAATTTTAGTAGAAAAAACTTATATAACGAGAAACTTTCTTCTCGTTATGAGAAAATTCCCGAAAAATCGCGGTTTTTTTCTTGTCTCGGGCATTTTGGTATGGTAGTATGAGAATCACCGCACTCCAAGGGAGGTACAAAACCCATGACGGAACAACTGCTTTTGCACTATACAAGGCTTGTTGAGTTTCTCGGCCACGTTCTCGGGCCGGATTATGAGATCATTCTGCACGAAATTTTGCCGGAGCAGAGCCGCGTTGCCGCGATCGCCAACGGCGGCATCAGCGGACGGGACGTAGGCGCGCCGATCACCAACGCGGCGCTGCGTATGATCATGCAGAAGCAATACGAATCCAACAACTATATTATTAATTACACGGGCCAGTTATCCAACGGAAAAACGCTCCGTTCGAGCACGATGTTCATCAAGGACGGCGGAAAGCTCGTGGGGCTTTTGTGCGTCAACTTTGACGACAGCCGCTTCCATGAGGTCAGCGACACCATCCTCCGGCTGGTGCACCCGGACGACTTTGTCCACCGCCACTACTTCCCAGACGACGCGCCCGCCAAGCAGCCCGCCGCGCCGCAGCATGCCGCCGCGCAGCCGGCGGAGCATTTCCAGTCCGACATGAACGGGCTGATGGAGGATCTGTTCGCGACCGTGACGAGGGACGCCGGCGTGCCGCTGCGCCGTCTGACGCAGGCCGAGCGTGCCGAGATCGTCGCGCGGCTCTATGAGCAGGGCATGTTCGAGCTGCGCGGCGCGGTGCAGTTCACCGTGGAAAAGCTCGGCTGCTCGCAGGCGAGCGTCTACCGGTATATAAAAAACGCCAAAGCCGCGGAGGAAGAAAAAAACACCTCCCTCTGACGAGGGAGGCGGCAAAATTGATATTTTGACGGAGGGCGAGAAAGACGTTCGACGCGGAAAACGCCGTTTTTCTCTCCCTCCGTCTCGTTTCGCTCGACAGCTCTCTCGTCAGAGGGAGCCATAAGCGGCGCAGATGAAAATGCTTATCACGCCGTCGCTTTCTTCCCGGCGGCGCGGAGAATGAAGCCGAGGACAAGACCGGCTACGGCAGGAATGAGCCAGAAGAGACCGATGCCGAAAAGCGGCAGGCTCTCCTTGCAGAAGGCAACAAAGCCGTTCACATGCAGGAAGGCACGAGCCCCGTCCGGCAGCGCGGCGAGCAGATCCAGCACCGCCGCAGCCAGCGTGAACGCCGTGACCGAAACGAACACGCGCTTGTCGTAGTCAAAGAAATGTCCGAACAGGCTCAGCAGCATGAGCGTGATGGTGAGCGGGTAGAGGAACATGAGCACCGGCACGGAATAATCGATGATCTGCGTCAGGCCGACGTTGGTGATCAGCAGCGACACGACGCTGAACACGATCGCCCACGCCTTATAGCTCATGGACTTCGGGAACAGCACGCGGAAGATCTCCGCGCAGCTCGTGACAAGGCCGATGGCCGTCTTGAGACAGGCGAGCGTCACCGTAACGGCGAGGATGACCTGTCCGGCGGTGCCGAAATAGTATCCGGCGATATCCGCAAGCGCGATGCCGCCGTTGGCGCTCACAGCGAACGCGCCGCGGCTCTGCGCGCCGATGATCGTCATGGCGAGATAGATGAGTCCCATAAACACGCACGAGAACACGCCCGCACGCACGGTGTTGCCCGCGACGGCGGCGTCGTGCTTAATGCCCAGATCGCGGATGACGCCCACAACGATCACGCCGAACGCCAGCGAGGCAAGCGCGTCCATCGTATTGTAGCCGTCCAGAAAACCGGCGGAGAAGGCGCTGGAGGCGTATGCGCCCTCCGGCACGACCGACGAAACGGCAGCGACAGGCTTTACGAGCGCCGTGACAACGAGCACGGCAAGGAACACAAGGAACAGCGGGTTGATGATACGCCCGACCCATGTGAGGATCTTGCTCGGGCGGAGCGAGAAGAACAGCACGAGCGCGAAGAAGATCACGGAGAATATGGCAAGCTCCGTCACCGCGCCGCCGGTGAGCATCGGCTCCACGCCGATGGTAAAGCTCGTCGCGGCGCAGCGGGGGATCGCAAAAAGCGGGCCGATCGTCAGATACAGCGCGCAGGTAAAGAATACGCCGTACCCCTTCCCTACGCGGCTGCTCATGGCGAGCAGATCGTCCGAACGGCTGATGCCGAACGCCGCCACGCCTATAAGAGGCAGACCTACCGCCGTAACGATGAAGCCAAGCGCCGCAATATAGGAGTTCGTGCCCGCGAGCTGACCCATATGCACCGGGAATATCAGGTTCCCGGCGCCGAAAAACAACCCGAACAGCATGCTCGCCACGGCGATGAGCTGCCGGAAATTCAATCTCTCTTTCATATCTCTTCCCTCATAACACGTTGCAAAATTATTTTGCAATTTAAAATATGAAATTAATTGTACATCTTTTCCGACGCATAAGCAAGTCTTTTTCAGCGAAACATTTGTGTTTTTCTAGTGTACTTTTGCGGTGTTTTTCTGTTATAATAGCGTCTGCAACCGCCGGTTGCGAAAGTTCCAAGCCGGAACGGTAGCTTCGCAACCGGCCTTCATGTCATACTGATGCCATAAATTCAAGGAGGACACACCTTTATGAATCTATCGGAAAAAATTCTGTACTGCCGGAAGAAGGCGGGCCTTTCGCAGGAGGCGCTCGCGGAAAAGCTCGGCGTGTCGCGGCAGGCGATCAGTAAATGGGAGACCGGTGAGTCCGTGCCGGAGCTCTCGAAGCTCGTCCTGCTCGCCAGAGCGTTTGACGTGACGACGGACTGGCTGCTCTCGGAGAGCGAGCCGGAACCGGAGACATCCCCGGAATCGGAAATCCCGGCCGCGCCGGAGGCCCCGGCACAGAGCTCCAACTGGGTCGAATCCATCCCCGGCGTGATCGGGCGGCTCATCCGGCGCTACGGCTGGCTCTACGGCGTGTATACCGCGCTCGCGGGCCTCGGCTTCATCGTGATCGGCGCGGTCGCGCGCGGCGTCAGTCTCAGCATGGAGCGTTCGTTCTTCGGCAGCACCAGCATGGATCCCTTCGGCGGATACGGCGGCTTCTCCGACTTTGCGGGAAGCGGCACGGTCTGGTATGACAGCGCCGGGAACGTCATCTCCTCCCCGTTCGGCTCGTCCGGCATGGGCAGCAGCGGCTTTACGAACCCCGTCGCCATCCTCGGCACGGTCATCATCGTGATCGGCGTCGTGATGCTCATCGCCGGCGTCATCCTCGCGGTGTATCTCAAAAAGCGCGGCAACGCAAAATAATGCATTTTTCAGCATCCCCCGGCTTCTCTCTGGGTTGAAGCCGGGGGATGCTTATGTTATAAATAAAAGAAATATATCGGAAAGGATGAGTGCCTATGCCGACACAGGTGACCAACTACCAATGCCCGTCCTGCACCGGGCCGCTGCACTATTCCGGCGCGTCCGGGAAACTGGAATGCGATTACTGCGGCAGCTCGTACACCGTTGCAGAGATCGAGGCGCTGTATAAGGAAAAGGAAGCAAAGGCCGCCGAGGCGTTTGAAACGGCGGATACCGCCGCGCAGAGCGGCGACGACAGCAGCGCGTGGGACACCGCCTCCATGAGCTCCGACTGGGGCGCGGACGCTGCCGGGATGAAGACTTATTCCTGTCCTTCCTGCGGTGCGGAGCTCATCTGCGATGCGAACACCGCCGCGACCGCCTGCCCGTACTGCGGCAACCCAACCGTCGTGCCGGGGCAGTTTGCCGGGGCGCTGAGGCCGGACTATGTTCTGCCCTTCAAGCTCAGCCGCGAGGACGCGATCAATGCGCTCCGGCGGCACTATAAAAACAAGCCCTTCCTGCCGAGAGCGTTTTCCGCCCAGAACCAGATCGAGAAGATCCAGGGCGTTTACGTCCCCTTCTGGATGTTCGACGGTGAGGCGGAGGGCCATGCGCGCTACGACGCGACGCGCTCACGCGTTTTCCGCACCGGCGATTGGGAGGTCACGAAGACCGACCATTTTGAGATCTGCCGCGACGGTTCGATGCCCTTTGAAAAGGTGCCGGTGGACGCTTCGAGCCGGATGCCGGACGCGCATATGGATTCCATTGAGCCTTACGACTATGCCGAACTCAAGCCGTTTTCCTCGGCGTATCTCCCCGGCTTTCTCGCGGATAAGTACGATGTTCCGGTCGCCGACTGCGAAAGCCGCGCCGACGAGCGCTGCCGGAAAACGGTGCTGGACGCGCTCGGGCGCACCGTAAGCGGGTATGACACGTGTATTCCCCGCGCGCAGGACGTCCGGCTGCGCCGCGGCAAGGTGCATTATGCGCTGCTGCCGGTGTGGATGCTCTCGACGCGCTGGAACGGTAAGAGCTTTCTCTTTGCCATGAACGGGCAGACCGGCAAAATGGTCGGCGATCTGCCGACGGACGCCGGAAAATACTGGCGGACATTCGCCGCCATTGCCGCGCCGGTCGCGCTTCTCGGAACGGCGCTCAGCTTTCTGCTGCGATAAGGAGGAGAAAATATGAAACGGAAAATTTGCTCTTTCCTTCTCGCCTTCCTTCTCCTGCTCGCTCTCACCCCCGCCGCGCTCGCGGACGGCGCACAGCTCTCTTACATAACAGACGACGCCGGTGTCCTCACCGCGAGCGAGACCGCCTCGCTCGAAAAGGCCGCGCAGCACATCGCGCAGCGCTACGGCGTCGGCATTTATCTTGTTACCGTGAACGACGCCTACCGCATCGACAGCCGCGGCACATATGAAGCGGCGTATACCTACTATCACCGCAACTCGCTCGGCGCCGGCGCGGAGCGGAACGGCGCGATCCTCCTTTTAAGTATGAACGACCGCGCCTTCGCCCACTTCTATTACGGCGAAAAGAGCGAATACGCCTTCAACCGCTACGCCCAGGAGCAGATCGAGGATACGTTCCTCGACAACTTCCGCGAAAACGACTGGTACGGCGGCTTTTCAGACTATCTGTCCGCGTGCGGGGAGTACCTTGCGCTCGCGGCGGAGGGGCACCCCGTGCGCCGCAGCCCGGTACCGGCGATCGTCATTTCGTGCGCTGCGGGAATACTCATCGCGTTTCTCGTATGCTCCATTCTCAAGCGGAAGATGAAAAGCGTGTATGTGCAGGCGCGGGCGGACGGCTACGTTTCCGGCAAGCTCCGTCTCGCACGGCAGACCGACCGCTTTACCCACCGCACCGAAACGCGCCGCCGCATCGAACCGCCTAAGTCCTCCGGCGGAGGCGGCGGCAGCGTTGGCCGCACCGGCGGCGGAGGCTCCGGCCGCAGCGGGCACTTCTAACAAATTCAAACCGACCCCACTCTGTTGAGGGGTTTGTTTGATGGGATCGCGGCTCGCTTCAGCGCACGCTCTGCGAGCGCTGCGGCGAGCCGCACTGACATTTTTAACAGAACGTTTATTGCTTTTTCGCCGAAATTCCCGTATACTTTTTATACACTTGTTTAAAAAAGATTGTTAAAGGAGGCTTTGTGCGCGTGCAGAAACCGAAAAAGATCAAACGTTCCGCTCTTGAGAAAACGCGCACCGTGCTCGGAGAAAAGATCCGCGAGTCCGCCGTATCCGTACTGCCGATCCTCGTCATCGTTGTGATACTGTGTCTTTGTATCGTGCCGATGCGCACCGATCTGCTGCTCACGTTTCTCATCGGCGCGCTGCTGCTCACCGTGGGCATGGGGCTTTTCTCGCTCGGTGCGGAGCAGTCTATGACGCTCATCGGCAGCCGTATCGGTACGGCGCTCACGAAAACGAAAAATCTGCCGCTCATTCTCGGCGTATCGTTTCTTCTCGGCTTTGCCATCACCGTTGCCGAGCCCGATCTTCAGGTGCTCGCCGGTACGGTGCCGCACATTGAAAAGACCGTGCTTCTCGCCGTCGTCGGCGCTGGCGTAGGATTATTCATGTCGCTTTGCATGGTGCGCATCCTTTACGGTATCCGCCTGCGCTGGGTGCTGCTCGTGTGCTACGCGATCGTATTCGCGCTCGCGGCGTTTACGGATAAGAACTTTCTCTCCATCGCGTTCGACTCCGGCGGCGTGACGACCGGACCGATGACCGTGCCGTTCATCCTCGCGCTCGGTCTCGGCGTATCGAACATCCGAAGCGACAGCGGCGCGAAGGCCGACAGCTTTGGTCTCGTGGCGCTCTGCTCCATCGGGCCGATCCTCGCGGTGCTCATTCTCGGGCTCTTTTACCGCGACAGCTCCGGCGTTGCGGAGCTCACGGAGGTATCCTACGCGAGCACGACCGTGATCGGCTCGGCGTTTCTCGGCGCGATCCCGGTGTACCTTAAGGAAATGGCGGTCGCCATGCTGCCGATCGTCGGCATTTTCCTCATTTTCCAGCTTGCCATGTTCCGTATGAACCGCCGGAGCTTCTGGAAGATCATGGTCGGTATCCTGTATACCTATGTTGGTCTCGTGCTGTTCCTCACGGGCGTGAACGTCGGCTTCTCGTCGCTCGGCGCGGAGCTGGGCGCGGCGCTCGCCGAAGGGGATCGGAGCTGGCTGCTCATCCCGCTCGCGGCGCTGCTCGGCTGGTTCATCATCTCGGCAGAGCCCGCCGTAGGCGTGCTCGAAAAGCAGATTGAGGACGTGAGCGCCGGCGCTATCCCCGGCAAAACGATCAAGGCCAGTCTCTCCGTGGCGATCGCGCTCGCCATGGCGTTTTCCATGCTGCGCGTTGTGACCGGCATTTCGCTTTTGTGGTTCATCGTGCCGGGCTACGCGCTCGCGCTGATCCTCTCGTTCTTTGTGCCGGACATCTACACCGCCATCGCGTTCGACTCCGGCGGCGTCGCCTCCGGCCCCATGACGGCGACATTCATGCTCCAGTTCATGATGGGCACGAGCATCGCTCTCGGCGGCGACGTGCTGTGCGACGCCTTCGGCGTTGTGGCGCTGGTCGCCATGATGCCGCTGCTTTCGATCCAGGCCGTCGGCTTCTACTATGAACATATCGCAAAGCGTCCGCAGGAAGAGGCGGCCGTTTACGGCGATTACGATATCATCGAGCTTTGGGAGGCGAGCGCATGAACTACGTCATATCCATCACCGGTCCCGAAGCGCTCGGCGTGCTTGAGGACATATGCGAGGAGCTCGCGCTCCCGCTCAACGTGACGCTGCACGGCCGCGGCACGGCGGTGCAGAGCATGCTCGATCTTCTCGGGATCGAATCGAACGAAAAAAGGGTCGTCCTGTCCACGGCGACCGAGGAAAAGACCGCCGCGCTGATCGAAGCGCAGAAGCGGCGGCTGCACATCGGCGTGCCGGGTCACGGCATCGTGATCGCCGTGCCGGTCAAAAGCATTGGAGGAGGGAAAACCGTGGCATATCTGATGGGTGAAGAGAACAAATCCGCAAAGACGGCTCCGCCGTCCGGTTATGCGTATGAGCTGATCGTCGTTGTGGCAAGCGAGGGACAGACCGATCTTGTGATGAACGCCGCCCGCGCTGCGGGCGCCCGCGGTGGCACGGTGCTCCACGGCAAGGGCACCGGCGCCAAGGCCGACCCAAAGTTCCACAACATCTCCATTGCCGAGGAAAAAGAGGTCATCCTCATCGTTTCCAAGACCGAGGAGAAAAGCGAGATCATGCGCTCCATTCTCAAGAAGGCCGGGCCGGACACCCCGGCAAAGGCCATCGCGTTCTCGCTCCCCACGAGCGAGGTAGCGGGTTTCGGATTCTTTGATTCGTAAAACGACAAAGCCCGGGCTGTGAAGCATTCACAGCCCGGGCTTTTGAGCGTGTCAAAAAAGTATTTTTGACACGCTCTCAAACGAGACCCACTTCGTTGGGCTCTCGTTTGAAAAGGCTGCGGCTCGCCGCAGCGCACTCGCTTCGCTCGCACGTTTGCGAGCCGAAAAGTATTTTCTCCGACGCACATGTCGCCGGAGAAAATGAATGGAACTCTATTTGCGCCTGCGGGCGCAAACTCTGCGAGGCTTTTTCGACAAACCGGCCCGGGCTGTGAAGCATTCACAGCCCGGGCTTTTGGTATTCAGCCAAAGGTGATCTTCTGCCCGTTCACATCCACCGCGGCCTCCACGCCGAACGGGAGAATGCAGCGCGGCAGCGCGTGGCCGATGTTGACGTTGCAGACGATGGGCAGTGTGTCATCGGCAATCACGTCTGTGAGCGCGGCTTTATATTCCGCCTCGTATTTCCGGTCCATCGGCTTTCCGACGAGCACGCCGGACACCGCGCTGAATACCCCGGCGGTCTTGAAATATTCAAGCGCGCGCCGGTACTTCTCCGGCGGCATATATTCCTCACTCGATTCGATCAGAAGGATCCTCCCCTTCCAATCCTCCGCGCTTGGGAAGAGGCCGTACTTTTGACACAGCGCCGGCATATCGGCATACCGCCCGCCGTTGAAGAAGTCGAAGAGCGTATCGATACACCCGCCGAGGATCTTACCGGAGAAGCGGGGTCTTCCCTGCAAAAGCTCAAAGCCGGTATCCGGGTGCGCCGGGAGCGGCACGCCGGCCTGCTCCGGTGAAAAATCCGTGCGCGCTTCGTACCATGTATCGCTCGGCGTGACGGCGCGGATCGTCCCGGTTCGGATGAGCTCTTCAAAATACCGGCGCGTATACGGCAGCATCTCGCCGCCCAGCTCGCACACGTCCGAGAGGAAGGACTGGCCGTAAAACGTTTTTACGCCCACCTTGTGGAGCATCATATGGTTGACGGTCGTATCCGAAAAGCCGAGAAAGATCTTGTCCGTGCCGGAAACGGCGGTCTCGAGCTCGCCGTTTGCAAAGAGGTACGGCGCAAGACGGTAGGTGTCGTCCCCGCCGATGGCGCAGAGGATCATATCGATCTCCGGGTCGCGGAACGCCGCGAGAAGATCCGCCGCGCGATCCTCCGGATGGTTCTTTATATGCTCGATACCGGCGAGCGCGTGCGGCATGAACCGGACGTTGAGCCCATAGTCCGCAAGGCGCTTTGCGCCGATATCCAGCTCATGCTTTGCAAAGCTCTCCCCCAGCACACCGGCGGAAAGGCTCACGACCGCAACGTTTTTTACCATGACATTCACCTCTTTTTTCCGGCATTATACCATCGGCTTTTCTCCGGCGCAACTCTCCTCTTTTCATTCCGCGCCGTTCGGAGTATAATCCTTGCATGCTAAACAATTTCAAGGAGCCGGTTATGAAAAAAGAGACAGAAACCTCCGCGCCGCTTTTCTCCGAGAACTGCCCTTTCAACGACCTCTGCGGTCTGGAGATCACGGAGCGGCGCGGCGGCCACTGCACGGTCGCGTGCCGCACCGGAGAAAACCATCTTAATCCGTACGGGATCGTACATGGCGGCCTGCTCTTCACCATGATGGATGTGGCCGGAGGGTATGCCGCCCGCACACTTGATTCCGGGGAGACCATCCGCTGCGTAACACAAAACGCCTCTACCGTGTTTCTCCATCCGGGGAAGCCAGGCATGCTGACCGCCGAGGGCGACGTGATCCGCCGCGGAGGCCGCATCATCGTGGCTACGGTGTGCGTTTATGATTCCGAACACAGCCTTCTCACGAAAGGCGAGTTCACCTATTATCGTCTTTGAATTGAAACTGACCGCAGCGAAAACCGGCGGAGGGATCGTTTGAAAAAGCTGCGGCTCGCCGCAGCGCACTCGCTTGCGCTCGCACGTTTGCGAGCCGAGAAGTATTTTTGCCGAT
>ERZ839823.1969-NODE-1969-length-17749-cov-3.880581_pt1 | contig 17749 bp, 14 predicted proteins | sample MGYA00519862_ERZ839823 | MGnify/ENA primary metagenome ERZ839823 (study PRJEB31850, sample SAMEA3708853) | human gut metagenome | biome: human gut; feature: human-associated habitat; material: faeces | place: China | collected 2014 ...
CGACCGTCTGGGCATACTTATCTTTCAAAAAGGATAAGTATGCCATTTTTTAATTGACCGCTGTTAACGACCAAAAAATTCGGTAAATGCAATGAAAACCGAAGTGAAGAGACAGAAATTCGGTACTGATAAAGTGACCGACCTTAACTCTGATTTCAAGAGATAGGTCGGTCTTTTTGTACCCGAATATACCGTATACCGCTCGATCCGCAAACCGAGAGTATACCAAGGTATAAAGATTGCGGATTCACTGTTTAAGTGAATAGGGTTTGATTGAATATATTATAAATGGAGGAATGTAAAAAACAAAATGCAAGCCGCTCGGGACGGCGGCAATTTCCTGAACAGCACCCGCTATATGCAGCGGAATTTATTCCGTTCGGTGCAACACCGCGAAGGTTCTGCCTTGGACTTTTAAAAGTCTTATGCGGAGATTTACTAAACAAAAATTATACAGGAATAACAGAGACAGTATCTCATTGATATGCAGAATCTGCGCTGTTATGGGACATTCGCAGAAGGTACTATACAGAAATTGCGCGGAAACGCGCCAAATTTAAAGGAGCTATTATGCCCGAAAGGAGTTTTTTAATGTCAAATTATTATTTTAATTTATTATCACAGGCGCAAAAGCTATACCGTCATAACAGGCAGGGAAGCTATAAAACAAGAGAGCGCTATTTTGAGGATTACAAGCGTTTTCTAAAATTTGTAGGTTGTGAATACAATCTTCAAAAGCTTGCGAATATCAGCGGAAAGCATTTATCCGGATATATAAGCTATATGCAAAATATCGGGTATTCCGCCGCAACAATTAAAACCGATTTAGCGGCAATTCGATTTTGGCATGACAAGATTCCGGCAGCAAAATATGTTCTTCCGGGAAATTGTGAATTTTGCCTTGAGAGAAGAAAGTTTTCAGGAACAGACAGAACATGGTCCGCCGGTGAATTAAACCGAATGATTGCCGAATGTTGGAAAGCAGATCGTGAGGATTATGCAGCAATGTTAACACTTGCACGTTACGCAGAACTTAGACTACACGAAGCATTGAGAATTGATACCGCAACGGCGAAAAAAGCAATCAGAGACGGAATTATAACTGTAAAGGGTAAGGGTGGAAAGATGCGCGGAATACCTATAAATGAAAGTATAAGTATAGAGCTTATTATATGCATTTTTTCTATTGCGATGATATTGAATATCGGGTTGCCTGTTTATGCCGCTGTTTATACAGTACCAAGTGACGGCGATGAGGCGGACACCGTTTATGTTGCCGGAAATCCCAATGCATATCCGCTTGAATATTACAGTAAGGAAGATAAAGCTTTTTGCGGTGTTTTTCCCGATATGCTGAAGGTTGTATCCGAAAAAACAGGCATTTCATTTACCTATATTTCAGCTTCTTCCGAAAATCGGCAGAAAGAGCTTTCCCGCAACAATCAGGTTGAATTGTTGACAGTACTCTCCGATAAACAGGACGAGTGCAAAGTGGATGAACTGTTGCCGGTTTTAGAGTTTTATTCTAAAGGGGAAAATACAACTTATTGCATAGGCTTTACCGAAATTACCTCTCCTGAACTTATCGGGAAAATAAGAAATGCCTTTTCGGAAATATCCGAAGAGGAAAAAATGGGTTTTTTACTCGCCAATTCAAATAATAATAATCCTGATGTGAGCAACAAGAACCGTTTAATAAAAATAATAATTTTGTCAATTTCTTTTCTTATTGTCATTTGCGGTTTTCTTGCCGTCATTGCCGTCAAAAGAAAAAAACACAGCAATCAAGATTCGATGATTGACGAATTGACGGGGATAGGCAATGCAGAATATTATATTTATGCCTTTGAACAGTTGCTATCCCGTCAATCTAAAAATCTTTATGCTGTTGTTTATTTGGCATATGAAGTTGAAAAAATAAGCATTGAATACGGAGAAAAAACAATTAAGGAAATTGAGAGTTATGTTGCTGCACACTTAAATTCAAAAATTGCCTCTGTCGAATACCCAGCAAGGATAAATGACGGAGTTTTTGTAATGCTTATACAGGCACCTACAGAAAAAGAATGTGCAAGCAAAATGTTCGAGGTTGTTGACAGCTTAAACCTATATTTGCAGGAATTATATCCAAATATGGCAAATGCTTTCAGAGCAGGAGTCTCAAGGCTTTGCGAACATCCTGATTGCAATGCCAAAACAGCATTTTATAATGCAAAGCAGGGTTATTTTGCAGCTCTAAGGAGCAATACTTCTGTAGTGATAACCTGTGAAAACCACTTGACACAAAGCAGAAGACAGGAAAAATTGCGAAAGGATGTTGCCAATGCGGTTACCGATGGCGAATTCCGGGTGTATTTACAGTTTATCAATGAAAATAAATCCGGAAAAATTTGCGGTGCGGAGGCTCTGTCACGCTGGCAAAATAAAGAATACGGTATATTGCGTCCACACGAATATATTGACGTTTTGAAAGAAACCGAACAAATAATAGCACACGATTACAAAATGTTTTCTGCTGTATGCCGACAACTTGAGGCTTGGTGTGCTGAACCGTATAAGCAACTTTTTTTAACCTGCAATTTCACAAGGACTTCGCTCAGTCAAAATGATTTTTTCGACCGCATATCCGAAATTTCTTCCGATTACAAATTTGATCGTAGCCGACTTGTACTTGAAATAACCGAAGATTCAATTGCTGAGAATTCACAGGCGGTTTCGGAAAATATTAGCAAATGCCGCAGAGCAGGCTTTAAAATAGCGATTGACGATATGGGAGCGGGATTTTCGTCTTTTGCCGACTTATATGATAATGAAATTGATTTAGTAAAAATCGATGGAGAATTTATTGCCTCTTGCACATCTGGAAGGCGGCAAACTATGCTTTCAAATATAATAACACTTGTGCATGAGTCCGGCGCAAAGATTCTTTGTGAGGGAGTTGAAAATTTGGAACAAGCAGATTTTCTCGACAAAATAAATTGTGATATGATGCAGGGATTTTATTTTTCAAAGATCCTCCCACTGGTTGAATGTGAAAAATTTCTTAAAAATGAAAATATCACAGAAGGAAAAAATTTTTAAAACTAACACAGAAAATGTTTGCAGAGTATATTAAAGATAGATTGGACAATTCCTGCTCATATATACAAAGAGGCGCAGAAAGGCAAAAAGAAATCGAGTGTCCTCATCCAACTCTCAGGTTGGTTAAGAACACTCGATCTGGTGCGAGTGACGAGACTTGAAAAATTTGATCTGCGCTTCACAGTATAATACTCTGCTTCAAAAGCGCTTTTTTATGGGCTTTATGGTGCTGTCATGCTTCGCTTGGCTGCATCATATTCCCTGTCATCAACGATCAAATAAAGATCATGATACTGTATTTTATTTTTGAATTTTTCAATTCGGTGAGAGGACGCATATGTTCAAAAGCCGTAACAAAAGCAATATTACGGTGAAATGTAAATAACAGCATATAATAAGTCATATATAGGCGCTTTGGGTATAAAAATAATTAAAATTATAACCAGTTATATAATAATCGATGATATATTTTAAAGCATAATCGCATACTTTAATAGGTAACAAAACATACTTTTTTGAAGATCGTTTTCATTAAATTGAAGACGATCTTTTTTTGTTTTACGGGATTATATGCTAACGCCTTATATTTTCCCTTTTATATTTAATAAAACAACTATAATTCACACTTCAAACGCTAAGGGAATATAAATACCTTACCCACATAGGTTATGCCTTTTATATAAGCGTTTCTGTTAAGAAAAAGCACTGAAAACGAATGTTAAAAATCCGCTCCCGGATGAGAGTTTAATTACTCTTGTCCGGGAGCTTTTTATATATACAGATTTTTTGAAAGGAAGTGAGCAACACAAAAATTGAAATTTTACCCCTGCAATAAATATTTAAAAACGAAAGGAAATTAAAAGCTATGAACATCAATAAAATCAAAAATGAAAACGGAGTTATAAATCTTAATATAACGCTCAACGAAAGTGACTTTGAAAACCACTTTATTACCTGTGAGAGTTGCGGAGAAATAATATTAAAGGAAACTGCCGTTTATGCAGACGGCGCGTATTACTGCCCCGAGTGCGTTTGCTGCTGCGAATACTGCGGAGAATACAACACGGCAGATAATATGCACCGACCCGAGGATTCAGAATATTATTACTGCGAGCATTGCTATAACACCGAAACATATGTATGCGCGGATTGCGGAAGGCATTTCAGATATTCAGAGTCCCTTACAAATATCGAAGGTGAAAGCTACTGCGAAGACTGTGCGGATAATCACCGTGACCTTATAGTAAGCTATCACACATTCAAGGATTACGGGGATATTCGGTTCTACGGAAATGAAGACCGCTCTCAAACGCCGTATATGGGCTTTGAGCTTGAAGTCGATTCGGATTTTGCGGTTAAAAGAATAACGGCTGTAAACAAGCTTCAATCAATTTTCGGGGATTTTCTCCATTATGAGAATGACGGCTCTTTGCGCTACGGTTGGGAAAATATAAGTCAGCCCGCAAGCCTTTCTTATCATTTGGATAATATGAAAAAATACAGGGAAATGTTTACTCTGCTGCTTGATAATGACCTGCGCTCCCACGATACGGTCACCTGCGGTTTTCACATACACATAGACCGAGATTATTTTGAAAACAGACAGGATAGCGGAGCAGCAAAGCTGTTATACATATTTGAAAAATACAGACCTGAGCTTATGCTGTTTTCACGCAGAACAAAGCAGGAAAGCGAAAGCTGGGCAAGAAGCAGAAAATCCGAGACAAGCAATAAGGCTTGGATTAAAAAAGCGGTAAAGGACTCAAAGGGCTATCAGGAGCACGGCGCAAGATATTATGCGGTTAATCTTGCCAATTCGGAAACGGTTGAAATAAGACTGTGGAAGGGTACGCTCAACCCCGAAACCTTTGAAGCTACTTTGAGGTTTACGGCAAGGCTGGCAGAGATATGTAAGAATACAACGGCAGCGGAGCTTTCTAAAATGTCATTTGAAGATTTGCTCGGGAGTAATGATGTTGTCCGTTCTTATTGGGAAAGAGCAAAGGAGAGATAAGCTATGTGCATTGCAATTTATTCATTAAAGGGTACGGATATTCCGAGCGAGGATATACTTAAAACCTGTTTTCTTAATAATCCCGACGGCGCCGGGTTTGCGTTTAATAAAGGCGGTAAGGTACATATAGTAAAGGGCTTTATGGATTACAAAGGCTTTATAGCTGCATTTAAAAAGTATGATGCCGAATTTGGTTTTAAGCAAAGAGGGGTGTTAATACACTTTCGCATTGCAACACACGGCGGTGTAAATGTCGGCTGCTGTCATCCGTTCCCCATAAGCTCAAATGAGAAACAGCTTAAAAAATCAAAAACAATTTCGGATTATGCCGTAATTCACAACGGCATTATTTTTTTGACTGCGGATAAGAAAAGCCCGCTTTCGGACACGATGCTTTTCATCAGAGACTATCTTACAAAAATCGGCAGCAACAGGAATTGGTTTTACAATAAGAAAAATACCGAGCTTATATATGAGCTTATAAACTCTAAAATGGCTATACTGAACGGTAACGGTGATATAACCGCAACAGAGGGCTTTCATAAGGGAGCGGACGGGAACTATTATTCCAACTATTCATATATGAACACCTGTCTTAGCCTTTATGACGAGTGGTTCTATGACGATACCTTTTCCGAGCTGCCTTTAATGCGGCTTAAAAGAAATGAGGTTGTATGCTTTAATGACGGCAGAACGGAAGAATATGAGAACGGTTTTCACGATTTATACCCGATATATCTCACGAAAGAGGGTGATGTATATGCCGATTATATAGGCTGCTCCGCGGGAGAAAAAATTCCTATGGAGCAGCTTGAATTATTAGGGGAAGGAAGTGTTTTTAAAATCAACTCACCTATGGAGCAAACAGTATTTCGGAAAGACGCGGTCGGTTTAATATAAAACCGTAATTTTATTGCAAAGGAATTAAAAAGGAGTTAGCACAATGACAAAGATTAAATTACTGGTTGAGCTTTATGAAAGAGAAAAATATAACCTTTCCTGCTATTCTGCCGATTATATGTTGCAGAAGGCGAAGAAAGGCTTTGAGGTTCAGTATAACGAGCATAAAGAAAAGCTGGATTTATTGGCTGAAATTATATCCGATTACGAGGGGGCAGATGACAATGGCTGATTTGTTATTTTGGTTATTTATGCTTTTGGTTTCGTGGATATTGCATTTATCCGATTGAACTTGACAAAACAGGAAAATATGTTATAATAAAAACAGAAAGGCAACCGATAGACGGTTAGCCCTCTTGATTTGATTTAGAAATAAACCGCTTCATTTGGACGTGTGGCGGTTTATTTCTTTTTTATAGTTGCTATGTAACCTGTTGCAAATATCAAAATTAAAATGATAAATACATAATGCTCCATTGGCAACGCCCCCTTTCGAGGGCTGAACTTAACCGCCTACCGTTGTAGGTTGCCTTTAAGGGTGATTACTCACCGAATTTATTTTACACAATTCTTGCTTGTTTGTCAATTTAAAATCAATATATTCATAAAATGAAATTCCTTGGAATTTGAGTGATTGAACTTGACAAAACAGGAAAATATGTTATAATGAAAACAGAAAGGCAACCGATAGACGGTTAGCCCTCAAATAATTAGTTAAAAGATTTAACCGCTTAGTTTGCAGACAGGGCGGTTATTTCTTTTTGTGCATAATGGTAATAACAAGAGTAATGATTGAAACAATCAAAATCCCGAACGAAAATAAATCGTTTGCTGTTATGTACCCCATTGGCAACGCCCCCTTTCGAGGGCAAGACTTAACCGCCTACCGTTGTAGGTTGCCTTTAAGGGTGATTACTCACCGACTATATTCTACACAATTCTTGCTTGTTTGTCAATTTAAAATCAATATATTTACTTTATAACACTGCCGAAAAATGAAAATTCAGCGGTGTTTCTTTTTTTATTCCTTTAGGGTGTACCCTTATGGGATATTTTAAAATTATACCGATAGGGTCGGTTGCGCAATTTCGGGATATTCCAAAATAAAAACCGACTCTATTGAGAAAGAGAGGACAATATGACAATAGGATATATTCGTATCAGTACAACCGACCAGAACACAGCCCGTCAAGAGGTTCTAATGAAAGAGCTGGGCGCTGAGCAGGTGTTTATAGACCGTATGAGCGGAAAGAATACCGACAGACCCGAGCTTAAACGAATGATGAGCTTTGTTCGCGAGGGCGATACCGTTATAGTAGAGTTAATAAGCCGCTTTGCAAGAAACACAAAGGATTTATTGGAGCTTGTAGAACAGCTTACCAAAAAACGCGTTGAGTTTGTCTCTAAAAAGGAAGCCATTGATACCTCAACCCCGACCGGTAAATTTATGCTTACCGTGTTCGGCGCTGTTGCCGAGCTTGAACGAGAATACATTTTACAAAGGCAGCGCGAAGGTATAGCCATAGCAAAGCAGAATGGTGTTTACAAGGGCAGAAAGCCCATTGAACACCCACGGTTTAACGAGGTTGTTTCTCTTTGGAAATCCGGCACCATAACCGCCACCGAAGCGATGAAGCGGCTTGATATGAAACCGAGTACATTTTACAGAAAGGTTAAACAGATATAAAAGTACACCGCCGATCACCTGCTATTTGGTAGTCGGCGGTAGTAATAATTACATATTATAATTAATCTGTTCTAATTGATTCTTGATTTCTTTATTAACTTTTTTCTGAAATTCATATGATATTTCATATTACCAATACTCATTGCCATTATCATACTCATCATAATCATAATCATAACCGTAATAATCATAATCATAACTTTCAGGCATCGGATGTGATGTGAGCTTTTTCGGAATTGTAAGCTTTGGACATTCATCAAAAGTTCCTCCTACGATTACAGTAATTGTCTCGGGAATATTTACATATTTTAGATTTTTGCAACCGTGAAAAGCGCTGTTTATAATTCTTAATGTACTCGGCATAATTACTTTTTTAAGATTTACACATCCGCTAAATGCACCACCTCCTATTTCCGTTACACCTTCTTCGAGAGTGACATTGATTAAATTTATACAGTTTTTGAATGCGTCAATGCTAACTGTCTTTAAACCACCGGGAATTGTCACCTCTTTTAAATTAATACAACCCTCAAAAGCTCTGCGCCCCATAAAATGTAAACTTTTTGGTAAAATTACACTTTTTATATCTGTTCGATCTTTATACATCGAACTTGAAATATTGCATGTTCCCTCAGGAACAACCAAATCGATAAGTTTTTCATTTTCTGTTTCAGTTTGCTGTAACAATATATATTTTTTGGGTAGGCCGCAATGAGGACAAAATTCGGCTTTATCGCTTACCTTCCCCTTACATTCAGGGCAAATTGTCAACGCCATTTTATAATCTCCTTTAAATTATTTATCATCATCCAAATGTGGGTGTATTTTTGACCTTGCAAAGTTTTCAGTAAAGTCCGAATAATAACTACCCTTTCTGTGCGAACGCATATCCTGTAATTCCGAAAAGCTGTTATTTTTGGCACAGCTTCTATAAAATGAATAATCATTCACACTGCTATTGGTTTTTATATTGTCGGAGTGAGGTATTAAACTGACGGTTTTTATAACGGTTTCTTTTTCAATAGAACATTTGCAATGTGGACAAATGTTAGCTTTATCGCTTAATTTCCCACCACAATTATTACATTTAATCAAACTCATTTCAAATCCCCGTTTTAATAAATTGATTTTATATTTTTGTAAAATATTTTTCTGCAGAGTATTTCATAAATACTTTATTTCCAACCTCTTTAAAATTAACAGTAAACGATTGTTCGTAATTGCTTATTACAGTACCAACTCCATATGTGCAATGCTTCAATTTTAAACCTATTGTTATATCAGAAGACTTTACTGCATCGGTAATAGGCTTTGTCGATGCAGGCATATTGCTTATTTTACCGTTGCAACAACCTTTAATAATAATCTCCATATTAGATAAAATCATAGGGATTGGATCATCGGGCCATTTTTTGTCGCTGGGATGGATAAGAACATTGCGAGTATTGGCAATATCAGTAACGGCAATAAGAAACTTGTCCGGATCACATGGGAGAGTTTTACGATTCCAAGAATCCTTTACCCCTGATGGAATGGTATATTTACCCGAACGAATAACGTAGTGAAATACTCCGGCACTTTTAAGACCCAACAGGTCATCGCCAAATCTTGATTCCTTCGTTAGCAAATCAGAGACATAACGTTTACTAACATATGATGTTGCACATTTTTTGGTGGCTTTATATATATCGTCTGCTATTTGCATAGCCAAAGAAGAATCATTTGTCTTAAACAATTGAGCATTCGTTCCGGAAGCAAAAATAAGCAAAGATTCAGCCATGCGCTGCATATTGTGAGCAAACTCGGTTTTAAAATCCGAGCCGGTAAATTCACCGATGAAAAGCAAACCCATTGCCTTCTCAAAAAAATCATTTGCTTTGGCAGGAAGATTGTTGAAAATCGGATTATTATTTCTGAATTTGGAAAGATTTTCAGATATATATTGCTTGAAATTATTATTGGTTACCAATTTTGTGGTATCGGAATCAATAACATTATCGTCGGTTTTCTCTTTGCTTACTTCCTTAGCTAATGATTGTTTAAGGCGAATAAATTCCCGCTCATCTTCTTTAGTTAAAATAGCATACTGTTCTTTTAAATCGTCTGGAATAACACGAACAAATTCGGATTCCTGTGCTCCAGCTTCATAGCAAAGGTAAAGTATATCCTTTGCACGTGTTAAAGCAACATAAAATAATCTGCGTTCTTCATTTACGGAACGCTCGCGCTCCTCTGCAAGTTCTGTACGGAGCTTTTCTATTTCATTCAGCTTTTTTACTTCAGCAAGATAACTACTTGCAACAAGACATAGTTTGTAATGGCTTTTTATGGCTTTTATGCTTTCCTCAAAACGCTCAAAGCGATCTTTTGATTTCCGTGCCCTTTTTCTAAGAAAACAGAGTTTCTTTTCTACAGTATCAAAGTCATTTTGCTTGGATTTAGTATCATCGCCGTCTTGTTCAAGTAAACTTATTTCTTCGCTGAGAATTTCATGGCGTTCCTTATACATCATTCCATGTTTTGAAAGTTTAGCAATTTCGTCTTGGTATCTTTTTTCTAATGGAAGAATAAAATATTTATATGAATCTAAAAAAGCCTCTACTCCCTTGGCGGATAACCCAATGATATCCTTTTTTGAACAGATTATGAGCTCTTCTCTAAATTCTTTCATGGCCTTAGCTTCGTTTCGGTCGAAATTAGGGCTTACACTTTCTTGAAGCATTGCTATAAAGCTTTCCTCTTTTACGCTTTGCTTTAAGCGTTCATATGACTGTTTAGAATCTTGTAATGTTTTAAGTTGTTCGTTGCGTATATTAAAGTTCTGGTCTATTAATTCGGTATTAGGATATTTACCAATACTCAAACCTGTTATTAACACCACTTCATATTCGAGTCCTTTTGCATTATGAATAGTGCTGATTTTGACTCCGCTATCAAGTTCTCCTCCGGATTGATTTTCTTTTCTGGTATTGTCTTCAAAAGTTCGTAATATCTCTTTTAGTTGTTTTGCCGATACGGGCCATGGCGCTGAATTATTACTGCAGAACAGTTCGAAGGATTCAAATACCTGATCTGAATGCCTGTCATTAATTGAGTTTTCAAACAGTTCTCCGGCTTTTAATGAGTATCTGTATACTGCTTTTGCAAGGGTATCATTGTTTGGGTCACACAATTCGTCAACAAGTTTTGAGATTTTTTTAAGAGTCTCCGGCGGCTTGGATTTTCCTAAAACTACTTTTTTGACATGGTTTTCCGTTAAATCAAATGCATTACATATTCGCTTTACTTCACGACAAGCGGCAATAATATTATATTCATTTAAAATGCTTATAAGAGCTTTCATGAGCTTATAATTATCATTGACATCAATTTTAATTTGCTCTTTTGCTACCGGTATTTTTGCCGCATTTAAAGATTGAATTATTTTTGATTTATCGTCGTTATTTCTTGAAAGAATAGATATATCTTCAGCGCTATATCCACTTTGAATCAGGCGTTCCACTTCATTTGTAAGATTGGTGTATTTATCATCATAGCAGGCTATCCTGATTTTAGCTCCGGTCACCCTATTCGGTTTTATGGGTTTATCTTTTTTTGCTCTTCCGGTAATAAGATTTAAAATAACATTTCCGGCTTTGACAATATTAGGATTGTTTCGATAATTTGTAAGTAAATAATATGTATCAACATTCGAGTCTTTAAGTAAATCTTTGATAATTGAATTGTTTGAACCTCTCCAACCATATATTGACTGATCGTCATCGCCAACGAAAGTGAAGTGCATAGATGTGTTATAAAAAGGTTTAAATGTTTCATTCTGCAAAACATTAATATCCTGAAACTCATCCAATAAAATACAGTCATACCGTGATGCGATAATTTCTTTAAGTGCAGATGTAGGGTTATAAATTGCTTGCTTTACAAGATAATTTATATAAACAAAACCATAAACAGTATGAAGTGATATTTGTTTAGCTATAAACTCGTGCAGCAAACGTTCAATTCCAGCATAGTTAATAGGCATACCGCATGCAAATTTTTCAACGTCCGACATTAAGAATCTGAATTTATCGTTGGGTTGTCCGTCATCATTATAATATCGTGAGAAGATACCCTTCATGTTGTTTTCACATATAGTATCATTTAGTAAATCTCGAAGTTCCGCTCTTGTTTGCGGTGTTCTATCTAATTTGAATATAGGTTCTTCTAAGAAACCGATTTCTTGATAACATTCGCGCATAATACCATATGTGAAAGCATCAATGGTTTTTGCGCGAATATTAGGTTTTTCTTTACCTTGGGTAAATTGCATGTAAACCGGATTAAGTATCGCTTCACCGCGTTTTTTCATATTCTCGGCAGCATTTTTTGTGAAAGTGAGAAGAAGTATACGATCAAGAGGGATTTTTTTGATCATATGTAAATAAACAAGCCGGCTTACAAGTGTTCTGGTTTTTCCGCTGCCGGCACCTGCAAGCACCAAAACATTTCGGTTTGTTCCAGCTGTAATGGCTTTGCGTTGATCCTCATCAGATGATTTGATGCTGTCAAGTTCAAAAAATTCTTCTTCTGTCATTTCAAATGTATTAACCGAATTTTTTTCCTCAAAAAATGATTGAGGATTTTGTGTGAATATAAACGGATTGTCAATATCAATAGGGTCAGTAGGTGCATTTTCAACATTAAAGCATTCAAACGCACAACTCCCGTCAGCAGGATTATAGCTGTATTTATATGCAAAATATTCACCATTTACCGAAACAAGACTTAAAAAGAGTTTTGGTATTATGAATTTACATCCATTAATTATAAAAATATTATTTTCATCTGTAGAATCCCAACTGCATCTACCAAAGAAATTAGCCCAATCGTCGATATTATCGGTTTGAGGAAATAATGAAATCAATTTATTGACCCTGTTATTATTTCTCAGTTTTTCAACTAACTCAGTTGTAGAAACAATTCTGTCCTGAATGCATTGCCGAATAGCAGCATAAAGTTCTGTTTCACTATTAAGATTAATTGACATTGCATATTCGCTATATAAAAAAGGTAAAAACTCATTAATAGCTCTAAAGAAACGGCGAGGACTACCGGTTGCTCTAAGATTGGTTATTGCCTGAAAACCCACTGCACCCATTTGAAGCTTCCTTTACTCATATAATTTTTTATAACTATTATAATATTGCGGCAAATAATTAACGGATTGTATTTGCCTGCCTTGAACTCCGTATTTGGGATTGTACCCAAAGAGATTTATGTAACAATCTAAATCATCGCACTCACTATCCATTGACTTTAGTATTTCCACCAGTGCAAGAGTGTCATCTATTGCACGATGAGTATTAGCAACGATATTGTTTAAATTATACGCATCTATAGCATTTTCCAATTTGTGTGGATACTCTCTGCGATCTTTAAATATGGTAAGAGCATCTAACATATCAATTTTTTTCAGCACATAATCCAAGCCTTCTCTGACTAAGGAATAATATAGAAAGCTTAAATCAAAATGAGCATTATAAGCAACTATAAGAACTTTCTCTCCGGCAAACATATTTACAAAATTATTATATACAACCGAGGAATCTAAGCCTTCTTTATTTAATTGATGATTGGTTATATTTGTCAGTTGAGTGATTTTATAATCTAATGTCGTACCAATGGGTAGTTTAATCAAATTATCCATTTGATCTGCTACAACAATGTTTCCATTCTGTGTAATTAATTTAACAGCCGCCAATTCAATTATTCTATTATTTATAAAATCAAGACCGGAGGTTTCTGTATCTACCGCTATAATAGAATCGTATTTATCAAATAATTTTTTGAGAGGATACTTTTCAACTATCGGTTTAATAGTTGATTCAGATGTTAAATTTATCATTTCTTGAAAGTTTTTTTCATAATCTGCTTTGGCCTTATAGTTTCCTTTTTGAGCCGCTTTAAGCCACCACTTTTTTGCCAAATCCTCATTTTCGTCTTCTTCATCGTAAAAATAGTGATATCCTAACCAATACATAGCTTCCGAATCACCATTTTCAGCGCCTTTTAATAAATCGCTGACATCAGTTGATGCAGAGTATATTGCGGTAGTTATTTGTTCATTAATAATACTGCTTACAGGATATCCGCAATTCGGGCAGTATTGCTGATCTAAAGAAACCGAAGCACCACATGCAGAACATATTAACGAATTTAATGTAGCTGATTTTTCAATATTAGGCTGATTTTTTTTAATATAGTCAATGGGGCAACCACATTCAAGACAATACTCTTCAGACATCTTGACTTTCGCAGAACATTCAGGACAAATCAGTAGGGTTTCTTCTGTATCTACAGGCTGATTGTTTTTGATGAAATCTATAGGGCAGCCACATTCTGAACAGTATTTATCAGATTCATTAACATTACAATTATTACATTCAGGACATATAAACATTAGAATTTCTCCCACTAAAACTCATCATCAAAATTATTTTCAAAGTAATCATCATACGGTGATTCATCATCTAAAGCATCAATATCAAAATCAATATCTTTTTCATCTTCATCATCGAAATCATTTTCTTCAGATGAAAAAGAATCGGCTGGTTCATTTTCTAATTCTTCTTGCATTCTTTGTAGATTTCCGCTAATAAGCATGAATTTCATAAAATCATCCATAATAAAATCTCCTTATGATTTGTAATAATCGGCAATAAAAAAGTGCGCAGGTCAAACCTACGCACCGAAAAACGTAGTTTGGCCACTGTTGCGACACAGTTCTCCTCCACAGGTATAAGCCAAAAAGCATACGTTTTTACCAAATGTATGCCTGTAAGAGGATTATATATTAAACTGTGTCGCAAAAATATTATACCATAATGGTCTGTAAAAATAAACAATTTTTTTATTAAATATTAGAAATAAAAAAACTGAATAAGGTTAACTGTTTATTGAAGTACGTGTATAGACATCTATAGATTGTAACCAAAGGTATCATTTTATTATATTTTCTATAATGTAATGCGTGACTTTTCGGAGATTGCAAAGGAGCTTAGATTATCTAAAAACCTTACTCAAACGCAGCTTGCCGAAAGAATGTGGGTAAAGAAGTCAATTATATCGGCATATGAAACTGACGCGCGCCCTCCGAGCCTTGATATGCTTATTAAGTACGCAAAGGAATTTAATGTCACCACCGATTATTTATTAGGCTTGCAGGAGCATAAATCTATAAATGTAGATAGCCTTACAGACCAACAAATAAACATCCTCAATTCCATAATTCTTGAATTTTCAAAAGAATAAAAAAGAGCTGTTGTATTTCCGATTGAGGGAACATAACAGCTCTTTGTAATTTTATATTTCAATGTATTTTTGCCTGTACGCATTATCGTAAATAATTATTATAACAGGTATCAAATCATAATGTGTAAATAGATTATAAATTTTTTTTAAATTAGGCCTTGACAAATCAATTTATATATGTTATAATAGTACTACAATAAAATATTATATTATTTAACTTTAAACCTTATATGTTTTTCACTATGCCGGCATTTTGCTTTAATTGAAGCATCAAAATGTATCGGCCTTCAGATGATGAAAAACATATAAGGTTTTTGTTTTTCTGCGAGTTAAATTAAAATATAATATTTATTCTAATATAATTGTTTCGGAAATGAGGATGTTATTCAGCCTCATTGAAGAAACCTTAAAATAAGTTGATGAGGGGAAATGCCTATGGTAAAAAATACAAGGAGTGACGGTTATAGTAGATTTTGTAAGATTAAAAATATCAGTTCCAATAGAAAATATAAATAAATCGGAATGGAAAGAGCCTAAAGAAAATTGGGATAGCCCATGGTATTTTGCAAATAAGGCTAAAGTAAAATTAAAATATTCGGCTTATTCACAAACACTGTATGTTGAAGGCAGGATAATCAGTCTAAATACTAAAAGTTATTATTTAAACTTTGATGATTTTGAAGATCCCGACTCTGTTATAGAAGAAGTTTATAAAAAAGCAAATGATTTTATTAATTCAAAACTTATTGACTATAAAGTAAACATTGTGGATATGAAAGTAACTCAAATAGAGTACAGCTTTAATATAAAGTATAATATCGTTACAAAGTATATTGAATTCTTAAATTATCTTTATACTCAAAATAAAATTGTAAAATATAAAAGATATTCAGATTATACTGAAAAAGAAGGAAACGATCTTAATGGTAGTTTCTATCTTAAATCAAATGGAGATTATAAAGAAAATTCATTAAAAAATTTCTGTTTGAATATTTATGATAAATCAAATCAATTAGCTAATAAACGGCTAAAAAATATTGATGAACATCATAAATCATATATAAAACAAAAAGATATTAAAAAATCTTTAAACGTTTTGCGTATAGAATACAAAGCCGGATACGAACATATTAAAAGTATTTGCAAAAAATACAATATTCAACCGACATTAAGAAATTTATTGAATGAAGACATTGCTAAGAAGGAAACAGAAAATCAATTAAAAAGATTTTTCGGTACAGGCGACTTTTATTCAAAGAAAACGGCAGAGAAAATAATTGCCGATAATAATTTAAAAATCAATTTGGATATTCCTATCAGCGGATTATCTGAATATAAATATAAAAAGTTCCGTAAGGAATTAGAAAAATTGGGTATTTGCCCTTACGGTTTTATACCCGAAGAATGGGGCATCAGTAAAATGGATAACCCGATTAAATTAATTTTAAATAAAGACAAAGTATTGCAACCGAGCGGTACGGAAAGGAAAAACTATGATCAATAATGAAATAAAAACACCCAGAATGAGGACTATACCAAAGGCATATAAGGAGATTAAAAAGCTCGACAGCGAAACTTCGTTTTCAATGCGTGCATTACGACGTATGTGTGCCGATAAGGAAATACCGACAATTAAGGTAGGAAATAAAACATTACTTAATCTCGATGTGTTAATTCAAACACTTTCCGGTGAAAATATTTATATGCAGTAAAGGAGCGAAAATATGGCTACCATATTAAAAAGACCCGGTAAATGCGGATCAATGTCGTTTTTGATAAGGGTTTCTTTAGGGTACGACAGTCAAAACAGGCAGATAATTAAATCGAAAACCTTCAAGCCTGATAAAAGTCTGACAGAAAAGCAAGCCCTTAAAGCGGCAAACAAAGAGGCAATATTGTTTGAGGAAGAATGTAAGGCTTTCGGTTTGAATAACAGGCGCGTTAAGTTTCAGATATTGGCTGATGAATGGTTGGAGTTAATGGAACGAACACAAGAGGTTAAGCCTGCTACGATTGTGAGATTTAAAACATTGAAAAAGCGTACATATGATGCAATAGGTAATATTTATGTGGATAAATTGACATATAAGCAAATTCAAAATTTTATACTCACCTTATCAGGTGACGGTGTTAATCAAAAAACAGGTAAGGGATTATCTCAAAAAAGTCAGAAGCAATACCTATCCTTTATAAGTAATGTTATGAAATACGCTTTAAAATGCGGATTGATTTCTTTAAATCCCTGCAAAGACATTGCAACGGTTAAATCCGAAACGAAAGAAAAACAGATTTATTCATTGGATGAAGTTAAATATATCCTATCCGAAATAGACGAAAAGGCAAGCACGGATTATAAGGTGTTTTTCAATTTGCTTGCATACTGCGGTTTAAGGCGTGGCGAGGCTCTCGGTATAGAATACAAGGATATTGATTTTAAAACGGGAATGTTATTCATAAACAGAACTTCAAATTATAATTCGGAAAAGGGAGTTTATACGGGAACACCCAAAACAAAATCAAGCTGCCGCTGCCTTTATCTTCAACCGAATATACTCAATATGATAAAGCAATTAAAAAGAGAGCAGGAAGAAACGGCAGCAATGCTCGGGGATTTATGGGTAGAAAGCGACAGGCTTTTTATAACTTGGTACGGCAGCCCCATGCACCCCAACACACCGTATAATTGGTTAAAACGGTTTTGCGGCAGTGAAGGTATTGAATTCAGTCTGTCGAAAAAGTCCAGCAAAAGCTGGGCTTTTTTACGTAAATATGGT
>ERZ839823.1981-NODE-1981-length-17602-cov-2.993788_pt1 | contig 17602 bp, 13 predicted proteins | sample MGYA00519862_ERZ839823 | MGnify/ENA primary metagenome ERZ839823 (study PRJEB31850, sample SAMEA3708853) | human gut metagenome | biome: human gut; feature: human-associated habitat; material: faeces | place: China | collected 2014 ...
GAACAAGGAGGACGAGTGCAGAAATACTGGTTGTATTTCAAATGAGGACGACACAATTATACCGTGCTGTTTGGCTCCTAAAACCTTGTGTGTCCTTGTCAACTGATGGTAAATAATGGCAAAGATGAAGAGGAGTATGCGCTCATACCGCACAAGAGAGACGGCCCCGCCGGCTGAAAGGGCTGTTTGCAAGGAGAGGGCAGAAGGTCGCTTAGGAGCCCCGGGGGTGAAATAACAGTAGTTCCCGGCGGACGCGCCTCGTTACGGCGCAAAAGAGGAGCGCATTGCGCTCAATAAAGGTGGTACCGCGGGTCCGCTCGTCCTTTGGTTGCAAAGACGGGGCGGATTTTTTATTGCATATTATTTCTTAAAATACAGGAGGAAGAGACATGAGCAAAGAACTGCCCAAGACCTATGACCATTCCGACGTGGAAAGCAGGCTCTACGAAAAATGGGAAAAGAAGGGCTACTTCCATGCGGAAGCCAACCCCGAAAAGAAACCCTACTGCATAGTTATGCCGCCGCCAAACATAACCGGCAAGCTGCACATGGGCCACGCCTTGGATAATACCCTTCAGGATTCCATAATACGCTATAAGCGCATGAACGGCTACGAGACGCTCTGGCTTCCCGGCACGGATCACGCCTCCATAGCCACCGAGGTAAAGATAGTCACCGAGATGGCCAAGGAAGGCATAGACAAGCGCGACATAGGCCGCGAAGCATTCCTCAAGCGCGCATGGGAGTGGCGCCGCGAGTACGGCGGGACCATCGTAAAGCAGCTGCGTAAAATGGGCTCCTCCTGTGACTGGGAGCGTGAACGCTTCACCATGGACGAGGGCTGCAACAGGGCGGTCACCAAGGTGTTTGTAGACCTTTACAAAGAAGGCCTTATATATAGGGACGACAGGATAATCAACTGGTGCCCCGTATGCCAGACGGCGCTTTCGGACGCCGAGGTGGAGTACGAGGAGCAGGCCAGCCACCTCTGGCACGTCCGCTACGACGCGCCCGACAAGAGCTATTCCATAATCTGCGCCACCACCCGCCCAGAAACAATACCCGGCGATACCGCCATAGCCGTGAACCCCGAGGATGAGCGCTATGGGGATCTTATCGGAAAGACCGTCGTAGTCCCCATAGTGGGCCGCGAGATACCCATAGTTGCGGACGAATACGTGGAGAAGGAGTTTGGCTCCGGCGCAGTTAAGATCACTCCCTGCCACGACCCCAACGATTTCGAAGTAGGCGTGCGTCACAACCTGCCCCGCATAAGGGTATTCACTGACGACGGACACCTGAACGAGCTGGGAGCGCCTTATACCGGCATGACTACCATGGAGTGCCGCAAGGCTATCGTGGCCGATATGGAAAAGAGCGGCAACCTTGTGAAGATAGAGGACTACGCCCACAACGTAGGGGTCTGCTATCGCTGCCATAATACCGTCGAGCCCCTCACCAGCCTCCAGTGGTTCGTGAGCATGAAGCCCCTTGCCAAAGAAGCTATCCGCGTAGTGGAGGAGGGCGAGGTAAAGTTCGTGCCGGAAAGGTTCAACAAGACCTACTTCAACTGGATGTACAACATCAGGGATTGGTGTATTTCCCGCCAGCTCTGGTGGGGCCACAGGATACCCGCCTATTACTGCGAGAATCCCAACTGCGGCCATATAGAAGTAACTCTGGACCCGCCCGAAAAGTGCCCCGTCTGCGGCGCAAAGGTCCATCAGGACGAAGACGTTTTGGATACCTGGTTCAGCTCCGGCATGTGGCCCTTCTCCACACTGGGCTGGCCGGACAAGACCCCTGAGCTGGAATACTTCTATCCCACCAGCACTCTGGTTACCGGCTACGACATAATCTTCTTTTGGGTAGCCAGAATGATAGTGTTTGGAACTAAGGTCATGGGTAAGATACCATTTGACACGGTATATGTACACGGCATAGTCCGGGACGAGCTGGGCCGCAAGATGTCCAAATCCCTTGGCAACGGCATAGATCCCCTTGAGATAATCAAGGACTATGGCGCGGATTCCCTGCGCTTCAGCCTGGTGACCGGCAACAGCGCGGGCAACGACATGCGCTTTTCCAACAAAAAGGTGGAGGCCGCCAGAAACTTCTGCAATAAGGTCTACAACGCCTCTCGCTTTGTTCAGATGAACATTGGCGATGAGAAGATAGGCGATATAGACATGGCAAAGCTGGATATCGCCGACAAGTGGATACTCCACAGGCTCAACGCCGTTGCAGGTGAAGTCACCTCCAATATGGACAACTTCGAGCTCAACGTAGCCGCACAGAAGGTATATGATTTCATATGGACCGAGTTCTGCGACTGGTACATAGAGATGGCAAAGCCTCGCCTTTACGGCGATGACGAGAGCGCCAAGGCAAACGTGAAGGCTATACTGGTCCGGGTGCTGGGCGACTCCATGAAGCTGCTTCACCCCTTCATGCCGTTTATTACGGAGGAGCTGTATCAAAGCCTGCCAAACGCGGAGGAGACCATCATGCGCGCAAGCTGGCCCAAATATACCGGCTGCTTCGCCTTTAAAAAGGAGGCAGAGGAGATGGAGGGCGTGATGGACGTTATCCGCTCCATAAGGAACCTCCGGGCGGAGATGAACGTACCTCCCGCAAGGCGCACCGCCGTGTACATGGTAACCCCCGCCGAGAACGCCCCTGCCTTCGAGATGGCAAGAGCATATCTTATGAAGCTGGCGGGCGCGGAGAACGTGATAGTTCAGCAGGATAAGAACGGCATACCCAAGGGAGCGGTAAACGCCGTGTGCGCCATGGGCGAGGCCTTCATACCCCTGGATCAGCTTATCGACATAGATAAGGAAATAGAGAGGGTAAACAAGGAGATAAATCGAATGAAGGGCGAGGTCGCCCGCGCAGAGGGCAAGCTGGGCAACCCGGGCTTCGTTGCCAAGGCTCCCGAGAAGGTCATCAACGAGGAAAAGAACAAGCTGGATGTGGCTAAGGATATGCTCGCCAAGCTGGAGCATCGCCTCGCGGAGCTGCAGGGGTAACGATTCGGATAAGATCGAGGGGCGTTCATAATGGGGACGCCCCTGACCTATTATTTATAATAATTGCAATATAGTTGCAGGCTGTTAGTGTTTTTGCCGGGAAAGAGGTATAAAATCCTATGAGCGCGTTGGAGCTGTTTATTTTAGCCATCGGCCTGTCCATGGACGCCTTTGCCGTGTCGATATGCAAGGGCCTTGCTGTGAAACGCATAGATATGGGAAAGGCGGGCATAGTGGGCCTGTGGTTCGGCGGCTTTCAGGCGCTTATGCCAATGGTAGGATACTTCCTGGGCACGCGCTTCAGCGGCGCCATACAGTCGGTAGATCACTGGGTGGCGTTCATACTGCTCTCACTCATAGGCGCAAATATGATACGGGAGGCACTCTCAAGGGACGAGGACGCGGGCAGGGACAGCGGCTCGCTCTCCTTTAAGACCATGCTCATACTTGCGGTCGCAACCAGCATAGACGCCCTTGCCGCGGGCATAACCTTCGCGTTCCTCGATGTGAACATAGTCAGCGCGGTGAGCATTATAGGCTGCACCACCTGCATTATATCCATGGCGGGAGCAAAGGTTGGCAGCGTTTTCGGGACGAAATACAAGTCAAAAGCCGAGATGACAGGAGGAGTGATGCTCATACTCCTGGGCCTCAAGATACTTCTGGAGCATACCGGCATACTTGCTGACCTTATGGCTTAACTGTTAACTTTTTCCCCAAACGCTCCCTCTTTGTTGACAGCCTTTTTTACGGGACTTATAATCAAATCATGTATAAGAAGGAAAATTCTTCATTATGGGCCGGAATAAAAAAAGGCCCTGTTTATAGGGCGGCCAAAAGGGCTTTGCCGGCAGTGATGGCGGCAGGCTTTTTGTGCTCCTTTGGCTGCGCAAAAAAGACAGAAGCGGATACCTTCGTGATGGTGGATATAGGATATCTGGACGACGAGCAGTACGGGGATGACACTACGTTCGTCGCCATAACCGGATATGCTACGCCACAGCCCGTCGTTACCCCAGTGCCTACTCCGGAACCTACGCCTGAACCCACAAAGCGGCCTAAAAGGAACGAGGACAAGCAGAGCGGGGGCGGCGAGAAAAAGGACGATAAAAAGAAGGACGAAAAGAAGGACGACAAGAAGGACGACAAGAAGGCTGAAGCTACTCCGACGCCTAAGCCTGAGAAAAAAGTAAAGACGCCCTATGCGGGCAACTATACAAAACAGTCCCTTTCGTACGAGAGCAGCTCTAAGGCCATAAGCTTCGAGACGACTACGCTGGATGGCAGCAGCACCGGCAGCAGCCTGTTCAGCAAGAACCGCATAACTATGGTGAATATCTGGACCCGTACCTGACCGAGCTGTCTGCAAGAGATGGGTGATCTCTCAGAACTGGCAAAGGAATACAAGGGAAGCGGCTTCAGGATAATCGGCCTCTCGGCGGACGCGATGCCGGAGAATCCCGACATGGTGCTCAGCTCCAAGGAGATGTTTGAAAGCGCGGGAGGCAATTTTACCAACATTATTGCCAGCCAGAGCGTGATAAAAACCATGCTCCAGGGCGTAAATACGGTGCCCACGACGAAGTTTTACGACTCCGAGGGCAGGCTCGTAACGGTGGTTCACGGCGCAAAGAGCAAACAAAAATGGATAGATATTATCGAGACGGTGATGAATGAAAAAGCGTAGTATTATATCATTGGCACTTTTAGCGGCAGGTCTGGCCTTTATCGTCATAGGTGCGGTAAGGGGCGAGGCCGTCATGCAAAAGGCCATAATGATCTGCATGGAGTGTATCGGCCTTGGATAAGAATAAAAGCAAAAAGAAGAGCCACCCCTTTCTCAGGGCGCGGATATACCTTCAGGCCTGCTGGACGCTGCTGACCAACAGCTATGCCTCGGGCTATATAAACGGCACCATATATCAGGGCGGCGTCAAGAATATATGCGTTCCGGGATTGAACTGCTATTCCTGCCCAGGCGCATGGGGCGCATGCCCTATGGGCTCGCTGCAGAACGCGTTGGCGGGCAGGTCACATGGATTCCCGTTTTACGTATTAGGCACGCTTATAACCATAGGTGCGCTGTTCGGCAGGATAGTGTGCGGCTGGCTATGTCCCTTCGGGCTGGTGCAGGACCTGCTCTTCAAGATACCGCCAAAGAAAAAAATACGGCGGCTGCCCGGCGAGAAATACCTGCGCAAGACACGCTACGTCGTACTCGTGGTTATGTGCATACTGCTGCCCATGCTTGCCAAGGGCTCATACGGCGTGGGTATGCCATGGTTCTGCAAGTGGATATGTCCCTCCGGCACGCTGCTGGGAGGCATACCGCTTCTCGCTCTCAACGAAGAGCTGAGAAGCGTCATTGGCTGGCTGTTTACCTGGAAGCTTTTCATACTGGTTGTGATAATAACAGGCTCCATACTCATGTACCGCCCGTTCTGCCGCTATATTTGCCCACTGGGCGCCATATATGGCCTGATGAACCCTGTATCGCTGGTAAGAATGCGGGTGAGCAGGAGCCGCTGTGTGGGGTGCGGAGCCTGCCAGAAGGCCTGCGGATTGGATATACCCGTATACAAGGAGCCTAACTCTACCGACTGCATACGCTGCGGCAAGTGCGTTACCGTATGTCCGCACAACGCTCTGAAGCTGGATGTAACACTGAAGGGCAAGCGCAGGCGCGGGACGAGACAGGAGGATGCGGACGCCTGATGAGGTACGATGCTGAGCTGATACGGCTGAAGGATAAGACATATGGCGTACTGCGCAATGCGGAGCCATGCGAAGGCGGCAAGGTGCTGGAGCTCATGCGGATCTGTGCGGGGGAGACTGAATACCTTATACACTACCCGGACGAGATAATACGGAGCGACGAAAGCGAAGCGGCCTTTATACAGATGACCAATGAGTCGGATGGCACGCTGATGCTGGTATGTGATATAGACGGTGAGCTTGTGGGCTTCTGCTCACTCAACTGTGCCGGGATGAAGAAGTCCAAGGTGCGGCACAGGGCAAGCGTGGGCATAAGCGTGATAAGCAAATACTGGGGTAAGGGCCTCGGCACTATAATGATGAACGCTTTGGAAAAGCAGGCTAAGACCATGGGCATCAGCCAGATGGAACTGGAATTTATAGAGGGCAACGACAGGGCGAAATGCCTTTACGAAAAGCTGGGTTATCGGGTGACGGGAGAGCTTCCCAACGCGATACACAGCCGGGAAGGCAGGCGCCTTGGCATGTTCACCATGATAAAGGAAATATGACATCTCAAAAGACCGGGTTATCCCGGTCTTTTTATGATTAGAGCTTGTAATTGACCCATTTGCAGTATTCCTCAAGCCCGTCTTTGCTGCCGTCCCAGTCGGTGCATACCTCGGCGTCGGGAAAGACCACCATTTCGTGCAGTATGGTGAGGGGGCCTATTTTGCATATGCTGTAGGGCAGTATCTTGTGGTAATATACCGTCATGCCGCTGTCCGACAGGAAGGATACGTCATCGAAGGAAGTACCCATGTTGTAGTAGTGATATTTGTAGTTTTCGCAGAGTGTCTTCAGGAAGGGGCTGTCCTGTATGTGCAGGTTCTCCGCCGTTACTTCGTTGAAGTTCTCCCGAAAGTGCAGTTCAAGATTGGGCTTGTGATCGTGCTGCTTTTCCCAGCGCCGTACTACGGAATCCACCCATGAAAATGGGGCGCGCCGGTCCTGTATGACGCAGTTTATGCGGACGGGAACCTTCAGATTGCCCAGAACGTCGTCAGTGGCGGGGGCATAGAGGAAGGCAGAGTCCTTTTCGTATGTACTGAGGTGGCGGGAGACGTTTATGCCTTTTACGCAGGGATATTCCACATCGAACATGTGGGTGATGTCTTTTGCGGATTCGGAGGGGAAAAGGGTGTTTACGTAGACGATCTTGTCTTTGAGTATATCCAGCATTTTGCCGAGATAATCAAGATTGTCACAGGGCTCGCCGCCGGTTATCATTATATCCTCGATGTCGGAATCCGCTATGCGGCGGAGCACCTCGAGGGTCTTATCCAATGATACGTTCAGCGTATCGTACATCTTGCGGGATTCGCAGAAGGGGCACTTCCTGCCGCAATTGTAGGGCACGTAAACGTGGGCGGTCTTCTTAGGCCGAACGGTATTTTTTATATTGTCGATGTTGTCAAGGCAATACATTGGCAGTCCTCCGAAGGAATATAAAAAAACTATCAATAGGATTATATTTCAACACAATAATTATAGCATGGGCAGGGGCATTTTCAAGAAAAGTTTATCCTTTAACAAATTCGCCATTTTTCTTTCGCATGACCGTTGAAATGGCGCGGGTAAATATGATATATTTAATAAAATAAACCTATTTTACCCCTGCGGGTTACTCCACTTAAATAATCCGTGAAGGGCTAAAAAAGGAGAGGATCCGCCGCGGCTGGCGGTGCGGCAGTGTGGAGACCTGTCGTAATGGGATAATTGCCTTTATCCCGAGGCCGTTCCTTGCGGAGGCAGAACGGTCGCAGCCGAAAAAAGAATATGGCAAAGGTAAGCCTCAGAAACATCAAAAAGGTCTATCCAAACAGTGCGCCCAAGAAAAAGGCCAAGGACCAGCCTGAAAAGAAGCACAATCTTCAGATTACCGACGAGGGCGTCGTAGCGGTGCAGGAGTTCAACCTTGACATTGCAGACAAGGAATTTATCGTGCTGGTAGGCCCCTCCGGTTGCGGAAAGTCCACAACCCTGCGCATGATAGCGGGACTGGAAGACATTACCGCCGGCGAGCTGTACATAGGCGACAAGCTTATGAACGACGTAGCTCCTAAGGACAGGGATATCGCCATGGTATTCCAGAACTACGCCCTGTACCCTCATATGACGGTATATGAGAATATGGCTTTCTCCCTCAAGCTCAAGAAGACCCCCAAGGACGAGATAGACCGCAAGGTAAAGGAAGCGGCGGAGATACTGGACATAACCCAGTACCTCGACCGAAAGCCCAAGGCCCTTTCCGGCGGACAGCGTCAGCGTGTGGCCATAGGGCGCGCAATAGTGCGCAACCCTGCCGTATTCCTGATGGATGAACCTCTTTCCAATCTGGACGCAAAGCTGCGCAATCAGATGCGTGCGGAGATAATAAAGCTGCGCCAGAGGATAGATACTACCTTCGTCTACGTTACTCACGATCAGACCGAGGCTATGACCCTGGGCGACCGCATAGTCATAATGCGGGACGGATTCATTCAGCAGATAGGCACCCCTCAGGAGGTGTTCAACCACCCTGCAAACCTCTTCGTGGCGGGCTTCATAGGAACTCCGCAGATGAACTTCTTTGATGCAAAACTGGATAAGGACGCTGACGGATATTATGTAGAGCTGGACGGTGCAAGGGTTCACCTGCCCGAAGAAAAGCAGCAGGCGCTTAGGGCCAATAATGTTGAACCACAGGATATAACCCTCGGCATAAGGCCGGAGCACATAATGCTCTGCTCTGACGACGCGGCGGCGCACATCAGTGCAACCGTGGACGTATCCGAGATGATGGGCAGTTCCGTGCATCTCCATGTAAACGCCAATGGCAAAGATGTTGTGGTGATAATCCCCACAATAGACCTGGACGGCAGCGCACAGCAGATGTTCGGCTACGGAAGCAAGGTAAACTTTACATTCGGCGGCAACGTGCTGCATATGTTCAGCAAGGAGAACGAAAAGAACCTCATCTGAAACATATAACGCTAGAATTGCTTACTCCCCCGGATAACCGGGGGATTTTTTAACAGCCGGTTTTTTGTCCCAAATTTGTAAATAAATTGTGCAAAAGTACACAATTACCCCGATATATGGTATATTTCTATATAATTCGATACGATTCGATCAATTTATATTTTATATAGGGGTAATGCATGATGAAAAGGTTGATGGCGATGCTAATGGCGACGGTGCTGCTGCTTTGCGCTGTGCCGCAGCAGGCCCACGCGGCGGCAGACTATAGCTGGATAAAGGTAAAGCTTTCCACCAACAATGCTACCGTGCTTACCATGTATGCTTCGGGTAAGTATTTTATCAAGGAAAACGGTGCGGAGTTTACCGGAGGCACGGTAACGGTGCGCAGCAACGGCGACGGTACCATGACGCTTTACCATTCCGGCTCCCAGGGGGAGATATATACCGGCCAGTCGTTTTCAATAATGCGCGAGAGGGTATCTCGTGAGGCGGGTTATATTAAGCTCAACGGCAGATGCTACCTGGGCCATTTTAACTTAAAGGTGATGTCCTCCGGCTATATACGCGTGGTAAACGAGGTGCCGCTGGCTCACTACCTTTACGGTGTGGTAGGGTATGAAATGAGCAATACATTCCCCATAGAGGCCCTGAAGGCACAGGCGGTGGCGGCAAAGTGCTACGTTCTTTCCAACATGACCACATCGGGAGATTACTATATAGGCGACACCTCGGCGGAGCAGGTATACAAGGGATATAACGCCTCTTATACCAATGTGATAGAGGCGGTGGACAGTACGCTTGACGAAATACTTGCAGTAAACGGCAGAATGCTGCGCACCTACTATGCTGCCAGCAACGGAGGCGAGACTCTGCTGCCCAGCCAGGCGTGGCCCTCAAAGCGGCTGAGCGACGGCGGCTACGATATACGTCTCGATCCATACGATCTCGGCAACGCATACAGCAAGATGGAAACCATAAAGCTCCCGGTGAACATGGGCGGCGAGATAAGCCCGGCACTGATGAATATGCTGCTGGACAAGGCTTCGAGGGCGCTGGGCTACCAGGTTAACCAGATAGACGGCATATATTCCGTATCCGTACATTCACCCAAGTACTCAGGCACCAGCCGCTGTATGTCAAAGTGCAGCATAGAGCTTGCGGCCAGCCAGAACGGAATGGGATCCGAAAGAGTGACTCTGGAGTTCTATACCAGCGAGTTCGAAAGCTATGGCGTGGTGTACGACAAGACGCTGCGCGCATACTGGGGCGAAATGGACTCATCGGGGTATTACAAGATATACCACGTGCGCTTTGGCCACGGCGTAGGAATGAGCCAGCGGGGCGCGCAGGCAATGGGAAGCGCGGGCATGAGCTATAGGGAAATACTGAGATTCTATTATCCTGGCGCTTCCTTTGCGAGCATCGATGTATCTGCGCCGCAGGATCCTATCAATAAAAACAGCAGCGTGGAGTTTACCCCCTCCGGCAGCTGCGTCGAAGCGGTCACTACCGGCGGCGTGAAACTGCGTTCCGGAGCAGGCACAAAGTACAGCAGCATATGCACCGTTCCCGCGGGCAGCACCGTATACGTATACGGCAGCAACGATGGATGGGCTCAGGCAGTGTATGATGGCAAGAGCGGCTATATATCCGAAAAGTATCTGGAGTATAAGGGCGAAAGGCCGCAGGCTGAGGCAACCCCGGCGCCGTCCGGCAGTCCTGCTGCAGATGCTCCGGAGGGCGTGCGGGCATACGGTACTGTGAACGGCTCCGGCGTGAATATGAGGACAGGCCCCGGCACCTCCTATGAGAGCATCGATAAGCTGGAAAGAGATACGCAGCTGTACATATACGATTCCGCGGGGGGCTGGTATCTGGTATCCACGCCAAGCGGCAAGAAGGGGTACGTCATATCCACATATGTGAGCATAACGGGCTACCCAGCGCAGAAGTCAGATGCCGATGAAGAGGAAGAGGTACCGAAGGCCGATGGCGCAAACGGCGGCGATAATGACAGTGAAGCGGCGGATATAATACTGGTTCCGGAGTCTGTGGCCTCAGGTATAGTGACGGGGCAGGGGGTAAACTTCCGCAACGGCCCCGCGGTGTCCTATGCCAGCATAGACAGGCTGGATAAAAACACAAGGATAAGCATATACGGCAAGACCGGAGGCTGGTATTATGGCGAGGCAGGCGGCAAGCTTGGATATATCAGCGAAAGCTACGTAAAGGTCACGGGCGGGGATAAGCAGGAGAATATCAAATCTCAGGACGATGCCGCGACTGTTCCGAAGCAGGACGATGGCGGAGATACAGTAAAGGTAGGCCGGGTGACCGCCTCCAGAGTGAATATGCGCATAGGCCCCGGCACGTCGTATAATTCCTTAAAGAAGCTTGAAAAGAACACCGGAGTATACATACTCGGACAGTCCGGAAACTGGTACAGCGTCCAGACAGGGCAGCTGAAGGGATATGTACACAAGGACTACATACAGCAGACAGGCACACAGAAGGTAAACGGCGGCTCAGATGCTGCCGGCAGGGGCGTTACCACTGGCAGCGTCAGGCTGCGCAAGGGCAGCAATACCGATTCAGCGATAATAGCTACTCTGAAAAAGGATACAGAGCTTATACTTTATGGCAAAAAGGATGGCTGGTACTTCGTAAAGACCTCTGACGGAACGGAGGGCTTTGTAAGCTCAAAGTATGTAAAGGTGACGGAAGCATATGCGGGGGGCGAGCAGCAGAATGCAGGCAGGGCGGAAAGCGACGACGCCATAGGCACTGGAAAAACCAATACCAAGGTGAATATGAGGCAGGGTCCTTCCTCTAGTACAAAGAAACTCGCGCGTCTGCCCAAGGGCACCGAGGTTACTATATACGCTAATGAAAATGGCTGGTGCCTTGTGGAATACAAGGGTACAAGGGGCTACATATACGCGAAGTACGTCACGGGTACTGTACACGATAAAGGCACGGCCGTAGGCACCGGGGAGAATGATAAGGATACGGCAGCGAATGTGGACAGCGGCTCCGGCGTGGTGCTGCCCAGGGGCGAGACCAATTCCAAAGTGAACTTCCGGAGCGGCCCCAATACGAAGAATACCAAGGTGTACGAAACCCTTAAAAAGGGCGCCGAGGTGGAGATAATAGGCCAGACGGGAAGCTGGTATTACGTCGTATACGGCGGGCAGGCGGGCTTTATCAGTTCCGATTATCTCAAGCCCACAAAGGCGGGTACTGTGGACATACAAAAGGTCAGCTCAGGAATAACTCCGCAGAAATGCGTGACGAATTCCGAGGTGAACATCAGGAGCGGCCCTTCCACCGGCAGCAAGAAGCTGGGCAAGCTGGATAAGGGAGAGAATGTGACGGTATACTATGTATCCGACGGATGGTGCTTTGCAAAGTGCGGAAAGCAGTACGGCTTCCTGTACGATAAGTACGTGAGCCTGGCAAATCAATAAAAAAATAAGACAAAGAAAAAAAGGGCCTGCTGCCGCGATAAAAGCGTCAGAAAGCCCTTTTTTCATCAAAAAAAGCGGGGAGAAGCCGTCAGAATCTGTGACCGCATATATCGAGAAGGTATTTGCGGAACATAACTATCTCGGGGGAACTGGAGCGGTCGGCGGGGCAGATAAAGCTGAGATAAACCAGCCCGGGAGGGTTGAGAGGCACTGCCGCTACGCCATAATATGAAGCGAAGGAACGGGGCCCTATGGCTACCCCCTTGCCGCTGCGGATAAGGTTTATGACCGTATGTATACCGTCGGAACGGTATACGCGCCCGGGGGATATGCCGTGCTTTTTGAAGGTTTCCTTCAGCGTTCTGTCCTCGATGGAGCCTTCCAGGCCGGTTATCATGGCACTGCCCTGCAATTCCCGGGGGGAGATATACTCCATTGTGCTTCTTGGATCCATAGGAGACATGAGGACGCACTGGCTTTCACCTATAAGATTGCAGCAATCCAGAGGGGGGCAATCGTTCATAAGGCTGTGGGGCGGAAGCCTGTCCAGCGCCAGATCTATGGAGCCATCCTTAAGTCCCGCAAGGTAGTCAAAGCCCGCTTCGGTTATGAAGGTTACCTCTAAATCCGGAAGATTATCAAAAAAAGATGCGATATCGTGAAAAAGACCGTTTGAATACACACGCGATCCCATGGCGATGCGAAGATTCTTTTTACACCTGCTGTTCTCAAAGCCTATGCTGCGCTGAAACTGCTGCCAGCTGTCTACTGCGGGCTGCGCCGCATCGCAGAACTGCCTGCCCCTTTCCGTAAGGTAAAACCCGTGGGAAGCCCGGGAAAAAAGCTCGTAACCCAGCTCCTTTTCAAGCCGGGATATCTGCTGGGAAAGGGCGGACTGGGAGAGGTAGAGCCTGCTTGCCGCCTTGGATACGTTGTGATATTTCGCAACCTCCAGGACATATATTAATTGAAGTATGTTCATTGAACGCCATCTCTCTTTATAATAAGGTTTACTAATATCACTATTATAAGGTCGCGCTTTACACAGCGCAATAAGCTGAAATAAAATATAAGCAGGAAAATAGAAAAAAGTCAGTCAATTCAGCTATGGAACAACTCTTTTAGTATGACGGGAGGCGGATAAATTTGGAAAAGCATCTACTTTACGGAAATGAGGCAATAGCAAGAGGCGCGTATGAAGCCGGGGTGAGGGTATGCTCCGCATATCCGGGAACGCCCAGCACCGAGGTGTTTGAAAACCTGACCAAATATGGAGATGACCTGTATTGCGAATGGGCGCCAAACGAAAAGGTGGCGGTGGAGGTGGCATACGGCGCCAGCATCGCCGGAGTGCGCAGCCTCGCGGCCATGAAGCACGTCGGCGTGAACGTGGCGGCAGACCCTATCTTTACTGCAGCCTATAACGGAGTCAACGGAGGATTTGTAATAATATCCGCAGACGACCCGAGCATGCATTCATCGCAGAACGAGCAGGACAACAGGAACTACGCAAGGGCCGCCAAGATAGCTATGGTGGAGCCGTCGGATTCTCAGGAGTGCCTCGATTTCATGCATACCGCATACGAGATATCAGAGCGCTTCGATATGCCGGTGCTGTTCAGGACGACCACAAGGATAGCCCATTCAAAGAGCATCGTGACCTTCGGCGAAAGGGAGGAGCACAAAGCAAAGGAGTATGTGCGCAACGTGCGCAAGTTCGTATCCACCCCCGCCAACGCATACGCAAACAGGGCGAAGCTGGAAGAAAACATGAAGAAGCTTGAGGAGTACGCATGTGATTGCCCGCTTAATGTAGCAGAAATGAAGGGCGGCAAAATAGGCGTTGTGACCGCCTCCATAGCGTATCAGTACGCAAAGGACGCTTTCCCGGAGGATACGTCTTTTCTTAAGCTGGGGCTCACCAATCCCCTTCCCATCGAGCTGATACGAAGCTTTGCAAAGAAGGTCGATAAGCTCTACGTCATAGAGGAGCTCGACGGCTTTATGGAGGAGCAGATGAAGGCCGCCGGCATAGAGTGCGTGGGCAAGGAGCTCATAGGCGATATGTACGAGCTCAACCCGCAGATACTTAAAGAAAGGCTCTTCGGCGAGAAGGCCGTAAGCGCGGAGCTTGACGTGAAGCCTGTTCCGCGTCCGCCGGTACTTTGCCCGGGATGCCCCCACCGTGGCTTCTTCTATACCATATCCCGCCACAAGAACGCGGTAGTGGCAGGGGATATAGGCTGTTATACGCTCGGAGCGGCGGCGCCCCTTTCCGCCTTAGACAGCTGCGTGTGCATGGGCGGCGGCTTTACGGTTGCCATGGGCATGGCGAAGGCCTTTGAGCGCAGCGGCGTAAAGGATAAAAAGGTATTTGGCATAATGGGGGATTCTACCTTCTTCCACAGCGGAATGACCGGCGCGGCGGAGATAATCTACAACAAGGGCGAGGTTATTCCCGTGGTTTTGGATAACTCCATAACAGGCATGACGGGGCATCAGGATAACCCGGGCAGCGGCTATACGCTGCAGGGGGATGTGGCGGAAAAGATAAGGATAGAGGACGTACTTACTTCCATTGGCTATGAAAAGGTTATTATAGTGGATCCGCAGGATATTCGCGCCATGGAAAAAGCGGTAGAGGAAGCCATGGCTTCCGAGGTACCGGCGGCTATCATAACCCGCCGTCCCTGCGTGCTGATAAAGAGGATAAAGCACGATATAGGGTTGTGCGAGGTGGATGCGCAAAAGTGCATAGGCTGCAAAATGTGCCTAAAGGTCGGCTGCCCTGCCGTTATGGTAAATGAGGGCAAGGCGCGCATAGACGCCGGACAGTGCATAGGCTGCACCGTGTGTGCTCAGGTATGCCCCAAGGGCGCCATTTCAAGAAGGGAGAGGTAATTTCCATGGAACAGAATAAAAGCGCGATACTTGTAGGCGTAGGCGGCCAGGGAACGATACTGACGGCGAAGGTTCTGGTAAATGGACTTATGCGCGCCGGATATGACGTAAAGATGTCTGAGGTCCACGGCATGAGCCAGCGCGGCGGAAGCGTATCTACGCAGGTACATTGGGGCAAAAAGGTATATTCCCCGGTCATAGGCAAGGGCGCGGCGGATATAGTCGTGGCCTTTGAAAAGATGGAGGCGGTACGCTATGCCGACTATCTCAAGCCGGACGGGATAGCCGTTATAAACGATTTTGAGATAGAATCCTCCACCACGGCGGCGGGTATGTGCGAATATCCCAAGGGCTGCATAGAAGCCATGAAGAGCAGATTTAACTGCTATACGCTGAACGCGGCAAAGATAGCGGAGGATATCGGCAATCCCAAGTGCATGAATATAGTGCTCTTCGGCAGCATGGTAAAGGTGCTGGGCATGGACGGCATAGACTGGGAAGCGGTGATAGCGGATACCGTGCCGGAGAAGTTCAGGGATATGAACATCAGGGCCTACCGCGCCGGATACGGGGCCGTATAGCCTGATCGGAAGGGATGCTTATGAAGGTTCTGGTGATAAATCCGGGGGCAACGTCAACAAAAATATCCGCATTTGACGAAGAAAAGGAAGTTATGCGCGTTAGTATAAGCCACAGCGCGCAGGAGCTTTCAAAATTCGCCCATATAGCTGAGCAGATGCCGTACCGCAAAAAACTGATACTGGATGCGTTGAGGGAAAACGGCATGAAGGTATCCGACTTTGACGCCATATGCGGAAGGGGCGGACTGCTTCGCCATATTCCGTCCGGTACATACGCCGTAAACGACAACGTGATACACGACATACTCAATCCAAGCTATGGCGAGCACGCAGCAAACCTGGGCGCGTATATCGCAGAGGAGCTTGCGAAGCCCGCAGGGATACCGGCATATTTTGTGGATCCGGTCTGTGTGGACGAGATGCAGGATGTTGCGCGCATATCCGGAATGAAGGGCATGGAGCGGCAGAGCTTTTTCCATGCACTCAATCACAAATCGGTGGCGCGCAGGGCGGCGCAGCAGATAGGCAGGCCGTATGAGGAGCTGAACCTGATAGTCGCCCATCTGGGCGGCGGGGTATCGGTGGCAGCCCACGAAAAAGGAAGGGTAGTGGACGTATATAACGTCAAGGACGACGGCAGTATGGGGCTGGACAGGGGCGGCGCGCTGCCGGTGAACGCCGTAGTGGAGCTGTGCTATTCCGGCCGGGAAAAGGCGGAAGTGAAGCGCATGCTTGGCTCGGAGGCGGGGGTGTATTCCTACCTCGGAACAAAGGATTTCCGCGAAGTGGAAAAAAAGATGAATGACGGTGACAAGGAAGCAACGCTGGTATTCCGTGCCCTTGCCTATCAGCTTGCCAAGGATATAGGCTCCATGGCAGCTGTACTGCGCTTCAGGGTGGACGCCATAGTATATACAGGTGGAATGGCGTACAGCGAGAGCCTGTGCAGAGAGATAACCTCATATGTTTCCAAAGTGGCGCCGGTTATCTGCCTGCCGGGTGAGGAGGAAATGAAAAGCCTGGCCGAGGGGGCGCTGAGGGTGCTCCACGGCGGGAAATGCTCTGAATACTGATAGGAGATGTTAAGATGATCACCATAGAAAGCCTGATAAGGACGGCGTCAGGCATGGCTTCCGGAGTAATAGCGGTAGCCGCGGCGCACGATGAGGAGGTACTGAAGGCGGTTTGCGAGGCAAAACGAAAGAATATCGCAAATGCCATACTGGTGGGAAATGTAATACGGATAAAGAGCATACTCAGTGAACTGGGCGAAGAGGACAGCGGCTTTGAGCTTATTCCGGCTGACAGCGATGCGGATTGTGCCGCAAAGGCCGTCAGCGCAGTGCGCAGCGGAAGGGCAAATCTGCTTATGAAGGGAATACTGAATACTGCTGACCTTATGCGTGCTGTATTGGATAAGGAAAACGGCATACGCACCCAACGGCTGATAAGCCACGTGATGCTTTATCAGCCTGCGGGATACAGGCTCATGGCAGTTACGGACGGGGGCATGAACCCCTTCCCCGACCTCGCAAAGAAGACCGAGATACTGGAAAACGCCGCCATCACGATGAAAAGCATAGGCTTTGGGAGGCTGTACGCGGCCTGCATATGCGGCGCCGAGACGGTAAACCCAAAGATACAGTCTATGGTGGACGCGCAGGAGCTTGCGGGTATGTCGGAGCGCTGGAGCAAGTATGATATGCAGGTTTACGGCCCGGTAGGGCTGGATCTTGCGGTGAGCCGGGAGGCCTGCGCGCATAAAAAATACAACGCCCCCGGAGCCGGTATGGCTGATATACTTCTGGTCCCCAATTATGAGGTGGGCAATGCAATGGGAAAGGCCATGTCGCTGTTTGGCGGCGCAAAGAGCGCGGGAATAATCGTTGGGGCAAAGGTACCC
>ERZ839823.1987-NODE-1987-length-17564-cov-12.322463_pt1 | contig 17564 bp, 26 predicted proteins | sample MGYA00519862_ERZ839823 | MGnify/ENA primary metagenome ERZ839823 (study PRJEB31850, sample SAMEA3708853) | human gut metagenome | biome: human gut; feature: human-associated habitat; material: faeces | place: China | collected 2014 ...
TTCCACTCATTATTTTTCGTTTCACATATTTTTAGTACCAATCCAGTACCATTGCCATATTGTCATTATTGTGTTTAGTTCTGGCGGCTTGCAAGTTTGTTTTTCTATTCAGAAGATAATAATCTGATGGTTTGCAAGTCCACCTATGGAAATTATAATCTGCAACCGCTAATTCTGCAATAAGAAATTTTGTGGTACTAATGGCATCCGGCGCATTTTCCCATGATTTTAAGTCCCATATGTTCCTTATTATGATCATCTCTTGCCACTATCACTTCTGCCGCTGTATTACCATGAACTGCATAATGCATCTTATTCTGAACTGTTGCCTGTTCTGAATTAATGCGATACCCCACAGCAATAATAGCTTCTAATGAATAGAACTTATAATTGTATGTTTTTCCATCATCCGCAGTTTGTGCAAATTTTGCACAAACTGAATTTTCATCTAATTCGCCCTCTTTAAAAATGTTACTCAGATGTTTTGTAACCACACTTCTATCTACATCAAAAAGCTGCGAAATTGCTTTCTGCGTAAGCCATACATCGCCATTCTGAACCCTGACTTCTATTCCGTCTTCTCCTGCATCTCGAGTAAAAACTAGAAAATCCACAGTGCTATTTCTTATCTGTAATTCTTTGCTCATAAACGCATTCCTTTCTCTAGATTCTATCAATACATCTCTATAAAACATTTTCCCCGGTTTCTTTCAAATATCAAGAAGGGAATTTCTGCTTTTGCCAGCATACTATTATTAACTGGAACATATTCATAATTTTCAATATCTGGTATACACTTTATAGCTTTCTTTTTATCTATACCATATAAATTATTTTCACTGCTGTTCCATAAAGCCTTAATCTTCAAAACAACACATTTTGTTTGAACCATCACCTTATATTTTTCAAGCTTGCTTTTTTCTATCTCCTTTGATTTATCACCATAAGAAATAATAATATATCTGGAATTTGATTTTATAATGCGAACATCTCCATCCCTTACTACCTCTTTAGGGAATCCCAAATCTTCAAAAAAACTATCATAATCTGTAATGCATTCTGGGAGTTCCATTTTGACTGCATAACTGCTATTTATAATATTCTGTATATCCTTATCATCAACCCTGAACATATAAATATTCCATCCCGTGCTATCGCCATCATCATCTAATATTGGAATAGAACCATAAGGATTAAACATATGTAAATTAGACAAATCATCTTTTGTTGGCTTTTTAAATTTGACTATTTCAAATGTTATGCTCATAAATGTTCTCCTTTTCCGTCGCTTTTTTCGTCACTTTTTTAGCGACGAATTATTTTATACATCTTGCTTTTCGTCATTGCAAACTAACTTCTTATGCCCAAACAATTGTTTTAACAATTCTTTTGCGCTAATGGTTCGAACTGCGATTAGTATCTATGTACCTGGTAAAATGAATTACCTTTGCAGGCTTTCTCTTAGCAACAATCCCTAATCGTTCCATGTCTAATTTAAAAAGTTCACTCGGATATCCATACGCACCAAATCCCTCTGGCTGGCAGATATCTCTGTTCAGATACTCACTAAGTACCCATTGATACTTTGCTTCTTTCTCCAGCTTCTTACCAAAATACTGTGCATCCATTACCATTCTGTTAATGCCACCAACCGATTTCCTACCATGCGTTTTTGTTACAGTTGTATCGCCTGACATTTTAAAATATTGCCCTATCTGATCCTCGGAATATCCCATTTCCTGCATCACGCCATGAATCACACTGCGGATATACATTGTATAGTAATTCCAGTTTCTTGGTTCAATATCTGTCATTGCTATTGTATAACGATTACTGGCATTCACAATAAACAAGACATTTCTTCCTTTTATTTTCGTCAAATGTGTGTCCCATCAGAACACAAGTGAAGCACCTTTGCTTTCTTCAATCTTTGTTGTTTTTAGTCGATCTTGAACTGCTTTTGTTGCACCAATCTCCATATGTATCACCTGCTCATCTCAAGTATTCTTTTTACTTCATTCTGTAATTCATCACTAAAGTCTGATAAATCATTATATGTAATTACTTTCAGTCTAATAAGACGAACAATATCCCATATTACCTCTGATTTTTTCAGTTCCATGACAACTCCCGGATGACGTTTATCTTCTTTTATCCGTTTTTCAAGTTCCCAGAATTTCTCTGATGCAGGCTTTTTATCATCATTCAGAAAATTTGCATACTCTTTAACAAGACCTTCCATATAGTTTTCCTGCCAGTCAGATAATCTTTCTCGAAATAATTTCCAATCCTTTTTGCTTATGTCCATGATTTTGAACCTCCTCAGTCTCATGTTAGTCTCAACAAACGATTTCAAAAATGAAACTGTCTTGCGACTACAACTTTATAATTCACTTGCAAATACCGATTTTTATCGCATTTTGCTATATCATAGAGTCTCAAATCTCGTGAGACTTCGTTGAGACTAACTTTGAAATATTCGTTTTTCAGAAAACTCTTTAAGCGTCTCTCACGCTTTAGAAAGCTTCTTCTTAGAATATGCTGATTTTAGTCACTTGATTTTTCTCAAAATTTCTATGACATTTCTACGACATTTCCTGTGACATTCCCCATCTTCATTATAAGAGTTACTTAAACCAAATTTGTGCCTTTAACCAATTCAGTTTTTATCTTCTCCTGACTTCCACACATAGAGCTTTTACATTCAGGAATACCCTATACCTCATTTTTATTCTATGAATACATACTTTCCCTTTCCTTTACCATTCACCTCTTTAACAACTTTCATGTCTCTAAGTTTTGTCATGACTGCTCTTGCTGTAGATGGTGAACAATCAAGAATTTCTTTTATTTCTTTTGTGCCCAAAATCTGATTTTTCTCTATTTCATCATACACCTTAAGAATATTTGCTTTCGAAGGTTCATTATATTTTTGTTGCTCAATCGCCGACTTTATCCTATCAACCGCCGATTTTTTATCGTCAATCGCCGACTTTTCTTCTCCAATCGCCGGCTTTTGGTAATCAATCAACGACTTATTGACTGCAACAGCCAATTTTTTAAATGAATCAGCGGTTTTCTCAACAATAGTCTTTCCAACTTTTGAATTATAAATAACCGCCTGCAACATAAAAGCATTTGTATGATAAACAGGATCTTTTAGTCCCGCCTGCTCCAACTCATTACACATACGATTAACGCCTTCGTCAAATTCTTTTACAAATTTATAGTTTTTTAAAAACTCTGCAATCTTAGGGTTTCTGGAAAAATGTGTGAAACGTATATTGTCTATTCGTATATGTCACAGAATCCCGGAAGTTTTCTTGGACTTTCAACTACTATATGATCATCAAACATTTTTATGTGAATATTCGTACCAGAACTAGCTATTTTTATGGCAATTTTACTGTAATATCAACGTTATTATCCCAGTCTCCTTTCCATCATTTCCAATATGAACCATCTCTAACTCACAATAATCTATCAGACCATTAACAGCTTCCAATATTCCATGTATGTAAGTTCAATTTTTGCTGTAACAGTTTCTTATCAGGCAAATACAATTTATACTCTGATGCATAAATATTAGCATCTTTAGGCAAAGTGATTTCAACTAAAGCATCATTCTTTTCTTTGCATAGAAGAATACCTATTGTGGGATTTTCATCTTCTAATTTTTCATATCTATCATAATAATTAACATACATCTGCATCTTACCAATATCCTGATGCGTTAGTTTATCCACTTTTATGTCTATCAATATATAACAACGTAACAGACGATTATAGAACACTAAATCCACATAAAAATTTTCTTCGTCATATGTAAACGTTTTCTGCCTTGCCTCAAACAAATAACCTTTTCCCAACTCCAGCAAGAATTTCTGCAATTTATTTATAAGTGCTGTTTCCAAATCCGTTTCTGAATACTTTGCCTTTTCCTCCATGCCTAAAAATTCTAAAACTGTAGGTTGTTTTATTATATCTTCCGGTTTTTCAATCACATTTCCCTCTTTTGTCAGACATAGAACGCCACTTTTATCCCGGCTCAACGCTAAACGCTCATACAAGCTTGAATTATATTGTCTTTGTAAAGTACGAACTGCCCATCCTGATTTTTCGGATTCAATTTCATAAAAGCTACGCTAATCCTCATTTTCTATTCGCATTAATTGCAAATAATGCGACCCAGAAACAATGAATGGATGTTCTTTTTCAAAAATGCTAAACACTGTTTCACTTATTCGTTCCTTGTAAGTCAAATAAAATTTTCTGGCATTTTTCAAAGTATCTTCTGAAAATTCTTTTCCAAACTCTTCCTGTAATTTTTCAGATAATATCTTAATAACCTTACTTCCATATTTTGCACGTTTCTACCACATCTGCTGAATCTCTACTATCCATCTTCCCAATGAATAATACGTCATAATCTGCACAATATTTACATGTTTAACAATCACATTTCTCGCATAGTGTATTAATTCAACTGAATCAGTACATAGTTTTTCAAGTTCACTATCTTTGTCATTTGGTTCAATATTTAATTCAATGCTCATATTACCTCAGCCCCCATTCTAAAGTGCATCTTATTCTCTGTCAATATTGCTCTATAAAACATTTTCCGCGATTCTTTTCAAAAATCAGAAATGGTATCTCTGCTTTAGCAAACATACTATTATTTATCATCTCTAAATACTTTTTCGAACAAGATTTTAACTGCAACATACTTGAAACGTGTTCATCCATTATATTAAATACGATAGAAATTGTTAAGCCCGTTATGTGCATCATTTAACTGATCAATTGCATTTCAAAGTTCATTCTTTGTATCTTCACTAATCCGCTCCCAAATTAAAGGAAATAATAGTTGCTATTAGTAGCAGAGCAAAAGAAAAAGTCTCGGAAGCCGCTTGTTTAGCGAATTTCAAGACTTGTGGCTTCTATTCAAACTCTTTTTCTGGTTTGATTTTTCATATAAATCTGATGTTATTTCATCGCAAAATCATATCATTTTGATACGATTTTATGTCTTATTAATTTGGTTACAAAACTGTTGTACCCAAATTGTATCCAATAACTTTATTCCAAGCTTTCTTACTTATGAATTTCACCCTCAACTATCATGTACTTATCTTTTATCTCTATGGTAATTAATCGAATAACATTTTTCGTTGATACTCAATATACTTTTCAAATCGTCAACATCAATTCTATCTTGTAACCCAATTTTAAATGTACTATTGCTAGAATAAAACAAATCTATATGATCAATCGGATGTAAAATTGGATCTACTCTATTCTCATCTTCATCATGATCATATCTTAAATAACCAGATTCAAATGATAATAAATATAATAATAATTCCCAACAAAACTGAGCATAATTATTATCTAGAATTTCAAACTCATTCATGGTATCCATAAAAACATCCAGCATATTTTCTATTGATTTCACAATACTATTCTTATCTCTAATAATTGTAGATAAAATCGCCATTGTTTGACTATCAATTATCCTGCCCTGAAATAATGATATTAAAAATCCTTCTTTCTCCTTTAGTAGAAAAGGATATTGGATACTATGAATTTTATCTTCTTCACCCCAAAACAAACGGCTCATCTTGTCAACAAATATCACAAGGTCTGCCTCTTTACTATCCTGATGTATTTTAGCCAATACCTTTTGTGCTTCGTACAAATCTTCGTACACAACACATTCTATAGCGCCCTCCGGATATGATAATTTATAAATCTTTTCAGCCTCTGGAATGCTCCTCAATATTTCCTTATTCTCCTTGAATTGCGTCATCAACTTTATACAAGTTATCCTACGGTTTCCTTCAATTACAATATATTTTTTTAATTCTTCATCATACCATACAATAGGCCATTCAAAAGGATTTAATCCATTTTCACTTATATCTTTCGCCAAATTGACCATTTCAACTCTAGGATTTCCATTTGCAACCCCAAACATATCTATCATTGCAGATATTTCATCTTCTGAATCATTGATGTATCTATCGTTTTCAGGATTAACATATAAATCTTCAATCGAAATCATTTCATAAGCTACCTTAACCTTTTTCATGTTTCTTCTCCTTTATCTAAATAATGTATTCATAATTCCATTCTCTATATCATCAATACTATAAATCGTATCCATAACCTCGAATGTTTCTCTCAAATTACCTCTTGCACTTTTCCAACCAATACCATCTGTAAACCACACAAAGGTAAATCCATCTATAGTATCAGCTTCCTGCGAAAGCATCTTATAACTTCTTGCAGTTTCATTTAACTTTGACCCACCACCAGTATAGAAATTTGTTTCTATTGCATATACCATTTTATCCGTCTTAACCACAAAATCAAATCTTTTCGCAGCCTTTCCCTCATTAGACAACGCCGACAAATCAATTCCCCATTTATTTTCTATATCAACAAGATACATTTCCTTATAGTAGTTAATATCACGTATAAATCCAGCTTCTTGTATGTATTTCTCAACCAAGTTCTCCATTAAATGTCCACCACGATTTTTACGACCATTTGAATCCAGTCCAGTTTCTACACCTGTTACATAATCCACTAAGTCTTTTATAATATGATTCTGCAACAAATCAAACAGCCCCGTCTTTTCCATAAAATAGGTATACCTCTCATAATACCTATGACTATTCGGAGAACATTTACCATAATCAAATTTATACAAAAATCCACCATTTTCATCTTGGCAATATATCTCATTCTCTCTTTTCGCCAACAAGATTGGTATTACCTTTAATATTTCAGGATATCGTTTTAATAAATTCACAAAATCTATTTTTATATTCTTGCTACCTACAAGCGAATTTAATATATTTAATTCAATCTTTACTTCGTCTACATTTCTATAAACCTTATCAAAATCCACATAATAATCATATGTCGATATACTCGGTCTGAACTTGCTCAGCCACTCATCAAAATTTCTATTTGTCATTTGCTACCTTCTCCAATCTTTTCTTGGATATTTCCAAGTATTCTTCGCTTACATCTATTCCAACAAACTTCCGCTCAAATCGCACAGCCTCTACTCCGGTGGTTCCAGAGCCACAGAAAGGATCTAAGATAACTTGTCCTTCCTCTGTAGATGCTAATACAATTCTTTCCAGCAGATATTCCGGTTTCTGTGTCGGATGTTTCCCTTCTGTCTTTTCCGATGGTTTCGTCAGTGCACCTTTCCACACATCCTTCATCTGCTTGCCACCATTCATTTCTTTCATTTTCTGATAATTAAAAAAATGCCGAGACTTCTTATCATTCTTCTTTGCCCATAAAATGGTTTCCGTAGAATGTGTGAAGCATCGACATGCTAAGTTTGGTGGTGGATTTGTTTTCTGCCATGTTATGTTGTTTATTATCTTGAAACCTTCCTGCTCCAATGCCATACCAATCGAATAAATATTGTGTAATGTTCCTGATATCCATATTGTGCCATTCGGCTTTAGTACTTTCTTACATAACCTAATCCACTTTCTGTTAAACTTATGTTTTTCTTCGACGCTGGTTCCACTTTCTGAAAGCTTATCCCATGAGCCTTTATTAACTGAAACCATTTTACCACCTTGACAAGTAATACCATCGTTACTTAAAAAATACGGTGGATCTGCAAATATCATATCTACAGATTCCGGTTTCATTTTTGTTAGAATTTTAAATGAATCACCTAAGATTAACTGTGATTCTTCTGTCTCGAAATATAATGGCACTTTCTTTGTAAATAAGTTCTCCATTATCTCGACTCCATTAGTAATTGCATATAATCACTTCTTCACCAACCCTGTTGGATGCATCCGAATTAATCATACGCTTAACACTTACAATATCTATTTTGTAACCTTTGTTCCCATATAGCTCATTTATCAACTCTGTATTATGGTTTGTGAGCATGCAATAGCAACCTCTGGCTGTTAATTCATCATAAAGCTTCGCCAATCGTTTATGGCTTTCTATATCAAATCCCTCTTTGGTATACGACTCAAAAGATGTTGGATTCAATGGTGCATACGGACTGTCGATAAATACAAAATCACCTTTTTTCGCATCCTTACACGCTACTTCAAAATCACCATCTATAATAGTTACGCCTTGCAAATACTTTGAAGTAGCCATAATAACCTCCTCATCAACAGAAGTCCGACGGCTATTGTTATACGGAACATTAAATAATCCTTTGCCGTTTACACGATATAAGCCATTAAAACAATGCTTATTGATAAATACAAACAACGCAGCCAATTCCACATCATATTCTGCTTTCATCAGCTTATCATTGTAATGCTCACGTAGAGAATAATAGTATTTCTTGCCATCTTCCCACATTTCTTTATCAAGCTTATTTACAGCCCTTAAAAATACTTCCGGTGCATTACATATCTGCTTATACGCATTTATTAACGCCTTGTTGATATCATTTATCAGAGCATTTGTAGGCAGCAATTCAAATGCAACTGCACCGCCACCTACAAATGGCTCATAATAATCATTGTACTTTTCAGGCATTCTTTCCTTTATTTGTGGAATTAACTGACGCTTACCGCCAGCCCATTTCACAAATGGAGTAACACTTGAATTACTCATTTTGATTCCTCTTCTCTATGTCCATAACGGGCAATCTTTTCCATATCCATTATACTTGCAAACATACAAAATAACAACCAAAACTTTCACTCTTTGTGAATTATCTTACTTCTGAAAAACAAATATGTACTCGTGTGCCAGAAGTAAAAAATTATTATTTTTTGTCTCCCAATACTCAGTGGAACGACAATTATGCTGCTCTTTAATAATAATCTCTTTATTCATAAATCCAGCCTGCAAAAAGCATTCCATCATACGAAATCCTAAAGGAATTACTTTTCCATATTTTCTTACATCCCCAATCATAACAGCACACATTTTGCCTTTTTTCAGAACTCGAAATGATTCCTCTGCTACCTTTTTCATTTCAGACAAAAAATCATCAACAGCAAGCAATGAGATATCCCCTTCTATCCCTTTACTGTATTTAATGATATTTGCATATGGTGGATGCGTACAGATAAAGTCAATTCGACTATCTTTGATAAAATGCAAATCTGTGGCATTCCCATTTCGAGTAAATATTTTTGAATTGGATTCATATTGGAATTGTAAATTTGTTTCAGATATTGAAACAGATTGCGGATTGATGTCAACACCTACCGCATGACGATTGAGTAGCTTTGCCTCAACTAAGGTTGTTCCACTACCCATAAATTGATCTAAGATCCAGTCTCCCGGCTTTGAATAGCTAAGTATCAGATTTCTTGGTACATACGGAGACCAATTACCTCTATACTTTCCTGAATGCGTTGCCCAACTTCCTCTGTCCGGAAAGGACCAGACTGTTGTTGGTTCAAGCCTAAAATTATTTGGTTGTAAACTTATAAGACATACCTCCTTCTTTTATTTTGATTTATTTATTGTAACTCAATTTTTCTGTAAAATCCATAGCAATTTTCTTTCACTATAAGTGAATTTGTTTGAACTGTATTTCATGCGATAATATTCACAAATAGTGAAAGAGGTACTGGTATGCATTTCAAAAACGATACAGACCTATATCGCGTTATCGGTGCAAATATAAAACATTACAGAGAACAAGCCAAATTAACACAAGTACAACTTGCTGAGCGAGCAAAAATCAGCATCAGCTATCTATCAAAAATCGAGGCTGCCGGCTGTGATAAGAGTCTTTCTATATCTGTATTGAACCAGATTGCAAATGTACTTAGTGTTGATATTAATGAATTTTTTAAGGAGGCTGAGCAATGAATTATGATAAAATGTTTTCCATTGTTGAAGATTTACCATTTGATACCGAAGAAGATATATATTTATCCAAAAGAGAGAGAATTTATTTATTAAGGCCTTCTGTTTTATCAAAAAAATACTCTTCCTACGATCCCAAAACCAATATACAAGTATGGTTAGAAGAAGATGGCAAAAGACCTTTTAAACCCAATCATCTCCGAATACTCATAGACTTGAAATTACGAGTACGTGAACATCCCGAACTTCGTTATGAACTATTAGAAGCCTTTGATAGGATATTTTACGGTGAAGACCCATTAGTTGCAATTAAACCATTACAACATTACGCTTTTAATCAACACATAGGCTCTTTAGAAGTAACAGCAATATTAGCTCAATTATTCATTATTGAACAAGAATATGGTTTCAATGGAGATAGCAATTATAATCCACCTTCTTTATACATTCAAGGATGGATTAGATACTTTATTGATTCCGACTACGAAATAGATATTTTATGCAGACGAATATGTGGCAACAGTACACCTCCGGTGAAATACACATGCCGTGACGATAAAAATCACAAAAAATACATCGATGGTTCTAAACCATTATGGTACTTATAAATGTAGATATGCTTTACTTTTTGCGAAAGGATTAATAATATGAACTATGGAAAATCAATACGTCTATTTCTTATTGAAGGTATAGCTGACGGAAGATGGATGTGTGAATTATCAAATTGGACAGGCAAAGCTTATAAAATACCAAGAAATTGCGTAAAAGAAAGCTCTGATCGTGAAGAATTAAAAAACACAGGTATATACTTTCTATTTGGTAAATCGGACGAAACAGATACCTATAGAGTTTACATAGGCGAGGCTGAAAATATTTATGAACGTCTATTAACTCATTTAAAAGAAAAAGATTTTTGGCATGAATGCGTCGTCTTTATCAGCAAAGACAATAATTTAAACAAGGCACATGTAAAATATCTGGAAAATCGTATGTACACGATTGCCAAAGAAGCAGGAAGATATCAGCTTGAAAATTCCAATATTCCCACCCAGTCTTCTTTATCCGAAGCTGACCGGGCAGAAATGGAGGAATTTATAAATAATGCCAAACTTTTACTGAGTGCTGTCGGACACAAAGTGCTCGAAGCAACAGCTATTCCTTCAAAAACAAATAATGATCCCGAAATATTTGTTTTCGAAGGAAAAGATTATAAAGCAACTGGCACTACTACCGCGGATGGTTTTGTAGTTTTTAAAAATTCAATTCTTTCTAAAAAGGCCAATTCATCACTTACCAAAAGTCTTCTTGATAAACGTAACAAATTGATATCCGAAAATATAATAGACTCTGCTTTTACCTTTACCAAAGATTATATTTTTAGTAGTCCTTCTACCGCTGCAAGTATTATTTCTGGTAATAGTACAAATGGCAAAACAGCCTGGCGTAATTCACAAGGAATGACTTTAAAAGATTATGAAAATTAGTCGTATACTCAGATTAAGAGAGGGAGGACGCGGTGGTATCACCTCCCTCTCCCCACATCTCTAACCTTCTCTCCAATCCATTCCAAAAACTTCTCCAGCAAATTTATCCCACCAATCACAAACTGCTTCATAAACTCATACGCCTTTTCCAGCTTATCCTTCAGGCTTCGGTTCTCCTCCCGGAGCATCTGATTCTGATATCTCAGTTCTATCACCTGCTCCTTCAGATAATCATCGCCATCTACGGTTTTCAGAAGTTCCTTCTTAAGTCTTTCTGCCTCCTTCAGTTTAATCTGTGCCTGCTCCGTCTGCCATTTTGCGGTGTCCGTTATCATCATCCACTTATCAGCCTCTTTTTGAGTCACCTCAATTTCTTTCCGTATATCGATGAGCTTTTCTACATTTTCAGAATACTCTAACCGTAACTCTGAATTCTTCAAGCGTAAATCCGTTTTCTCTGATTGCAATTTCTGAGTTTCAGTCCTGGTGGCATCCAGCATCTTTTGAGCTTCGGACTGTTCCTTTCGAATACAGGCACACTTATTCTCAATTTCCTTGTCCAGAGATTCAATTCTTTCCTCTTTCAATTCAAAAACAACCTGTACACCCTCCAGTTCTTCCTCAAGAGCAGTCACTTCCTTTGCTCGCTCCTGCTTCTTATAATCCAATACGGATAAATGCTGATTGTGCGTGTTTTTCTTCTTCCAGTCAATCCCGTACCGGCGCATAATAAGGGCAATATCATCCTTCTCTGCCTCTGCCCACTGCTTCCATTCGGTATTTCCCTTTTCCCTCACTTGCAAATCCTCTGGTAGCAAGTGCTGCCTTAAGACTCGTCTTAGTTTCCAGCCCTCTCTTACAGCTGGATACTCATGGAACAAAATTCAAATGCGGTGTTTCCTCATCCAGATGAATATAAGCGCCAATCACATATAACTGCGGATTACGAAGCTGGAACATTTTTACATAATCCTTCAACACCCATGTTGCAACCTCAGCAGCCGAACTGCCCACTCTGGTATCATCCTTATTGCCAATCTGAACAATTACCTCATAAAATAATTTTTCCTGCTTACTCCGGGATATCTTTTCATAATAGCTTTTAATCTGCCTGTCCTTGCGTTTCTGTTTTGCATTGTATTCCTTAAGCGCCTTGTCAAACAGTTTATGGTAGACTTACTTAATATCCTCGTGGATAAGTGTAATATTATTCTTGGTGCGGCTGGCATCCACATTGTCGACAATAAAACTTCTTGTGTTGTGTCCGATAGAACCCTTCCCATTCATAAAACTGATTGTTCTTTCCATTGTCAAAATCCTCCTCTTTCGTCATGTATGTAAGCATTTCTTTCGTATCCGTAACGAGTGCCGGATACGGCACAAGATAGCAAATTTCTTTTGGAAGATTTTGTTACTTTTGTCAAAAGTAACTTAAAAGCACTTTTGACAGCTTCGCCCTCCAGCCTCTGATATGACTTGTTTATCCGAAGAGTTTTCTTTTCAAAATTGAAATCTGCCGGTGTCAGGGCAAGCAATTCTCCCTCTTGTATTCCCGTCCAGTAAAGCATTTCAAATGCATAATACGAAATCGGCTTACCTGCCACACACTCCAAAAATTTCTGAAATTCCCCCTGTGTCCAGAACTCCATTTCCTTATTTTCTTCCTTCCCCATAGTTCCGGCTTTTCGTGCCACATTATCCTTTAGTCCATACATATTGACTGCATAGTTTAATATGGCACTGAGCTGATTGTGAATCGTTTTCAGATAAGTTTGGGAGAACAACTTCCCATTATCCTTTTTCAGTTTCATAATCTCATTTTGCCACTGGATGACATCCGAAGTACGAATATCATCCAGCTTCCTTTTTCCGAAATATGGCAGAATCTTGGTCTCAATAATGTGCTTTTTTGTCAGGAACGTATTGCGTTTTATTCTCGGCTCCAAATCCGTCAAATAAATATCCACAAAGCTTTGAAAGCTCATACTGATACTCTGATTCTCTTTCAGCTTGAAGTTTCGCTCCCATTCAAGGGCTTCGCTTTTCTTCACAAAGTCCCTCTTGGTCTTCTGCTTCCTTTCTCCGGTCATATCCTTATAATAAGTCCTCACCTCCCACATTCCAGTCTTTTTATTTTTGATAACCGCCATCTATCCTACCCCCTTGTCTGTGGACATTCCGTAGATTCGTTCGATAAAATACTTCGTGCTGACACGCCCTTTTATTGTCACAAATACTTCAGCCTCAAGTTCTGCATTCAGCCGCCGTATCAGCTTATAAGCATAGAATAGTGATATGCCCAGCATTTCCATGACATCCTGTGCTGTTAAAAAATGTTTGTTCTTCATAAGCAAATGCCTCCTCTCTTTCGTTTTATTATTCAGTTCATTTATGAACTGTTTTTATGTGTTTTATATTAACAGTTCGTTTTTGTACTGTACTTTTTAGCAAAAAACATTTCATTTTTGTACTGTTGATGTTATAATCTCTGTATATGTATAATTTGTGTCTCGTGTTTTCATACAAGCTACAACACTCATTACACTTATAAGGAGCAATTAAAATGGGCGAAAAATTCACCAGCCGGGTAGGCTTTTTAATTAGAAATTTCAGAATTGCAGCAGAAATGACACAAAAGGAATTGGCAGATAAGTGCGGACTAAACGAATCTACAATCCGAAATTACGAGCTTGGAAACCGATATCCGGACGAAGCGACTTTACTCAATATCGCCAACAATCTAGGTGTCAGTTTCTATGCATTATCAGACCCGGATGTTGCCAATATCTTCAGTGCGCTCCATGTGCTGTTTGATATCGAATGGGCATACGGACTACGTCCCACTATAAAAGATGGCGAAGTATGCTTCAAATTTGAAGAACGGCTTCCAAGTGCCGGTTCCCGCCCACAGGAAGACCTTGATAACTTCAAAAAGATGGTTGAGTATTGGGCACGCCTGCGAGATAAACTGGAGAATGGCGAAATAACCGAAACGGAATATTATCTCAAAGAGATAAAATTTCCGATGAACCCGATAGATTCGGATAAGGAATATACTGTTTCGTTAAATCTTGACGATGACGACCAACTACTGGTTCAGAATCTGAATGAGGATGAAAAGGCAGCAGAAACTGCTGAGTTACTAAAAGACTTGTTTCCGGATTTCTCTTATGTGAAGAGAAAGAGGAAACCGAAGAAGGAGTAAAAGGAGTGTTGCTTTATGAACTTATTTTGTCTAAACGGATATAATGGTGAAAAAATCAGTCTTGAACTCAATGAAGTTATTGGATTTCCTAATTACACGAGCATCGAGGGTGGCTATGACATCACATGCACATTAATTGTCGACTCTAGCTGATACCATATCAAGCATGACCGATTATTCTCCGCCACCGGTGCCCTTTATAGTTTTTCTAAGGAACTAAACACTTGTTATACAGAGCTTTTGGGTTCAGCAGAATATCATTTATTGTATGAAAATGATTTGACCTTTAAAGTTGAAATGACAAGCGGGGGACACGCCATTGTGACAGGATGCCTCCAAGAACGTCCTGACAAACAGAATATATTACACTTCGAATTTGATACTGTTCAATCTTGCCTATTGAGTGTTATTCAAGATATTGGGAGTTTAAAAGTAAAGTATGGTGGTATGGAAGGATTACACAAAAATTAAAGGAGATTGAGATGAAGCATTACAAAAGCATAGACGAAGCTATTGAAGATTTTTATCATAACAATTGTATAAATCCAGAAAGATATTTATCTTTAGAAAAAGACGCATATTCAAATGATAAAGAACATGATTCCTACATCGGTTCAGATATTTTTTCTTCACAGGTAAATAAATGGTTACAATCTTTCCCTTATGAAGACATAAACATATTTTTAAATTTATTGGGGCACTACACATATCTCACTCGTCGTGAATACTCACATAGAATATCAATCTTATCAGAAGAAATTTCTAAAAAGCTTCATGATATGGGCATTGCTTTTAAAGATACTGTTTTTATAACCATTCCATCCCCTCAAGGAATAAAAAGCGGGGGAGACGAAATTCGTTCTTACTTAAATACCGTAAATATATGCAGGGGAATTAACAATAATCAAATCGTGTGTTCTGAAGAACTTATATCTTCTAAAATTTTTAAAGACAAACAAGCGGTAATATTTATAGATGATTTGATAGGTAGTGGAAAAACTATTCTTGCTTCCATTAATAGTATTCTTGACTATTTCAGAAAAAATAGTATTAATACTTCCCAGTTCCAGTTATTTTTTGCTGGAATCTATGTAAATAAAAGTGCTAGTTCCAATATTACTAAATACTTTAAAAAATTGAATATTCAGGTTAAGCCTATCTATATGGAACTACCCCAAAAACTACTAAAAGGAGATGTTATTTTTGATTCTAAAGAATATAAACATGTAATTGAGGTCATAAAAAAATATGAAAAATTAATCGATTCTTATCAAGCAAAAACATCTACGAAAACTTATGATATGGGCTTTGACAAATGCAAATTAACAATAAGTTTTTATTACAATACACCTAATAATACGCTATGCAACTTTTGGGAATACTCCGATATACATACTCCTTTATTCGAACGGCGTTCACAAGTTAGGCCCTCCATTAACGAGCTTAAAACAAGAAAAAGCAATAATGAAATAAATGCATATTTGCAGAAAGCGGTTAAAAATGAAACCCTATGAAGAAATAGTATTAAGCTATATAAATAAATATCACGAAATCAATTTGGAACAGTTACAATATGAAATTGGGTTAAATATTTCTTTAATTTCAGACATATTACGAAACCTATATGAGAAAGAATATTATAAGATAGACAATGACAAATTATATTTAACCGAAAAGGCAACCAATAGTATAACTGAATTATGGAATGATTGGAGTTTTTCAAATAAGGATTTATTTTCTCCAAAAACAATTAGATTTATTTGGGATTTCTTGTATATTCCAAAAGAATTTGATAATATATAAATAGGGATAACTAGATTGAGGTGCATTCGCCTCCTTGCAAAACGTAACTAACTCTTTAATTTACAAAGCTACTTTGCGCAAAAAGCATACGCAAAGTGGCTTGCAAATCAAAGATTTGCAAGTTCTCATTTCAAGTAGTTGTCCCTTTCTAATGTGAGGCTGACATGGAAAATAATTATATCAACAGATTAAAAATTAATATGTTCGAACAGGGTTACAGTACTTCGTACATTGATAGATGCTGTTCTTATGCTACTTCATTAATCTCCCAAAATTTACCTGTAATATTTGACAAGAAACACCTTAATCAAATATTAATGCTCGATACCCTAAAACCTGATTGTTACCATGAATTCGAGATCTATACCAAGGGTAAATCAAGAATGATTTTGGCTCCTAGTAAACCATTAAAACTGCGTCAGCGTTGGATTTTAGATGAAATACTAAATAAGCTCCCCACTAATCAATGTTGTCATGGTTTTGTTCAACAACGTTCCATAAAAACAAACGCCGAGATGCATGTTAACAAAACCCAAGTACTGTGTATGGATATCCATAATTTTTTCCCCTCAATTAATATTAACCAAGTATTTGAAGTCTTTCGTTGCGTCGGATACACATCTGATGTTGCTCAAGCATTAGCTCAATTATGCACACATAACACTATACTCCCGCAAGGAGCTCCTACCAGTCCCACTCTTGCAAATATCATTTTCAGCCCAATTGACCAACAAATTTTGAACGCAATATCAACCAAAGAAATTACATACACCCGGTATGCCGATGACTTAATTTTTTCTTCTTCACATGAACTTGACTTCCTTATTCCATTGGTATCCGAAATTATTAGCACCAATGGATTTGAAATAAACAGCAATAAAACACATTTAATGAAAAATCCATACCGCAAAATGATTACTGGACTGATTGTAACTGACACTGTCAAAATCCCCAAATATTACAAACGAAAGTTCAATCAAGAATTGTTTTATTGTGAAAAATATGGTGTTGCATCTCACCTAAAAAATTGCAAAACACATAAAAAAGTGAACTTCAAAGAATACATGTATGGAAAAGCATACTATATAAAAATGATTGAACCTGATTTGGGAGAAAAATATCTCCAACGTTTAGATGCAATCAGTTGGTAAATAATTTCCAAAATTATTGTCATTTGATTGTCACGCAACAAAAAACGAGCCAAGAAACGCCGTAAATTCGGCATTTCTTGGCTC
>ERZ839823.1995-NODE-1995-length-17463-cov-4.832721_pt1 | contig 17463 bp, 16 predicted proteins | sample MGYA00519862_ERZ839823 | MGnify/ENA primary metagenome ERZ839823 (study PRJEB31850, sample SAMEA3708853) | human gut metagenome | biome: human gut; feature: human-associated habitat; material: faeces | place: China | collected 2014 ...
TCCCGCGCGGCGTGGGCAACTCCTTCCAGGCCCTGGAGGACGGCACCGCCTACACCTACCTGGTGGACGCCCACTGGTCCCTTGAATTGAAGAAGACCTACACCTTCGTGAACCTCGCCGACCCGGAGCTCGCCATCGAGTGGCCGATCCCGCTCGATGAGGCCACCGTATCCGAGGCGGACCTCAACCACCCGATGCTCAAGGACGTCGTCCCCATGGCGCCCAAGAGGACGCTCGTCACCGGCTGCAACGGGCAGCTGGGCCATGCGGTGCGCAAGCTCGCCGAGGAGCGCGGCGTCGCCAAGGACTTCGACTTCTGCGACATCGACACCTTCGACATGTCCGACCCGGAGGCCTACTCCCGCTACGACTGGTCGCTCTACGGCACCGTCATCAACTGCGGCGCCTACACGGCGGTAGATAAGGCGGAGACCCCCGAGGGCCGCGTGACCGCCTGGAAGGCCAACGCGACGGGGCCCGCGCTGCTCGCCCGCACCTGCGCCGGACACGGGATCACGCTCGTCCACGTGTCCAGCGACTACGTCTTCGACGGCACGGCCGAGGTCCACACCGAGGGGGAGCCCCTCAGCCCGCTGTCCGTCTACGGCCAGACCAAGGCGGCCGGCGACATCGCCGTGGCCGGCTGCCCGCGCCACTACATCATGCGCTCCAGCTGGGTCATCGGCGAGGGCCATAACTTCGTCAAGACCATGAAGGGGCTCTCCGACCGCGTCGCCGACCCCGAGGACGGCCTTGCGCAGATCACCGTCGTGGACGACCAGCTGGGCCGCCTGACCTTCACGCGCGACATGGCCGAGGCCATCTTCCACGTGCTGGGGACGCACGCCCCCTACGGGACCTATAACTGCACCGGCTCCGGCGCCGTCAGGTCCTGGGCGGACATCGCCCGCGCCGTCTTCGAGGCCGCCAACGGCAACGGGGAGAAGGTCGTGCCGGTTTCGACCGCCGACTACTACGCGAATGCCGCCGGCCCCATCGCCCCGCGCCCGGTCCACTCCGCGCTCGACCTGTCCAGGCTCGAGGCCGCCGGCTTCCACATGCCCGACTGGGAGGAAGGGCTTTCCTGCTATTTGAATCAAATCGAAGATTGGAGCGCCCGTGGTTAGAGTACTTCAGGTTACCTCGAAACTGTTCAGGGGTGGCGCGGAGGCATTCATCATGAACGTCTACCGCAATATCGACCGCACTCAGGTGCAGTTCGACTTTCTCGTCTTCCACGCCCATCGCGAATACTACGAGGATGAGATCGAGAACCTCGGCGGGCATGTGTACCACGTGCCCATCATGGAAGGCGCGAATCTGCTGCGCCGCAAGCGGATGTTGGACGCCTTCTTTGACAAGCATCACGACTACGCCGCCGTGCACTGCCATATGGCTGCGCTCGGGCGCGACGTCCTGTGCTCGGCGGGCGAGCACGGCGTCGGGCGACTATTCTCACACTCGCACGTCGCCGATTTCGAGCGCACCCCGCGCAATATCGTGAAGCAGGCTTTCCAGAAGGGTTTCGGTGAGTATGCGACCAAGCGGCTGGCCTGTTCGAGGACCGCGGGGGAGTTCATGTATCCAGGCAAAGATTTTGAGGTAGTGAACAACGGCATCGACGTGGCGCGGTTCGCCTTCGACGCCGCACGAAGGGACGCTTTCAGGGGTTCGTACGGGTTTTCGGAGGAAGACATCCTCGTTGGTCATGTCGGACGCTTCGAACTGATGAAAAATCATGCCTTCCTCATCGATGCTTTCGCCGCCCTCGCCCGTATTGACGAGCATGCGTATCTCGTCCTTGCGGGGGACGGCTCACTGCGCGAGAACGTCGAGAGGAGGGCAGGTGATCTCGGGCTTTCCGAGCGCGTGCGCTTCTTAGGACTGCTCGACGATATGCCCTCATTCTACGATGGGGTTGATTGCTTCGCCATGCCTTCGTTGTATGAGGGACTGCCGTTTTCGGCGGTGGAGGCGCAGTGCTCCGGGTTGTCGTGTGTGCTTTCAGACAGGATTACCGACGAGGTGGCCATTACCGACTTGGTGGAGTATCTGCCGCTGGAGGCGGGGGCCGAGGCCTGGGCCGACTGCATTGAGCGCGCGCTTGGATATTCGGGCCGTATGCGCAAGGGCTACGCGGGAGTCGTGGCGGATGAGGGGTTTGATATTCACGGGACTGTCGCGCAGCTTGCTGCGCTATACATGGGACGGGGGTAGTTTTGTCTTCCGTTGCTTTGAAGGTCGGATACAGAGCGAAGGATGCTGGACGTCCTAAGATTCTTGCGCGTGAGGCGTTTCAAGTCATCTTGCTTGTCATCCTTATCGCCTCGCCCATGCTTGATGGTTTTATCAAGGCGTTTTCGTATGCTGACGAGCTCGCCGCCATTCTTCTCGTTGGATGGGGGCTTTTTAGAAAAGACAAGATTGTGCTTAACGGAGGGGAGCGTATCGGCATTTTGGCCGTTGCTTTGCTGCTTGCGCTCGGACTTGCTTCAAACTTCGTTACAGGCTATCAGCAAAGTAAGTTTGCTATTGCCGTAGATGCGTTCACATGCTTCAAGGTTTTCGCGGCATATTATGGAGCGCTGCAGGTCGTATATGGCGAGGAGAGGATTCTTTCGCTTGCGATCGGTGTTGTGAAACTGCTTATAGCCGCCGCCCTTTTCGGCTACGCACTCCATCTTTCGGGGGTTGTGCCGATGGGGAGTGACCGACATTTCATGGGTGTGCCTTGTTATCGCTTCGTGTTCGGACATACCACAGAGCTCGCAGCGTATTGTGTCGGCATCTCCGCTCTTTTGATGACCGATGCGAAAAAGAACAAGGTATGGATTATCCTCGACATTTTGCTCTTGCTTTCGACTATGAGGGCGAAAGCCGTCGGAATCGCCTTCGTCATCGGCTTCTTTCTGGTTAGGGGGTTGGTGACGCGCGGGGACAAGAAGCCCACAGTATTCTTGTACCTGATTCTCGTAGTTGGTGTATTGTTCTTGGGCGCTGATCAGCTGCAGTTCTATTTTGGGGATACGACGTCGGCCAGGTATCTTCTTCAGTCCACTTCTATGCAGATTGCGCAGAGTTTGTTTCCCTTTGGCTCGGGTTTCGGCACCTACGCTAGCTATATGTCGGGCGAGTATTACTCGCCTCTTTATTATCTATTTGGGCTTTCCGGCGTCTATGGCTTGAGCCCGGATTACCACGCTTTCGTTAGCGACAGCTTCTGGCCTACGGTCATCGGGCAGTTTGGTTTTTTCGGGCTTGCGCTTTTCACCCTGCTCATCGGGACGTTCTTCTATTCGTTCATATCGAGGTCAAGGTCTCATCGGGTTCCTGTCGGTGCATACGTGATTATTCCTCTCTATTACATGATATTGAGTACGGCTGACGCTTCCTTCTTTAATTTTTATGGGCCTTTTTACGCTTTGGTGATGGCGATTGTGTCGACAGATTTTCCTTCAAAGTCAGAGAGTAGGACAGAGGGATTTAAGCGCAACTACGAAATGAAAGACAACGGATGAATATGGAAATCGACTTTGTAATTCCATGGGTGGATGACTCGGATTCAGAATGGCTCTCGGAGAGGAATAGGTACGAGGGACCGTCGGATTCGGCTTCTGCTCACGGACAGGACAAGCGATATCGGGATTGGGGCCTACTTCGGTACTTCTTTCGCAGTGTCGCTTTGAACGCACCTTGGGTCCGCAGGGTTCATTTCTTGACCTATGGGCATCTTCCTAAGTGGCTCGACACTTCGAATCCAAAACTTCATATCGTGAAGCATGAAGATTACATCCCCCATGAGTACCTTCCCACCTTCAATTCCAACGTCATCGAACTTAACGCAAACCGAATCGAGGGTTTGTCGGAGCAGTTTGTTTTGTTCAACGATGATTTGATCGTTCTAAATCGTACAAGCGAGGATGATTATTTCCATAAGGGATTGCCGAGGGCGACTGCCGTATTAAGTGCCGGTGGTCTCGCCCGAGGGGACGAGTTCTATGTTCCTTTTAACGTTGCGAGCGTCCTTAGCACTCATTTTGTGCCGTTGAATTGCGTCAAGATTCATCCACTGAAATGGCTCAGCCCCGCATATGGGACGATGGCCCTGAGAACGGTACTCATGCTTGCATTTCCATCGTTTAAGGGATTTTATGAACCGCACCTCTGCAATTCTTTCTTGAAATCAACCTTCGATGAGGTTTGGGCTGAAGAGAAGGATGAGCTAGAGAGAACTTCCTCACATCGATTCAGGCAGGCTACCGATATATCGAACTGGCTTATGAAAGATTGGCAGTGCGCAAAAGGCGACTTTTATCCGCGGCCCATCTCATTTGGAAAGAGTTTTAATTTAGGAATTGACTTCGATTCAACCCTGGAAGAGGCTGAATCGTATCTTCGCGGGCGCAAGGGAAAGGTCGTCTGTCTCAATGACGGCGACCTCACGCCGGAGCAGTACGAGACTGCGCGGACGAGGATTCTCGCCTGCCTTGACGAACTTTTCCCCGAAAAATGTGAATTCGAGCTTTAGGGGCAGACGATGCACATAATCAAAGAGGCTGCCAAGGCCCTGGTCGCAAATCTTGGCTTCCAAACGAATAGGCGTATCGTCGTCTTCGAGTCCGACGATTGGGGTGCCGTGAGGGTCCCGGATTCCGATGCACTTGCGGCATTTGATAATCGCTTCCCCTCTTTCAGGCTCGATCACTACCAATCTTTTGACGGCTTGGAGAAGAAGGCCGACGTAAGCACCCTCTCTTCTTTGCTGCGTGAGAATGCGGTGCGATTTCGGGCTTCCGCGCCAGTGTTCACGTTGAACTTCGCAACCGCCAACCCAGATTTCAATCGATGCGTTCCTGGCAACGCTGATGAGGCGCACTTTGGATTTGAGCCAATAGATAAAACCTACCGAACCTATGACGGAGACGAGGGAGTACTCGATTTCGTTCGGCTGGGCTGCGGTGAAACAGCACTGCATCCGCAGCTCCACGGACGAGAACATCTCAACGCTACGGCATGGCTCACCGATGCGGCCGCCGACCCTGTGGTGGAATATGCCCGTGGCTTGAGAATGGTGGGGCTGGACGATGCCTTCTACAATGGGATTGACGCTCTCAACAATGGAAACACTCTGATTGACGCGCACGGATACCTTGAAGACGCGGTCGCGATTTTCAAACGCCTTTTTGGCTTCACCCCTAGGAGCTTCATCCCGCCATGCTACGTTGCCAATAAGGAATGTGAGCGCATCGCCGCTGGGCTGGGCATCGAGACGATCCAATCGTCGCCGAAGAGGAATGTCCCGAAAGGGAACGACTCCTATTCGAGGAGGATCAACGTTTTCGGACGCTCCAACGTGCCTGGGCAGTGCCGCTTAATCCGCAATGTGCAGTTCGAGCCCTCGCGTTCTATGTTTCAGGGCAAGAGCGTCGACGAGTGCGTCGACGCTGCTTTCGCCGAAATCGAGACGGCTTTCAGGCGTAGGCAGCCGGCAGTGGTGTGCACCCACCGCGTTAACTATACGACCCGAGTGAATGAGAGACATCGCGAGTTTTCACTCGAGGCGCTTGATGGACTGCTTCGACGGCTTGCGGAACGGTATCCGGATTGTGAGTTCATGACGTCCGACGAATTGGGCTCTTTAATCCTGGATCCGCTGGCGAGAAACGAACTGGAGCAATGATGCACTTTAGTTTCAAGCTTTTGCGTGACAAAATTAGGGGAAATGAATTCTGGGCGAAGCTTGCGAAAAATGTCTTCACTATCGTTGTAGGTCAGGGCGGCGCCTCTGCTTTGAATATGCTGACGTCATTTGTATCTGCTGGATTTCTTGGCGTTGCTGGCTACGGTTCGTTGATGATAGGTCAGACTTACATGCAGGCGATTGATTCTCTTTTGAATTTCCAATCCTGGCAAAGTGTGATTCGCTATGGATCAATCAGCCTGGAAAAACGAGATGAGCGCGGACTGGCTGCCTGCATTAAGGCCGCTTTTCTTGTCGATGTGATATCGGCAGTTGCCGGATGTGTCATCTCCTTCGCCATTGTCGGCTTCGTGGCGGGCGTTCTCGGATGGGATTCTGCCGCGACTGCTGCGGCAGTGGTGTTTTGTTTCGAGATACTTGTGCATATAGAAGGTGCCCCTACGGGTTTGCTCCGTCTTTTCGATAGGTTCAACTATGTTGCCATTCATGCGGTTGTTATGGCGGCTGTCAAGCTGCTCTTTGTGGCTGCGTCAATGGTGCTTTTCGGGAATAATGTAGTCGTTATTGCTTGTGCGTATTGTGCTGCTGATGTCATTAAGAGCCTGACGCTATTTTTTATTGCTGTGCATGTTGCTCGCAGGCGCGTTGGGCTTTTTAAGATCGTTAAAGCACGACTCGCCGATTTGCCGGCTGGCTACATCTCCTTTACCATTTGGTCGAACCTTGATGCCTCAGCGGACGCGCCAATTCAATATTTCGATGTGTTCTTCCTCTCTCTCTTATCGAGTGAGGTTGTCGGTGTCTTTAAATTCTTTAGGCAGCTGCTTTCCGCTCTCTCTCTTCTTTCGCGACCTGTGCAGCAGGCGATTATGCCGCAACTTGCTGAGTTAATCGCCAAGGGGCTTAACAATCGCGCGTATGAGGTTGTTAGAAAAATAGAGAAGGTCGTGGCTAAAGTTGTGACACCTTGCGCAGCTATTGCCTGCCTAGTCGTTCCGCCTGCACTTGCTGTCTTTATGGACCCGCTCTACGGCGCGTACTGGTATCTCTTTGCCACATTAGCCGCTCTTGTCGCTGCGAGCATTGTCTTTTCCGCTATTCATCCCTGCTTCAATGCCTATGGCCTGACGAAGCAGTCGACAGTCATCACGCTTATTTCGAACGTTGTGTACCTTGTTGCTTGTTATTTGCTGCTCGGAAAGTTGGGCGTGATGGCAATTCCGCTTGCAATGGCTTTGCAATATTTGATTGTTATAGGGCTGAAGGACATATACATTCGGAAGGTCATTCTTGACTAGAGTGAATCGACTCCTTTAATCAGGGCACTGGCATTTATATCATGGAATGAGGGTTGACCGCGTTAGGCGTGTAAATAGAGAGACTCGTGACGATATAGAGTATCCAATTATTACTAAGCCGAGAGAGTCGTATGAAGACTGGAAATCTGACTACTATATTTGCAACGAGGAGAGCAACTTATCTGCTGCGTATGACCACATAACTAGCGATTCCTATCTCCTTCTCCAACGTTTTGTGAATAAGCTGGCGGAACGTACATATGAGGGCTGCCCTATCGCTTATGGTAAAGATGTTTTATTCTTCATAGAAGCTCGCTATACCTACGCTCTGGACGATTCTTGCAGCATGGATATGACGGTTCCCAATCCTACTGACGACTAAGTTGAGGTCGCGCTCAGGGCAATATTCTCTGAGATCCGATATGAGGGCATATTCTAAGGTGAGTTTATGGTGGATGCCGACGGCAAGCTTTGGTTCCTGGATATTAACTTTAGAAACTCGACTTGGAGCTTGACTTCCATGAAAGCCGGTATGCCTCTTCCCATTAATTTGGATGAACGGGATACGAGATGGCAGGATTCCAGATGGGGTTGAACAGGTTGTAACCGATGGTTACAGAGCCCTTACCGAACAGCCCGACTTTCATTTCAGAGTGAGAAGTTATAAGTGAGAAGCAAATTAGACTTTTCGATTGGCGGAAGGCTGTAAAGACGGCAGATTGCCTCTATTTCTACGATCGACATGATTGACGACTTTGCTTTACGGCATGGTGGTGCGCAATAGGCAATTATTGAAGCGAAAGCTAAGCTTGCTATTCTAAACGCACCGATACGGGTTTAGATACTAATAGGGGAGTAAGTTGGGCTTCAAGGAAATAGATTCCTTCTTCGAATGGTTCGCAGTGCTTTTCTGCTACATGAGCTTCATTGTGCCGCATGGCGACGCTAACTCCGCCGCTATGCGGCAGCAGGGGCTTCCTAATGGTGTCGGAGCGATCTTGCTTGTCGCGGTGGCCGTGGTTCCCGGCGCCTGTGAGCTCAAAGGTATTGTTAAGACTCTGAGCTTCTTGGACCCCCATCGTCGTCTTTCTGCCTATTGTGGTCGGCTACTCGGCCGCTACGGAATCGCACGGCATCGAGGCCGGGGCGACCGCCATTGACTTGGGCGCCCGTGACATAGCTCAGATAGGCGGGGCAGTCCGCTTGCGCTAGGCGCGTCGTACGGTGGATTAGTCTGCGTAGCGCTTATCTCCAACATTGATCTGGTGTGGGATGCGCCCATATCCACGCGGGAGCTGGTCAACAGGATGAGTCCGGCTCTCGGCCTGGTGTTCTCAGTGGCTATCTTCGTGGGTATATATACGAGCGCGGCGCCGCAGTTGTGGACGAGTGTAAAGCTTAGCAGCGGAGGGCCCACGTCGTAACAGGCTTGTGTATGCGGCAGGTGCGAGCTCGGCTGTGTAATTGCCTGCCTGGTACCTTATGCGCCTTTGCTCAGCGTGCTGCACGGCTTGAACGGGTGTCTCGTATTCGCGCTAAAAGCGTTCATGATGGTGCACGACGCGAAGGGGTTTGCGAAAGCTCGCAAGGGCAAGCGGTAAGCCTGTTTCATTAGATTTTCTTTAACGTCCATCTTTGGGCTTCGGTCCCGTTGGTGGCATAGACCTGTATGTTGGTTCCGGGCGTCGAGCGGCCGCCCGACGCGTCGAGCGCGAGCTCGGGGTGACCTGCCGGCGATAGGGTAAACGTGCCGTCTTCGTTCGGCACGACTTACCAGCGCTGGGCCTCCGTGGAGTTCGGCACGTACTGCTGGACGTTGACGCCACTTGACATCAACCCGCCCTGCACGTCGAGTGCCATTTCCGATTTGGCATTGGTAATTTCGTAGGCGCCTGCCGCTTCATCGTACCTGAAGAGGAACGCCTGCGCCATTGTTCCGTTGGATTTCCAGAGCTGTATGTTCGCCCTCGAATCCCACGAGCCTCCCTGGACGTCGATTACGGATTCGGGCGAGAACGAGCATTGGATGACGTAGATTCCGTCTCCGACCGTACGCTCCGAGATGTCGGGCGTGGCTGGCATATTTGAGTACTCGACCTCAAAATCAAACCTTGCAGTCCACTCATAGTTCGATGCCATGGTGATGTTGGAGGCAGCAGTGAGATCGACTTTGGCGCTGTTCGTTTTCCATTCTCTCTGTTCCATCGTAAAGGCGATGATTCCGTTCTGGATGCCACTGATGCTGGGCGGGAAGGACTGGTTGTCGGCGTCGATAGAGAACTTGTTCTCCTTTGCGTCGAGGTGCTGCTGGATGCGATCGGCATACTTGGCAGCCCATTCGTCGGCCTTGCCGTTGTGAACGAAGTAGTTATCTTTGAGGCTCGTCGAACGGGTGGCGTACTCGTCGGCAGTGTAGATTTTGGCGTGCCCCTTGTGCGCGATTGCCATGAGTTCATCAGTGATACAAAAGTACAGGTGGCGCTGGTCAAGGTCGCCATAAAAGTTGTCGGATGTATCGTCCCAGGTGCAGTCGACCTGGTACCATTTTCCATCGAGCTTGACGGCATTCCAGGTGTGGCCGTCATAGGTATCGCGGGTCTCTGAATTGGTGATGCCGGCAGCGGTGAGCAGCTTGGAATAGGCGCTTTCATACGCCTGACAGGTGCCCAGGCCGCGCGTGAGGGCACTCTCGGCAGATGACCACTTGAGCGAGTTGTCGTACTCAAGCTGATCGAGAAGCCAGTCGTGAAGATAGAGGGCCATTTCGTATTCAGAACCATCTGTCTCTTGCTTGGCTTGTGACACTGCTTTATTGACAATGCTCGCAACGCTGGGATACGCATCATCTGCAACCTGGATATACGAGTTGGTGCGCAAGTAATAAACGCCCGACGCCTTGTCCATGAGGTAAAAGCGGAAGTTATATGATCCGGTAGCCGTCATTGTGAACGTAAAGTCGTGGCTAACGCACGCATCGGTGTACTTTGTCCACTCTCCGCGGCTTGGATCGGCGACCGACTCGTAGGCGTACTCGTTGGGGTTAGAGTACGAGGGCGCATCCATGCGGAAGAGATAGCTGCCACTGCCACCAGTTGCACTTACATGGAAGGTCGTTGGCTGTCCAAGTACTGGTTCGTTCCATTCGGCGGTGAGGGTGACACTGCCGGTGGTGGCGCTATCACTGTGCTGATATCCACTTACTGTGGCCTTTGTGGCTTGTTCCGTATCAGGCGACATATCGGAAGCTAGGGAAACCTGAGGTTCCTCCTGATGTGAAATTGGATTCGCGATATCGGAATCATTTTTGATGGACTCATTGCCGATCTCGCCTGTATCGATGTCGCCTGTCATGCTGCCGCCCGAATTGTCCGCTGCGCCAGTATCAACCTGCTCCAAGGTGTTTTCTTGCCGCCATCCTTCTTCCGCTATAGCCCTCACAGGTATTGTTGCGTTAAGCATAGATACGCAAAGAACTGCGCAGAGCGAGCGGTAAAAGACTCGTTTCATAGCGGTGCCTCTCGATAAGGTGGGCGCCAAGGCCCGGAGGCGGCGCCAGGCCAACACTCCGTGTATATGTAAGTGGGATCAATTTTACGGTAACGTCAGTCAGCAACTGCGAACTTTTTGGACAAAGTTGGGGAGGGGAGATGCTTGGTTAAATATGCCCTAAGTTTAGAATCTATAAAACAACTGTCTGTACTGGGAGGCATCCGGACTAATGGGCAAAATCGAGCAAGAGCGTTGTATCGGCGCAGATAATGACACTGATAGTTGCCTAATTATTATTGGAAACGGATTTGATCTATATCATGGCCTATCGACCAGCTATTCGGATTATCGTGACTGGTTGGTAGACCATGATAAACAAGTGGTTACTGACTTTGAATTAGATGACTATGCGACGAAGCGCCTTAATCGTGTAAAAAGTCTTGGCTGCAAATCCGACTCCAACGATGAGTGTTATCAACTTTGGAGCTCTCTCGAAGAATCACTCGGTATTGAATGGGACGAGCTTTGTTATGAAACGCTCGGTCACACGTATCCCAATCTAACCGAAGACAATCCAGGATGGGATGATTTCTGGGTCGAGCTGCAGGTGCGTCTTGAATACATGAAGAAGCTCACCAGGGATCGTTTTAGGGAATGGGTAGAGTCAATCGATGTGTCTAACGTAAAACCTGTTCTTGATTTACCGGACGCTGCTTCGTTCATTACCTTTAATTACACCCCAACGTTGGAGCATGTCTATGGTGTTCGTCCAGATAGAATCCTCCATATTCAAGGCAGCGTCTTAAATAAAGACGAGCTTCTTCAATTTGGCTCTCCCGACAATAATCCTTTTGAGCTTCAGAAGATGCTTGAAGACAAATATGGAATGGATGATTTTTACGGTGCAACTATTCAGCAAGGTGTAGCAGTTGCATGCAATCGCTGCGCGGATTCATGGAAAAACATCGAGGGTAACTACGACGCCCTAAACCATTTCTTGGACTCGCTTGCCAAGATTGATTCCGTAATTGTCATGGGCAACTCGTTCGACAAAGTCGATAAGCCATACTACCGCGACGTTCTGGCTCCACGCTACCGCGATGCCGAATGGGTATTTTGCGAGCACAAGCCCAACGAGGATAAGCAGTATGGTATTGACAAATTTTGCCTCGAGCTTGCCATGTCAAACTATCGCATGACCGATTACGAGGAGTTTAAAACAGCTTGGTCTTATACGTCATAAATAGGACTTAATTAACTTCTTTAGTAATAGCCCAGCTTGGCGACAGCTTAGTGGCGGCTTAGGATTTCGATAGATTCCAGATCATGGAAACGGATAGAGAAAGGCTATTGCACCAACTTTCGGCGCGAGCAGGCCACGAATTCGACTGACTTGATCTCGCTTTTGATACAGCTGATCGCATTGCCAGTATCGCATCGCAACGTTTCTACGAGTCTTGGCTATAGTTGTGAAATCAGCCAAGAAAGACTAATATGCTTGGAGAAAAGCACGGCCTATCTTTTGCCAAATATGTGAGTTTGCGAGCCTTTTTTCCTCGTCGTAGCTCTAGTCATAAAGGCAAGTTGGGCTTTACACATCTGGCTAAAAGGATCGCCAAAGAATGGAAACGTTAAACCTAGTCCTTGGGATAGCCGCCTCGGTCGTGTCGATTGTCGCTGCCGTCATATCCCTCTCCGCCAAGTCAGATGTCAAGAAGATGCAAGATTCTTTTCAGGGCAATTCTATGAGCGCCTCCGGTACTGGTAACAGCCAAGTCATGGGCTCGAACAATAAGGCGAACGTGCATGCAAATCGCTAACTCTCGTTCAGTCGATCTTTCTTCGGTGGGGGTTGGAACAGGTCAAATCGTGGGTGACAACAACACCCAGAACATTATGGTAAGTTTTGGCGGCAGGGAGGGGCTCACTCACAGCGTGGTGCATGACCTGCTCGCCCTTGTCTACAATGGGCCGTTGTGTGCTGAATCAGAGCTCTCACTCGATACCCCCATCAGCATGAATGAAAAATTACGCTTCAACAATGCAAACAAATATATGAATGTTATACATAACCATTCAGGCGATTACGCCATGGTTCGTGATGCCATAAGGGAATTCCCCGACAGCGAGAAGATAATCAAGAAGCTCGGCGACTTATTCTATGACGTCGCCAATTTCGACGATGACGGCGAACTCGTCGTCGGTAATGGTGATGCGCAGCTGGATGCCATAAAGGAACGTCTCGTAGACGCTCTCTTGCATGATATGGATTACGATGCCCACACCCATTCGATGGAGGACGTCGAGAGCTTTTGCATTGCGCTTGTGGCATGTGGGGTCTCGCGATGTATTGTCTTAGTGAAGCCTGAACTGGAAGAAGGCTAAGGAGTCGTGCTACTCATCGATAGGAACAATGACCCAGTGAAGACGGTGTACTACATCGCCGCATTGTCGTACTCGAGAATTTCCGTTGCAAGTGAAGTTGGATCGGCCGAATTATACAGATGGGTTTGCGACTCCGCACGATGCGGCATGGTCCCCTATGAGTTCTTTCTTATGGCCATTGATTTCTTGTTTCTCGTTGCGGACGTAGAGGCTACAGGTGAAGGGAGGCTCCGTGTTCATAGGATCGGTTAGGCTTCGGAATTCGATGACCGGTTGTGTCATGCGTGAGGTTGTGTTTCACAAAGGTGCCAACCTCATCGTCGATGCTTTTGAGTCAGATAGACACAATAAGGTCGGCAAAACGACATTCCTCAAGCTCATAGATGTAATGCTCGGTGCAAGCGGTAAAAACCGCCTCTATAAGGACGATGAAACGAATAGCGTCAACGAGGAGCTTCGCGACATCATCAAGGATAAGCGTGTTGTGGGCGAGATGACCCTCGTAAACTCGTTTGAGAGGCCCTCAAATCATAACGTCGAGCTCAAGGTGGAGCTGTTCTCGAGAGGTAAGTATTTCTTTGATGGCGAGAAAGTTAGTGCGAAACAATACAGGGAGCTATTAGGCAAGACTCTATTTGCTGTTAGCTCTGGTAAGCCCTCGTTCCGTCAGCTGATCAAATCCTTCGTACGTATTTCCCTGAGCGGAGACGACTATTCATTCCTAAAAACATTGACCAGAGCCTCTAACGCCGATTATAGGGCTGTTTACAACTACCTGTTCGACATCTCGGACGCTGAGCTTGACGCTAGGTTGGCGGAACTTAATAGGGAGCTGAACAAGCTCAAGGAGTCTGCCAAACAGTATAGGCGCCTTGCCGGCATCGGGGACGAGGAGCAACTTGCCCAAGTGGGCGTGGCGCTGGAGCGGGAGTGCCAACGCGTGGAGTCCCGGCTCGATGACGTGCTAGACGCCGATGAATTTAAGGCTAACAGGGCGACGATCGAGGAAGCAAGGAGCCAGTATGCCAGACTGTGCTCCGATTTGGCCGAGATTGAGTTCAGGATGGAGCGAAACGCCAAGTCTATCGAGCGCGCTAGGAAGGAAATTGCAAAGCAGGCCGACCTGTCGCTTTCGCGTAGCTTCTACGATGAGGTCTGCTCCCTCATTCCCTCGGTAAACAAGACATTCGAGGACATGGTCGAATTCAACCGTGCGCTTTGTGGGAACGAGATAATGTACTTCCAGGAGGTCGGGGCCGAACTCGAGTCGGAAAGGGCGGGCATCCAGACTAAGCTCGCAGCCTTCTCGGTTGAGAACTCGCGTTTCCTCTCGCTCCTTGATGACGAGGCGATGAACGAATACGAAGATCTTCTCGAAGAGTGCATGCGCCTGCGCCAGGATATGGGCAGAAACACCGAGGTTCTTAGCACGCTACAAGGCTATGACGTGCGCATAAAGACATTGGAAAGTCAAATTGCGAGCCTCTCCGATGGTGGGGAAGAACGGGAGTCCTCAACCTCAAGCCATCAGGACATGATGAACTCCTTCAATAACTACTTTACACCGATGGCATATGCCGTTAACGGGGAGAGGCCCATTTTGACTTATTCGACCGCTACGGACAAGTTCCCGGTGGCAATCACCGACCTCAACGGATCAAGCACCGGCACACGCAAGTCCCTTTTGGCGGTCTATGACCTTTCGTATCAGAAGTTCGCAATCGACAACAAAATAGAGGCGCCTCGCTTCGTAGTTCAAGACGTAGTCGAGAACGTCGAAGGTGAAGACCTGAAGAAAATTGTCGACATAGCAAATGGCATTAACTGCCAGTTCATTGTTGCCGTGCTCAAGGAGAAGCTTGACTCCTCACAGATACCCCAAGATGCGCAGAATTCAATGTGCATCCTCGAACTGTCGAAGCAGGACAAGCTGTTCCAGGGTCCAACAGTCGAAGCCAACGAGCGGGTTCATGTTCTGGAATGAGCGGCGGCGCTGCGGGCAAGCTAAAACAGGTTGCGAACGTTGAATGCCATGGGCAGTTTCGAGATAGTTGGTGTAGCTCCCAAACCGAAGCGAGCCCGTCCGGCGTCCAGGAATCTGTAATACGGTTGATCAACGAGTCGCAATGGGCGGCCACGACAGGCTAAGGCCGACAGGGCCTCAGTGCTCACGGCTTTCTTGTCTTAACCATATTTCCTAGGTGTCTCCAATACTGAACTTAGTGCCACACCACGCCCTACTCATCTTACGAGCGAACTGGTTTATCACATTCTCATAGGTTAATCAATCTCTGCACGGCTGTCATACCATTCATCGGACTCTATGATTTTCTTTAACATTGATAAATGTAAGTCCAGGTAACGAAGGCATAACTCTCCGCAATTAAGCAAGGAAAAGTTGATTTCTTCGTTTGGGATCAATCCAAAATTAAATTCAACCTCGTCACCAGTGGAAATCGCCATAGCGTTAACCACCGCAGCCGAATAATGTGTCATCCCTGATGCTTCGTCATAGCTGTCTGCAACGGTGGGGTCAAATTGGTTTAATAGCTCCTTTAGTCTTGCGTCTGTTAGCTTTTTACCATCGCGGTCTTTAAGCTTGCGTATTTGTCCATTACTTAAAAAGGTTTTGATAAAAGCATCAATATCCTCGCATACCAAAAGCGCCAATGTTCTCATACATACGCCAATCTGGGCTCTTAGGAGCTGGGCCGCGCAAACGAAATTACGCGCCTGGAGCATTGATATTAGGCCGTCAACTATACGCATACTGTATTCACAGGTTCCTGCTAAATATAGGTCCCACCCTGTAAAATCCCCATTCATGAATGGTATGACTGATTTATTTTCAGCCATCCGACGCTTCTTTAAGTTTTCTATTAGAGCCGAGCTCGCGTCAAAATACTCTTTGTTCGACACGAATTCAGGATCAATGGTTCTGCTTTTCATACTTTGCCTCACTCATCAATTTGACGCCGCTCTCTTCAGCTGGTCGTTAAGAACCTAATTATTACTTTATTACTGTGCCAAGAACAGTTTCCGATTTAGTGCTTCTCCGTTGTTTAAGTTCGATATTGATGCTGTTACATCTTCAATTAAATCAGATGGCAGCCCCATTCTCCGTCCGTTGTTAGTCCGCCAACCCGCCCAACATGGAATAGGTCACAGAAGATGTCTTGCGATGAGCATGTGATCATGCACATACACGCAAAGCGCTCAGTCTCAAGATGGCCCCTCCTTTCACCGACTGGCAAAACGATTTACACCTAATTATTGGCGCTGCTTAGGGGCATCTTCTTTGTTTGCGGCTAGATCTCGCTAAACTAATAACTGCTGCTACCAGGGCATTTTCTGGTGCACATTCTATTGGCTCCTGCGAAGATCGGAGCGGGTATGTTTGCTGCCGAGTCCTACACCAGCCGTCATTACATTGCGATTGTTGCCATGGCCTGCCTATGCGTTTTGCTGGGCGGGCCTTCTTGTGCCGCGGGCGCGGAGAGCCTCATCATCGCGGGCACGAAGTACTACGAGCCGGGCGTGTCAGGCCCCGGCTGGGCCTGGACCGATGCCGACCACCTGGAGCTTAACGACTACGCGGGCGAGGCCATCGGCGCCGAGGGCGATCTGGTGCTGACGCTTGCCGGGCGGAACTCCGTGACGGAGTCGCATGCGCCCGATGCGGACATCACGCTGTGCGGCATGGAGGTGTGGGGCAACCTGACGCTTCGCGGTGCCGGGACCCTGACGGCGACGGGCTCGCAGTGCGGGATCCACGCTTCGCAGGCGCTCGTGGTATACGGATGCACCGTCGATGCCCGGGCTGACGGGGCCGATATCACGGACGAGGCGGTCGCCGGCGTGATCGCGGGCGACATGGCCGTGCGCGGCGGCGGGCGCATCGTTGCCGCGGGCGCTGGGTCCGGAGCGGGCGTGCGCGCCTACGGCGTGTATCTGCAGGATGTGGGCCTTTGCGATAGCGCGGCTGGCCGTCGGCTTTCCGTCGACGAATCGCGGCTTGATGCGACCGGTGCCGACGGCGGCGTTGCTTGCTTGGGCGGGTCGCTTGTGTCCGCGCGGTTTGTGATGCCCACTGGCGGGTCCTTTGGTGCTGGCGGCGTGGTGGATGCCTCCGGTGCGATGGCACCGCATGTGGTGGTTGAGCCCGATGTGGCCACGCCGCCGGCGGGGGAGACCGATGGACGCGACGTGCCGGGCAGCGGGACGGGCGAGCCTGATGGTGGCGCCGGTCCTGCCGGTGGGCAGCCCGGTGCCGGGTCCGCGACGGATCCCGCCCTGAAGCCCGCGACTGCGACGCCCAAGACGATCACGACAACCAAAACGACAGTAAACAGGACCACGGGGTCCACGCCATCCAAGGCCAAGGCTGCCGGCGCCGCCACCGCCACGCTCCCCAAGACCGCCGACAGCAACTGGATCGCCGCCTCATTAGCGCTATTCCTGCTAGGAGCAGCGCTTATAGCTGCCGCGCACCGCTGCTCGGTATCGCATGCATCGTCATGGCGGATGTTCCCGCTTTGAGCTACGCAGGCAACCGATTAAAAGCGAGTTTTATGTTTCCCAAAGTAGGGG
>ERZ839823.2001-NODE-2001-length-17402-cov-10.651237_pt1 | contig 17402 bp, 19 predicted proteins | sample MGYA00519862_ERZ839823 | MGnify/ENA primary metagenome ERZ839823 (study PRJEB31850, sample SAMEA3708853) | human gut metagenome | biome: human gut; feature: human-associated habitat; material: faeces | place: China | collected 2014 ...
CCGCCAAGGAGAAAAGGGCAAAAAGCACCGAAAAGACTGGCTGTCCGACGTGTGTTCTCTTGTTAATCGACGCTTGCATCATAGCAAAAAATCCGCCCGACGGCAATACGCTGTCGGGCGGTCAGCTCTTTAGTTTTCGATAATGCGCTCCACGCGCGGCGAGAGAGCGCTCGTGAGCGCGCACCCCTCGTTCGCGCCGCAGAAGTTTGCAACGTCCTGCGAGAGGAGGGCGTTACCCTCGCGGTCAAAGCCGAAGAGCGTGACTTCCTCTCCGATCTGGACCTCCATGCCGGTCACGTCCACCATGCACTGATCCATGCAGCACGCGAGCAGCGGCCGGCGCTCTCCGCGCACGAGAATGTCGCCGTGCATCTCCACGAGCGGGAGATAGAGCCCGTCGCCGTAGCCGACGCCGACGATGGCGACATCCGCGTCGTGATCGAGCGTATACACCCCGCCGTAGCCGAGCTTTTCCCCCGCGTGGCGGCGGTGGACGGCCATGATACAGCTGCGCCACGAGGCGCATTCGCGCACATTCCCGCGCGGCTGCGTCGGGTGGTCCATGATGAGCCGCCGCCCGAGACGCACGGCGTCAAAGTGGTATTCGGGGTAATACTCGCTCCCGGCGCTGTCGCAGATGTGGCGCATCGGCACCGCAAAGCCCGCGCGCTCGACCTGCTCGGCGCTGCGCAGCAGAAGCTCCGCCTGCGCGCGGCAAAGCTCCGGCTTTGCGGTGTCGGCAAAATGGGAGTAGACGCCCGCGAGCTTTATACGCTCTCCGGCGGCGGAGAGCTCTTTTAAAAGCGCCTCAAGCTCGTCCCCCGGTGTCACGCCGACGCGGTGGAGACCGGTGTCGATCTTGATTTGTATTTTCACTTCCGTCTGCGCCGCTTCCGCTGCCGCAGCAAGCGCGGGAAGCAGACCGAGCCGTCCGGCGGTGAGCGTGAGATGCGCGTTCACGGCGTCGGGAACGGCATGCGGCAGAGGGTTTCCGAGAATGAGCGCGTCCTTTTCAATGCCGAGCGCGCGCAGCGCCAAACCCTCGGACACATGCGCGAGCGCGAATGTGCGGATGCCCGGCAGCGCCGCGAGCGCCGGAGCGGTGAGCGAAAGAGACAGTCCATAGGCGTCGCACTTGAGCACCGGGATGATCTCCGCGCCGGGCGAGAGTGTTTTTTCGATGGCGGCAACGTTCGCGCACAGCGCGTCCGTATGCACCGCCAAATAGGAATTATTCAAGCTATTCATATAATAATTCATAATACCGCCTCTGAATTATTCACATATTCACCGTTCTTGTGCATATCCAAACTGCCATATGCGGCAGGAAACGCCCGGAAACGATGCATATTATATTGCATAAAAGCCATTTATGCAATAGGAACCTCCGGCTTTTAGCAATATCACCAAAAACAGAGGCAGAAAAACGGAAGAAATCGAATTAAAAACCATTGACATTGTATAAATATACGATTATACTATGCCCAACCTGAAACAAATTCATTCCCGTTGAATGGAAAGGAAAGAAAAGAAATGAAAAAGGTAACAGCAATCGTTCTGGCTCTGCTCATGGTGCTGAGCCTCGCTGCCTGCGGCAGCGCTGCGTCCGAAAGCAAAACTCTCGTCATGGCGACCTCCGCCGACTATCCCCCGTATGAGTTCATCGTTCTGAACGACAAGAACGAGCAGCAGTACGTCGGCATCGACGTCTCCGTTTCCGAGGCGATCGCCGCGGATATGGGCAAGGAGCTCCAGGTCGTGAACATGGACTTTGACAGTCTCATGGCCGGCCTGCAGAAGGGCGACGCCGACATCGTCCTCGCCGCCATCGAGGTCACCGAGGAGCGTCTCGAGGCCGCCGATTTCTCCGATCCCTACTACACCGACCTGCCTCCGATGATCCTCGTCAAGGCCGACAAAGCCGGCGAGTACACCAGCATTGAGTCCTTCTCCGGCAAGAGCGTCGGCGCGCAGACCGGCACGACCAAGGCCGACCTTGTCACCAGCGATATGCCCGGCGCGAATCTCGTGGGTCTCACGAGCGTGAACGACCTTGTCAACCAGCTCGTGTACGACAAGGTGGACGCCATTGTTGTTGACGGCGCCGTTGCGCAGCAGTATGCCAAGTCCAACAGCGATCTCGTCGTGGCGGACGTGAGCCTCGGCGAAGCCTTCCCCTACTGCGTCGCCGTGCAGAAGGGCGACCCGAAGGGCCTGCTGCCCTCCATCAACGCCACGATCGCCAAGCTCATTGCCGACGGCAAGATCGAGCAGTACATCGCTGACGCCGAAGCTATCAGCGATCAGGCGATCGGGTAAACCGTACATCCTTCTCTTTGAAGCGTGTGCGCCCTGTCTGTGAAAGCAGGCAGGGCGCATATGTGTCGTTGATCTCTCCCGCTTCCAAATACAGAAAAGGTCAAGGAATAGTATTATGTGGTGGTCCAACCTGTTTGCCGGCATGTCCCCGGCGAACTTCTTCAATTTCTCCTTCCTGCCAAAGTATCTTTCCTTCTTTGTGCAGGGACTCGAGTATACGCTGCTGCTCTCGATCATATCGGTAGGTCTCGCGGTCATCCCGGCGCTCGCGCTCGCGCTGATGCGTCTGAGCCGCAACAAGATCGTGCGGAATCTCTCCGGCGCATATATCGCCGTGTTCCGCTCGACGCCGATGATGGTGCAGCTCTACATTATTTTCTACGGCCTTTTCAGCGTGATCAAGATCCCCTCGGTCGTGATCCTGGGCTTCATCGACCTCTCCCGCTTCATTCCCGGCGTGGTGGCGCTTGCGCTCAACTCCTCGGCGTATGTCGCGGAGATCATCCGCGCGGGCATTCTCGCTGTGGACGGCGGACAGAACGAGGCGGCGCGCTCGCTCGGTCTCAGCTCGTGGCAGAGCATGAAGCTCGTCGTGCTTCCGCAGGCGATCAAGAACATTCTCCCCGCGCTCGCCAACGAGCTCGTCACGATGGTGAAGGAATCGTCCATCTGCTCGGTGCTCGGCATGACGGAGCTCATCTGGGGCGCCAAGACCGTTGCGACGACGACGTACAAGACGCTCTCGCCGTACGTTCTCGCAGCGCTCGTGTACTTTGTCATCAACTACCCGGCCGGCAAGGCCATCGAAGCGATCGAAAGGAGAATGCGCCGTGGCGACAGGATCTGAACTCATCCGCGTTGAGAACGTAACAAAGAAATTCAAGGGCGGCGTCACAGCGCTCAACGAGTGCTCGCTCACCATAGCGCGCGGCGAGGTCGTGGCGATCATCGGCCCGTCCGGCAGCGGTAAATCCACGCTGCTCCGGTGCCTGAACCTGCTGGAAACGCCGACCTCCGGCCATATCTATTTTGGCGGCGTGGACATCACCGACAAAAAGGTGGACATCAACCTCCACCGGCGGAAAATGGGCATGGTGTTCCAGCACTTCAATCTCTTTCCCCACAAGACCGTGATGCAGAACATCACGCTCGCCCCCGTCACGCTCAAGCTCAAAACCGAGGACGAGGCGAAAAAGCACGGCATGGAGCTTCTCGAGCGTATCGGCCTTGCGGACAAGGCGAACGAGTACCCGAACATGCTCTCCGGCGGGCAGAAGCAGCGCATTGCGATCGTCCGCGCGCTGTGCATGGAGCCGGACGTGATGCTCTTTGACGAGCCGACGAGCGCGCTCGACCCCGAAATGGTCGGCGAGGTGCTCGATCTCATGCGCCAGCTCGCTGCCGACGGCATGACCATGGCGGTCGTGACGCACGAGATGGGCTTCGCCCGCGAGGTGGCGAGCCGCGTCATCTTCATGGACGGCGGCGCGATCCTTGAGGAAAACACGCCCTCCGAGCTTTTCGACCATCCGCAGAATCCCCGCACGCAGACATTCCTCTCGAAAGTTCTTTAATGATCCCGCTGCGGCGTCCGAGACCGGACGCCGCGGCGATTTTGTTCTTGCAGAACACGGAAAAAGAGATATTATAATAATGTATAAATACAGCGAGGTGGAACCGATGAAATACGCTTACACGAACGGCGTGCTGCTCGACGGCAGCGCGGATATGCAGCCGCAGCGCGGCATGGTGCTGCGCACGGACGGCGAGAAGATCCTCGATATCGTCCCTGAGGGGACGGATCTCACCGGCTTTGAGATCGTCGATTTGAAAGGCGGATATCTCATGCCGGGCCTCATCAACCTGCACGTTCATCTGCCCGCGAGCGGCAGCCCCAAAAAGCAGGGCAATCCCCGCAAGCTCGTAAAATTCATGACGTCCATGGCGCTCACGCGGCGCATTGCGCTCGCCATGTGCGAGGGCTACGCCAAAACGCAGCTTTTGAGCGGCGTTACGACGATCCGCACCGTCGGCGGCATTGCGGACATCGATACGCGTCTGCGCGGCCGCATCGCCGCGGGTAAGTGCGACGGGCCCCGCATTCTCGCCGCGGACATGGCCGTTTCCGTCCCCGGCGGGCATATGGCGGGCTCGCTCGCTTACGAGGCGACGAGCGCCGCGCAGGCCGCGGAGGACGTGCGCAGGATCGCGCAGGGAAAACCCGATCTCATCAAGCTCATGATCACCGGCGGCGTGCTGGATGCAAAGAAAAAGGGCGAGCCGGGCGAGCTGAAAATGCCGCCGGAGTACGTCCGCGCGGCGTGCGGCGAGGCGCACAGGCTCGGCCTGCCCGTTGCGGCGCATGTCGAAAGTCCCGAGGGCGTGCGCGTGGCGCTCGAAAACGGCGTGGATACGATCGAGCACGGCGCGAAGCCGGACGAGGAAATTTTGCGCCTTTTCCGCGAGCGCGGCGCGGCACAGGTGGCAACGCTCTCCGCCGCGGTGCCGTATGCCCGCTTTGACCGCAGCGTCAGCAAAGCGACCGAAATGGAGCAGTATAACGGCGAGGTCGTGCTCGAGGGCATCATCGAGTGCGCCAAGGCGTGTCTGGCGGCCGGTATCCCCGTCGGTCTCGGCACCGATACGGGCTGCCCGTACATCACGCACTACGACATGTGGCGCGAGGTGCGCTATTTCCACACGTTCTGCGGCGTATCCAACGCCTTCGCGCTGCACACCGCGACGCTCGGCAACGCGAAGATCGCCGGGATCGACGGCATCACCGGCTCGCTCACGCCCGGCAAGAGCGCCGATCTCATCGTCACGGCGGGAAATCCGCTCGAAGATCTTGAGGCGCTGCGCCATGTGTCCGTGGTAACGATGCGCGGCAAGCTCTTCCGCGATCCGAAAGTCAAGAAAATGCCCGACTGCGAGCGGGAGCTTGATAAAGTATCCTGCTGAATAAGGCTCCCTTGTGCAAAGGGAGCTGTCAGCGAAGCTGACTGAGGGATTGCCTTCTTCCGGCGGAGAAACCCTTCCGTCAAAACCTCCGGTTTTGCCGCCTCCCCTATTAGGGGAGGCAAGATAGTTTTCTGCAAACCCACTTGGCTCCCCTAACAGGGGAGCTGGCAGCCGTCAGGCTGACTGAGGGGTTGTAGCTGCCGGGAAAAGACAACCCCTCTGCCGCGGCTTCGCCGCGTCACCTCCCCTTACACAGGGGAGGCGGTTTTTTCTATTTTGCTGGTTGACAAACTGTATTAACTGTGTTAAGTTTCATAGTACAGTTGATACACGGAAGGAGGTGGCGGCATGGTCACGATCAATTACCGGGACGGGCGCCCGATCTATGAGCAGGTCAAGGACGATCTGCGGCGGCTTGTCGTCACCGGCGCGATGCAGCCGGGGGAAAAGCTCCCCTCGGTGCGCGAGCTTGCGGTATCGCTCGCCATCAACCCGAACACGATCCAACGTGCCTACCACGAGCTGGAGAGCGAGGGATACATCGTCTCCGTCCCCGGCAAAGGCAGCTTCTGCGCCCAGTTCTCCCCGCAGAGCGACCCGCGGCGCGAGGAACTTCTCGCCCGGCTGGAGGAAACGGTGCGCGAGCTTCGCTGGCTCGGCGTGGGCGAGGAAGAGATCATAGAAAAGATCGGAGGCGACGGCCATGGCGAGCATTGAACTGAAAAACGTTACAAAGATCTACGAAGGCTTCAAAGCGCTCGACGCGCTGAATCTCACGGTGCCGTCCGGCTCGGTCTACGGTCTCATCGGTCCGAACGGTGCGGGCAAGACGACCGCCATCCGTCATATGATGGGCGTGCTGCGGCAGGACGCGGGCTCGGTGCTGCTCGACGGGGAACCGGTGTTTGAAAACCCCTCGGTCAAGGCGCGCATGCTCTGCATCCCGGACGAGCCGTATTTCACCTCCACGAGCACGACGCGCGATCTTATGAAATTTACGCGCGCGCTCTATCCCCGCTTTGACACCGAACGCTACGAAAAGCTGCGCGAGATCTTCGCGCTTGACGATACGCGTCCCATCCGCCGCCTTTCGCGCGGCATGCAGAAGCAGTCGGCCTTCTGGATCGCGCTTGCGGCGCGGCCCGAGGTACTCGTGCTCGATGAGCCGGTGGACGGCCTCGACCCCGTGATGCGGCGGCAGGTGTGGTCTCTTGTCATGGAGGATGTGGCGGAGGAGGGCATGACGGTGCTCGTATCGTCGCACAACCTCCGCGAGCTGGAGGACGTGTGCGACCACGTCGGCATCATGCAGCGCGGCCGCTGCCTGCTGGAAAAGAGCGTTTCCGAATTGCAGGAGACGACGACCAAGGTGCTGCTCGCCCTGCCGGACGGCACGGCGCTGCCGGAGGAAGGACTGGACATTCTCCACCGCTCCTCGACCGGCAAGCTGCAGACGCTCATACTGCGCGGCAGGGAAGAGGACAATCTCGCGTGGCTCGAAAAGCTGCACCCGCTGTTCATGGATTCCGTGCCGCTGACGCTGGAGGAAATATTCATTTACGAGCTGGGAGGTGTGGACGATGCCGTCCGAAAGAACGTTCTTTAATAAGGCGATATACAAACGGGCTCTCTCCCGCTTCTGGATCATCGGCGCGGCCTATGCCGTAGTGCTCTGCTTTCTTACGCTCATGTGCGGGCAGTATTTCAATTCCGAGTTTACGGAAATGAGCGAGTATGTGAGCTACAGCATCCTCAGCAACCTGACGCGCCGGGAGATCCTCGCCGCGGCGGCCGCGGCGGTGGTGATGGCGGTCGCTGTCTACGGCTGGATGTTCCGCAAGACCTCCGCAGCATACATATCGGCGCTGCCCGTGACGCGCGAGGCGCTTCTCATTTCAAGCTTGCTCGCCGGGCTGACGCTTCTCATCCTGCCGTGCATTATCGCGATGCTCGTGAGCCTGCTGCTCTACGGCGGCGCGGGCTCGCCGTGCACTCCGTATCTTCTGTGCTCGGCGGCAGCAGCGGCGCTGATGAACATAGCGTTCTTCGGTCTCGCGTCATTCTGCACGGTGTTCACCGGAAACGCGGCGGTGCTCCCGGCGCTCTATGTTATCGCGCTCTACGGTTTTGTCGGGATCGAGGTCGGTATCCGGTATATAGCGGAGTTTTTGCTCTTCGGCGTGAGAGGCACCGGCTGGGAGCTCGCGATCCTCTCGCCGCTCTATTACTTTTCCAACAACTATGTGGGAAGCTATTCGTATGCGATCCCCCTCACGGCCATCTATGCCGCGGCGGGCGTGATCCTCGCGGGGCTCGCGGTGATCTTCTTCCGCCACCGGCGGATGGAGGCCGCGGGCGAGGTCGTCGCCGTTCCGGTGCTGCGCCCCATTTTCCGCTGGGGGCTTGCCGCGGTGGGCGCGCTCGGCATGGCGTTGCTGATCCTCAAAACTGTATTCAATGTCGGCTCCTATGCCGCCGGGAACGACGGCACTCCGGCGAGAGTAGCAATTTTGCTCCTTGCCATGCTCTTCGGCGCGGCGGTCGGCTGGTTCGGCGCAGAGGCGCTCATGCGCAAAACGCTGCGCGTGTTTGACCGGCACTGGAAGGGTCTCGGCGTTTTCTGCGCGCTGCTCTGCGCGCTCGTCGTCGTCACCGAGCTAGATGTGTTCGGCGTTGAGCGCTATCAGCCCGATGTGGACGAGATCGGGTACGCCACGGTGAACGGCTGGGGCGAATACAATGAAAGGCGCATCATACAGCCGGAGAACATCGAAGCGCTCCTCTCTCTGCAAAAGGACATTATCGCAAACAAAAAAGCTTACGAAAATCAGAACGGAATCAACACTTTCCCGCTGACGATCGAGTATTACGGCACGGACGGAAAGCTCCTCGCGCGCCGCGTGTATATCTGTGCTGCGGATAAGTACGCCCCGTATGTGACCGGCGGCAACGTTACCGTCGGCTTCCTCGCGGAGAATGACGCAATCAGCCGGAACGTCCGGCAGTACGAAGAGCTTCTCAACTCCCGCGAGTTGATGGAGGGACGGGCGCTCTTCCCGTGCGACCGGAGCGAGACTGCCGTATTTTCTGCGAGCATTCAGTGGTATGTGTCAAACTCGCCGACGCAGCTGGGGCTCACGCTCACAACGGATGAATTCTGGGAGCTTTACGATACCTGCATCGTCCCCGATCTGCGCGACGGCAATATCGGCGGCGTCAAGATCATTCAGGACGAGGAATTCTATCGGACGATCGAACCGATCTACATCAACGCCACCGGCGTCCATACCGACAGCAACGGCGAATATTTCTACAATTATTACACCGTCCGTCCGCTTGCGTCCTCCGCGCGCACGAACGCGTGGCTGCGCTCTCACGGCGTCACGGTGCAGACGCTCGGAGAGCTGAACAATGTGCTGAACAATGTGGAATTAAACGGCAGTACGGACGTGAACGGCCTCGCCGGATAAATGCTTCCCGAAAGGAGAAGACAATGAAAAAAAGAGTTGTCATCCTTATATTGACACTGGTGTTCCTGGCGGGAGCGATGGCTGCGGCGGGCCTGCCGCTTGAATCGCGCGCCGCCGCAGCCACGTCGAAGCCGACGGAGACCCCGGCAGTTACGCCGGGATCGTTGCCGGAGATTTCGCCTGCGCCGGAAGAGACAGAACCGCTCGCCGGTATCGGCGGCATTCTCGAGCGGCTCGCGCAGGATTATGACCCCGCCTCCGGCGCGGTCGGCGCGTACCGCTGGGCGGAATCCGTCCTCGGCCAGTATCTCGCGGACGGACGCGACACAGCCTCGGCGCGCGCCGCCGGCGCGGCCTACGCCGCGCGCTACGGCGAAAACGACGCGGCGCTGAAAACCCGCCTTGAAACGGTGCGGACTGCGGCGGAAGCGCTCACCTCCGGGCAGGAGCTCGGTCTTGTGCGCGACCGGCGCCTTCTCACCGCCGGGTGGGAGAGCGGGGAAGTGGACACGCTCTTCGCCGCCATTGCCGCAGGAGCGGCCATTGCATAATTTTCCTGCTGCGCAACCCGGCGCGGTATCTCTCCTCCTGCTCCGCGCCGGGCGCATCGATATATCGAAGAATAACAACCATTGACAGAAAGAAAAGGAGTACCATCCATGAAAAAGATCCTTGCCATCGTTCTCAGCGCCGCGGCGCTGCTGCTCACGCTCGCGGGCTGCGGCCCCAAGACCGCCTCGGCGGGCAACGCTTCCGGCGGCAACGCCTATTATGCCTCCGCCGGCAACTTTGCCTCCGGCGGGAACTACTACGCCTCCTACGGCAACGCCTCGTCCGGCAACGCGGGCTGAAAATCATAAGTGACAGAGCCCCGGAGCAAACTATGCTTCGGGGCTTTCCCGTTTTAATGCCTCCCTTGTGTAAAGGGAGGTGGATTTTGCCGCAGGCAAAAGACGGAGGGATTGTCGCTTTCTGAAGACTACAATCCCTCAGCTTCGCTTCGCTCAGCAGCTCCCTTTGCACAAGGGAGCCTTTGAAAACCGTGCCTTGACGCTTTGCCTCAAAACGTCCTATAATACTCCCAAACCCACCCCGCGCCGACCGCGGGAGAAAGGACACCCGCCACGAAAAAACGTATTTCTCTTCTTCTGATATTCGCGCTGCTCTGCACGCTTCTCGCCGCCTGCGGCGCACCGGCGCAGCCGGAGCCGACGGCAACCCCCGCGCCGACGGATGCGCCCACGGCGACGCCGGAGCCGACGCCCACGCCCACGCCCGAACCGACCGCAACGCCGGAACCCACGCCCGAGCCGGTCGCGGCGGAGATCACGGACGGCGTCTCCCTCTCGGACAGCATCGGCGGCTACACGCCGATCCTCCGCGACGGCGACCGCACCTCCCGCATCGACTACCGCGCCGGGAACACGCTGCGCATTTCCTCCGAAACGCCCATCGCCGCGCTCTATCTTTACTGGTATACCCCGTGCGAAGCATTCACGGTCCATACCGCCGCGGGGGACGTCCCCGGCGGCGAGTACGGCTTTCTGCACGAGTATCTCGCGCTGCCGGAGGCGGTGACGGAGCTTGATATCGAGTTTTCCGGCCTCTCGCCGCTCTGCGAGGTGCGCCTCTTTACGACCGGCGCGGCCCCGGCGGACGTGCAGGTCTGGCAGCCGCCGTGCGAGCAGGCGGATGTGCTTCTCTTTCCGAGCCACGCGGACGATGACGTTATCTTCTTCGGCGCGCTCGCCGCGCAGTGCGTGGACCGGGGGCTCGCGGTGCAGGTGGCGTATCTCGTGAATCATTACGACTGGCAGCCGCGCCCGCAGGAGCTTCTGGACGCGCTCTGGACGATGGGCATCCGGAACTATCCGGTCATCGGGCCGTTCCCGGACTATTACGTTCTTTCGCTTGAGGCGGCGCAGCAGAGCTTCGGCGAGGAAAACGTCATCGCCTATCAGGTGGGACTGCTGCGCCGGTTCAAGCCGCTCGTCGCCGTCGGGCACGACCGCGAGGGCGAATACGGTCACGGCGCGCACCGGCTCAACGCGCTCGCGCTTGAACAGGCCGTCGTGTACGCCGCGGATGCTTCATACGATGCCGAGAGCGCCGCGCAGTACGGCGTATGGGATACGCCGAAGCTGTATCTCCACTTTGCCGATGAAAACCCGATCTTCCTCGACGTGGAAACGCCGCTGGAGAGCTTCGGCGGCAAAACGGCGTTTGAAGTTGCTTCGGAGGCCATGCTCTGCCACGAGAGCCAGCTGCAGTACGCCCATCGTCCGACGCTTGCAAGCGAGGAATTCCCGCGCTACGACTGCCGCCGGTTCGGTCTTGTCCGCTCGCTCGTCGGCGCGGACACCGGCAACGATATCATGGAGCATCTATCTTAAAATAAAGGATTTTAGGAGAAAGAAGCATGAAAGGCGGCTCTTGACCGTCTTGGCATCCGAAAGTATGATGGTGACCGCTACGAGGTACTCTGCCTCAAAAAAGCGGACTTCGCGGCGCAGAAAAGCAAGGAGGATCATTTATGGCTATTAAGATGACCGAAGAAGAGTACAAAGCCATAGGTATCAAACTTAATAACCCGGAGAAGGAAGTGCGCTGTCCTCGATGCGGGAGAAGGCTTCTTTACAAGGAAATTGGCAATTCTATTTCTATTGAGTGTGAAACAGAGGATTGCATTTTCGGCGGGGTTCGAGGACTTTGACCGATGGACAATTTCGAGGATGGTTAACCTTGGACGAACGCAAGTGGCAGGAAATGCGGGAGCTTGATGAAGCTGCCGAGCGTGCCGGTGGGTATGTTGCGCTTCCGTGGACGCTGCCGCCGAATCCGCAGGGAGAAAAAGAGTTTACTGCCATGCGAAGGTATTCCATAGAAATGGAGAAACCCATTTCCGCTTTTACGGAAGAAGATTATTATGCAATTGGTATAAGAGACCTTTCTTTATAAAATATCCCCCTCTGCTTGACGCAGAGGGGCTTTGCTTTTATAATATGCCATGCGCTGCATCCCGTGCCGCACGGCACATACTAAGGGAGCAACAGCAGGAGGAATTGAATATGAACGCAAACTCTCAGGAAAAGACCCGGCGTCTGGCGGGTCTGGCACTTTTCACGGCGCTGATCGTCATTTTGCAGCTGCTCGGCAGCTTCATCCGGTTCGGCCCGGTCTCGGTGTCGCTCGTGGCGCTGCCCATCGTGGTGGGCGCGGCGGTATACGGCAGCGCGGCGGGGCTGTGGCTCGGCTTTGTTTTCGGCATGGTGGTGCTGCTCTCGGGCGATGCCGCGGCATTTTTCGCCTTCAGCGTGCCGGGAACGCTGCTCACGGTGCTCGTAAAGGGCATTGCCTGCGGCGGTCTGGCGGGGCTCGTGTATGCGTGGCTCGCTCAGAAAAACCGCACGCTTGCCGCCGTCACCGCGGCCATCGTCTGCCCGGTCGTGAACACCGGCGTATTTCTGCTCGGCTGCCGGATCTTCTTTATGCCGATGCTCGCTGATATGGCGCAGAACCTCGGCTTCGGCGATAACGTGGGCCGGTTTATGATCATCGGTCTTGTCGGCGTCAACTTCCTTGCCGAGCTTGGCATCAACATCGTTCTCAGCCCCGTCATTCTGCGGCTGATCCGCATCGGGAGAAAGGAAAACTGAAGCCATGATCCTTGCCATCGACACCGGCAACACGAACATCGTTCTCGGCTGCATCGAAAACCGGAAGATCCGCGCCGTGGCGCGCATGGCGACGGACGTGAATAAGACCGACTACGAGTACGCCGTCGGCATGAAAAATGTCCTCGCGTTTGCGGGCTTTCAGCCGGAGAGTTTTGAGGGCGCGATCCTCTCAAACGTCGTCTGGCCGCTCACGTCCACGCTGTGCCGGGCGGTAAAGCTCCTCACGGGGCTGGATACGCTCGTTGTCGGCAAGGGTCTCAAAACCGGGCTGGACATCCGGCTCGACGATCCCGGCCAGATCGGGGCGGACCTCGTCGTCGGCGCGGTCGCGGCGCTGCATCTGCACCGCCCGCCGCTCATCGTCATCGACATGGGCACCGCCACGACCATCTCCGCCGTAGACGCGCAGGGCCGCTTTGCCGGCGGCGCGATCGTGCCGGGGCTTCGCCTGTCGATGGAATCGCTCTCCGGCAATACGTCGCAGCTGCCGCGTGTCTCGCTCGATGCGCCCGCAAAGTGCATCGGGACGAACACCGTCGCCTGCATGCAGTCCGGCGCGATCTACGGCTCGGCTGCCCTGCTCGACGGGATGATCGAGCGTATGGAAGCGGAGCTCGGCGCTCCCGCCGCCGTCATCGCCACCGGCGGGCTTGCCGGGTGCGTCACGCCGTTCTGCCGCCGGGAGATCCGGTACGAGCCGGATCTGCTGCTCATCGGCCTTGCGGTGCTCTGGGAAAAGAACCGCAGCGGAAAAAAAACATAAAAACCAACGCGCCGGAACAGAAAAGCCTGTTCCGGCGCATTTTGTATTCACTTTTTCCGCGTGGCTCTGCGTCCTTCCGGCACGATCACCGTGGAAGAGACGCCGATGTTCTCCGGCAGATCGGTCATCTCGCTGAAGATGCGCTGCGAGGGCAGACCGCAGTCGGCGACCATGGAGGCCTCCTTTGCAAGACCGCGGCACGAGAGCGCCGCGGCGGTCTCGCCGATGGCCTTGCCGGATTTCATCAGCACCTTTGTGCCGGAAAGCTCCAGCGCCATGTCCAGATTCCCTGTTTCATCCGGATAGATATGCAGCGGCGAGTCCCTGTCGGTGAGACTGGTGCCGAGCGCTGCGGCAACGGCGCAGAAGCTCGTGATGCCGGGGATCATCTGCGTGGCGTACCCCCGGCGGCGCAGCACGTCAAGCACGTCGTACGCCGTGGCGCAGATCGAAACATCGCCGAGATTCACCATGGCGACGCTTAAGCCAGCGTCCAGCACGCGCGCGATGCTGCTCGCTGCGCGGACATACTCGGCGTTTCGCGCGGACCGTGCCCGTGCCGCGGTAAATTTCAGCGGCACGATCGACTTCCGGCTCAGATCGACGGCCCCGCGGGCTACCTCCAGCGCCGGCATTTCCCCGGAAGCGGATCTCGGCGCGGCAATGACGGGGCAGAAGCCCAGAACGTCACACGCCTGACGCGTCATCCACGCCGGGTCGCCGGGGCCGACGCCCACGGCGTAAAACATTCCTATTCCTGTTTTCATGACGATTGCCCCTCCGTGTGTGCGCCCGGAGAGATGAGCCCGGCCGCTGCGCGGGCTCGGAAGAACGTTTTTTGCATAACCATGCCCTCCTGAAAAAATTCATGGGGGAATCTCGCAAAACGAACTTCCAGAGACGCAGCTCCCGAAAAATAAAAGCAGAGCAGCCCAAAGGCTGCTCTGACGGTATTTTCAGAATATCAAAGCGTTTTAATCGGAAACATACCATCCGGTGAAATATCCTGACTCCGTTTCCTCGCTCGCCCGCCTTCCCGGTTTCCCAGTGGCATATTGGGGTCGCTCCGCGTTACAGTTGCCGTTACAGTCCGTGGATCACACACGGTTCCTTCATTCGGATGTTTCTATTCAATTTTACGGGAGATCCATCCATGTAAGCCAAGAATATCACACGATGAATACGATTGCAACGCCTTTTCCTGAAAAAGGCGTGCCGCCGCCGACGGAATGCCCCCTTGACAGCATCGCACATCAAGAGATAGAATACTATCGTGCAGTTTCTGCGCACATAAACCGTATGCGTCTGTAGCTCAGTAGGATAGAGCGCGAGCCTCCTAAAAATCGAATCGTTCGAATCCTGGAGCCCTGTAAAATTGAATATTTGTTGCATAAGCCCCCGTAGCTCAGTTGGATAGAGCGGTCGCCTCCTAAGCGGCAGATTGTTCGATTCCTTCGAGCTTTGAAAATTGCATAAAACTTATATATGTCTCAGTAGCTCAGCTGGATAGAGCACACGCCTCCTAAGGTTGCGTTACAACGGCCACCTCAAAAAAAACTAAATAAGGGATTGCAGTTCGACTTTGATCGGGCTATAATCATATATCAGACACGTCCATATAGCTCAGCTGGATAGAGCACACGCCTCCTAAGCGTGGGGTCGGAGGTTCAAATCCTCTTATGGACGCCAGTGAACAACGCCGAAAGCCTTTGTTTTCAAGGGTTTTCGGCTTTTCTTATATAAAAAGCTACGAAAAAGCTCTTTCACTGTATGAGATAAAATTCTACTCCAAAATTTGATTTTTGACAACCCCTCCAGAATCGAACGGTTGTTATAAGACAAAATCGCCAGCTAATTTTTAGCAGAAAACGGGCTGTTCTTGCTAATGAAAATGCCCTTCCTGCTAATCAGCCCCAAAATCGTGCCAAAAATCCAGCTAATCAAAAAAGGCGGATGTTTTGAATACCATGCAGTTATAGCAGATAAAATTAAATATCGTTATGTACATAGAGCGTCTATTTGCCCCGCATTGGGGATGGATAGGCGCTCTTTTTTTATGCCCAAACCCATGGGCAAATACAAGAGATTGGAGGTGTTTTATTTGAGCAAGCCTGTTTATACCGCAGACAAGCCGAGCGACTGTCATTACTGCTACTTCTGGACGAATGGCAGAAAGGGCTGCCGTCTGGGTAGAAATAATTGCTACTACTTAATCTCTTTGCCGCCGAAACCCAAGTCGGAATGTGATGGCTGTCCCTATGGGCGAGATCACCCGTGCATTGGTTGGTGTACGAAGAAGGTTATGCGTGAAGTGGGGCTTCGTTGATATGGATGTGTATGAACAGGAATACCGCTTCTACTATTTTGCCCGATGTCCTTACGAAAAGACGGATACGACTTTCCGCAGCATTCCGCTGACAACAGAAAGTTTTCCGCAGAAAGAAGGTGGTGAAGCCGTGTGAGTTTTGATTATTTTTACGGTCAGCAATCCGATCTATTCACATTCTATCGAGTTCCGAAGGTGTTGTTCACGAACGAGAGGTTCTGGAATATTTCTGCCGATGCCAAGATGCTGTATGGCATTTTGCTTGACCGCATGAGCCTGTCTGCCAAGAATGGTTGGATAGATAAAAACGGTAGAGTGTATATCATTTTTACAATCGACGAAGCGAAGATGGCTCTGAACTGTGCTGAACAAAAGGCTATCAAGCTGCTCAGTGAACTTGAGAAGAAAGCAGGATTGATTGAACGTAAGCGCCAGGGTTTGGGAAAGCCCAACCTGATCTATGTGAAGAACTTTATCTCTGCTGTGGATTCACAACTCTTGAATTGTGAAAATCACAATTCTGGAACAATGGAAATCACAACTCAAGAACTTCCGAAATCACAATGTAATAATACTGATATTAAAAATACTGAATTTAGTGATACTGATTCTATCTTTCCTTCCGGAAATGGTGGAATGATGGACGAGAATGACCGGTATCAAGAATACTTTGATTATTTCTCGGATCAGCTCAGTATGGATTTGTTGAAGAAGGATTACCCTTACGATTCCGAAATGCTGGATAACATTCTGGAGTTGATCGTTGAAACAGTTTGCACGAAGCGACCGTTGATTCGCATTGGTGCAGAGGAGCGTCCGGCAGAAATTGTCCGCAGTCGGTTTATGAAACTGAATGCCGAACACATTCGATATGTTATGGACTGCTTCAAGGAGAACACCACAAAGATTAGAAATATCCGTCAGTATATGCTGACTACGATATACAATGCGCCGACGACAATAGACACCTACTACGATGCTCTTGTTCGGCACGATATGTCACACGGATATTTGGAAGGAGGATTTAAGAAATTGAAAATGAAGCGAGAGGAAGGAGAGTGACGATAAATGTCGAAAAAAGCAACCATCATTGCGGTGGTCAATCAGAAAGGAGGCACTGGAAAGACCACCACCACCGAGAATCTGGGCGTTGGCTTGGCTCTTGAAGGAAAAAAGGTGCTTCTGGTAGACACCGATCCCCAGGCTTCCCTGACGGTCAGTTTGGGCAATCCCTGCCCGGATGATCTGTCTCCGACACTTTCCGATCTGATGGGAAAGATTATGATGGAAAACCCTATTACTCCCGATGAAGGGATTCTTCATCATCCGGAGGGCGTTGATTTGGTGCCGTCCAACATCGAACTCTCAGGTATGGAGGTAGCACTGGTCAATGCCATGAGCCGGGAAACCATTCTCCGGCAATACCTGGATACAGTCAAACAGAATTATGATTACATTCTTCTTGACTGTATGCCGTCTTTGGGTATGCTGACCGTCAATGCGTTGGCAGCTGCCGACAATGTGCTGATACCGGTTCAGGCAGCATACCTTCCTGCAAAGGGTCTGGAACAGCTGCTTGGAACCATCAACAAGGTCAAGAGGCAAATCAACCCGAAACTGAGGATTGAAGGGATTCTTCTGACGATGGTGGACAGCCGCACCAACTACTCCAAAGACATCAGCAATCTGATTCGGGAGAGCTACGGCGGAAAGCTGAAGGTTTACAAGACCGACATTCCCCGCTCTGTCCGTGCAGAGGAAATCAGCGCAGAGGGAACCAGTATCTTCAAGCATGATCCCAAAGGCAAAGTTGCCGAAGCCTATAAAATTCTGACGAAGGAGGTGTTAAACAATGCAGAAAAAAGGCGCAAACATCAGCTTGAAGG
>ERZ839823.2007-NODE-2007-length-17357-cov-3.678592_pt1 | contig 17357 bp, 10 predicted proteins | sample MGYA00519862_ERZ839823 | MGnify/ENA primary metagenome ERZ839823 (study PRJEB31850, sample SAMEA3708853) | human gut metagenome | biome: human gut; feature: human-associated habitat; material: faeces | place: China | collected 2014 ...
CCTTGTTACGCAGCAGCCGCTCGGCGGTAAGGCGCAGTTCGGCGGTCAGCGTTTCGGAGAAATGGAAGTTTGGGCGCTTGAGGCATACGGCGCGGCTTACACCCTGCAGGAAATACTCACCGTTAAGTCGGATGACGTTGTGGGTCGTGTTAAGACCTATGAGTCAATCGTTAAGGGTCAGAACATTCCGAAACCGGGTGTGCCTGAGTCGTTTAAGGTTCTTATTAAGGAATTACAGTCCTTGGGTCTTGACGTTAAGGTGCTCGACCGCAATAACGAGGAAATCGACTTGAAGCAGAGCTTTGAGGATGACGACGATATAGGTCTCGGAACACCGTCTATTCCCGAAAATGGGGGCGAGGACGTTGATTTTGACGGTCGCTCGGTTGCCGATGATTTAACCGGATTCGGGCTTGAAGATGAAAACGGCGACGCAATAACCGAGGATGAATATGACGAATTCGCATCAGACAGCGAATTTGACGACGAAAATTAAACGGAGGGGCAGATATGGCAGAAATTGAATTTGAATCAATAAAAATAGGACTTGCGTCTCCCGAACAGATAAGAAGCTGGTCGCACGGTGAGGTTACAAAGCCCGAGACCATTAACTACCGCACCTTAAAACCCGAACAGGGCGGACTTTTCTGCGAGCGCATTTTCGGGCCGCAAAAGGACTGGGAGTGCCACTGCGGAAAGTACAAGCGCATACGCTATAAAGGCAAGGTCTGCGAGCGCTGCGGCGTTGAAGTAACTCGCGCAAAGGTTCGCCGCGAGCGTATGGGCTCAATAGAACTTGCAGCCCCGGTTTCGCACATCTGGTATTTCAAGACTATTCCTTCAAGAATGGGTCTGGTGCTTGATATTACTCCCAAGGCGCTTGAGCAGGTGCTCTATTTCTCACAGTATATAGTTACCGACCCCGGTACTACGCCGCTTGAGAAAAAGCAGCTTTTAAACGAAAAGCAGTACCGCGATATGCGCGAAAAGTATGAAAACGACTTTGAGGCGGGCATGGGTGCAGAGGCTATTAAAAAGCTGCTCTGCGAAATTGACCTTGATAAAACCTGCGATGAGCTGCGTGCCGAGCTTGAAGACGCAACAGGGCAGAAGAGTATACGTTTGTTAAAGCGGCTTGAGGTGCTTGAAGCGTTCAGACAGTCGGGCAACCGCCCCGAGTGGATGATACTTGACGTTATTCCGGTAATTCCGCCCGATTTGCGTCCGATGGTGCAGCTGGACGGCGGACGTTTTGCAACGAGCGATTTAAACGACCTTTACAGGCGTGTTATTAACCGTAACAACCGCTTAAAGAGACTGCTTGAGCTGCGCGCGCCGGATATAATAGTCCGCAATGAAAAGCGTATGCTGCAAGAGGCAGTGGACGCACTTATTGATAACGGCAGACGCGGCAAGCCTGTAACAGGCCCCAACAACCGCGCGCTTAAATCCCTTTCGGATATGCTGAAAGGTAAACAGGGACGTTTCCGTCAGAACCTGCTCGGTAAACGTGTTGACTATTCGGGACGTTCGGTTATAGTTGTAGGTCCTGAGCTTAAAATGTACCAGTGCGGCGTTCCGAAAGAAATGGCGCTGGAGCTTTTCAAGCCCTTTGTTATGAAACGCCTTGTTGAAACAAAGGCTGTTACAAATATTAAGTCGGCAAGAAAAATGGTAGAGCGTGCGTCCACCGAAATTTGGGACGCGCTTGAAATGGTTATTAAGGAGCACCCCGTGCTGCTCAACCGCGCGCCGACTCTTCACAGACTCGGTATTCAGGCATTTGAGCCGGTACTGGTTGAGGGTAAGGCGTTAAAGCTGCACCCGCTTGTTTGTACGGCATACAACGCCGACTTTGACGGCGACCAGATGGCTATTCATATTCCGCTGTCGGCAGAAGCTCAGGCAGAGGCTCGTTTCCTTATGCTTGCGGCAAACAACCTCTTAAAGCCGTCCGACGGTAAGCCTGTTACCGTTCCTACGCAGGATATGGTACTCGGTTCTTACTACCTTACCCTTGTTAAGTCCGATGAAAAGGGCGCAAACAAGATATTCAGGGATAAAAACGAGGCTATAATGGCTTATAACGACGGTATTGTGGGTCTTCACGCGCCTATCAGAGTGCGTATGACCAACGATAAGGGTGAGCACGGTCTTGTTTGGTGCACCGTCGGCTTTATAATCTTCAATGAGTCGATTCCGCAGGATTTAGGCTTTGTTGACAGAACCGACCCCAAGCACGCACTTGACCTTGAATGGACCTATACCGTTAAAAATCCCGACGCTAATGTTATTGAGAGCAACGACGATATTATTCAAAACAAGGTTGGCAAAAAGCAGCTCGGTAAAATTATTGACCGCTGCATTACAATGCACGGAACAAGCGAATCCGCTATAGTTCTTGATAATATTAAGGCGACCGGCTTTAAGTATTCCACCAAGGGCGCTATTACCGTTGCGGTTATAGACGCGGTTATCCCGCCGGCGAAAAAGGAAATACTTGCAGGTGCCGAATCTCAGATTGATTTGGTAACCCGCGATTACAGGCGCGGTCTTATAAGCAACGACGAGCGCAGCCGCCATGTTATTGAAATATGGAACAAGGCGACCGAGGACGTTGCCGACGCACTGAAGGGCAACCTTGATGAGTTCAACCCGATATTTATGATGGCTGACTCGGGCGCGCGCGGTTCTATGAGCCAGATAAGACAGCTTGCAGGTATGCGCGGACTTATTGCGAATACCGCCGGTAAGGTTATTGAAGTACCTATCCGTGCTAACTACCGTGAGGGTCTTAACGTACTTGAATACTTTATTTCTTCGCGCGGTGCGCGTAAAGGACTTGCCGATACCGCTTTGCGTACTGCCGACTCGGGTTATCTTACCCGCCGTCTGGTTGACGTTGCGCAGGATGTTATTGTCCGTGAGGACGACTGCGGCACTGAGGAAGGTCTTACCGTTGCCGATATTAAGGACGGCAACCACATTCTTGAACCGCTTGAGGAACGTCTTGAGGGCAGATACCTGCTCCACGATGCAGTTGACCCGAATACCGGCGAGGTTATTTGGTCCCACGAGGATATGGTTACGGGCGAGGGCGCCAAGAAAATTGTTGACGCCGGAATTACAAGCATTGAAATTCGCTCGGTGCTCACCTGCCACAGCCACCACGGCGTGTGCAAAAAGTGCTATGGGCGTAACCTTGCAACCAGCAAACCGGTTACCACGGGCGAGGCTGTCGGCATAGTTGCGGCGCAGTCCATAGGCGAGCCGGGTACACAGCTTACCATGCGTACCTTCCACACGGGCGGTATTGCAAGCACGGAGGATATTACACAGGGTCTTCCGCGTGTTGAGGAGCTGTTTGAGGCACGCAGACCGAAGCGCTGCGCACTTATCGCTAAAATGGACGGTACAGTTCGCATTGCTGAGGAAAAGAAGAGCAATGTGGTTATAATAACCAACGATGAGCTTAAAACCGAGGAAAAGGTTACTATTCCTTACGGTATTCGCTGCCTTGTTAAGGACGGCGACGAGGTTAAGGCGGGCGATATGCTGATACCGGGCGCTAAATATCCGCAGGATATTCTTGAGGCGCAGGGACCCGAGGCTGTTGAAGAATATATCATAGCCGAAATTCAGAATGCATACCGCACACAAGGTGTTGATATCAACGATAAGCACATTGAGGTTATAGTTCGCCAGATGATGCGCAAGCTGCGCGTTACCGACCCGGGCTCAACCGACCTGCTGCAAAACGTAAGCTATGAGTACAAGGAAATTGCCGAGGCAAACGCCGCTGTTCAAGCGCGTATTGACGCGGGCGAGGAGGGGCTTACAAAAGCAACCTACCGCGCTACGCTGCTCGGTATTACAAAGGCTTCCTTGGCTACCGAATCGTTCTTATCGGCTGCGTCCTTCCAGGAGACTACGCGCGTGCTTACCGAGGCCGCTATTAAGGGCAAGGTTGACCCGCTGTTCGGTCTTAAGGAAAACGTTATTATTGGTAAGCTTGTTCCTGCGGGAACAGGTATGCGCTGTGCGGAAATAAACCCGCCGGAGTATGACGAAACAGAAATATCCGATGAAGGTATTCCGACTGATGCCGATGATATGCCGGATGCGGCTATGGCTGAATAACAGCAATAAATTTTAATAATGTATAATGCTTTAAACGCGGTCTGTCGAGTAAAATCGACAGACCGCGTTTTCGTTATTTAACGAATTGTTATAGCCCCTCCTGCGATTTCAGCATATTGTACTCGTTCGCTATGCTGAACCAGGTGTTAAAGCCCACAAGCCCGCTTTGCGGCAGCCCGAAAAGGCGCTGAAAGGTATAAACCGCGTCGCGCGTTTGTGTGCCGTAATACCCCGTGACCGGAATTTCGGGAATTTCGGGGTATACCCTGCCGATATACGACAGATAGGTTTGAATATCGCTTACGTTTTCACCCTGCGAGCCTACGCTCAAAACATAACCGGGGTATATTTTTGCAAGCCCGCTTTCATAGCCCGCGGGCAGCGACTGCACGCTGGCGCGGTATTCGCGGTTTAATATATTCCAAAGCGCGGCGTTTGCCCTGCCCGTTACGGGCAGACCGTAAAAGCGCTGAAAGTTCTCAACCGCCTGAACCGTTGCAGGGTCGAATATGCCGTTTATGGTTACGGGGTCAAGCTCGGGGTTAAGGTAGGCTATAACGTCCATATAATATTGCAGCGCCCTGACCGGAAGCCCCTCCATTCCCGCAGAAAGCTCGGGCGTGTAGGGCAGAGACGCCTCGCCTATGCTTATACCCTCGCTTGTAAGCTCGGAAAGCTGCTTCACACCGTTATAATAGCGCTTAATTGTGTACCATGTGGCTTTATCCACCTCGCCTGTTACGGGCAGTGAAAAAATGCGTTGAAACGCCCGCACCGCGTCCTCTGTATCAACGCCGTAAAAGCCGTTTTCAAGGCGAATTTTCGGTATTGCGGGGTAGTTTTGCGCTATTCGGTTAAGCTCGGTCTGTATTACTTTAACGCTGTTGGAGTCATCCCCCGGGCGTAGCGGCTCGCCGGGGTAAGACTCGCCTACCGACGTTACGGGCGTATCGGTAAGAATTAAAATATCGTCGCCGTAAAATCTTTTGAGTATTTCAAGCGGGGAAAGCCCCTGCTCGGCAAGAGAAACCGTGCCCCACTGCGAAAGCCCCGCGCAGGTTGAGGTGGTGCCGTTGCAAAACTGAGTGAAAAGGGGCTGTATGCTGCCCTCGCGCACCACGTATTCGTCAAATATTTCGTCCACAATATCGTTTATGTTTTCAAAAATATCCCTGTCGGGAACAAACGCTTGGTCATACCTTGTGGTGTTGGTTATATCAAAATCATACCCGCGCGAGCGGTACCACTCGGTGTAAATTCGGTTGAGCGCATAGCTTATAATTGCGTAAATATTCGCGCGCAGCGCGTTTTCGGGCCAAGTAGGGTAAATTTCGCTCGAAGCGACGTTTTTAATGTAATCAACAAACGGCACCACCACGTTTTGTGCAGCAGAATCGGGCGCGCCGAGGTGCACCGTTATGGTTTCGGGTATTACGGGAGCGACTATATTAGGCATAATATTACCCCCTTTTAAAGCTCAAACGATGAAAACTCGTTGAAAATAACAGGGTCGGTTCTGCCGCCCGCAACGGCTTTCGGCAGCATATCCGATTTTTGCACCGATGTAATACCGGAAAACACGGGTATGTTAAGGTGTATGTTATCAAGAAAACCGTCAGCCGAGACCCGCAGGTTATAAAGCGTGTAGGGCAGAGCCGCAGCGCCCGAGGACATTGAAAGCGATTTCGGCGGTGCGTCAAGCAAAAATTCCTTTGTTTTGCCGCTTTCGTCGGTTGCACACGAATCTACCACCATCATATTATCAGGCGAGCCGGTAAAAACCGTAACCCTTGCGTTTTTTACGGGATATATGTTTGCAACCGATGTGACCCACGCCGAAAGCCTGCCTTTTTCGGATGGTGCGGTTTTTTCGTCCGTTTCAGTCGGCTTCACATTCATCGCCGCGGCGGGCGCGGCTTCGGCGGAAGATATGCCGACGTATTTTTCAAGCATTTCTTTTCGGTATTTTTCTACTAAAGATTTATCCATACAGTATCACCCCGATGATATTTTATGCAGGGGTTGAAAAATAGGTTCTGATGTTATATAATCAAATTCAAGGAGTTGGTGAATAATGGTAAATTTAAAAAATAATATTCTGTCGGTTGATATTGATACCCTCGGCGCTGAAATAAGGCGCATAACCGTAAACGGCGAGGACAGGCTGTGGAGCGGCGACCCCGCTATATGGCACGGCACGGCGCCTGTGCTTTTCCCTATGTGCGGCGGTCTTCGCGACGATAAATTTACTCACGGCGGCAAGGAATATCACCTTGCAAAGCACGGCTTTGCAAGAAAAATGAATTTTGAGGTTGAAAGCAAAACCGAAACCGCTGCGGTTTTATTGCTTAAAAGCAATGAAGAAACCTTAAAGCAGTTCCCGTGGGAATTTGAGTTCAGAGTGAAATTTGCGCTTGACGGCGGCAAGGTGACCGTTATATACGATGTTAAAAACTTATCTGACGATACTATGTATATGTCCTTCGGTGCGCACGAGGCTTACGCCTGCCCCGAGGGTATAGAGCAGTACGACGTTATTTTTGAGCGTGAGGAAACGCTGAACGCCTGGAACCTTAACGGCAATCTGCTTGACGGCACGGTAACGCCCGTGCTTAAAGAGAGCAGGGTGCTGCCGCTTTATGAAAAGTATTTCGCGGTGGACGCGCTTGTATTTAAGGATATAAAGTCAAATCTTGTAACGCTGAGAAACCGTGTTACGGGTAAGAGCGTAAGCCTTGATTTTACGGGCTTTAATTATTTCCTTTTATGGCAAAAGCCGGGAGCGGGCTATATTTGCCTAGAGCCGTGGAGCGGCATAACTCCGCTTGAAAATTCAAGCTATGAATTAAAGGAAAAGGACGGAATTACCGCCGTAGAGTCCGGAAAAAGCTACGCTGTCGCACATAAAATCTATTTTTAACAAACTTTTCTTCCGAAATTAAATAATTTCCTGTTTACACGGAAAGAAAAAAGTGTTATTATATATATCGTATGAGAACATCTCATTAAATTTATAACAGGAGGAATTTTCAATGGCCAGAAAATTCAAGACCATGGACGGCAATAACGCCGCGGCACATGTTGCCTATGCGTTTACCGAGGTAGCAGGTATCTACCCGATAACCCCGTCCAGCCCTATGGCAGACTATGTTGATCAGTGGTCGGCACAGGGACTTAAAAACATATTCGGCACTACCGTAAACGTTGCCGAAATGCAGTCGGAGGCAGGTGCCGCGGGTACGGTACACGGCTCTTTGGCAGCCGGTGCTTTAACCACCACGTTCACCGCTTCGCAGGGACTTTTACTTATGATCCCGAACATGTATAAAATAGCGGGCGAATTGCTCCCCTGCGTTTTCCACGTATCGGCTCGCTGCGTAGCAAGCCATGCGCTTAACATTTTCGGCGATCATTCGGACGTTTACGCATGTCGTCAGACCGGCTTTGCAATGCTTGCCGAAACAAACCCGCAGGAGGTTATGGACTTAGGTCCTGTTGCTCACTTAGCTTCTATTGAGGGCAGAGTTCCGTTTATCAACTTCTTTGACGGTTTCAGAACCTCACACGAAATTCAGAAAATTCAGATCTGGGATTACGAAGATCTTAAGGAAATGTGCGATATGGATGCGGTTGAGGCGTTCAGAAAGCGCGCTTTAAACCCTGAGCACCCCGTAATGCGCGGCTCTCACGAAAACGGAGATATTTTCTTCCAGCACCGCGAGGCTTGCAATAAGTATTACGACGCTATACCCGGTATCGTTGAGAAGTATATGGACAAGATCAACGAGAAGATCGGCACGGATTACAAGCTCTTTAACTACTACGGCGCACCCGATGCCGAAAAGGTTATAATCGCTATGGGCTCTATCTGCGACGTTGCGGAAGAGGTTATTGATTACTTAACCGCAAAGGGCGAAAAGGTAGGTCTTGTAAAGGTACGTCTTTACCGTCCTTTCAAAGCGGACAAGCTGGTTGCGGCTATTCCGTCCACCGTTAAGAAGATCGCAGTGCTTGACAGAACTAAAGAACCCGGCGCTTTGGGCGAGCCGCTTTATCTTGATGTTGTTGCCGCTCTTGCAGAAGAGGGCAGACATATTGACGCTGTTGTCGGCGGCAGATACGGTCTCGGCTCTAAGGACACACCGCCTTCAAGCATTTTTGCTATTTACAAGGAGCTTGATAAGGCAGAGCCCAAGCACAACTTCACCATCGGTATTAACGATGATGTTACCAACCTTTCACTCCCCGAGGAGGAAGCTCCGAACACCGCGGCAGAGGGCACTATTGAATGTAAGTTCTGGGGTCTCGGCGGCGACGGTACTGTTGGTGCTAACAAAGACTCTATTAAGATTATCGGCGACCATACCGATAAATACGTTCAGGCTTACTTCCAGTATGACTCGAAGAAGACCGGCGGTATTACCATTTCTCACCTGCGTTTCGGCGATAAGCCGATAAAGAGCCCCTATTACATAAACAAGGCCGACTTTGTTGCCTGCCACAACCCGTCTTATGTAACAAAGGGCTACAAGATGGTTAACGACGTTAAGCCCGGCGGTGTATTCCTTATTAACTGCCAGTGGAATATGGATGAGCTTAACCACCATATGCCGGCTGAAGCTAAGCGCTATATCGCCAAGAATAACATTCAGCTTTACACCGTAAACGCTATTGACATTGCGGCTGAAATCGGTCTCGGTAAGCGCACCAACACCGTTTTGCAGTCTGCTTTCTTCTCGCTTTCAAAGGTTCTTCCCGAGGCTGAGGCTATCGGCTACATGAAGGAAAAAGCCCAGAAGTTTATGAAGAAGGGCAAAGAGATAGTTGAAATGAACGAAAAGGCTATCGACGCAGGCGCTACCGCTTACGTTAAAATTGACGTTCCGGCTGACTGGGCTAATGCTGTGGACAACACCGCTCCCGTTAAGGAAGAGGGCCCCGCTAAGCTCGTTAAAATGGTTGACGATATAATGAAACCCGTAGGCCTTATGAACGGCGATTCACTGCCTGTTTCTACATTTGTAGACTATGCCGACGGTACATTTGAGCAGGGCGCTTCCGCTTATGAGAAACGCGGCGTTGCGGTTATGGTTCCTGAGTGGAACCCCGATACCTGCGCTAAGTGCAATAAGTGCGCGTTTGTTTGCCCGCACGCTACAATCCGTCCGTTTGTTCTGACCGATGAAGAAGTGGCTGCCGCACCCGATACCTTAAAGGTTGCTCCCAAGCCGTTCCTTAAGACAGACTACAAGTACGCTTTGACCGTTTCTCCGCTCGATTGTATGGGCTGCGGAGTTTGTATAGGTGTATGTCCGACCAACTCTCTTAAAATGGTTCCGCAGGAATCGCAGCTTGAAGAGCAGAAGTCTTTCGATTACTGCGTAGCAAAGGTAACCGAGAAGAAGGACGTTGCGACCGACGCAAACGTTATCACCTCTCAGTTCAAAAAGCCGCTGCTTGAATTCTCAGGCTCCTGCGCCGGCTGCGCCGAGACTTCATATGCACGTCTCGTAACTCAGCTTTTCGGCGACAGAATGTATATTTCCAACGCTACCGGCTGCTCGTCCATTTGGGGCGGTCCTGCCGCTACCTCTCCGTACACCACAAACGCCGAGGGTCACGGTCCCGCATGGGCAAACTCTCTGTTTGAGGATAACGCAGAGCACGGCTACGGTATGTACCTCGGTCAGAAAGCTATACGCGACCGTCTTATAGGCGAAGTTAAGCAGATGACCGAATCGGATAAAGCAAGCGCAGAGCTTAAAGCCGCTGCGGAAGAGTACCTTGCCACTCTTGATGACGGCGCAAAGAATGCCGACGCTTCAAAGGCTCTTGCCGCTGTTCTTGAAAAGGAAAATGCCGATTGCGCACTCTGCAAGGATGTTCTTAACCATAAGGAATACCTTTCCAAGAAGTCCGTTTGGATATTCGGCGGCGACGGTTGGGCTTATGATATCGGCTTCGGCGGTGTTGACCACGTTTTGGCACAGGGCAATAACGTAAATATTATGGTATTTGATACCGAGGTTTACTCCAACACAGGCGGTCAGGCTTCCAAGGCTTCCAATATCGGTCAGGTTGCACAGTTCGCGGCTGCCGGTAAGGCAATCGCCAAGAAGAGCCTTGCCGAAATTGCTATGTCCTACGGCTACATTTATGTAGCGCAGATAGCTATGGGCGCTGATATGAACCAGACCCTTAAGGCTCTTAAAGAGGCTGAGGCTTACAACGGTCCGTCGCTCGTTATCGGTTACGCTCCGTGCGAAATGCACTCAATTAAGGGCGGAATGGTTAACTGCCAGAAGGAAATGAAGAAGGCTGTTGACTGCGGCTACTGGGATATGTTCCGTTACAACCCCGCGCTTAAGGCAGAGGGCAAGAATCCGTTCACTATCGACAGCAAGCCGGCTACCGCCGACTATAAGGACTTCATTATGGGCGAGGCTCGTTACTCCTCACTCACACGCTCCTTCCCCGAGCGCGCAGAGGTTCTGTTCGATAAGGCTGCCGAGACCGCAAAGGCGCGCAGAGCGCACCTTGAAAAGCTCTTAAAGCTTTACGGCGAATAAAAAATATTTATTTGAATAACATTTACGCCCCGGTTTACAAAATTGGGGCGTAAATGCTGTAATAATATATAATGAGGAGGAAATATGAATCGTTTGAAATACTCGTTGTCGCAAAAACAAATTGCTTTTTGCAGCATTGCGGTATTAACCGTTTTGCTTATCCCTATGGTTATTATCGGTTTTTATGACCATCCGAGTTATGATGATTTTGGTTATGCGGCGCTTACCGTAAAAGCATACAGGGAACATTCTTCAATAATTGCTTTGCTGTGATGTTCTGAATTTTTCAAAATACAGCACAATAACCCTGACCTGCATAATTCTTGCGCTGTGTACGCAGCTTCCTGAATCTGCAGTAGAGGAATTCTATTGGTACAACGGAAGTATATTTTATACTTTTTTCTTTTCACTTATGTTACTTTTCTTTTCCTGTATTATTAAGCAGCTTTTTATTAAAAAGGATAAAAAATGTGTAACGGCGCTTATAGCGGCGCCTTTACTTTCCGTAATAATTGCGGAAGGTGTTTTTCCGCCGCACCTGTCAGCGGAAAAACAAAAAAAGCGGCGTTACCGCCGCAAAAATAAATTCTTGGGTTTATCGACAGACTGAGCCGGCAGGAGGGATTCTGCCGGTTTGCTCTTTGTGTAACACTCCGCATAAAAAAACATAAAATATTATCGGACAAATAAATTTTGTTTGATTAAATTCTGTAAATACAGGTAAAAATATAATCAGGTTAGGCTGACGAGAGCCGAACCTACCAGTATTTAAGCGGAGTGTGAAATAAAAATGAATATAAAGCGGGGAGAAATATACTATGCCGATTTAAGCCCTGTTGTAGGCTCTGAGCAAGGCGGCGTGCGCCCTGTACTTATAATACAGAACGATGTGGGGAATAAATACAGCCCTACGGTTATTGCAGCCGCTATAACCAGCCAGCGCGATAAAACCAATCTTCCTACGCACATTTCAGTAAATGCCGACGGCTGCGGTCTTGCAAAAGACTCAATAGTATTGTTGGAGCAGGTCAGAACCATAGACAAGCAGCGCTTGAAGGAAAAAATGGGTTGCCTTGATATGAGCTCAATGGGGCTTGTTGATAAGGCGCTTTCGGTAAGCTTCGGTCTTAATTGACAGAACAGTATTATTTCATATAATTTAATGCCCCGCCGCTATTGCAAATCGAATTGTAATGGTGGGGGGCTGTTTTTTATTAGTCTGAATGTGAAAATCGCCTAAAAACAGTCGCTTCTAGTAGAAATAAGCAATAAAAATGCATTTTTGCCCGAATAATGTCGCAAATAACCGTGACAATTGCGAAAAAACAGTGTATAATGATAAACAGGTAATACTAAATATGTATTAAGACCGAAAGGAGCTTTTTATTATGGGACTTATTAAAGCAGGAGTAGGCGCTCTGGGCGGCACATTGGCAGACCAGTGGAAGGAATTTTTCTACTGTGAGGCAATTCCGAAGGAAGTGCTTGTTACTAAGGGACAAAAGCGTGTGAGCGGGCGTTCCTCAAACACCAAGGCGAGCGACAACATCATCTCGAACGGCTCGGGCATTGCCGTGGCAGACGGGCAGTGTATGATAATTGTAGAGCAGGGCAAGGTTGTTGAGGTTTGCGCCGAGCCCGGCGAATTTACATATGATACCTCAACAGAGCCTTCAATTTTTTCGGGCAGCCTCGGTGAGAGCATTAAGGAAACCTTTAAAACAATAGGCAAGCGCTTTACCTACGGCGGCGATACCGGCAAGGATCAGCGCGTGTACTATTTCAACACAAAGGAGCTTATTGATAACAAATTCGGCACACCGAACCCCATTCCGTTCCGTGTGGTGGATAGTAAGATAGGGCTGGATATAGACGTTTCGGTGCGCTGCTCGGGCGTGTATTCCTACAAAATTGCAGATCCGCTGCTTTTCTACACAAATGTGTGCGGCAATGTGGAGCAGGAATACACCCGTGATGAACTGGACGGTCAGCTGAAAACCGAATTTATAAGCGCGTTGCAGCCGGCATTCGGCAAGCTTTCCGATATGGAAATGCGCCCTAACCAGATAGTAAGCCACAATACCGAGCTTGAAAACGCAATGAACGCGGCGCTTTCGGAAAAATGGAGAACCCTGCGCGGGCTTGCGGTGGTAAGCATTGCGTTAGGCTCTGTTACCCTGCCTGAGGAAGACGCTGAGATGATAAAACAGGCGCAGCGCACCGCTATTATGCGCGACCCGACCATGGCGGCGGCTACACTTGTGGGTGCACAGGCGGACGCTATGAAGGCGGCGGCTTCAAACGAAGCTGGCGCTATGACCGGCTTTATGGGTATGGGCATGGCAATGAACGCAGGCGGCGGAATGAACGCGCAAAATTTATTTGCTATGGGTCAGCGGGGGCAGCAAAATCAGCCTCAGCAAAGCGCACCCGCAGCACCTGCGGCAAACAGCTGGAAATGCAAGTGCGGCACAACGGCTACAGGTAATTTCTGCCCTGAGTGCGGCTCGCCTAAGCCTGCGGAGGAAAGCGGCTGGACCTGCACCTGCGGCGCGGTAAATAAGGGCAAATTCTGCCAGAACTGCGGCGCAAAGAAACCTGCGGGCGTGCCGCAATATCGCTGCGATAAATGCGGCTGGGAGCCTGAAGACCCGAAAAACCCGCCTAAATTCTGCCCTGAGTGCGGCGACCCATTTGACGACGGCGATATTATTTAACGGGGGAAAAGAATATGCAAACCTTACAGGAGTATAAATGCCCCTGCTGCGGCGGCGCAATTGCGTTTGACAGCGGTATTCAAAAAATGAAGTGCCCTTACTGCGACACCGAATTTGATATGGAAACGCTGGCAAGCTATGACGACGGCTTAAACGGCAAACAGGATAATATGAATTGGGAAACCTCTGCCGGCGGCGAGTGGCAGGAGGGCGAAACGGACGGGCTGCGCTCATATGTGTGCAAGTCTTGCGGCGGCGAAATAGTAGGTGATGAAAACACCGCGGCAACCGCCTGTCCGTTTTGCGGCAACCCGGTTGTTATGATGGGGCAGCTTTCCGGCGAGCTGAAACCCGATTTTGTAATTCCCTTTAAGCTGGATAAAAAGGCGGCAAAGGCGGGGCTTCAAAAGCACCTTACCGGAAAAAGACTGTTGCCTAAAATTTTTAAGGACCAAAACCATATTGACGAAATTAAGGGCATTTATGTTCCTTTCTGGCTATTTGATACCGAGGCGGATGCGCAGGTGCGTTACAGGGCTACAAAGGTGCGCACCTGGAGCGACAGCGATTACGATTACACCGAAACGAGCCATTTTTTGGCGCGCCGCGGCGGCAGTATTGCCTTTGAGCATGTGCCGGTAGACGGCTCTAAAATGGCAGACGATTTAATGGAATCAATTGAGCCATATAACTTTGCCGACGCGGTGGACTTTCAAACGGCGTATTTGGCGGGCTATTTTGCGGATAAATACGATGTGACCGCCGAGCAGAGCGTAGAGCGCGCAAACGAGCGCGTGAAAGGGTCTACCGAGGAGGCGTTTGCCTCAACCGTGCAGGGCTATGCCACGGTTACAACCGAAAGCAGCAATATAGAGCTGCACGGCGGCAAGGCTAAATACGCGCTTTATCCCGTCTGGCTTTTAAACACCACCTGGAACGGCAACAAATACACCTTTGCCATGAACGGACAGACCGGTAAATTTGTAGGCGATTTGCCCGTAGATAAAGCGGCGGCAAGAAAATGGACGCTCGGCTTAACTGCGGTGTGCAGCGTTGCGGCATATGCCGTTATATGGCTGCTGCACATAGCAGGAATAATTTAAGGGGGCGGAAATTATGAAAAAAAGAATTACCGCAATTATTTTTTCCGTTCTGTTATGCCTATCGGCTGCAATTCCGTCATTCGCCGCAGAGAAAAGCACAAGGCTTAAAGACACCGCAAGCCTGCTTTCCGAAACCGAGAGGGCAGACCTGCTTTATAAGCTGGACGAAATAAGCGAGCGGCAGCAATTAGACGTGACGGTTGCAACCGTTAATAATTTTGACGGATATAATACCGTCAACGCCTGCGCCGACGATATTTACGATAATTCGGGCTACGGCTTCGGCTCTGAAAAGGACGGACTTTTACTGCTAATATCAATAGACGACCGCGATTGGGCAATATCCACCTGCGGTTATGCCATTACCGTATTTACAGACGCCGGAATAGACTACATAGGCGAAAAAATCACGCCCTACTTATCGGACGGAGATTACGCCGCCGCTTTCAGCAAATATGCGGAGTTGTGCGATGAATTTATAACCCAGGCAAGAAACGAAACGCCCTATGACATAGAAAATATGCCGCGTGAGCCGCTCTCGCTTATATGGATACCCGTTTCGGTTATTATAGGTCTTATAATAGCGCTGATTGCGGTTGGAATTATGAAAAGCAAGCTTAAAACCGTGCGCTTTAAGGCGGCAGCAAACAGCTACCTTAAAAAGGGCAGCCTTAATATTACCGATAGCAGCGATTTGTTCCTTTACCACACCGTTGACCGCACTGCAAAGCCTAAGGATGATGATAATTCCTCGGGCGGCAGCAGCACCCACACCTCGTCCTCCGGCACTACGCACGGCGGCGGCAGCGGAAAATTTTAATATGAGGCATAAAAAAATACCGTCCCGATCTCGGGGACGGTATTTCAGTCTGTCGATAAACCTAAAATTTTATTTTTGCGGCGTTCACGCCGCATCTTTCGTTTTTCCGCTGACATGCGCGGCGGAAAAACACATTATAAGCGAAAAACCGCTGAATAAGCGGTTTTTCAAGGGCACTGGGGTGGTATTGGCGGGGATAGAGTGCAGTCCGAAAATCTTTGATTTTCGAGCGAGCGGCATTCCCGTCCGAGAGCGTGTCGACTTTTTCGACACGCTCAAATACCGTCCCGATCTCGGGGACGGTATTTTTTGTGTCTTAAGGCGTCGATAAACCGAGCTTCTTTATAACGCGCTGTGTGTTTTCAAAGGTATCCTCAACATTCAGCGAGATATAGGTATACCTGAAATTCTTATCTACACCGCTTATCTGAAGAGCCAGCATGCACTCATTGGTGATGCTCCTGTAGGTTGCTTTGGGCAGATCCTCAATATATGCGTCTACAAGCTCTTTGAGCTGCGCCTCGGTTACGGCAATTTCTTCTGTTCCTACCTCTTCGGTGGAGTTTTCATCGCCGTCTGCCGAAACATAGCCCGTGGTGTAAACAGAGCGGTTGGTTGTTATATTTCCAAGTATTTCGCTGCGTATGCTGTTTATATGCTCGGGGCTTTTGTAAAGCTCAAGCAGCAGCGGCATATAATTTGAATAATTTATTCTGTTATAGGTCCGTACAAAATGCTTGCCGTTTTTAAGGGTGTAGTCAATATTCAGGTAATCCCCGCCGTTGTCTTCATTATTTACTATTTTCCCATGGAGCTGCAGCACCGTTTCGGGCTCCTTCACAGTCATTTGCATGCCGGTAAACTCTACGGTTATGCTTTCTATTTTATTTGCGGCGGGAACGCGCTTGCTGTAACCGAAGCAGCCGGTTATAAGTATCACGGTGAACGAGCCAAGCAGCGCTACTGATACCGCACCCATAATGGCGGATTTTTTAATTGTTTTAAACCCGCGGTCGTTAATTGCACCGAAAGTTATTGCCGCAAGCACACCGCCGACAACCGCAAATACCCAAAAGACAAGGTTAATATCGCCCTCGGCGAATATAGAACCCACACCGAACGCGCCGAGAACGCCGACTATAAGCCCGCACACTATATATATGAAGTTGTACGCATAGGAGATGCCGCTTTTTTCGCTCTTTCTGCCGCGATAAAGCGCAACGCTTACCGCAAGCGAGAAAAAGGTGATTATAAGCAGTTTTACGGCGAAAAGCACCTCCGCGCGGGCGGGCAATTCGCCTTCCAAAATACTTGAGAACTTAGTAAACGCAAACCAAAACGGAGACGACGCGTCTACAATATTTTCGGTATAATTGTAGGGATAGCCGAAAAGAAAATTTTGGCAAAGCGAGGAATTTATAAGCTGAACCAGCACTATACCTATATTAAATGTAAAGAATGAGATAATAAGGTCGAAAATACTGCCGGCGCAAATCATAAATATAAGCGAAAACGCCGCCAGTGCAAACAGTATAAGCAGGTTAAAGGCGTAGCCCTTTAAAATAGGCTTTATGCTGCACTCAACATATTTTGAAAGCTTCAGCCCGCACATTGCGCCGTAAACCAGCGTTACGGGAATAATTATAGGCAAAATGCTGGCGGAAAGCCGCGCAAACAAGAGCCCTGTGCGGGTGGTGGGTAATGAATGGAAAAAGTCGCTTGAGCTGCGGCTGTAAAGAAACGCAAAGTTTATAAACATATAAACAAGCGCCGCCGCAACCGACGCGACAGCCGTTATCATCATAAGCAGGGGGGCTACGGAGTTTAGATTATAAGCCTTAGCCGTGTTTTCATAAATCCGCTCGATTTTAAGCAGCGTGTAAACGGGGCAGGCAAGTAGGGCTACAACCGTCATAAGCACGGTAAGCCCAGAGGTGCGTTTGAGCGAATAGGCAAGCAACCGCCTTGCGGGGTGAAAGCTATTCGGCAATGCTTTTGACGTCATATC
>ERZ839823.2020-NODE-2020-length-17240-cov-2.553448_pt1 | contig 17240 bp, 17 predicted proteins | sample MGYA00519862_ERZ839823 | MGnify/ENA primary metagenome ERZ839823 (study PRJEB31850, sample SAMEA3708853) | human gut metagenome | biome: human gut; feature: human-associated habitat; material: faeces | place: China | collected 2014 ...
GATGGGAGCTTCAGCAGTAATGGCAAATACTGCGATTGCAACAGCCGGGGATGTACAGGTGATGGCAGAAGCATTTAAGAAAGCTATTGAAGCAGGAAGAAGTGCTTATCTTTCAGGTCTTGGAAGAACAATTGAACGAGGTGCAAGTGCATCTTCACCATTGACAGGATTTCTGGAAGACTAGGAGGCAGTTGAGATGAATGATACACATGTTAATGAAAGTATTTTAAGTGAAGAAATACTGGAAGATCAGAAGAAAAACAGAATCGATCATATGACTTATCTTCCGGGAATGGAGGATATCGGATCAGAAATACTCGACCAGGTCGTGGCAGCCATGGAGGCTTATGATTATAATACATATACAGCAGAAGATGTAAAACGTGCACTGGCACATGCAGAGCGCACACCGGAAGATTTTCAGGCGTTATTGTCACCGGCAGCACTGCCATTTCTGGAGGAAATAGCGCAGGCAGCGCAGATCGAGACGAGAAAACATTTTGGTAACAGTGTCTATATGTTCACACCAATCTATATCGCAAATTATTGCGAGAACTATTGCATTTACTGTGGTTTTAATTGCCATAACAAAATCAACCGTGCACAGTTAAATGCGGAAGAGATCGAAAAAGAGATGGCGGCGATCGCTGAGACAGGTCTGCAGGAGATCCTGATTCTGACAGGAGAAAGCCGTAACAAATCTACAGTAGAATACATCGGTGAAGCATGTAAGATCGCCAGAAAATATTTTAAAGTTATTGGTCTGGAGGTTTATCCGGTAAATTCAGACGAATACGCATATCTGCATGAATGTGGGGCAGATTATGTAACGGTATTTCAGGAGACATATAACTCAGATAAATATGAGACACTTCATCTTGCAGGGCATAAGAGAATCTACCCGTATCGTGTAAATGCACAGGAAAGAGCATTGAAAGGCGGCATGCGTGGAGTTGGATTCGGAGCACTTCTGGGGCTGGATGATTTCAGAAAAGATGCATTTGCGACCGGATATCATGCATATTTATTACAGAGAAAATATCCACATGCAGAGATCGCATTTTCATGTCCGAGACTTCGTCCGATCATCAATAATGACAGGATCAATCCGATGGATGTGCACGAACCGCAGCTTTTGCAGGTAGTGTGTGCATACCGCCTGTTTATGCCATTTGCAAGCATCACGGTTTCGACACGAGAGTGTGAAAGAGTCCGCGATAATCTGGTAAGTATTGCAGCAACGAAGATATCTGCTGGTGTAAGTACCGGTATCGGAAGTCATGTAGAAGATATCGAAGACAAGGGTGACGATCAGTTTGAAATCTCGGATGGACGTTCGGTGGATGAGGTCTATCAGGCACTTCTGAAACACAATCTTCAGCCGGTGATGAGTGATTATATCTATGTGTAACAGGGAGTATCTTGTGTTAAAAACATGCCGAATACAGCTGAAAGGAGTTGTCAGTGATAAAATCTGTAAACAATCAGGACTTTAAAATCATTGCAGTCAGCAATCGGAAATTATGCAACCGCCCGTTTTTAGAGCAGATAGAAAGAGTCTGCAAGATACATCCGGAAGCTGTGATCTTAAGAGAAAAAGATCTGACAGAAGAGGAATATGGGACATTGGCAAAAGAAGTAATGAATATTTGCAGCCGTTATCAGGTGTCTTGTATTCTTCATAATTTCTGGAAGACTGCACTAGAACTTGGATGTACATCTGTACATCTGCCACTTCCAATTTTGCAAAAAATAACTGATGAAGAAAAGAAAAAATTTACAAAGATTGGAATTTCTATACATTCTGTAGAAGAAGCGAAAGAAGCAGAGCAATTGGGAGCTTCCTATCTTACGGCAGGGCATATCTATGCGACAGATTGTAAGAGGGGATTACCGCCAAGAGGATTGGGATTTTTAAAAGAGGTTTGCCGGGAAGTCAGCATTCCGGTGTATGGAATAGGCGGAATAAAGTTCGATGAAGAACAGTGGAATGATATGAAAAAATGTGGAGCAGTTGGTGGATGTGTTATGTCCGGAATGATGGAAATATAGTAATCGAAATAAAACAGCTCATTTTTGAAAGAGCAGGAAAGCCTTCTGAGTCGGTACTCGGAAGGCTTTTGCTTTGCACTGGCATATAAGTGCATATCAGATAGTACTTTACAAAATTATTTCTAAGTGTTATATTAATACAAAAATGAATAGTTCAAAATTGAAATAAAAGGAGAGCTACATATATGAACACAGGAATCGAATTTGCAGAAAAGCTGTCAAAGGCATACAGTGAGACCTGCAAACCGTTATGTCATGAACTGAATATTCCACAGACCGCATTTGACATCTTACTTTTCCTGGCGAACAACCCAGAATACAAAACTGCCAGAGACATCGTAGAAATACGAAAAATTAAAGCCAATCTTGTATCGGTAAATGTGGATAAACTTGTGAATGAAGGCTATCTGGAGCGGAAAAGTGTAGAAGGTGACCGAAGAAAAGTCAATCTGATCTGTACAGAAAAGTCAAAAGAGATTATCCAAGAAGGACAGAAACTTCAGCAGTCGTTCGTTGAAAAACTATTTGAAGGAATGGATGAAGATACAAGAAAAGCACTTCAAAAAGGAATGGCGCATATGGAAGCGAATATAGAGAAGATGTTGGAGGAAAAGAACTAGATGAATACAATATTAATGATTATCGTAACATTTTTCGCGGGGATGGGAGCCGGACTCGGAACCGGATTTGCAGGAATGAGTGCGGCGGCAGTGATCAGTCCGATGCTGATCACATTTCTTGGAATGGATCCATATATGGCAGTCGGAATTGCACTTTCATCAGATGTACTTGCAAGCGCAGTATCTGCCTATACATATGGAAAGAATAAGAATCTGGATGTGAAGAATGGTCTGATCATGATGGTCAGCGTACTTGCCTTTACCGTTGTGGGAAGTTATGTGTCCAGTCTGGTACCATCTACAACGATGGGAAATTTCTCGGTATTTATGACATTCTTGCTCGGCATTAAGTTCATCGTAAAACCTGTCATGACAACAAAAGAAGCCATGGAAAAAGTATCGCCGAAGAAACGTGCAGTACAGTCGTTAATCTGTGGTGTCATGATCGGATTTATCTGTGGATTTATCGGTGCCGGAGGCGGTATGATGATGCTTTTGATCCTGACCTCTGTCCTGGGCTATGAGCTTAAGACGGCGGTAGGAACGAGTGTGTTCATCATGACATTTACTGCCTTTACCGGTGCAGTTTCGCATTTTGCAATCGGGGGAATGCCGAATATAGCGGTGTGGATCTTATGTATTGTGTTCACACTGTTGTGGGCAAGGATTGCGGCAGTATTTGCGAATAAGGCAACACCGAAGACATTGAACCGGGCGACGGGTGTGATATTAGTGGTTCTTGGGATTGTGGTTATGGCGTTTTCTATTTTAAATTAATAGAGAGCAGGAAGATTTATAAAATTGCAGATGAAAAAATGATGAATGAAAGCTGGCTGGGATTTCATACGTTGGATGTAGAGAGGGCGATTGATAATCTAAAAGAAATATATAATCAAAAACATACTGAATGAGGTAAGCAGGCAGCCCTCTATGGAATAGATTAGCAGATTTAAAGGAAAAAGGTATTAATAGAAAAATAATATGATGTTTTGTTTATTATGCATTCTACAGGGACTGCCGGTGACAGGTCCTGCAGAAAGAAAAACATTGCTTATGATTCTTTAATATTTCCCTTTTCTATATTTTCTTTGAGTATCTGGTCTGTTACTTTATATAAAGTCTCAGATCCCAGCTGCGTTTTCTGTTGTCTTCCGTATACCTGTTCGGAAGTAACCTGATGCTCACGCCAGTCGCCACCGCCGTTACTGTTATTGAGAAGCAATGGCTGCAGGTTATCCAGGGAATGTGCAAATTTGGATTCTGGTGTCTGGTAATTTTCGAATTCATCAAAGAGTGCAGTCAGTTCTTTTTTCTGATCTTCTGGTAACAGTGAGAAAATCCGTTCTTTGGCAGCATCTTCACGTGCTTTCTGCGTCTTTAATCCTTCTGTATCGTAGGCATAAGTATCTCCGGCGTCAATTTCCACAATGTCATGGATCAGGCACATGATCATAACTTTTGCGATATCGACGGGTTCATTGGCATAATCTTTTAACAGGTATGCCATGATTGCCATATGCCAGGCATGTTCCGCATCGTTTTCACGTCTTCCGTGTCCGGAAAGGTGGGTTTGTCTTAATATATTCTTTTCTTTATCAATTTCGAGAATGAAATCAAGTTGTTGTTTTAATCTTTCGTCCATGATAATTCCTCCTTGTGCGTTCAGTACGAACAAACTATAAGATAGTATAACATAAAAGAAAGCATAATGAAAAGCTAAAACATAGAAAACATAGAAAACATATTGACTTGATAGGAAAACGGTGTTAAACTCCAGTTATTAAAAGATAAAAGAGAGAAAAGCTCAGAAGGCAGGTGTAGGAAGTAATGAAACAGATATTATGCTTTGGGGATTCGAATACGTGGGGGTTAGATGGAGAGACCGGAAAGCGTTTTCCGTGGGAAGAACGATGGACCGGAATCTTACAGGAAAAACTGGCGGACCGAGATATTAGAATTGTTGAGGAAGGTCTGTGTGGAAGAACGACCATATTTGAAGATTCGCTTCGCCTGGGAAGACGGGGAACAGAATTGCTTCCGACATTATTGGAGACGCACACGCCGGATGCAGTCGTGTTGATGCTTGGAACGAATGACTGCAAAACCATATTCGGAGCGTCAGCAGAAATCATCGGAAAAGGAATTGCCAGGTTACTGGAGCAGATCAATCAGTATGCAGATAAGATGAAGGTTCTTGTGATATCTCCGATCTATCTGGGAGAAAAGGTATGGCAGGACGGATATGATCAGGAATTTTCGCCAGAATCCGTAGAAGTATCAAAGAAATTAGAACCGGTATATGAAAAAGTGGCCGGAAAGTATGGCAAACGATTCATGCGGGCAGCAGATTATGCGAGTCCGTCGGAAGCAGATCAGGAGCATATGGATGGACAGAGTCATAAGATTCTTGCAGATGCGATTTATAGAAAATTAGAAGCAGAGATTTTATAGAAAAGATAAAAATCCGTTGTCAGTCAATGGTATGTCCTGTTTTACTGGAGTTCCGGTAAAGGGAACATATCAGGATAAGACAACGGATTTTCTGCTATCTTTTGGATGTAACTTCTGCAACGGATTTCCCGGTGATTAATTCCATTACCGTACTTTTGGCATCGATAGCGGTAAACACTCCTGCAAGAATGAAAATGGCTCCGAGATATCCCATCTCCGTGAGCTTCTCATGCAAGAAGATGAAGGAAAAAATCGCTGCAAAGATCGGTTCCAGGGAGAACAGGAATCCGGTATTCTCCGGTGTTGTATATTGCTGCACAACAGTTTGTACAACGAATCCGTAAGCTGAGGACAAGAGAGCAAGTCCAAGAACGGAGATCCAGTCCAACGCGGTGCTCGGAAATATCGGGGATCCGAACACCAGCAGACCGATTATGGAATAAAGACAGGTAAAGCCCTGCTGGTAGACTCCGAGTGCAAGTGGATCTACCTGTCTGGTAAAATAGCTGTTTAATACAATATTGATTGAATAACTGAAAGCCGAAAGCATACAAAGCAGCGTTCCGGGCTTGACAGCAAATATATCACCGCCGTTGATCAGTACCATTCCGATTAATACGATAATGATTCCAAGCCTGACATGATGCTCCGGAAGTCTCCGGGAAATAACTGCATGAATGACCGGAACAAGCACAACGGTGGTGCTGAGGATGAATCCACTCTGAGAAGCAGTGATTGTATTTAATCCGTAAAGGATTGGCGTAAGGTTTGTAAAAAGCAGAAAGCCGGTGATGGCACTGTAGAGTAAAAGTCTTTTATTAACTTTCAGTAACCTTTTGAAAAATATAAGTACCAGAATCAGAAATGCGATTCCTGTACGCAGAGCCATCAGCATCAGAGGGGAAAGTCCCTCAATTCCAAGTTTCATAAATATATAAGAAGTTCCCCATGCCATAGAGCAGGTTGTAAGAATCAGATTGGCTTTTTTTGTCGACATAATCGGCGATTCCTCCTATGTAATAGTTTTCTTGTTTTTTATTATATAGTAGAATAGAATATAAGTAAAATGCTTCGGTAGCGGTGAAGAAATTCCTGCAGTTTGTAAGAAAAAGGGAAAATCTTTGATTCGTGTATTTTTAAGTAATAAAATATGGAGAAGTGGATAGTGTATATCTATAAATAACAACATTTCAGAAAGGGAGCCTTAGAAATTGCTGGAAAAATTAAGAGAACTTGGAATCAGAGATGATCTGATCCGTGAGATAACAGAATATAGGGAAACATACCCGGTAGAACAAGAATATGGTTCAAGAATTCCGAAACTGGAACAATTTTACTATGGAAAAGAAGTCTGGGAGCAGGCAATTACCGCAATTTTGTGTGGAGAGAATATTCTGTTGGCAGGTCCGAAAGCAACGGGAAAGAGTCTGTTTGCAGAGAATCTGGCGGGAGTATTTGCAAGACCACGGTGGGATGTGTCGTTTCATGTGAATATGGATGCAGCTTCATTGATTGGTATGGATACATTCCGTGGGGGAGAGGTATCTTTCAGACCGGGGCCGGTGTATACAGCGGCAAAAGCCGGTGGATTTGCCATATTAGATGAGATCAACATGGCAAAAAGTGAAGCAATGGCAGTACTTCATGCGACACTGGACTTCCGGCGGACGATTGATGTTCCAGGATACGAACGTATGGAATTACATCCGGCGACAAGATTCATTGCAACGATGAATTACGGATATGCGGGTACAAAAGAACTGAATGAAGCACTGGTATCCAGATTTGTCGTAATCCAGATGCCGATGATTTCAAAGGAAAGTCTGATTAAATTAATAAAAAAGCATTATCCGGACATCAGGGAAGAAGGAGCAGGAGAACTGACATTTATGTTTCTGGAATTACATAAGAAATGTGAAAATGGAGAGATATCTTCCAAGGCTCTGGATCTGCGTGGTCTCTTAGGAGCAGTCGGTCTGATGGAAAAAGGACTTGATATATTTACGGCACTGGATATGGGAATTACCAATAAAACATTTGATACCTATGAACAGACCCTGATTCGTGATACGATCCGTACAAGAATCTCGAAGAAAACGGTGAAGAAAGATTTGTTTGTGAAGTAGCAGGAAAGTAGTGTGTTATAGCATGGCGGAAATAGAAGAACAAGAATTAAGAGAAGCAAAAAGAGCATGCAATTTTATATGGGCGGCGGCAGAAAATTATGAACTTGAACCACTTTTCCTTGCATTTGCATCGAACGGAACGGCAGATATGTATCTGAATCTGATTATCGGTCTGACTTACAAATGGTACGATCAGGAGAAAATAGATGATTTTTTTAATCAGCTGGGAGGAAAAGACCGGGAACTGTATGAAGGTCTTCTTTGGATCGGACTTGAGAATGCATTGTACCAAAAAGAAAGAAAAATAAGATCAGTAATGGAAGAACTGCGAAGGGAGTATGCGCTGGATAATCTGAACCGTTACAGGAATTATAAAGAATATGCAAGGATAGAACAAATCCGGAATGCACATTGCAGAGAAATTTTGGGACAGCCATCCGAACTAACTACAGAAGAGGAAGAACTTTTGCATGCATTTTCCTATACGGAAGAGATGACAACGGATGAGATCCTGGAACAGACACGAGAGAATCTGTGGAAATATTTTTCTTATCGTCCGTCAAAAGCTGTGAAAAAAAAAGGTGTTTACTTTCTTCAGAAAATTGCCGGAGCATTCCATTCTGTTGGAAAAGTGAGTGCCACATATGTACGGGCGAAGCATTATGAAGATAAAGACATTGGCAGTGAGGAAAAAACAGGAGTTATAGAGCGGTCAAAGCATTATCTGGTGCAGTTCTCATTAAAAAATGATCCGGGGGAGGCAAGAATATATGTAGAAGCTTGCTTTGGCAAGAATATGTACCCACAGACTGAGCAGGAAAGAATAGAGCAGGAGATATGTGTGGATAAACATAAGAATTGTCATGTACTCTTTACAAGAGGAAGATCAGGATGGAAAGAAAAGCAGAAGAGCGAAACAAAATTAAAAGAACTTTCGGAAATAGAAAGAAAACGAGAACGACAGGAAATCCTGGAATTTCAAAAAGAATCTGCCCAGCAATATGAGAAAAATAAACAGTATTATGAGAAGAATCGTGCGATATACAGAAACAGTATAAGAAAACTTACAGAGAAATTACGCATCTGTCTGGAGACACAGGACGAGACATTTCCAGAAATGGCAACGCACGGGAAGATCAATCCGAGAGAAGTATGGAAAGCAGTTTATCTGGATAATCCAAGAGTATTCGAACGGAAAGAAGAAGTGGAGATTCCGGGATTTTCAGTCGATATGCTGATCGATGCATCGTCTTCCAGAAAGCAGATGCAGGAACAGATTGCGGCGCAGGCATATGTCCTGGCAGAAAGTCTGGAAGAGTGTGGAATACCGGCACAGATATATTCCTATTGCAGTATCCGGGGCTTTACGGTGATGCGGATCTTTAAAGATTATGAAGAAGAACAGGTTGGAAATGAATTATTCGGATATGTTGCGGCAGGAAACAACCGGGACGGACTGGCTCTGCGTGCAGCAGGATATTTGATGGAAGCAAGTAAGAAAGCAAAAAGAATTTTACTTGTACTGACGGATGCAAACCCTATGGACGACCAGAATATCGGTGAGGGAGCTTTTTATACGAACAAGGAATATACTGACCAGCCGGCAATAGAGGATACAGCAAGGGAAGTTCAGAGGTTAAAGCAAAAAGGAATCCAGGTCATAGGAATCTTCATGGGAAGTGCAAAATCCAGAGAGGCAGCAAGAGAGATATTCGACCGAGAACTGGTGCAGATTCAGAATATTAATGATTTTGCCGGGGCAGTGGGGCGAGTGCTGGGAGAAGTGATGACGCCATAGGGGACGTAAAAAAGTGGCTTTTTCAGTGTCCCCTATGGCTTACAAAGTACATATATTAATAACAAAAGCATCTGGAGTTAATGTATGACCAGTCAGAAACTAGAAAATCTTTTAAATCTTGCACTGAATTCCGCGGAAGATGAGCGGGAAAAATCCTTGAATTTAAATGTTGGATATGATCCGCTTGACCGGGAATGGGATCTGATCATCAAATATTCCGTAAATCTGGACCGAGTCAGGAAGATAGCATCCAAAGTAACAGAACTTCAAAATGAATATGCAGTCATCAGAATTACAGAATCCAGAATCGACATCTTATCGGAAATTCCGGAAGTTGAATATGTAGAAAAACCAAAACGGCTGTTCTTTCAGGCAGCAGAAGGAAGGCGTGTGTCTTGTATCAATGCGGTACAGGATACACGCCTTTCTCTGTATGGACAGGGAATATTGGTTGCAATCATAGATTCGGGAATCGATTATGCGAATATAGATTTTCGAAATGCGGACGGAAGCACGAGGATTCGGTATCTGTGGGATCAGTCTCTGAATCCGGCAGATGGGGAAACAGCACCGGTTGGATACAGCATCGGTGTGGAGTATACGAAAGGACAAATAGATGAAGCATTAAATGCACAAACTGTATCAGAACAGAGAAGGCTTGTGAGAAGCCAGGACATTTCCGGACACGGTACGGCAGTGGCGGGAGTAGCAGCAGGAAATGGAAGCAACAGTGGAGGACGTTATGCCGGAGTTGCCATGCAGAGTGAATTGATCGTTGTAAAACTTGGTAATCCCATACAGGAAGGATTCCCAAGAACGACAGAGCTAATGATGGGGATCGATTATATAATAAGAAAGGCACTGGAGCTTCGGATGCCTGTAGCTGTGAATATCAGTTTTGGGAATACATACGGCGGACATGACGGGACGACACTTCTGGAGCGGTATATCGATGATGTGTCCAATATATGGAAGAGTGTATTTTGCATCGGAACCGGAAATGAAGCGGCAAGTGCCGGGCATACTTCCGGTAGAATTATTTCAGAAGGAGAAGAGACAATCCAGCTTGCAATTCAGAGCAGACAGTCATCGATCAGTATCCAGATATGGAAAGAATATACGGATCAAATAGAGATTTCGATCATCAATCCATCGGGAGTGCGGGTCGGACCGGTACCGGAGATATTGGGACCACATCGCTTCCGAATTGGTCAGACAGAAATACTGCTTTATTATGGGGAACCAAGTCCTTACAGCATTTCCCAGGAAATCTATATAGATCTGCTTCCGGTAGAAAGTTATCTGACAGAAGGAATATGGAGAATTGTTCTAAGTGCCGGGAAGATCGTGACAGGACAATATGAAATGTGGCTTCCAAGCGACAATGTATTGAACCGTGGAACAGGATTCTTGTTTCCAACAGATGCTACGACGCTCACAATTCCATCTTCTGCCAGCCGTGCAATATCCGTAGGAGCATATGACGCAAGGACATTTGCATATGCGGATTTTTCGGGAAGAGGATTTACCAGACTTACAAATATGGTGAAACCGGATCTTGTGGCACCGGGAGTGGAAGTTATGACAACAACAGTGGGCGGAGGATATGCGGCATTTACAGGAACATCCTTTGCCACGCCATTTGTGACAGGAAGTGCAGCGCTTTTGATGGAATGGGGGATTGTGAGAGGAAACGATCCATATCTATATGGGGAAAAGGTGAAGGCGTATCTGAGACGTGGAGCGAAAAAAGTACCGGGATTTGACGAGTATCCGAATGAGAAAGTGGGGTATGGGGCCTTATGTACAGCCAAAAGTCTCCCCAAAATATGAAAAACGGCTGATTTGAAAAAGTAAATTTCAGTGCCCGAGTAATAAGGATAAAAGGTACATTTTTTTAGTAGGATAATGTTTCCAAAAGTGCTAAAATAAAATTATCATACATAAAGCGAGGCGTAAAACAATGAAAAAAATCAAGTGGGGCGTTATAGGAACTGCCGGAATTGCCAGAAGTTGTACCATTCCGGGAATGATACAGGCATACAACTGCGAATTATATGCAATTGCCGGAAGAAGCATAGACAAAGCTGAACAATTTAAAGAAAAATTCGGATTTGAAAAAGCCTATGGAAGTTATAAAGAATTGTTGGATGACCCGGAAGTGGAAGCGGTATATATTGCGCTGCCAAATACTTTACATTATGAGTGGGCCGTGAAAGCTATGGAAAGCGGCAAACATGTACTGTGTGAGAAGCCGCTTGCACCGTGTGAAAAGCAGGTAAAAGAATTATTTGACACGGCAAAAGAGAACCATGTATATCTTATGGAAGCTTTTGCATATCAGCACAGTCCATATATCGCTGCAATTAAGAAAGAGATAGAAGATGGAACGATAGGAGAAGTTCGTTATATAGATTCCGCATTTATCACATCAGATTATAATAAGGAAAATATCCGGATGAGACGGGAGACTCTTGGAGGGTGTACATACGATCTTGGAGTATACAACACAAGCCTGACGTTAGGACTTCTGAATGAAGAACCAGAAAAAGTCGAGGCTTCCGCAATCTTTTCGGAAGAAAAGATCGATAAGCTGACTTCTGTGGTCATGGAATTCGCAGATGGAAAGAAAGCAGCATTTACCTGTGGCATGACACTTGCAACGGATCAGGACAGGAGACTGGACCGTCTGGAGATAGATGGAACGAAGGGAAGCATTACCGGAACCAAATTTGCATTCAATGGTGATGGAGAATTAAGCTATACGATTCGTACGGCTGAGGGGCAGGAAGAAGTAAAGACGGTAGAAGTTCCACAGAATTATCGCTTGGAGGTAGAACAATTTGGCAGATGTATCGATGAAAATGAGAAGCCGGCGGTTACGGAAGAATTTTCGCTGAAAAATGTGAGACTTGTTGAGCGGATTCTGGAGGAGATTGGATATTAAGATGAAAAAGAATGAAAAGATCAGGACGCCGTTAGGAATCATTTCTGTTTTCAAGAATGAAATACCTGAAAGATATCATTGTGCAGCGGAACCGGAGATTTTACGTATCAGTGAGACGCATATACGGATTCGGACAATAGATCAGGCCGTATCCTGGGGAGAAGAAGTGTATTCACCAAGACTTCATCAGAACTGTATGAATCCTGAAAATATTACACTGTATCCACTGGAGATTGAGTGGAATGGGGATAAAGTTACGGTTTCAGATCATTATGGGATGAAAAGGTGGATAACCGGGGAAAAGTTACCGGAAATTCAAGACTGGAATCTAAAACTGAAAAAATTAAGATGTAATCCCTGCAGAAACTGTGGAAGATGTTAGGAAACGAAAGAAAAGAGGGGAAAATATGAATTATTCAGAATGTATAGAAAATGCAAGAACACGTATTGGAAATTATTGTAAAGCCTGTCCGGAGTGTAACGGACGTGCCTGTAAGAACCAGATGCCGGGACCGGGCGCAAAGGGAGTAGGGGATACAGCTATCCGCAATTATGACAAATGGAAGGAAATCCGTGTACAGATGGATACAATTGCCGAGAATAAACCGGTGGATACATCACTGGAGCTCTTCGGGAAGAAATTCAAATATCCGTTTTTTGCAGGTCCGGTTGGTGCAGTAGGATTACATTATGGAGACTGCCTGGATGATGTGGCATATAATGATATTCTGGTATCTTCCTGTGCAAAATACGGAATTGCTGCATTTACAGGAGATGGCGTGGACAGTAATGTGATGGTTGCAGCAACAAAAGCGATTAAGAAAACAGATGGAATCGGAATCCCGACTGTGAAACCATGGAATTTGGATGTGATTGCCGGGAAGATGGAGATGGTACATGAATCGAAAGCCCTCGCAGTGGCGATGGATATTGATGCAGCAGGGCTTCCGTTTCTTAAGAATATGGAGCCACCGGCAGGAAGTAAGACGGTAGAAGAACTCCGTCAGATTGCGAAGATGGCAGGCACACCATTTATTGTGAAAGGTGTTATGACCGTCAAAGGAGCATTGAAAGCAAAAGAGGCGGGAGCATCTGCAATTGTAGTATCGAATCATGGCGGCCGTGTACTGGATCAGTGCCCGGCGACAGCAGAAGTTCTGGAAGAGATTGCACTGGCAGTAGGTGATTCTATGAAGATATTCGTAGACGGTGGAATCCGCAGTGGTGTGGATGTATTTAAAGCACTTGCATTGGGAGCAGATGCAGTGATCATTGCAAGACCATTTGTGACAGCTGTATACGGAGGCGCAGAAGAAGGCGTGAAATCTTATATCGAAAAGCTGGGAACAGAACTGGAAGATACGATGAAAATGTGTGGAGTGACGAGTCTGGAAGAGATTGACAGGGATTGTGTGTGGACAAGATCCTGATCTGCTAATCCCACATTTTTAGAAAGTCCTGAATCTCCTCCGGGAGTTGTTCTTTTCTCCATGCCAGCAGGATCTCTGTAGTAAGATCTGCGCCTGAAATCCTGCATGATGTAAGTTTTGAAGAAAGCGTCTGCATTGAAGCAGGAAGGATAGCAATACCAAGCCCTTTTTCTGCCATGGTCATAGCAGTGCGGGCATCTCCGCAAGTGAAATATATATCACACATCAGTCCGGCGCGTTCAAAGGCTGCCAGCATATATTTACGATAGCGGTATGAAAGAATCAGCGGCTGTCTGGAAAGCTCTTTAAGCGGGATAGAAGAACGTTCCTGAAGAAGCGGGGAATCAGGAATGCTCATAGCCATAAGGCTTTCTTTTAAGAGCGGCTTTGTTTCGCATCCGTTCAATGCAATGGGAGTCCGCAGAGTAGTAAGGTCGATGATCCGGTTTTCCAGCTGGTCTTTTAGTGTAAAGGTTGAGCCTTCGTGTACATCAAAACGCACTTTGGGATACTTCTTTGCAAAATGAAGAAGATGATCGGACATCATTGATACGGTGGAAGGGGTCATACCGATATGCAGAGTGGCAGACTGGCTGGATTTTATCACTTCACGTTTGGCGAGGTCGGAAAGCATCAGGAGATTTCCGGCCTGTTCGTAAAGTGTTTTCCCGGCTTCGGTTAAAGTGATTCTTTTTTTACCACGAAGAAAAAGCGGCACCTGTAATTCCTCTTCCAGCATTTTGATCTGATAGCTGAGAGGAGGCTGTGTCATATGAAGATCTCTGGCCGCACCACTGATGGTCCCGGCATCTACGATAGCACGAAAATATTCTAACTGTTTCAGTTCCATAAAATTTCCTTTCTCTATATGATAAAAATAAAAATATAAGAGTTATTTATGAACAAAACCATATAAAAAATGTTGAATTGCCATATAAAAACAATAATTTACATATATGATAACCGATGTTATACTGAAAACGCAAGAAAAAAGAAAAGGAATGAGTAAAAATATGAAAAGAGTTGACTTTGAAAATGGAACCGTGACCGGGAATATTCTTGGTGCAGCACTTCCGATGCTCGTTGCTCAGATCTTAAACTTATTATATAACATTGTGGATCGTGTATACATTGCACGTATCCCGGAGGTGGGAACGAAAGCACTGGGGGCAGTTGGAATCTGCTTTCCGTTGATCGTGATCATTACTGCATTTGCAAATCTTTTTGGAGGCGGAGGTGCACCGCTTTTTTCTATTTCCAGAGGGAAAAGGCAGGAGAGAGAAGCCGTGTGTATTATGAATACTTCTTTTTCCATGGTTTGTGTCAGTGGTGTGATATTGATGGTGACGGGGTTACTATTTGCAAGACCGATTTTAATTTTGTTTGGAGCTTCTAAGAGTGCACTGGTGTATGCGTATCCGTATATGATGATCTATCTGCTCGGTACATTGCCGTCAATGATCGCAGTCGGGATGAATCCGTTCATCAATGCCCAGGGATATTCTGTAGTTGGAATGCTTTCTGTTGCAATCGGAGCAGTTGCGAATCTGATACTTGATCCACTGTTTATCTTTGTTCTAGGATTCAGAGTGCGGGGCGCAGCCATTGCGACCATACTGTCACAGACATTATCGGCAGCCTTTGTTCTTTTTTTCCTTACAGGAAAAGCAGAATTGAAAGTACGGTTTTTACGGAAGAATGAGATATCGGAATGTACAGGGTATGCGAAAAATATTGTAAGTCTGGGGATGGCCGGATTTATCATGCAGCTTACGAACAGCCTGGTGACAATCTGTTGTAACAACGTACTGTCTGTTACAGGCGGAGATATTTATATCTCTGTAATGACGATCATTTCCAGTGTGCGTCAGCTTGTGGAGACTCCGATCCATGCGATAAATGAAGGAACGTCTCCGATCTTAAGCTATAATTACGGGGCTCGTCGTCCTGCGCGTGTGCGAAAATCAATTGCAGTTCTGGCAGTTATGATCCTTATATATACAGGAGTGATGTGGGGAAGTATTATCATGATTCCGGAAGTCCTGATCCGGATATTCAGTTCGGATAAGACTCTTATGAAAGATGCCGTTCCGGCGTTGAAACAATATTTTGCGGCGTTTATATTTATGGATCTGCAGTATATGGGACAAACAGTATTTAAATCACTGAATAAGAAGAAGCAGGCAATCTTCTTTTCACTGCTTCGTAAAGTGTTCATTGTAGTTCCGCTTACTTATCTGATGCCATATGTATTACATATGGGAACGGATGGGGTATTCCTTGCAGAGCCGGTATCAAATGTGATCGGTGGAAGTATCTGCTTTATCACGATGCTATGTACAGTGATGCCGGAGCTGAAAAGGATGGAAGCGTAAAAGGGAAAAACTTCGTTTTTACCAGTCTGGCATGTTTAAGAAAAATTTGGTAAAATAAAAAAATCAGGAGAGAGGAAAAAAGACAGAAGAGGAGTGTGACAGAGATGGTTATATTAAATGACTATCTGTATTCCGGAGATACAGTACTTCGGATTCTTCACAATTACATCAAAGATCTGAGAAAAGATGCCAAGAAAACAGGAAATGAAATAGATATGATTCATTGTAATTTTCTGTTGCAGATCCAGGAACTTCTGGAGCATAATGATTTCTTAACTGCGCAGTCTCAGAAAATGAGAGAGTTTTACAAATATATGGCGAAAGAATATCCGTTTATGGCATTTACTTTCAAAGGAAGGATCAAATCACTGATCCGGGCAGAAGAGAAATTCAATGGTTATGTGGTGGAATTCATTTATGATTATTATGAAGAACACGGGAAATATCCGAGTATAGCAGAACTTAAGAAACGATTGAGTTGCTTTAGAGATTTAATCGCTTACAGAATTATTATTTCAGTTCCCAGATGCCATCTGAACAATGAAGAAGACAGAGAAGAGCAGGAGCGGAAATACCTGTATCAGATCGCAAATGTACTGCCGGGATTTTTGGAGGAGCAGGGATTTAGTGCAGAACCGGCCATGGGGATAAAGGAAAGTACATCCCCGCTTTTGAACGAATCAGTGAAACCGTATTACAGAGATTATATCTGCAGCCATAGTTCGAATAATTATCAGTCTTTACATATTACATTTTACGATAATAGTTCAAGATGCTATATGGAGGTACAGCTTCGAACCAAAATGATGGATGACATTGCAGAAATAGGCTCGGCAAATCATATCGGTTATGAAAAAGAGCAGGAACATGAACGGGCCAGAAGAGATGCAATCCCGGAAGGAGAGTGTCTGTATTTTGATGAGGCTTATGAGAGAGGAATGAAACTTCTGAATCTTAAGCTGGCTGAACTGGATGTGAATATGTTTTCGGCAGTAAATAACAGTCTGATCAATGACGGATGTGGACTTTACCGTGGAAGGTTGATTCTTCCGTATGAGCATTTATCCAGATTCCAGAACGACCTGATTGATTAATATTTATGATCACAGGGATAAAAGAACGAAAGTAAGTTTCAGTTTGCAATATAGATCAGAATATAGTATGATGTAATTCAGGGCTTTAAAGTGTAGTGCTTTAAAGTCCTGAGATTTTGAAAGGATATTTATATTATGATAGTTAAATTAATAGAACAAGTATATAGCTTTTTGTGGGGAGATTTATTGCAGATACCTCTTCCGGGAGGCGGTAGTGTCGGAATTTCACTGTTGATCATACTTCTGATACCGGCAGGAATATATTTTACCATCCGGACCAGAGTACTTCCGATCAGGTTATTTCCGGATATGGTAACGGTACTGACAGGAAAGAAAGAAGACAAGAA
>ERZ839823.2021-NODE-2021-length-17216-cov-26.358138_pt1 | contig 17216 bp, 16 predicted proteins | sample MGYA00519862_ERZ839823 | MGnify/ENA primary metagenome ERZ839823 (study PRJEB31850, sample SAMEA3708853) | human gut metagenome | biome: human gut; feature: human-associated habitat; material: faeces | place: China | collected 2014 ...
TAAATTCTCCTTCCGATTTTATCTATCATAATATACCATTTAAAGTTAACTTTAAGTCAAGTATTTTTTATTTAATTTTCAACTTTTTGCTTCAAACCCTCAATTGCCTGAGCCACTATACCTGCGTTCTTAAAAAGATGTAAATAATGTAATGATAAAAGGGGCAAAAGGTATCATTTCCCACTGAAATGCAATTTTTATGTCATTCGCATTTCTTGCGATCCGCTTGTTGTTCCGATATAATTATGCTATGATTGTGCTTTGATTGGAGGAAACCATTTTGAGCGAATATTATAAGTTTTTTCAAAATAAAAAATGTGAATATTTTCCATGCCATAAAGGAATCCCGGAGGAGGACTTTAACTGTCTGTTTTGTTATTGTCCCCTCTATACACTCGGGAAATCCTGTGGTGGAAACTGTGAATATTTAAAAAATGGCATCAAATCCTGCATAAACTGTGGCTTTCCCCATCACCGAAAAAACTATGATAAGGTCACGGGCCGCTTTCAGGAAATTGCAGCCGTTATGGCTGCTTCCGATAAGGAGGATGCATCCCATGAAATGTAAACTTACTCCCGGATTATCCTCCGGTGACTGGAACGAATTTTGCAGCCGTTTCCATTTCCCTCCGGATGACCTGCCCCATATTCAGGCAATTTATACGGCACTTCTTCCCCTGGTTGAATCCTATGCGTATTACTCTCTGGATCAGGATTTAGACGGGGTTTCCCTGCCTCACTATGCCTATGGGCTTGTGACGCTTGGGAACGGAGTGGATGAACTGTCGGAATTATATCTGAACCATGAACAGATCCAGGAAGCTTACATTGTGGACTGCATCAGCCTGATGCTTTTATCACAGTCTTATGAAGCGTTTGCACATGTGGTAGAACGTCAGAGCCGCCTGTATCTTGCAGAATTATCTTTTCTGGGAGATACCTATTCCCTTGACCTGCTCCCACAGATTTATGGGCGGCTTGCCCCGGATGGCATCCGGCTTACCGAGGGGCAGATGCTCCGGCCGCTTAAGACAGCAACTCTGATCCTGCATCTGGATACAAAAACGCACACAAATCTCAAGCAATTATGTAATACATGTGCAAACTGCCGGAATTTTTCCTGCCCATCGAGAAAGACCACGGCTCCACATTTGCCGCATACTTATGGGGTCATGCAAATATTCCATACAAAATAATTATTTTTCAATTGATAAGTCAGCATTTTACCGTGCTTTTTTCAAAAGTTCTTCCGCTGTAATACCAAACAATTTCTTAGTTTGTTATCCTTTATTATTTTTGAAAACCATTATAAGTCCAACAATTCCAACAATTATCCCAATAAGAGCAAACGGGAAATCGCTAAAACCTGCCAATACCGTTCGATTCATTTCTGCGCCACTTGCACTTAAGAGTACTCCAAATAGAATAACTGCTATACCCTTTAACTTGCTATCATTCATTTTGTTTACCTCCATAACCTTCCAGTTTATCGCCGCTTCCGTGTACCACCAGTGCCTCATAATAAATATACTGTCCCAATAGACTCAGACCAGCAGGTGAGCTTTCCCTTATATTATATCTTCCATATAGATTTACGAACTCTGATAAGGGCAAATACAAGGGTGCAGGACATCTGGTAGATGTCCGCTTTGCACCGACCGAAGCGGCAGCGACGACAAAAAAATCTTATAAAATAGTATAACACAAAATGAAACCGATATGGTGAACTGATTAAAATGCTTCTGTTTTTTATAACTGATGATTGAAGAAATATAAACAAAAGCAAGGGGGTTGAGAGTAACCTCGAATCTGAAAACCTTATCTTTACAAGTTTGAGGTTTCGAATGATTATTAAGATAAAAAGATGTAAATAACATAATATTAGCAGTTGACTTTAACATTATTAAATGATAATATCAATAATATTAAAGAAAGGGGTTGGTAATGAGACGAAAAGCGCAAGAATGGATATACAATTTAAGTGATGAAGATATCACATTTATAAAAAATTTTGTTATGTCATCTGGCTCTTTAAAAGAGGTTGCAAAATTGTATCATATAACATATCCTACCGTGCGATTGAGACTTGATCGACTTATACAAAAAATGCAAATGAATGATCAAATAGAAAATGACGCTTATATTTCATTAATTAAAAAAATGGTAATAGATGATCAACTTGATTTTGACACAGCAAAAATATTGATAAAAAAATACAGAGAGCAAAAAGGAGAATAAATGAAATTTTCTACAATTTTATTCATCGTAATAATAATGGCATTAACCATTATTTGTGTACGTTTTTTAGAATCATATTTAAATAAAAAAAGAAGAACAACTACCGTATCATTAACACCAATTATTTTTCTTGTTCTTTCAATCGTATTAATTATAGTGTATCTTAATTTTGAACCAGAAAGTTTTGAACGCGTTGAGAAGCAGGGGTCATTGACACTCTCATATAGTTTCGTTTCCAAAAATCAGATGTCTATAAAGGATAAGATACATAATTGCATCATTATCTTTATACTTACGAATATTCCTGCTGTTATATCAATTTATAATAGGATAAAAAGAAATAGAACGATTACGCGCAAAAAGAAAATAAATGAAATGAAATTGCGGGAATTATAATGTTCATCTCTATATATTATATATAGTTGTGATAAATTTTTTAAAAGATGGAGGTCTTTCAATGAAAGTCTTATTAAAAAAGTAATTGCAGCATCAATGTCGTTGGCTCTAGTACATACAACTATAGCTCCAATACCTGTTTTTGCAGCCGAAAGCAATAAACAGTTCTCGGAAGAGACAGTTATAACAACTGAAAATGTTTATGATGTCCTATCGTATTTGGACATAGACGAAAATAACCTTGAAGTAAACCAAGAAGCTAGCTATGCAACTGTTACAGTTGGAGAACTGAAAGAAGCAATAGACTCAGCGAAAAAATATCAAAAAGAAGTTGAAAAAGACTCAACTATAAATATAGAAGACATTTCGTCTTCACCACAATCGACTCGTGCTACTTATAGTAAAACATTAAGTAGTGATTTGGTGGTTGGTTCAGCTACAATTACATTTAATGCCGTTGGATATTATAGTGGAAAGCACTGGACAAATGCAAGTGCTTCTAATGCAAGCGTAGATTCTGACTTTGTTATATATACATATAAACTTTCTGGACAAAGTAACAAAACCACATGTACTTCCTCCTGTATTACCTTAAAATGTTCTGGAAATCTTGATACTTATGTTGGAGTTGGAAATGTAGGAATTGTAAAGATTACATCTCAAACTTATTCGAGTAAAACCAATTTCTATGCTTCAAGTTATTTATAATAATGAAAAAAAGATATATAGTGATACTCGTTTTGCTTATACTGATCTTACTCTATAATAGATATGGATCTGGTGTCTAAAATCATTTAAGTGCACAGGTAGACAGTATTTCAATTGAGGCAGTATGAAAAACTTATCCAGCGCGAACGATTAGAAATTGTTCGCAGATAATAAAACAATTTAATAAAATATAATTAGTGCCTGCTGAGTAAGCAGACACTAATTATAAACTTCATTATTCATTTGAGTTTTACAATGATCTGAACCTTATTTTATGCCGGTATCCAGCAAAGATCTTTAAATCATTGACAAAAAATTACGCAATGGTATTATGAAAATACAAAACGCAATACCGTGTAGGCGATTTGCCAAAGTTAGTTTAAAAAAATAACCGGTCTTTGGTAGGGGCGGTTATTTTTTATGGTTAGAAAAGATCATTACGATCAGATTGATAATAGCAACAATCAGTATGCAAAACTGAAATATTGTTCCCCACATTATTTCTATGATGGCAATTACCGACAACAACTTTGTATACATTCTTTACTCCTCGCTTTCTTTTACTAATTTATACCCAATTGAGCAAATTGTTCTTGGTTCCCCCTTCTCGCAGAGTTATATAGCCTTTTCCCATTAACTTTTTAAGCCTATCATGCACACATGACTTTGATTTTGTGTTTACTCCTTTACAGATTTCTTGAAAAGATGGAGAAATTAAATTTTCTTCCATATATTTTACAATATACTCATACATTTCTCTTTCTTTATCCGTAAGTTCATTTCTTAGCTTTTCTCCCATTTGCTACCTCCCTATATGCCTATATAATAAAATATGTGTTCGATTATATCAAATAAAAATTATTGCCAAACCATCCTCAACTGTCCGACCTGCTCCTCCACAATCCGCCCCAACCTCTGCTTCATGACTCTCTGCACAATCCGCCGCCTCCGGTAAAAACAATTCCGGCTGATTTGGAAAATTCCGTTGTGCACATTCACTTTATTTCTTGTGTATTTTTGTGTATTTTAGTTGACTTTTGTGTAATATTGTGTATGATATAATTAAAGGAGGTACATAATGAATCCAAGGCAACAAACGATTAAACAACTCAGTGCTTCCGGTTATGAATTGAAACGCCACGGTGCTAATCACGACATTTACTACAATCCGCAGACACACAGCACCGTACCTGTCAAACGACACGATTTCAATGAAAACGACATGAAGTACATCTTCAAGGAAGCCAATATTAGCAGGATGCATTAAATATGTTTCCTGCTTCCAAATAGGAGGGTTACTATGAAATATATTTATACAGCTTTGTTTACACCTATCGAGGACGGATCCGGATACTACGCAAAAGTCCCTGATCTTCCTGGATGCATCACTACTGGCAATAGTCTTTCTGATGCAATTGACCAAATTACCGATGCAATGAGCGCATGGCTTGTTGTTGCAGAGGATGAAGGCGAACCGATTGCTCCTCCATCACCACAGGAAAAATTAAGTGTTGATGGCGGCACAATCTGTTCCCTGATTTCCGCAGATACCATTGAATATCGTGCCCAGACAGATACTCGCGCCGTTCGAAAAAATGTTTCTCTTCCAAGTTGGATGGTCCGTCTTGCTGACAAGCGCGGAATCAACTGCTCACAAGTCCTTCAGGATGCCTTACGAACACTTCTTGATAACTCCACTATCGCACATACTCATTAACATTATCCCTTAAAAACCAGTTATCTATATGGGTAACTGGTTTTCTCATAAAACAAAAACTGCCTCTCCATCAACCATAACTCAAAAGAGAGCCTGTTTCCTGACTCTTTCCCTTTTATCCCCTATTACATAAATAGTCTCTCGGAATCTCTACAGTATGGGGTCATGCAAATATTCCATACAAAATAATTAGTGCCTGCTGAGTAAGCAGACACTAATTATAAACTTCATTATTTATTTGCTTTTTTCTTTTTCATTACAACAATTACAACTCCTGCCGCAACAACTACCACTGCTGCAATCAGAACAATAACAATCGTCATGACCGCACCATCCTGTTTTACAAGTACAAGTGCACTGATACCATCCATTGTATACTCGCCACCCTTGATTGTCTCGATGGTCTCAACGCCAGCTTTCTGTCCGTTTATGCAGACTTTCCATTTTCCTTCCGGAATTGTAACTTTTGCCTTGTCAGTGTTTGCATTAAAAAGAAGATACATCTCTTTTGCACTTTCGTCTTTCTGACCGCCCTTTATATTAATTCCTACAATATTATCCCCAAGTCCTTCTACGGATTTTACATATTTTTTCACATCCTGTGATGTAGATAACCGAAGTGCCGGATGTGCCTTTCTGAACTTAATAAGTCCCTTATAGTATTCAAATACATCTGCGTATTTCTTGTCGGATAATGTATCCCACTTAATGCTGTTTACTTCGTCTCCTGCATTGTATGAGTTTGAATTGAATGTTCCATCATCATTGACCTTTGTGCGAAGCATTTCCTCTCCTGCCTGCAAAAATGGCACACCTTCTGCAGTCATATAAAATGCTGCTGCAAGATTATTCATCTTTATGATGTCCTCTTCACTCGAAGTTGTTTTAGAACCTGCAATTCTGTCAAAAAGTGTGTTATTGTCATGGCATGATGCATAGTTGATAATCTGGCTTGGCTCTTTGCACCATGACTCGTTTGCCATGAATGAATCTGCCATTTTCTTCTCTGCATTCGTTGCTCCTGATACGAATCCGAATGTTGCAGTATCAAATACGCTTCCTTTTAATCCATCACGAATATTGTCGTTGAAAAATGCGAAATCCGGAGTAGAAGCGGAATTTCCCTGTGTAGCCAATGTCACATTATCTTTTGTGACACCGGTCTCCATTGTCCATCCTTCCCCATAGAAAATAACATCCGGATGTGTCTTGTGTACTTCCTCTACAATCTCATTAATTGTATCGGTATCTAAAAGTCCAACCAGGTCAAATCTAAAACCATCCATATGATATTCATCTGCCCAGTAGCATACGGAATCCACAATATATTTCCGTACCATGTTTCTCTCGGATGCTGTATCATTTCCACATCCTGAGCCGTTTGAATACGAACCGTCTTCATTGATACGGGAAAAATAACCCGGAACAAGTTTATTGATACAGAAATCATCTGCACTCATAACATGATTGTATACCACATCCATTACAACGCTAAGTCCGTTATCATGCATAGACTTAATCATCTGTTTTGCCTCTTTTACACGCACATCCCCATTATGTGGATCTGTAGAATAGGAACCCTCCGGTACATTGTAGTTAACCGGATCATATCCCCAGTTATATAAATTCGACTGATCGTTTCCTTCATCTACGGAACCAAAATCATAGATTGGAAGTAAATGCACGTGAGTAACACCAAGTTCCTTAATATGATCGATTCCAGTTGAAATACCATCTTTGGTCTTTGTTCCTGTCTCTGTCATTTCAAGGAATTTACCAACATTTTTTATGCCGGAACTTTTGTCTGCCGATAAATCACGCATCTGTAATTCGTAGATGATCGCATCATTAATGCTCTCTCCTGCATGTGGATTGGTATCCTTATCCCAACCATCCGGATTTGTCTCTTCAAGATTGATGACCATGGCACGCTGTCCATTTACACCAGTCGTTCTGGCATATGGATCACAGGCTTCTTTTGTTGAACCGTCGATTGTTGAACTGTATGTGTAGTAAGTTCCATTTAAGTCCCCATCCACTTTTGCAACCCATGTTCCATTCTTATCGGCATTCATCTCAATGCTTTCTTTCGGCTCTTTATCGTCCGGATCTCCTGTCTCGTATAAATTAAGCACAACTTTTTCAGAAGTAGGTGCCCACACCCTGAATGTTGTACTGTCCTTACTCCATGTAGCACCAAGATCATCTCCATCATATGTATACTCATCTTCAAATTCTTTTGTTGAATATATGATTGGCATTCTGATATCACTTACGGTACCATCATATGTAATCTGGTAACTCTTTGAACTGTCAAGTTCCTTTTTCAGAGTAAGTGTATAGGTAGAATCATCTCCCTCTTTTACATCTGCTATCTGAATTTCCCCATCTTTACCTTCTACCTTAAAGGCATTTTTAAGTTCTCCTTCAATATCACCAGTCATTGTGGCTGTGATCGTCTTATCCCCATTGTACTTTGCAGTATTAAGCTTTATTCCCCTTACTGCATCATCACCGTATTCCTTTGTATAACCCTCAACACCTGATTCGACTTTAACGATCACGGTTCCTGATACCATTTCTGATATATCAATGAACTGATCCTCTTCATAATCCTTCGCCCAATCCTGTGTTCTTACAACAAATCCTACGGAAGTCACACCGGCTGAAATTTCAATTCTGGCAACTGCATCCCCATCCTTAGCCTCTAAAGGATAGTCATTTCCTTCCTGTCCCTCGGCCCACATCCATACAGACCATGGATCATAATCACCATCTGCCCTGTGATAATGAAATTCTATCACAGGTCCTCCATCCGCTTTGACCGGTACGGTATCCAGTATTACCGTACTGATTGTCATGATAAGCATAAGAATTGCCATCCCCAATGCGCTTATACGTTTTCTTGTCATTTTCGCTTCTCCCTTCATTACGAAATTTTACGAAATTTCTTTTTGTATAAATTAGCATATATTTTTATATTTTTCAAGTCTAAATTGTATATTTTTGAGAAAAACCGTTATTTTTTACCATAACACGGTTATTTGCTGTACGGAGACTTGGAGCATCCCTGCTTATAACCATAAAAATAAAAACGAGCAGCAAAACCGGATTTACACCAGTCTGCTACTCGTTTGATGATTATAATATTTTCTTTTCTTGTGCCATTGCAACCAGTTATCGGACAAATGACAGGAACGTAATGCTATACTTTATTTTCCAAACCGGCTGATTTCTTTCGCATATGATATTTCCGTTTTTCCTCATACATTTTCTCATCCATATGCATTAAAAAAGTTTCTGCATCATCTTCTGTCCCAAATTCCGTGTATCCCATGGAAACACTTAAACGAAACGGTTCTATCCCGGATTCATTAAACCGGGACAGATTATGGTTAATCTCCTCCATTGTCGCTAAGACACGCTCCGTATCAACACCTGACAGCAGCACAATAAACTCATCTCCCGCATACCGGATTGCCATACCATCATCCGGTATGGATCTGATGAGTATATTTCCCAACGTACAAATAGCCTTATCGCCCGTACTATGACCTAAATTGTCATTAATACACTTGAAATCGTTTACATCCATCATGATTCCATATAAGGATTTATGGCTTGCAATTTTCTTTTCCGCAAGCACCGCATTAAAATATCTCCGGTTGTATAATCCGGAAAGCTCATCCATATACAAACTCTCTGCGTATGACTGCATCTGCACAAATATCAATGCGACCGCAACCAGCACCCATGATGATGTAATTCCATAAAAAAGGAACTGGATAACCACACCTGCAAAACAAGGACCAACGAAATAGATCACCGGGAAAAAATTCAGGTTTACCCCTTGTTTTTTGGAATGATACACCAGATAGATACTGTAACGATGATTTTTTATGTTTCATCACTTTTCACAGCCTACTGCAACTGTGAAAAACCCACGGCTTACAAAGTTAACGGTCTTTGTATCGGAATCATAATAAGATCCCGGTATCTTAACTGCTGCACCGTATTTATCAATTTTATATGCAAAAATCTTTTTGTCTTTTTCCTTTTTCGAAGCATTATAGGAAACAGCGACCCTGATCCGTCCCTTTTTCAGGACAGACGACTGCTTTTTCTTTATTCCTGTGACGGAAAAATCATAAACCGGACGTTTTCCAATAATTTCCCCTGCCCTGGCAGAAAGATTTTTCTTGTCAGCCTGTTTCATTTTGATAACCACAGCTGTATTCATTTCTTTCTTTAATTCTTTTAATGCCTTCGAATCAAAGGTAAGATTTACATTACCACCATTGACCTTCCATTCTTTTACATTCTTTTTGACAAGTAAATTTACCGCCTGCTTATCCATTTCAAGATGCAGATTCTTCCAATTTTTGGCTTTTCCCGTATCAAAAGTTATTTCAACAGACAGATCTTTTATCCTGCCACCCTGTTCTTTTTCTGCCTTTGTAATTTCTTTTTTCAAAACTGCTGCAATATTCTTCACTTTGACAGTATTATTTTTAACTGCAGATTTTACTTTGACATTAAGATTCTTAACAGAAACGGGCGTGTCTTCTGCGGATGGCGGTGTCACATTCCCTGGTTCTTCTTTTGCATGATCCGGTGCCGGTAATGTGCCGGAATCCGGTGAAACATTGCCTGATGATCCGCCGGAACTGCCTCCGGAACTTCCGCCAGAACCGCCCCCGGTCTGGGAATGATCCGCCGTTACACGGACCTGACAATCTGCCTTACTTCCTGTATAGTTGCCATTTCCATCATAGCACGCGGTAAACGTATATGTTTTCGTTTCATTCGGAAGTGTTGCCATCCAGTGATCCGTTCCCTTTTCTTCGAGTGTAATTCCGGAAACATCACAGGTTACGTTTATCCCGGCATCTTCCGGAATCCCCTGTCTGCAAAGCTGTAATTCTACTGTCCCCGCACCTTTGACCGTATCGTTTTTTGCAGTCAGCTGCATGCTGGTGGAAGCCTTTTCGATTTCCAGGACAGCCTCCCCGTATGTTGGAATAAAAGATGCCTTTTCCGCTTTAAAATAAATCTTATACTGGCCTGCTTCTGTGTAAAACGGCATCTCCGTTTGTGTATACGATCCGTTTTCTGTCAAACTGTAACTGATTTGTACACCATCTTCCTGTTTGATATCAAATGTATGGGGTTTTCCATCATAAGTTACGCGGACAGGTACGGTTTGTATTTCCGGCATCTCACTGTTTTTCCGGTAATAATAAGTGATCTCCTGGCGATCCTCTGTGATGTTTATTTCTCCCTGATTTGCACTGTTTCCTACACATGTATATCCATATAAATCCGGACTTCTTAACGTATACGCAGAATTCTTTGGTACATATACTGTCGCGGGTGCCGTATCAGGCACTGTTGTTTCGGTCCCGTCTTCGTTTTGCAGCATATAACAAATGGTTACGGTACTCCACGCCTGTCCTGCCGTCTGATTGTCAGCCAGAATTTTCCCAGTGTCCTCATCTATGATCTTTCCTTCCAGTCTGTCCCCGGAAACCAGACCAGTTACCGCAGGAAGTGTGACAGAAAGGGACTCTCTGGCAGCATCCGGATCATACCAGTTACTGAGTGGCGGAACGGTATATGTTTCTTCTTTTTCATATTTGACTGTATTGTCTGCTCCAATAATGCGGAAAGTAATCTTCAAATGCTGTTTGGCATCCACTATATTTTGTACGACTGTACGGAATTCCAGATCCTTTCCATTTGCTTTTGTGATATTTGTCTCATCGATCCGGTATTGGTCACTATCCCTGTCAAGTGTTCCTGTCCTGCTATGTGGAATTGTAATTTCAGGATCGCACACATAAACAGATGCCTGCCTGCTGACATAATCACGGTTATTTAATCTCCGCGCCAGTTCCATTTTACACACTTCACAGAAAGGATTCCCAAGATCCCGCATCATGCAGACGCGGCTCGGCGCAAATACCGTTTCTGTTCCTGCTGCCGTTATTCCGATTCCACGGAACCCAAGCATCTTATGCCATTTAATCTTATCCGGGTCCGAGGTGTCGGAAATATTTTCTCCCTGCATCTTTTTATCATATTCATCGCCTAATCTTCCGATGCTGTGGGAAATTTCATGGGTCATGACATCCCCCTGCTCATTCTCACCCGAATTTGCTGAAAAAGAAAAGAGTGCATTGGAAGAAGAACCAATATTCGCAGTCGTATTACAAATGATATGGATGGTTCCAACGGCTGCACCGGTATCCAGATATCTGCTCTCCAGCTCTGCCCTCAGTGCCCTGGCTTTATCTTCCCCGTCCTTTGCAAAATAGCAGGATTTCCCGAATGCCTGCACATGAAAATATGTGTCCGGGTTCGACTCCCCATACATCACGCCCACACCGGTTTCATTGGATACCGTCTGTACTGCATAAATATTGATCCTGTCGGAATACTCTTTATAAGGGGACCACTTTAGCAGCCCCTGTGCTTTTGCCGTTGCATCCTTTAAAAATTGTTCCTGTTGTTCCCGGGTATAGCCCTCACCCATGATAACAATCACAAAATTTTCCTTATCATCACCTGTCTTGTGAATGGCATAAACGGAAGCTGCCGTTGTCTGGTCTGCCGCTGTCTCGTCTGCCATCACAGGATATGGAAACACCAGGGAAAGCAATAATATCAGGCTAAGTATGATTGCCCCAAACCGTTTTCCATCCTTCTTTTTTACATTCGTCATATCATCCTCCGTACTTTACATTACCAGAAATATTGGTGCTTTCCCTCTTCTTCCCACAGACAAACTCCCGGGAAACCATCTGCCGTAAGGCTTCTTAAAGCACGATTACCGCAGCATCAAACCCCTCTACATTTCCATCAAAGGTGTTTTCGGTAAGCAGATTGTACTTCTGCGTGTACTCATTAAATTTTTTTGCACTGCTGCTGCAGTTAAAAATCATGGCAATGGTCTCTTCGCCATTTTTTCTGATCAGGACAATTGTCCCTTCCTCATCTTCTGTGACGCTCCCAGCCAGTTCGCCTTCTACAATGCATGCATGGCTTTTCCGGACCTGAATCAGCCGCTTGTACCATTCATACATCTCTTTGTCCTGGTATTCTTCATCCCAGTACATACCCCGTCTGCAGTCCGGATCGTTTGCTCCCGGCATCGCATACTCATCTCCATAATAAATCATCGGCATTCCCGGCAGTAACAACTGAAAAGCGGCTGCCAGATGCTGCTTTTTCTTATTGTCGTTACACAGATGTAAAAATCTTGCGGTATCATGGCTGTCGATCAGATTCCACATAAGGGGATAGCAGTTTTTGTTTAATCGTCCCTTCAAATATCCAAGATTTTGTACGAACTGGCTGACCGTAATCTTTTCGTCTGCAAGCAGATCAATCAGGTTCAGGTAAAATGGATAATTCATGACCGTATCCCATTCATCCCCCTCAAGGAAATCTCCTGCATAATGCCAGATTTCCCCAATGATCAGCAGATCTTTCTTCACAGCCTTTACTGCCTTTCTGAAATTCTTCCAGAAGAAATGGCTGATTTCGTCTCCTACATCCAGTCTCCATCCGTCAATATCGCATTCCTTAATCCAGTAGCATGCAACATCCGTAATGTATTTTTCAACTTCAGGATTTTTCAGGTTTAACTTTGGCATTCCGCCATAATAACCAAAACATTTGAAGTTTGGGATCTCTCCCCATTCGCTTTTAAGTGGGAATCCATCAATGAAATACCAGTCCCGGTATTTGGATTTTTCGCCATTTTCCAGGATATCCGCAAACGCAAAAAATTCTCTTCCCGTATGATTGTATACCGCATCCAGGACTACCTTCATACCACGCTCATGCGCTTTTTGTACCAGCTCTTTGAGATCCTCTGTTGTTCCAAAGGACGGGTCTATCTGGTAGTAATCCGTGGTATCATACTTATGGCACGAATTTGATTGAAAGATAGGTGTCATATACAGCACATCGATTCCCAGATTCTGAATATCATCCATATGTTCGATGATTCCCCTGAGATTTCCATGCAGATCATCCATAGGCGTAATCGGTGCTTTATACCACAGTTCTTTGTCTACCGGCTCCGTTGCTGCAAAACGGGATGGGAAAATCTGATACACGACCTTGTTTGCTGCCCACTCCGGCACCTCAAACATCTCTTCCTCCCGGAGGTTCTGCGGACAGTCAAACATTCTGTCCCTGTTTGTAATGCATTCCTTATCAAACTCATAATTTCCATAATATACCTTTTCTCCCTGCGTATCCGTAAATTCGAAAAAGTAACGCAGACAGATCAAATGCATCTTTATCTGTGCTTCATAATAATCATGAAACTGTGAGACAGCAACCTTCTTCATCGGAACTGTCTTTCTGGTATCCTTACGCTCCATAGGTATATACTTGTCCTCATAGTGAAGGATTACCTCCTTCATATCATCCTTTTTTACCTGCACGCGTATCACGAATAAATCCTTATCAACCGCATAGCTAAACCTTTTATCCATATCATGAAAAATTGCTGAATATTCCATAAAATTTCCCCTTTACACTTGTTGTTTTCCTGTATTTTAACTTACTTTTTTCAACAATTCTAGCACTATATCCACGATATTTTTAACTTTTTCTACTTTTATGCTTTTTTGCGATGATATTACTATTCATATAATTTAAAATGTGCGTTATCAGTTTAAAACCAATAACGCACATTTCCTCATTACATCCTTTTCCCGCATTTATATATGTCACAAGTCAAATTATAGTTCCTACCTGCGACAACTTTATATGTAAATTCAATATCAATAATTTTTTGCACCGTTTTTAATTTTTATTTTCTGCAACTTTAAATTTCTGGATCATTTCACGCAGATTTTCCGCTTCACTGCTCATCTCCTGACTAGCTGCTGCACATTCTTCAGATGTTGCCGAATTCGTCTGTACGACATCATTGATCTGTTCAATTCCATCATTAATCTGTTGGATTTCTGTTGTCTGTGTCTCTAACGTTTCTGCAATATTTGTGACTTCTTTTGTAATGATCTGGGAATTCTCAGCGACCTCCTGCAATTGTGATGCCGTCTGCCCTGCAATCACCATACCTTTTTCCACGGCTTTCACAGAGGTTTCAATCAATGTTGCGGATTCCTTTGCTGCCTGGGCACTCTGGTCTGCCAGCACATTTACCTGATTCGCTACCACTGCAAATCCCTTTCCTGCCTCCCCTGCTCTTGCAGCCTCAATGGAAGCATTCAATGCAAGCAGATTCGTCTGGGACGCAATTTCATTGATTGTTGCAATGATCTTGTCAATCTCTTTTGATGCCCCATTGATCTCATTCATGGAATCAACCATATCCCTCATTTTACCATTGCTTTCCAGAATGGCATTTCCAAGTTCGTCTACTCTTCCACTGATTTCTTTTGCGGATTGTGAATTTTTTCCTACCTGTTCAGAAACACCTGCGACTGTTGCGGTCAGTTCTTCTACAACTGCTGCCTGATTTGTTGCTCCATCCGCAAGTTCATTGGAACTTGATGCTACCTGATCTGCGGCACCCGAAACTTCATCTGAAACATGCTGGATTCCCTTTATTGTCTCTGCCATGCTTTCTTCAAACAACATAAAGGAGTTTAAAATTCCAACGAAATCCCCTTTCCACTCTACTTCCGGCTGCACATCAAAATTTCCTTCTGCAAACATCTTCATTGCACGTCCAATATCATCTACATAGCTTCCCAGAATACGGATGGATTTACGCATACTGTGTGCCAGTCTTCCAATCTCATCATCCGAACGGTAGTCCAGCGTGCTATGCAGGTTTCCATCTGTTAATTCCTTTGCAACGGCTTCCACTTCATGTAATGGTACTAAAATTGACTCAAGTACTTTTTTGCCTGTTTTTATTGTCAGTTTCCATGCCAAAACCAGACAAATAATAATACACACAATTCCTGCCACTGCAAAAATAACCGTAATTCTGACTGCCTGGCTGCTTACCTCATCGGTCATTTCATCTAATCTTATTGCAATTTTTACGGCTTTATTTAATGCCGGGGTACAATCATTCAGAATGGAATCAACTGCCTTATCCTTGTCACCGCTTTTGATTTCTTTCATGATGGAATAACCAATGTTTCCCCAGTCTGCAAGGGCAGATGCGTATTCTTCACAATCCGCATCCGGAATAACTCCGGATTTCTTTAAATTTTTCAGTTGGGTATTAACTTCTGCAAGCAGTCTTTCTACCGTCTGCTCATAACCGTCATAAGAGGATGCATCATTTTCTAGTGCCATTTCCCTGATATTTCTCGCTGCTGCGTTAACATTTATCCTGCAGGTTTTCACCGCCCGGTCTGCAACAGTAACATTTTGTACATAATGCATCGTATTGGCAAATAGCATACCTATAACCACAATAGAAAACAGACCTGAGACTAACATCATAATAATGACTTTTCTGTAGCCATAGTTTATCCTTTCCTTCAGATGCAAATTTTCCAAGTTCTTTTTCATCATATTTTTCTTTGACGGCATAGTTTGCTATTTCCTTTCTCTTTTATTCGACTCTTATATATCAAATTTTTTTCTTAAAGTCAATAAATTTCAGGAACAATTTTATTATTCTATTTTTCACATAAAATGTTGTACCCCCCCCCGAAAAATACAGCACTTTTACCAATTTTTTCTACAGTTACCTCTCCGATCGAACGTGATGTAATCTGGAATGTCGTGCCGGTGTTCTCTCGTAAGAGTCATACTAGTACATAACTGAAAATACTATTGCCTGAAACACCCTCTGTTTTCATATATGGCATCAGGTTCTTCCAAAACATTCTCTAATTGTCTTTGAAATATCTGAATCAATAAAATCTTTATGTGCCATGTCATCAAGGATATCACATGTTTTTTCATGGGACAATCCCTTTTTATAAGGTCTGTCTTCCGTAAGAGCCTGATAAATATCAACACATGCCATCATACGTTCCTGCTCATTTAATTCATCAGCGGTTTTTCCAAAAGGATACCCTTTTCCATTTAATTTTTCATGATGGAAAGCCGCCCAATCTCGTATTTCTTCAAAATCATTAACCTCCGATAATATAAGGTATGTATAACCAGCATGATTTTTCATTGTAGAAAATTCATCATCCGTAAGCTTATCCGGTTTTTCCAGAATTTCATTGCCTACCGCCATTTTTCCTATATCATGCAGTGCACCAGCCAAATACATTTTCTGTACCGTGATTGAATCATATCCCATATATTTGGCAAGCAGGGAGGCTTTTTCAGCTACTCCTATAGAATGCCTGCTTGTAAAAGAAGATTTATAATCTATAATCTTTGCAAAGAAATCCGCAACATTTTTACACATTTCCCAATCAAAAACCATTTTTTCTCTTGGAATAATTTCCCATAGCTTCGTTTCAAAAGAATCATCACTTAAACACATATAGGATTCTTTTGTGAATACATGAAGAAAAGCATTAACACATTCTGAATCAAATAGACTATCCTTTTTTTGGGAAAGATACTGACATATAAAATCCCATCTATTATCATCAGATTTAATACTATTTCCTATGATATCAACGGTATCTGCAAGATGAATAATTCTTGCAGGCAATGGGGTTTCATTCCACTTTTTTTGAAAAGGACCAGTTCCATCGGCATGTTCATGATGATACAAAATCACATTTGAGACATCTGTTTTAAAAGGAAGTTTAGTAATATTTTTTTCACCATAAATACAATGAAGATTCGTTTTTCTTACGGACAAATCTTTTTTGATGTCAATAACATAATTCCTTTCCAGCTCTTCCGTAATATATTGTGTCAAAGCATTATCATGCAGTAAGGCACACATAGCTAAATCTTGTAACGCATCACCTTGAATTGCCAGATATTCAGCCATGCATACACTTATATAAGCCACTCTTTTTCCATGCTTGTTTTTGATTTTTACCAACTCTGCTTCTATACAGTCCAAAGCATAGGAACAGGCTCCTGCAAGTCCGACAATATCTATTCTTAGTTCTTCTTTCATGAATATAATCCTTCCATAGCATATGTATGCTTCTGTATTTCATTTGTTGTTTCTCATTCTGATAAGACCATAAAATAAGGCAGCCCCACATAGCTGAGTCTGCCTTACTCT
>ERZ839823.2034-NODE-2034-length-17113-cov-62.469985_pt1 | contig 17113 bp, 16 predicted proteins | sample MGYA00519862_ERZ839823 | MGnify/ENA primary metagenome ERZ839823 (study PRJEB31850, sample SAMEA3708853) | human gut metagenome | biome: human gut; feature: human-associated habitat; material: faeces | place: China | collected 2014 ...
AGTTCATGCCCGATTTCTCGTCCATAGCCCCCTCGTCGATGGTACGCGCGCCCATAGCCCCGCTTTTGAGCTGCGAAATGAACGTCTGCTTGCAGTGCAGCAGGTTGAACTTGTAGCTGTCCAGCGACTTCTCCACGGCGTAGATGATGACATCCACGTTGTTCCCGGCAAAGTGTTTGGCAATCTCGTTGCCTGCCCTGACTCCCCGTCCGTCACGCTGTTGCAGGTCGGACGGTCGCCACGGTGTATCGAGATGATGGATTGCAACACATCTTTTCTGCGCGTTCACACCCGTTCCGAGCATACTTGTGGAGCCGAACAGCACGCGCACAGTCCCGGCGTTCATGGCGTCTATCACCGCCTTGCGCGCCTTGTCGGTCTTGCACTCCTGAATGAAGCGCACCTCGCTTGCCGGTATGCCGTAGTCCTCCGTCAGTTTCCGCTTTATCTCGCTGTACACGTTCCACCCGTCGCCCGGCTGGTATGTCCCCAAATCCGAGAATACGAACTGCGTTCCCTTGTGCGCGTCGTATTTATGGTAATACTCCGCTATCATCTTGGCGCAGTGTGAAGCCTTGTTGTCGGGGTGGTCCTCGTAATTGGGGTCTATCATGCGCATGTCAAGTGCCATCTTCCGCGCGTAATCGGTAGCGATAAGCATCTTTGCCTTCTCCTCCGTTTCAGACAGCGGCGGTCTGCCCAGCAGCGTCGCGTCGCCCGTCTTGGCAAATTCCATCAGCTGTTTGATGAAATATTCTTGGTCAGGCGTAGGCGGTATGTTGTGCAGTATCTCGTTCTTGTGCGGACGGTCCACGCCCACGTCCTCCGCCGTGCGGTAGTCGGTTATCTCGTTGTAGAAGGCGGCAAGTTCCGGTACTTTGATAAAATAGCGGAAACGCTCCTTCTGCACCACGTTGTTCGTCACGTTGAACTCGAAGTCGGTCGTCTTCTTGGCGAAAATCGCCGCCCACGCGTCGAAGCACCGAATATCCTGCCGTTCCAATTCCTTCGGACGCAGATATTTGAAGAGCAGGTACAGTTCCGTCAGCGAGTTGCTGATGGTCGTGCCGGAGAGGAACGTAGCCCCCAAGTCCTTGCCCGTGCGCTCCTGTATGGTTCGGATGGCAAAGAGCATATTCAGGGCTTTCTGGCTTCCTTCCGAGTTTCCCAACCCCGCCACACGGTCGTGCCGCGTGTTGAAAGTCAGGTTCTTGAATTGGTGGCTCTCGTCTATGAAAATGTGGTCGATGCCCATCTGCTTGAAGTCCACCACGTCATCTGTACGCGATTGGATGGCGTGTTCCACCTTCTCCAGTTTCGCCACAAGGTTGTGCTTGCGCTTCTCCAGACCTTTCAGCATCGCCCGCGACACGTTCTTGCCCTGCTGCCGCAGGACTTCGAGGTTTTCCTCCACCGTGTCAAGCTCCGCTTGCAGGATACGCTGCTGCAACTCCGGCGACTGCGGTATCTTGCCGAACTGGTCGTGCGACATGATGACGCAATCGTAGTCGTTGTTCTTGATGTTGTTGAAGAAACGCACGCGGTTGGCGGTCGAGAAGTCCTTTTCCGAAGCGTAGAGAATCCGCGCGTTCGGATATGCCGCCTGATAGGTGGCGGCAATCTCCGCGACATTGGCTTTCAGCCCGATAATCATAGGCTTGTGCGCCAGATTCAGACGCTTCATTTCATGCGCTGCAATGCACATTATCAGCGTTTTACCGGTTCCCACCTCGTGGTCGCAGATCCCCCCGCCGTTCTGTTTGAGCATCCAGACGCAATCCTTCTGCGACGGGTAAACACTTTGAATACCCCGGCTTGCCAATCCTTTCAGATTGAGGTCGGGAAAGGTCTGGTGCGAGCCGTCGTACTTCGGGCGCACGAAACAGTTGAACTTGCGGTTATACATCGTCGTGAGCCGTTCCTTGAACTGCGGCGACTGCTCTTCCAGCCATTCCGAAAACCCGTTGCGGATTTCATCGATCTTGGCGTTGGCGAGCTGTATGCCCTCGCTGTCGCGCACCTTGATGTCATTGCCATGCTCGTCCTTGCCGATGGACTTCATCATGTCGGGACAGGTGTTGTGCAGGGCATGTTTCAACAAGTGCATACCGTCATAGTTCCGGTAATAGCCCTTCACTAAAAACTCGTCCGTGATTTTCATGGTGCGGTAGCCGCACGCCACCGAAAACTCGTCCATGCTTGCGGAGTAGGCGATTTTCACGTCCGTGTCGAACAGGTGGCTCATATAGGCGGCGTACACGCCCGTCGGAATCCAGCGTTCCCCGAAGTTGAAGTCGAGGTCCTCAAAGGCGATACGCTGCGGCTCGGCTTCCTTCAAAGCCTCCAACGCCTCCTTAACCTCCGGCAGCCGTTCACTTTCGGGATTGCCGCCCATCCATGCCTCAATCCGTTCCGCCTTCTCTATCACGTTTCCGGCAATGAACCTGTCCTTTATCTCGTAACAGGTTACAAGCGGGTTGTAGAAGATACGTCCTTTGAGGGCATTGAGCAGTCCCTCCTCGGTGCTGTCGGTTATCTCCCGCATGTAGCCGAGATTGACCGTGCCGAACTTGTTGAGCGACGCGGAGAGTGCCTCTTCGGGAGTGCTTACGTTGGCATGGCTCTCCACCGAGAAGGAAACGGGACGGTCGAAGATGTCCGCCTTGACGAACCTGCCGTCCTCCGCACGTTCCAGCGAAAGGATGTCGCGCCCTCCGGCATCCATCATCACTAACTTCACGTTCTGTTTGGCGTTGAGGTTGCCATAACGCATGACAAACTCGTCATAGCATGTGTTCAACGCTTGGCGTTGCGCTGACCCTTCATCGTGATACTCCGCCTCGTAGCGGTAAAGTCGCTCGTATGAATCACGGAGTGACACATACAACATCGCTTTCTCCTTCTGGTAGCCGGTCAGGTCAAGCGGTTGGAATGTCGCGCCGTAAGGCGTGAGGTCTTTCAGATAGCCGAGATTGCGTGACGCATCCAGTACCATAGAGCCGTCACGGTAGTGCGGCTCCGGCAGACCGTTGAACGGACGGGGAGAAAGGTCGGGAGCTTCCTCCTCCGGTTTTCCCGCTTCCATGTCCGGAAAGAGGGAGGATGCAGCCGCTTCCGTTGCGGGCGCGGCAGGTGTGGCGGCAACTTCCTGCCGCGTTTCGGGTTGCCGTGTTTCCTGCTCCGGTGCGGCTTTCACGCCCGTGACATGCTGCCGTTTTTCCTGATGCCGTGTCGCCAGCTCACGAAGCTCCTTGCGCCGCTCCGGTGTCAGGCTCATCATCGTTTCATAGAAGCCGTTGATGGGCGGATTGGTGTCCCAGTCCAGTGTGGCGTAAATATCATCGGGATCGGCTTGGGCTGCGGCATTTTCCGGCTTCGTTTCCACGCCCTCCGTCGCAGTCTTGACGGTTCCGGCAGGCGGCAGCGGCTTTGCGGTCGTAACCTTCGCCTGCGGTTTTATAGGCACACGCTTTGCCGGGCTTTCCTTTTTTGCTGTCTTTTTCTTCTTGGGGGCTTCCGGCTTGCGGACTTCTTCCGTCATGCCCCAAAGGTCGAGCAGGGAGAGCTGCACGCCCTCCGAATAATCGGGGCGGCGCGGCTCTATCTCCGGCTTTTCTTCCTCCGGCTGCGGTGTTACCGCTTCTGGCTTCGCTGCCGCTTCGGGACGCGACTGTGTTTCGGGAGTGGCAACAGTTTCCGTCACCGTGTTTTTTACCTGTGCCGGATGCAGGCTGTGCATTTCGTACAGTTCTATGTCTAACTGGGGTAACTCAATATTCAGATGTTCCCGCAAATCCTCCGCCATCTGCCCGATGCCGCCCCGGTGCAGGAGTTGATAGGCAGGTTTCCCGTAAGGGTCTGTGCCCCTGATCAAATCCGTGTTGGAAAGAGAGCTGATGCTCCATACATACCTGTTCACCGAAGTGCCGATGGGTGTCTGTTCGGTCTGCACGAAAAGTTTCTCGTTATAGTACAGCTCCCCGTTCTTGCCGCTGTTCTTCTGCAGGATAATCAGGTCGCTGCCCACCTCCGTACCGGCGTTGTCCGTGAAGAGGTTGTTCGGCAGGCGTGCGACACCCACCAGATTGGCATGGCTCATCATGTACTCGCGTATGGGCGCGTTTGTCGGGGCATCCAGCACCCCCTGCGAGGTGATGAACGCCACGATGCCGCCCTCACGCACCGCGTCAAGGCTTTTCAGGAAGAAATAGTTGTGTATCGTCTTGGCGGCTGAACGCCTTGCCGTGTCATGGCTCCCCGTAAAATCCGGGTCGAACACAGCCACGTCACCGAACGGGATGTTCGAGATAGCAAGGTCGAAATAGTCCGTGAAAGGCTTCTCTATCTTCTCGAATCCCTGCACTCTTACCTTTTGGTCGGGATGCAGATGTCCCAATATCTTGCCAGTCATCAGGTCTTTCTCGAAAGCCATGATGTCCGCGTCCGGCTTGTTTTCCAGCACGGCATCCACGAATGCGCCCACGCCAGCCGACGGCTCCAGCACACGGTCGGGACGTATGCCGTGTTCATGCAGAGCCTCCGCAATCGTGCCGGTTATCTCCGGCGGAGTGTAGAAAGCGGTCAGCACGGACTGCTTCATGGCATCCACGTACCGCTTGTACTCCGTATCGTCCTTGCTGTTCCCGCGTACCAGCCTGTGCAGTTCCGCAGTAGGGGCAAACAGTTCGAGGTCGGATTTCGCCCAGTGGACGGCGTCCGTCAGTTCCCTTGCCGGGTTCAGGATACATTTCAGCCCGCCGAAACCGCAATACTTTTGAAGTACCGCCCGTTCTTCGGGTGTCGCCGCTCTCCGTTCCCTCTCAAGGGTGAATGCCGTCCTTATCGCCTCGATATTGTCCCGCAGCCGTTGTTTGCGGTTAAACGCCATACTCGTCGATATAAAGGACGACAGCCCCCGTCAGCTCCGTATAGAGCAGGTCGTAATCGGGCGACAGGGCGAAATTGTCGTCCGCAAGGTCATAAATGGAGAATACGTTTCCGACAAGCGGAAGCAGCCTTTGCAGGAAGGATTCGCGATCTGATTCCGGCACTTCACCGGCAAACTCGTTTTCCACGACTTCGCGCAGGATGGCGTACTTGGAGTAGCGAAGCCCCTCCAGCAGCGTGCGCATCGCCAGTTCCTGCGCACCAGCAGCAGGATAGCCTTCGAGCATTGCCCGTTCATACGTTCCGGCGGCACGGTCGGCGCGTTCACGGATGAAGGCTTCGTCGGTTGCCTGTTCAAACCTGTTTGTTCTGAGATAGTCCAGCAGGTACAGACCGTAGTAGGAAAAGTCGGTCTGCCCCTCGTTTTTCTTCTTGTTGTTCATTACTTTGGAATTTAGTGGATTGATAATGACATGGATAATCGTCTGAAAAGGAGAAAGAAAAGGCACTCGGTATCCCTCCGAGTGCCACCACTAAATCCAAAGTATGAGTGTAATCCGGTATCGAAGAACAATTCATTACTCTGAACCAGTGGCAAAGTTACTCATTATTTTCTTCTTCTCGTAGAGGTTGCCTTATTTTTCCTTTCGGGGAACACGAAAGTCGTGTTATAGTCCCCGTCAAAGGCTACTATGGCATCGAAACTCTTTCCCTGCTTGCTTTTGAAGCCTTTGAGCAGCTTCGTGTGCCCTTCGGTGAGCAGGTCTTTGATCTCGTCGTCGGAAAGGGAGCGGTTTGCCTTCAGGCGGAACACGGGCAGCCCGCACTTCGCGTTGTCGCAGCGGACAACCTTGCCGTAGAACTGCATCATGCCGGTTCCGCACTTGGGGCACTTGCAGCCGGAATCCCTGCGGGCGAACAGCTTGTCGCACGAGAGCAGTTCGGAAGTGATTTCACGTGTGTAAGCCTCTATCTCCTTGCGGAAGGTGTCGGCAGCCAGCTCCCCGCACTCGATGCGTGCCAGATTCTTCTCCCATTCGCCTGTCATGGCGACGTCGGCGATGCGCATCGTCTTCACGACCGAATGGAGGGCAAGCCCTTTTTCAGTCGGCACAAGCGACTTCTTGCAGCGTTCCATGTAGCCGCGCTTGAAGAGCGTTTCGATGATGGCGGCGCGGGTGGCGGGCGTGCCGATGCCGCAGTCCTTCAAAGCCTGACGCAGCGCGTCGTCCTCTATCTCCTTGCCGGCCGTTTCCATGGCGGACAGCAGGGTGGCTTCGGTGTGCAGCGGCTTGGGTTTGGTCTTTCCCTCCGTGATGGAGGCGGCTTTCAGCGGCAGCGTGTCGCCTTCCCGCCAGCCGGGTATAGCGGTTTCCTCCTTGTCTTCCACGCCATAGACGGCACGCCATCCGGCTTGCCTGATGATGCAGCCTTTTGCCACGAACTCCACTCCGGCACATTCCGCCGTGACGGTGGCGGTGTCCTTGACGCATTTTTCGGAGAAAGCCTCGATCATGCGTCCGGCAATCATCTGATAGATGATATTGTCTTCTTTGGAGAGGAACAGCGGCTTCTCGCCCGTGACGAGCAGGGCGTGGTGGTCCGTCACCTTGCCGCCGTCCACGCTGCGGCGTGTCGGCACTGCCTTCGGATTGACTTTTTCTTTCCATTCGGGCAGGCTGCCGATGAAGGCGAGCAGCTTGGGGATTTCGGCGAACACATCTTCGGGGATGTAGCGGCTGCCGGTTCTCGGATAGGTGACAAGTTTCTTTTCATAGAGCTTCTGCGCGATTTCAAGCGTATGTTCGGCGGTGAAGCCGTGCTTGGCATTCGCTTCCTTCTGGAGTGTGGTCAGGTCGTAGAGAAGTGGAGTTTCCTCCGTCTTCTCCTTGCGCTCGGCTTTCGTGACGGTGGCTGTGCCTGCTTCCTTTACCTTATTATATAGTTCCGTCGCAGGCTCTTTCTCTTTCCATTTTTCGGAAGAGGAGAACTTCACGGTATCGCCGTCGCAGCCGTCGGTTGCGACATGGAGCTGCCAGAAGGCTTCGGGCGTGAAGCGGCGGTTCTCCCAGTAACGTGCGCACACCATCGCCAACGTGGGCGTCTGCACCCGCCCGACGGAGTATGTGCCGTGTCCGGCGGCGATGGAGAGTGCCTGCGTGCCGTTGATGCCCACCAGCCAGTCCGATTCACTCCGCGCTTTGGCGGCAAGGTAGAGGTTGTCGTATTTGTCGCCCGCTTCGAGGTTGCGTAATCCCTCGCGGATAGCCTTGTCGGTGAGCGAGCTTATCCAGAGGCGCACGAAAGGCGTGGCGCATCCGGTGTAATGGTAGAGGTATCGGAAGATAAGCTCTCCCTCGCGCCCCGCGTCGGTCGCCACGATGATCTGTTCGCTTTCCTTGAATAGCCGGGCGACGGTCTTGATCTGCGACACCACGCCGCTGTCGGGCTTGTAGCCCTTGTCCGTCTTTACCTGACGGGGGACGAGCGTGAAGGTATCCGGTATGACGGGCAGGTTGTCGCGGACGAAGCCGCGTATGCCGTAGCCGTCGGGCATGGCAAGCTGGACGAGGTGTCCGAACGCCCATGTCACGGCGTAGCCGCCTCCCTCGAAATATCCTCCCTCTCTCTTTGTAGCTCCGACGATGCGGGCGATCTCACGTGCCACGGATGGCTTTTCAGCAATGATTGTCTTCATATTTTCTTGGATTGATGTTTATAAATGTTACTTTGGATTCAGTGGCGGACACGGGATTACATCCTCATACCCTTGTTGTTTTTCTTTTTTGGGGTTTCCTGCTGTTGCTGCGCGGTGTCCTTCGGGGCGGTCTGTCCCTTCCGCAACGGCTCTTTCAGGTTCTTGGTAGCCTCGTTGGTCTTGCCCTCGCTGTTCACCGCCACCTGCGTGCGGCTCTCGTTGGAGGGTGCGACCTTCTGCGCGTTGTCGGGGTCGGTGTCGTAGCGGTACGGGCGTCCCTTCTCCGGGTTGAACCTGATGTACATCGTGGCGTGGAAGCCCTGCTTGTCGGTCACGTTCTCCAGTTTCACGGCTTTGCCCGCCACGTAGTCGGCTTTCTGCTGTTCGGTGAACTCCACGCCGCTCCATTTGCTGATGGGGCGGATGCTGCCGTCGGCGTTCGTCCACGAGTTGCGGCGTTGCCCGTTCTGTATGGCTGCGGCGTTCTCCGCGTCCTGTGCCTGTCCCTGTGCGGGGTTGTTCTTCGTTTCCTGCGTCTGTGCGGCACGTGGCGACCTGCCGGTCCCCGGCACGAACTCCACGCCGCGCTGCTCTACGTTCACCTGAAGGGTGGTGACGAACTTCCTGCCGTCCTTGCGCTCGATAAGTTTGTCGCGCACGGGCAGCCCGGCGCGGAGCATGTCCTGCTCCTGCTTGGTTATCTCCGTCTTGCCGATGCGCTCCGGTATGCGTACCTTGTTTGCAGGAATGTCGGTAATCTCGTTCGTCTTGCGGTCTATGCTGATGAACGAGGGGATAATCTCGCCCGTTTCCCTGTCCACGATGTCCACGACCCTGCCGAGGTTGCCCGTTTCGCGCAGGTTCTTACGGTCTTCGTCCGAGAACTTGTGTTCCTTGTACTCGTCGAGCTTCTGCTCCTTGCGGATGAAGTGCGGCACGAGGCTGATATTGCCGTCGCTGTCCTTCTTGAAGGAGAGGCGGGCGTCCAGCTCGAAAGCCTCGCCGCCGAAATTGGGCGACACTTTCACCAAATCGGACTTGCCGTAGTTGAGCATCTTGGTCAGGTCGCCCGACTTCTCAAGGTCGTCGCGTCTTACGCCCCATTTCTCTTCCAGCTCCTGCCAGTTGATCTTGCTCTCGTCGATGGGCTGGTAGCCCCGGTTGCCCTGCGTCTGCTGCGGGCTTTCCTGATTCTGTTCATTTTTCCGTTCCATTTCTTCCTGTTTTTTAGGTTCTTCCTGTTTCTGTTCCGGCTTTTCAGCCGCCTGTTCCTCCTGCACCTTCTGTTCGTAATCCGAGGTGTCCACCTTGTGGGAGGCGAGCATCTCCTTGTTGGCGTCGGGGTCTTTGAGCAGTTCCTTCATCACCTCCAGCAGCTTGTCGGCTTGTTCGGCCGCAATCCGGTAGAAACCGAAGCGGCTGGGTTCCTTGCACTGCCGGAAGAAGTTCTTGAAGAAGTTGTCCAGCACGTCGCCGTGGCGGTCGAATTGCAGGAAACTCTGCGCGTTCTCCGCTTTCGCGGGGGTGCGCTTGGGGGAGCCGTCGGCATTAAGCCCGGCTACCACGCTGATCTCGCCCGTCTTCTCGTCACGGACTATCAGCACGTCCTTTTCAGTTGTTTTCTTTGCCATTTGAAAAATGTTTTAATGGGTTATTTTTGAAAGAAATTATGGATACGAGCCTTGTAGAAGGCTATATCTTCTTTTTTGAAGTCCTTTACGTGTCCGGAAAGGAACGCCAGCACGTCCTCCTCGCTGTAATAGGTCTTTTTGCCGAGCGTCTTGTACGGCAACGCGCCGGTGCTGCGGTAGCGTTGCAGGGTGCGCTTGCTGATCTGGAGCAGCATGCAGAGGTCCTGGTTGTCGAACATCCTGATACGTTCCATCGGGTCCGGGGCTTTGCCGGACGGCTGCAAGGAGAGCAGCAGTTCGTCCTGACGGTCGAGCCGTTCCGTCAGTTTCCGCATCCAGTCCTCGAAATTGTTTCGGGTAAGCAGTTCCATACGTCACGTCCTCCTTCCTCTGGGTTTGCCGCCGCCCGTGCGCAGCGTGTGGTTGCGTTTCAGTTCCGTCGGTGTCGCCGCGTCCTCCATGACGGTGCAGTCCGCAAGCAGGCGGTCGATTTCAGACTGGCGGTAGCGGCACTTGCCGCGCAGCACCACATAGCCGATGCGATGCTCGCTGCGCATACGCTGGAGGGTACGGGTACTCACGTTCAGCAGGTGCGCCGCCTCGCGGGTGGTGAGCAGCCTGTCGGGAGCTTCTTCCTTCCTCCCGCCGGAAACGGCACGCACGTGTGCCGCTATCTCGGCTATCTGTTCCGTCAATGCGGTGAAGACGGAACTTTCCATCGTTATTACTTTCATATTCAGTCCTTTCTTTTGGTTTCTGTGGCAAAATTCGACAATAAACCAAAGGGGCTTTAACAGCTCACTACGTGTCTCACGTAAGATTTTTATGGGAAATGGCTCCGTAACCCGGACAGACAGCGCAACATACAGCCTTTTAGCGGGAAACGGCTCGTGTTCACGGCTGTGACGTTACCTTTGTGGCAAACTCTGAAATGTTTTGCTTATGGAAATAGTATCTATCGAGAAAAGGACCTTCGAGATGATGGTGGCGTCCTTCAACGCCCTCTCGGAGAAGGTTGCCGCCTTGAAGCGCAAGAGCGACGGAGGGCGGCTGGAAAGGTGGCTCACGGGCGAGGAGGTCTGCGGGCAGTTGAGGATCAGCCAGCGCACGTTGCAGACGTTGCGCGACAGGCGGCTTATCGGCTACTCGCAGATTAACCGCAGGTTCTATTACAAGCCGGAGGAGGTCAAAAGGCTCATTCCGCTTATCGGTACGCTCTATCCCGGCGGCAGATAATCTTATTATTCACCCACTGAATCCAAAGTTATGATGAACGAGAACAATGATGTTTTTACACTGGAGGACGAGCCGCTTGCCACCGTGGTGCAGAACATGCGCAAAGGCTCCAAATGGCTCTCCGCATTTCTGGAAAGTTACCGTCCGCCGCTGGACGGGGAACGTTACCTGACGGACAGGGAGGTGGCGGACTTGCTCCGTGTCAGCCGCCGCACCTTGCAGGAGTACCGCAACAACAAGGTGCTGCCCTTTATCCTTTTGGGAGGGAAGGTGCTTTACCCCGAATCGGGGCTGCGTGAACTGTTGGAGGCGAATTACCGCAAGCCGCTGGAATAAGGCGACTGCATGAAAAAAGGAAACGGACAGCCCCGATGGAGTTGTCCGTTTCCTTTTTTCGTCTATCTATATGTTCAGCAGTATCCGGCTTTTCCGTTCTGTATGAACATCACGTATGCCTGCCGCTTCTCCTTCGAGAGTGCCTTGCCCACCAGCCACGTGCGGAACACGTGCGTGCAGTAGGTGTCCAGCCGGAAGGCGACGGGGATGATGATTTCAAGCGAGTAAACATCCCCGCAAAGACCGTTTTCGAGCTGTATGTAGCGGTATACCTCGTAATCGCTCAGCACGTCCGTCTTTAGAACGGCCCTGATGGCGGCGTTCACTGCCGGGACGCCCGTATGGAACAGCCCGGCGATTTCTCCGGCGGTCATCCATATCTCGTTACCGGTTACGCGGACCGCCTTGTCCTCTATGATGATTATGTCACGTTTCATGGCTTTTCTTTTTTAGATGGTGCAACCTGCAAATTCCTCAATCGTGTTCAATCTCGCGGCAAGGTTCTCCATGTCTTGGTTGAGCTTCTCTTTGGTTATTTTCGCGTATATCTGCGTTGTCTTTATGCTCTTGTGCCCTAACATGGAACTCACAGTTTCGATAGGCACTCCGTTGGAGAGGAACACCGTCGTGGCTGCCGTGTGGCGGCTTTGATGCCACGTGATATGCTTGGTGATGCCGCAACGCTTGGCGACGGCACGGATTCCGTACAGGCAGGTCATGTAGTGCGGTACGGGGAATATCCTCCCGTCCCCGCACAGACCCCGGTATTTGTCGATGATGCGCTTGGCTATGTCAAGCAACCGGATATTGGAAACGACACCTGTTTTCTGGCGGTTGATGTTTATCCACTCGTGTTCGTCAAAATAGGTGCGGATATTCTCTTCCGTCAGGTTGCGCATGTCGGCGAACGACAGGCCCGTGAAGGCGCAGAACAGGTATAAATCACGGTATAGCTCCTGCTTGGCGTTCTTCAGTTTGCCCTCCATCAGCAGCCGGATTTCCTCTTTCGTCAGGAAGCTGCGGGTCGTTTCTTCCTTCTTGATTTCGTACTCGCGGAACGGGTCGCGCGTGAGCCACTCGTTGTTGATGGCGATGAACACCATCGTCCGCAAGGGGCAGACATACAGCCACACGGTGTTGGTGCAGCAGTGTTTGTCAGTGCGCAGGAACATTTCAAAATCGGAAATGAAAGCGGGCGTAAGCTCTTTCAGGGCGATGTCCTTCACGCGGTAGCGGATGGTGAGGAACTCTTGCAGGTGCTTGTAAACGGTCTTGTACTTCAAGAGCGTGCCTTTGGCTTTCATGCCTGCCTCCACCTGCTTGGCATAGTCCTCGTTGTGCTGCCGGAACACCTGCATCAGCGTGTGGTAGCGGTGTTCCAGTCCGAGAAAGGCGTTTTTTACTTTTTCTGCCGTGACGAAATTGTCACGCTCCATGATTTCCTGATAATGTTTGTTGATGCGCACCCGCATCTTGTCAAGCATGCGGTTCGTTTCGAGTGCCGCCGTGCTTCTGCCCGTGACACGTCCCCCTTTGGTGTCCCACAGCTTGGGATCGACGGTCAGTTTGCAGCTGAACTGCGTCTGGCTGCCGTCCACCGTTATGCGTCCCATGACGGGCACTGTCCCGTCCTTTTTCACTACCTGACGTTTGAGGTAGTAGATAACTGAAAATGTACTCTTCATCGTCCTTAATTTTTTTAGGTTCAAAATTAGTCGGTGAAGAATCCCTCGTCGGTACGCAAAACACGGAGGAACGGCGCAATCTTTTTCCGTAACCGGAATTGTTGCGTGACTTGTCAATAACTCACTAATCCTTAACGTCTTGTTTCGCTGTCCGTGTCCGTTTGTCGCCCTTTCGGGCATGGTTACGGACAAGTAACGTAGCGGCGTCCTGATTTGGCTTCAGCGGTGATTGCGATGGCTTCACGAATAATCGGAAGCACGACTGAAACCCCTGTAACTCAATTCTATCACTATATCCTTCCACATTTCACTTTTTTGTAGTAACTTTGTAGTAGAATTAAACTATAATGAATATGAAAAAATATATTTTACTTTTACTCTGTCTAACAGCAGTCTCTCCCATATATGCACAGGTATTTGCCGAATATTTTGCAGACAAAACGCTTCGTGCCGATTACATATTCAGCGGCAATGCATCCCAACAAGACATTTGTCTGGACGGCCTGTCCTCTCTCCCCACATGGGCGGGAAGAAAACATCATCTGGCGGAACTTCCATTACAAGGCAACGGACAGATTGTCATGCGCGATGCAGCCAGTGGAAAGACTATTTATACAACTTCCTTTTCCTCGCTCTTTCAGGAATGGCTGGAAACAGATGAAGCCAAAAGTGTAACAAAGGGATTTGAAAATACATTCCTTCTTCCGTATCCCCTCCAACCGGCCGAAATAGAAATAATTCTACTCGATTCGCGCCGCAACATTCGTGTCTCCATGAGGCATACCATACACCCTGACGATGTGTTGATAGCACAAAAAGGGAACTCACACATTACTCCGCATAAATACCTGCTACAAAATGGAGATGCCGACAAATGCATTGATGTAGCTATCCTCGCAGAAGGATACACCCCTCAGGAAATGCAGACATTCTATAAAGATGCCGGTATTGCCTGTGAGAGCCTTTTTGCACACGAGCCTTTCAAGTCCATGAAGAAACGTTTCAATATTGTTGCTGTCGCCAGCCCTTCCACAGACAGTGGAGTCAGCGTGCCAAGACTGAACGAATGGAAGCACACTGCTTTCAGCTCACATTTCAGTACATTCTACTCCGACCGTTATTTGACCACATCACGCGTAAGAGCAGTACATGATGCCTTAGCGGGAATCCCTTATGAGCACATTATCATATTAGCCAATACGGAAGAGTACGGTGGTGGAGGTATTTATAATTCCTACACCCTGACCACTGCTCATCACGCCATGTTTCGTCCGGTAGTAGTACATGAATTCGGACATAGCTTTGGCGGACTTGCCGATGAATATTTCTATGACAACGATATTATGACAGACACTTATCCATTGGATATAGAGCCATGGGAACAGAACATCAGTACACAAGTGGACTTTGCGTCGAAATGGAAAGACATGCTTCCCTCAAACATTCCTATTCCCACTCCGATAAGTGCAAGTGAAAAATACCCGACAGGTGTGTATGAAGGAGGAGGCTACTCTGCAAAGGGTATTTTCCGCCCGGCAGATAACTGCCGCATGCGCACCAACGAATATCCGGAATTCTGTCCTGTGTGCCAACGTGCTCTCCGCCGAATCATAAATTTTTATACTGAATAATAAACATCAAAAGACTGACTTATGATTAAATTTCAACGTATCACAACTAAGGATGCAACCTTGTACAATTACATGGAACAACTGATGACCGCCTCTTTTCCTTCGGAAGAATATCGCCCATTGGAAGAATTGCGTAATTATACAGATACTAAAACCCATTTTTACTGCAACATCATTCTTCATCACGACACTCCGGTCGGATTTATCACGTACTGGGATTTCGGACATTTTTATTACGTAGAGCATTTCGCTATTGACCCTTCCCTACGCAATGGAGGTCATGGCAAGAATGTCTTAAACCATTTATGCCAGCAGCTCAACAAGCCCATTATTCTAGAAGTAGAAATGCCCGAGGAGGAAATGGCAATACGACGAATCAATTTCTATAAACGGCATAGTTTTACCTTATGGGAAAAGCCATATATGCAACCACCTTATAAAGCGGGAGATAATTATCTTCCTATGTTATTAATGGCTCATGGCAACTTGGAATGTGAGAAAGACTTTGAGCAGGTAAAAAAATGTATTTACCGGGAAGTATACAAAGCAGAATAAATAAAGATATTCATTTATCCCCAATTCCTATAAAAAATAAAGGCTGCTTGTTTTTACAAGCAGCCTTTATTCATATAGTCTGAACTAACTTTTACTGACGCGGTTGCGCAGAATAGTTAATTTTCAATGCATAAGCCTTACGAAGAGCCTCTTTGATATCTGTTACGATACCCATTTTCGTATCTTGGTCAACTTTCAAAGACACTGTCATCTGCGGCTGGTCTTCTTCTTTCATACTGGCACGTTCACCAATAATGTAATCTTGAATTGCAGCAACTTCAGCATAACTGTCATTTAATTGGATACGGCTTTCATTACCTAATTTCTTACGGAATTCAGCAGTAGGTTTTCCTACATAGATAAACGTAACCAAAGACTTCTTTTCAAGTTTTTCCAACTCTGTTGCTTGCGGAACCTTAAACTCAACCTTTAATGTTACCTCACGCATAGTTGTTACAATCATAAAGAAGAACAACAAGGTGAAGATAAGGTCAGGCAGAGAAGAAGTGTTCAACGCCGGCATTTCACGTTTGCCAGTTTTATTAAATTTTCCCATTACTTCTTTTCTCCGTACTTTTTAGGTTCTGCCTCAGAGATCTTCTGAGGATAAATATCACGAATTGCTTTTTGTTGGTCCTCGTTCAAATCAGCATAATTTTTCTGCCATTTTTCCTGAGCCAGTTCATCACGCAACTCATTATAAGCTGCAACCAACTCATTCTGTACAGCAATATATGCCTTATAAGAAGAACCACGGTCACAACGCAAAGAAACTACATGCTTTTCCGTAATCATCATGTTACCAAAGAACGGAATATCTTTTGAGTATTTTTCCGGTTTGGAATCATCGTTATACGGGTTGGCAATAAATTCTTTTGCTTTTGCACGTAATTGATCAGTTGTGATATAATCGTTTCCGCACATCAACTGGTCGTTCATATTCAGGAAGACTTGCAATACGTTGCGCTCTTTCAACTTAATATCGTCATTGTTCTGTTCCTGCTCCGGTGGAGGTGGCAAACGTCTTGCCAAACCACGGTCAGTATCCATAGACGTTGTAATCAAGAAGAAGATCAACAACAGGAAGGCAATATCCGCCGTAGAACTTGAGTTAATATCAGGAACTTTTCTTTTTCCTTTTGCCATTGTAATTACTCTTTAAATTGAGTTATCTCAATTGATTATGATAATTTCTTCTTAATACTACTAAAGATGATTGCAAGCACTGTTGCAGCAAACAAGATGTAGATAGAATAAAGGAACATATCAGTGATCTTCAACCAGAAAGGCACATTGTCCGTACCGTCATAACCCGGGATAACGAGAGGTTCATCACTACCCATAGCCCATGCTATAACAACAACGGCAACCAATATAATTACACCGATCAAAGATTTCAATGCATTTCCAGGATTATCTTTCAAGGCAGTCCCAAATTGGAACAGGAAAGCAGCCACTGTAGCAACGACAGCTATACCAAACAAACCATACATCAAATAGATCAAGGCATCAGTTTGGGCAGGTTGCCACATTTCAGAGTCAACGCTCATAAGTACTGCATCGCCTTGAGCGTCTCCACCGAAGTAGAACAAGCCCAATACTACCAAGATGGCAGCAAACATTACGTACAGTACGTAGTATGATACTTTATATGATAACTTAGCCATTTTACTTATTTTTTGTATTTCAAGTCATATTTGATAACCATATCCAACAGAGAGATAGAAGAATCTTCCATTTCGCTGGTCAAAGCTTCAATCTTAGACAAGATATAGTTATAGAATACCTGCAGGATCAAAGCAACGATCAAACCGAAGATAGTTGTAATCAAGGCAACTTTCATACCACCTGCTACAACTGTCGGAGAGATATCACCTACTTGTTGGATTTTATCAAATGCCTGCACCATACCGATTACAGTACCCAAGAATCCTAATGACGGAGCCATTGCGATAAACAGTGTGATCCAAGAGCAACCTTTTTCCAGGTAACCGGCCTGTACACCACCGTAAGAAACAACTGACTTTTCAACAACGTCAATGCCTTGATCAATTCTCATCAAACCTTGATAGTAGATAGAAGCGATAGGACCTCTTGTGTTGCGTGCGATGTCTTTAGCAGCTTCAACGTCGCCTTTTTCCAAAGCAGCTTCAATAGCAGCCATAAACTTCTTAGTGTTGATTTCAGCCAAGCTCAAGTAAATGATACGTTCAATACAGAAAGCAAGACCGATAACCAATGCGATAGCAACCAAACTCATGAAAGATGCAGTACCTTCAATAAACTTAGTTTTGATTTCTTTGTGAATACCGCCTTCTTCAGCTTCAACAGCAGGAGCGGCAGCTTCGTCAGCAGGAGCTGCTTGTGCTGCAGGAGCAGCTTGTTCTGTTTGTTCAGCAGCAGGAGCATCTTGAGCCTGAGCAAGTTGAGTTGAGCCAAATGTTAAGACTCCCA
>ERZ839823.2047-NODE-2047-length-17009-cov-5.599446_pt1 | contig 17009 bp, 16 predicted proteins | sample MGYA00519862_ERZ839823 | MGnify/ENA primary metagenome ERZ839823 (study PRJEB31850, sample SAMEA3708853) | human gut metagenome | biome: human gut; feature: human-associated habitat; material: faeces | place: China | collected 2014 ...
CGTAGCGGGTGGTTTAAAGCTGGCCGCTGCGCGGCCAGCAGACTAAAGTCTTGAAATAAAAATACCCCCGATTCCAAGTGGAAATCGGGGGTATCTCATCGGGTGGCTTTCAAGCAGTTTGCAAAACTGCAGGTCGCAGACCTTCATTGCTAGTAGGAGAAATGAGTAGTCTCGGGTGGCTTGCCCATGAGTTGACGAATAAGTTGGAGCTTCGCCATTGGCTCAATCGCTTCGCGCGCTCGATAAACTTGTTTAGTAAAAGGCGGATCGGTCACCGATGGACGCACGACGAGAAACACGTACCTCCAGTGGTTCAAGCACGGCGCGCGTGAGGATCTCTGCAAGCAACCGCCTGGTACGCTACTGTTGCCAGCGTGGCTTAGCGGACTGGCGAATCCCGCCCCGTGCGCGTCATCATCCAATCAAATGCCCTGGCAAGCAGCAGCACCGCCAATCACACTACGTTCTTACGGCGCCCTCTGCGATAAAACTAGCGAATTGTGTTTTCACCTCGCAGCTACGGAGACATTAGATGATTACTCTGGACAATCTTCGCGACGCACTTAGGGCTCTGTGCTACGAGCCCTCGGGCGACGGCACCGTTTATCAGAAATCCTGGGAAGAGACCAGCGCGCAAATCACGGTCGATTTTTCCAAGAAACGCATCGGCTACCCGAAAGACCTGGGGTTCAAAGTCAACAAAGACACAACTTGTAACTTTTCCGATAACGAGAACTTCGTCGTACTCGCCTGCGTAACCATGCTCCTCGACAAAGGATATCGCCCCGAATCCCTTGAGCTGGAGCGCGAATGGGCCCTTGGGCACGAACAAAAGAGCGGCCGCGCTGATATCTGCATTAATGACGAGAGGGGCGACACACTCGCAATCGTCGAATGCAAGACCCCTGGAACCGAGTTCAAAAACGAATTCAAGAACATGCAGTCAGACGGAGGGCAACTCCTCTCCTATTGGCAACAAGAGCGCGCGACTCGCTGGTTGGTACTCTTTGCATGCGATTTCATCAACAACGAAATCGTGCCAGACCAGGTTTCAATTAACTGCAGCGATGACGAGAACTTCATCGCGCTCGCCAAACGCGATGACACCATTGCGCTCTACCGCGACGCCCATACAGTGGAACAGCTCCATCAAGTTTGGACGGAAACGTACAACCAACAAGTCGAGGGAAACATCCTCTTTGGCGATAGGTCGACGGCATACCACCCGATGGTTCCTCCCCTTCTCAAGAAGGACCTTGTCGACTTCAGGGCCGAAGACAGCATCGTCAACCGCTTCGAGGAAATCCTCCGCCACAACAACGTCTCCGATAAAGAGAACGCCTTCAATCGCCTTATCGCGCTCTTTATCGCGAAGCTCCAAGACGAGCTCTCGAAAATGCCAACCCAGGAGATTGAGTTCCAATACCGCCAAGGACGCGACACCTACGAAACGCTCCAGGACAGGCTCCAGAGACTCCACTCAGACGGCATGAGAAAGCTCATGCGGGAAGAGGTCCTGTACGTTCCCAACGACTACGCCGAAAACCTCATAAGCAACTATACGGGCCAGCACCGCAAGAAGCTCATCGAGGAGCTGAACGGCACGCTGCGCAAGCTCAAGTTCTATACCAACAATGACTTTGCGTTCAAAGACGTCCACAACGAGGAACTCTTTCTTCAGAACGGCAAGGTACTCGTAGAGACGGTGCAACTTCTACAGCCGTATCGCATCGTAGGAACTCAAGACATTCAATTCTTGGGCGACCTCTTCGAACAGCTCCTTAATCAGGGCTTTAAGCAAAACGAGGGCCAATTCTTCACACCTGTGCCCATCACCCGTTTTATTTGGAAGTCACTCCCACTCGACAGCATCGTGCAGGACGAGGCTGGTGCCGTGCACTATCCACGCGTTATCGATTACGCCTGTGGCGCGGGGCACTTTCTCACAGAAGGATTCGAAGAAATCTCCGACGCCGCATGCCAATATGATCCGACCATAGAGGATGACCTCGGAGACGCCGACTGGGTCAGAGACAATCTCGTCGGCATCGAGAAGGACTATCGACTCGCTCGCGTTTCCAAGGTCTCGTTCTACATGCATGGCGCAGGGCAGAGCAACGTGGTCTTCGGCGACGGACTTGAAAATTATCCCGACAAGGGAATCGACAGCCGAACCGACAGGGGACGCTTCGACATTCTTGTCGCCAATCCCCCGTACTCTGTCGCGGCCTTCAAACCGCATCTCAAGCTTCACAACAACGAACTCAAAGTGCTGGAAACCATCAGCGATAGCGGCTCGGAAATCGAGACCCTCTTTGTCGAGCGTGCGGCACAGCTTGTTCGGCCCGGAGGCTACGCCGCCATTGTCCTCCCCACCTCGATCCTCGACAAGAGCACGAGCTCGAGTTTCATGGCCGCACGCGATGTGCTTTTGAGCTCCTTCGAGATCGTCTCCATCGCCAGGTTTGGATCAGGCACATTCGCGGCCACAGGAACAAACGTCGCAATTATGTTCCTACGTCGCTTTGACGAGATCCCGCCCCGCAATGCGAACGCACTTGATTTCGTTGACGCTGTTTTTGAGCGCAGGAAGCTCACTGGTTGGAAAGACGAAAGCGCTTTCAACGCTTATCTCGACACAATTAATGTAGACGGAGATACTTACCGGGCTTTTCTCGCAGGAGAGGCTGGCTGGAACGAATGGGCAAACACTCGCCACTTCAACGTTTATTGCCATCTTTTCGAATCATCGAAGGAGCTCAAGACCCTTCGAAAGAGCAAGACTTGGAAGGCGGCCGACAAGAACTCACAGCTCAAAGCAGAGAACGAGCTGTTCTATCGCTATGCGCACAAGGAAGAGCGCAAACGCCTGCGCGTTTGGGGTCTCGTCTGCGGCGAACAGACGCTCATCATCAACTCACCTAACACGACCAAGGAAATCGCCTCTTTCCTTGGCTACAAATGGAGCAATCGCAAAGGCAACGAGGGGATACAGCCCATCGATGGTGAGGGCGTGCTCTATTCGGACGACGAATCGGACGACACGAACTCGCTAAGCGGCATCATCAGAGCATGGTTCTCCGGCGAGCAGGTTGAGCCCGGCGACCTTGCCCAGTACTACTACTATGCCAAGACCACCGATTTCATCGACTTTGATGCCGAGAAGTTCGACGAGACTCTTACGATTCCCCGCTCTTTCTACAAGCCCCGCTCGTTCGCCCAGGGCACCGTAGTCAAGACGCTTAGAGACATCACATCCTACGTTACCAACAGCGTGGCCCAGAGTTCCATCACCACCGACACTTACGTAACAACGGAGAACATGGTCAAGGATCGTGGCGGCATAACCGCCTATAGCGGAGAGCTTCCGGCAAGTGCTGGCACCGCATACAAGAAGGGAGACACGCTCGTCTCCAATATTCGCCCCTATCTGCAGAAGATTTGGCTCGCAGACCGCGATGGGGCGTGCTCCAAGGACGTTTTGGTATTCCGAAGCATAAATACCGACAGCCTATTGCCCGAGTTCCTCCATCTGCTCCTGTGGCAGAAGGACTTCTTCGACTACGATATGTCCACCTTCACGGGAACCGGCAGGCCTCGCGGAGACAAGAATGAGCTGCTCAAATACCCCATCCCAGTCCCGACGCTCTCCGAGCAGAGAGCCCTCATCGACGGTTTCAATCGCTTAACAGATGAAATCAATAGCAAAAGACAGCAAATCGCCGCTCTCAAGGAAAGCGTCAAATCACGGTTTGTAGAGGTATTTGGCGATCCGGTCGATGGTAAAAAATGGCCTTTCGTTAGGCTTGAAGACCTCTGTACCAAGTTGGGTTCCGGAGCAACACCACGAGGCGGCAAAACGGCATACAAGGCCGAAGGTGTTCCGCTGGTCAGAAGTATGAATGTTCACAACGGTCGTTTCGTGTGGAAGGACCTTGCTTGTATTGATGATGAACAAGCCGCAAAACTAGAAGGCGTCACGCTGATGAAGGGTGACGTGCTTCTGAATATTACTGGCGCTTCGGTTGCTCGTTCATGTCTTTTGCCGGATGAATTGGCTGGTGGACGTGTTAATCAGCATGTCTCAATTGTCAGAGTCGACCAAAAACGGATGCTACCGGTGCTATTGAACACGGTGCTGATCAGTGATTCGTATCAGAGACTCCTGCTAAACGGCTCAAGAGCGGCTGGAGCAACAAGGGAGGCAATTACCAAAGAAGATCTAAAGAGAATGACGGTTCCCTTGCCTCCCCTTGAGCTTCAGCAAGAGTTCGCCGACTTCGTCGCCCAGGTCGACAAATCGCAATTTATCATCCACCAAGATCTTCACGGCTTTTGAAAAGACAGATAGTTACATGTCCAACGCTACAGAAGCCCGAGGACCGTCGCCTTTGATAGCATCTCGTAGGCTCGCGGATATGTCTCTTTGTCACGCTCGGCCATAAATGCCCAGTTCGCCGTCACGTCAGCCGCTCTCACCATAGCCACCTTGGAGGAGTCGACATAGGAGACTGGAATCTTGGGCAGCCAGTCGCTAAATACAGGAGGGTAGGAGGTCTGCCACGTTGGATTGAACATGCCGCAGCTCAGCTCCTCATCAATCGATTCTGCCAGGTTGTACTTTCCGTCGATCGAAGTCGAATGCTCGTCAACCACAACAGAAACCGCGTCAACCTCACTCGCGGCAATTCCCTGAAGCCTCAGCGCGTCAACGATGCCGGACTTCACGCCACGCTTTAGAGCGTAGTCAAGATACCTTTGCTTGCGCCTTTTCGAGCTTGAATTCTCAGAGCAAGTGCAACACCTCTGAGTAGTGGACCTCGTAGGGCGTCCTGAACCCCAGGCGTTTGTGGGGCCTGCGGTTGATGGCATCGTACACCCGCTCGACCTCCTCGTCCGAGACCGCAGAGAAGCCGGTCCCCTTCGGGAAGTACTCGCGCAACAGACCGTCTGTGTTTAGTCAAGCCTGATTTTCGGTTTGGGGCTGCGGTGGAAATCCTGGTCCTCTTTTGATCCAGGATTTCCACCGCAGCCCCAACCCGTAAATTGAACGCTATCAAACACAGATGCCGTCGCGAAGTCGATGTCGCGCGTGACGCGGCCGTCGGGGATGCGCGCGAGCAGCCCGCTTCCGCCCTTGAGGATGAACCGGCCGTCGGGGTTGCTGAACACCCTGCACAGGAACCGGTCGCGCAAAGCCCGACGACAGCCGTCCCCAGGGTCACCGCCCCTGTCGCGAACGACCCTCTTCAGGGCCCTGTCGAGCTGACCGCCGTTCTCGTACGTCATTCTTCCCGCCTCCTAGCTAACGAACCGCACAGGCTGTCCCCCGCCGGCATCCCGGCTTTTGCCCCCCTCGCGTCGATTTTCTCCCTCAGCGTGCCCTCGTCTTCGACGAGGCCCCTTTCGAGCGCGTCCGCGAGCACGTTCGCGACCAGGCTCAGCTCCTCCCCGGAGTCTATCAGGTCCACCACCGTGAGCCAGGGCCTCGTCGCCGGGATGTCCGAGACGATCGCCACGTCCTTCGGGTCGAGGCGGCGCTTCCTGATGATCAGGTTCGGGCGCTTAGTCTGCTTTCTCTCGGGCGTGCAGAACTCGTAGGGCGAGGGGCTGACCTCGCCGATGCCGTAGAGCCATGCAGCCGTCCCCCCCCCATGGCGACGGGCACGCCCTCGCCCGCGATGTCGCCGGGGCGCCTCCCCGGGTCGATCGACAGTCAGGCCGCGAGGACGTTCTCCTCCCGCGTGCTCGGCGAGCCGCCCATGCGGTAGGCGCCCTTCGCGAGCCTCTCTATGTTGCCGAGCCCTTCCAGCCTCGAGAGCGCGCACCACTCGACGCCGAGCACCTTCGCCTGCGCAGACGTGAAGAGCCCCCTTTGGGAAGAGGCGATATCGTTGGTGGCTCGTATGGCCTCGATTAGTTTCATGCTTGCATTGTAGCAAGTATTGCAACAATGCAAGCAAATATACTCAGTTTGCGCGACGCAATTTGGCGGCATTCGAGGTTGCAGATACTGCGAAAACCGATTCTGCGTATTTATATTCCTGTTTGTTGACCCGAGCAAACGCAATTGAAAAGGGCTTGAATCCGCCATGCAGTTTCAACTCAGTTTCAGCCTTGCGGAATCGGCCTCCGGGGGACCCGAATTGTGCACTATTCCCGCAGGGCCCTATTTTCCCGTACCGCCCAGTAGGGGCATGCGGAATAATTGGGCCGTTTCCCCAGGTAGGCATGCAAAAAGGAAGCCTCAGAACCAGAAAGTTCGGAGGCCGCTGTTCCCACTATTTCGCTGGTGGCCTTGCTCTATGGCGACGCCGAAACAGCATCAGGCGGTACTCGGCAGCACCAAAATGCGAGCTCAGAAGCCAGTTCCCGCTATTCCCACTCAATGACTAGGGCCCTGGTGTAATTGGCTGGATCACCGTTCCGGGAACCGGTATCGACCTATCTGTCCGCCGAGCTCTTTCTTCAGCTCCAGCCTAGTATCTGATTCGCGCCGTTATAAGCGAAAACCGAAGAGATGCGTCTTAGCCAAGAAAAGAAGGTTAGCCTCATCTTACTGCATGATTCGTGTGTTATAGTTAGATGACTCTAACTGTTTGGGGGGCGACAGCCATGCACGAACGCGAGGGTTTCTGGGACAAGAACACCGGTCGGTATGACCGTTTCATGCGAAACGACCGGGCGGCGTATGAGAAGATGTATGGGCTGATCCGGCCGGTAGTGAAAGCAAAAACCGTACTGGAGGTCGCCACCGGCACGGGGCTTATCGCAAAGAGCATCGTGAATGCGGCGGCGCACATCGAGGCTACGGACGCCTCTGCAAAGATGATCCTTGAAGCGAAGCGGGACAATCAATCCGCAAAGCTGCACTTTTCCGTACAAGATATGTTCCGCCTGCCCTATGCACGGAAGTCCTTCGAAGTGGTGATCGTGTCCAACGCGCTTCACATAGTGCCGCATCCGGAAAAGGCCCTGCAAGAAATCAGGCGGGTGCTGAAGGACGACGGCGTGCTCATCGCGCCAACCTTCACCCACGCGGGGAACTCGGTTTCCGGCAAGGCAAAAGCCTTTTTCATGAGCATGGCGGGATTCCCCCTCCACAGCAGGTGGACAAGCGAGGAATACCTACGTTTCCTGCGTCAAAACGGCTGGGCGGTGCAGAAAAGCGCGGTGCTGAAGGCCTCGTTCCCGTTGACCTATGCGGAATGCACGAAATCGGAGGGGCCAGATGTCGTTCTTTGAAAACACCCGCAAGCCCGTGGGCCTCGGCGGAAAACTTATGGTTGCCATGATGAACCTGGGCCACAGCCCTGTGGCGCGGTGGGGACTTCGATTTCTACGACTTGCGCCAAACGCCAAGGTGCTAGATTGCGGCTGCGGCGGCGGGGCAAACATAAAACGGCTGCTGAAAAAATGCCCGTATGGCGTCGTCAAGGGCATCGACTATTCGCCCGTCAGCGTGGAGAAGACTAGAAAGCTCAACCGAATTGCAATTCAGGAGGGGCGTTGTGCCGTTCTGCAAGGCAGTGTGGCGGATATGGTGTTTGAGGATAGCTACTTCGATGCCGCCACGGCCTTTGAGACCGTCTATTTTTGGCCTGATTTGCCCCGATGCTTCCGTGAGGTCTGGCGGACGCTGAAGCCAGGCGGGACAATTCTCATCTGCAACGAGAGCGATGGCGATACGGACAAGGACGAGAGGTGGACGCAGATCATCGGCGGCATGACCATCTACAAGGACATTGAATTAAAGGCGTATCTGGAGCAGGCGGGTTTTCACGAGGTGCAGATACGCAAAAAGAAAAAGTGGCTCTGCGTCACAGCGCGGAAGTAAGGGCATCAAGCACGGGCATTTTTTGCATCCATCCTGCACATGAGTCAGGCATGCCGGTCATAGCGGCTATGCTGGCGGCAATTATGACAGTTTTTATTCACTGAGGAAGAAACCTATGAAATGTAAAATTGAGAAAAACACCGTGCAGGAGACGCTGATCCTCCCGCTGTATTCCCGGAAGCTGTGTACGGAGTTGTACCCGAACCTTTACAGGGATGAAACAGCGGTTCGTCTGCTCGACCAGATCGACTACGACTTTTCAGAGGCAGAGAAAAACTCCCGCAGCCTGATGCAGCGCTTTGGTGCGCTGGAGGTGGCCACACGGCAGAGTGATCTTGCTTTTGAGGTGCGGGATTACCTGAAAGACCACCCCAATGCGGCGGTGGTCAATCTGGGCTGCGGGCTGGACAACACCGGCAGAACCTGCGACAACGGTAGATGCAAGATCTACAATCTGGACTTCCCGGATGTGATTGCCTTGCGGCAGCAGCTGCTGCCCGCCGGGGATCGAGAACAAAATATCCCCTGCGACCTGAAAGACACCGCATGGTTTAGCAAAATCGATGCCTCCCGCGGGGCGGTGTTCTTTGCCTCCGGGGTGTTCTATTACTTTCTGACCCAGCAGGTCCGGGAACTGGTGCGGGGGATGGCGGACGCTTTCCCCGGCGGTGTGCTGGTCTTTGATGCTGCCAATCGGACGGCAGTAAAGATGATCGCAAAAACATGGCTTAAGACTGCAAAAATCAAGGATGTGGGGGCATATTTTGCGGTTTCGGATGCCGCCAAGGAAATCGGCACGTGGAACAGCCGTCTGCAGGTCACAAGTCGCGGCTATATGCTGGGTTACAACGATTTGAGAGACCCTTCTGTCAGCGGCTTTTTCCGGTTTCTCGCAAGGGTCGGTGACAACGGGATGAAAATGCAAATCGTGAAAATTAGATTTTAAAAGGCAAAAATGAAGCCCATTCACTTTGACGTTGAAGAAGACGGCTTTTACGGCACATATTGGGCGTGCAAGGACACACATACAGCAGCGGACACGGATTCGATTGAAACCGTGCCCGCTATCTAATACTATATTATTTTATCGAACGTCTGTTCTATTCCCACTCGATGGCTTCAGTTCTACCGTCCTGTTATTCCAGTTGCATCCAGTTTTCGGTACCGTCTCGAGCCGAGTGCCGCCAAGTAACACCATGTCGTGCTTCGGGGACAGAAGCTGGGGCAACTCCAAAAACTTTTTTCAAACTCAGGGCTTTGAGTTTTATTTTTGTCCCAAAGGGTGTGGCGGGCCGCCTCTGGAGACTCGATAGCGCCGATAACGCCCGTTTTGAAACTCAACCGCCCTCTAGTCTGCAAGCCGCCAGCTGCAATCGTAAGTGAATTAACGCGGGCGGCTTGCGCGACATTCGCAAAACCCCAGGTCGCGAGTCTTCGCCATCGGCGGGAAAGGTGAGTAGTCTCGGGTGGCTTGCCCATGAGTCGACGAATTGAATGAAAGTCTGCTCGTTTAACGGCTCTCACATCAGATAAACCACTTGGAGCAGAAGCCAATCTGAAACACAGAATGAAGCAGCATCGAGATTCCGAAACAAACCATCATCAGGCAAAACCCGATTCCGGCCCACTTCATGAAAGGGTCTTTACCCAGCTTGTCGGAATCCCGCTCCAGACTATCGGGCGAATACGTGTTGCCATACTCGTCAGTCTTGGCGGACTATTTCGAAAGCAGCTCGAGGGCTTCGTCTAGGTCCCGAGCAAGCCTGCCCCCGTCGATCCCAACCTCGAAGAGGTGCGTCTCGTCATGCTACCTGAGCGCCGATTCATCCCGAAGCAGGTAGAACCTCTCGCCGTTCACCCCGTTCACCAGAGCGGTCCTCTCGCTCGAGAACGACCTGATCTCCCTCTTGAGCCTTGAGAAGGCCCCCTTGCCCTCGGTTCCGAATTTCTGCGCGAGCGAGTCAAGCTGCCAGAGCAGGTCGTACAGCCCCACCGCGGACAGAAGCCCGGCCCCGTACATCTTCTCAAGCATCGATCGCTCGAAGCGGTTGTATGCGGGGATCGCCTCCCCGTACGTCAACCTGGTGCCAGCTTCGGGAAAATCGCTGCGTTCCATATGGTCTCCCATCATTCAAATCGAGCGTTGATTCTTTGGCGCGCGTCGCCGGCGCTGCACCCCATAACAGCTGTTGTTGTTTTCGCATAGGTGTATCGCCTAGCACGCAGGGCGCAAGTCTAGCCTGAAATCCCCCTTGGCGATGGCGAGGCTGTAGTTCGACACGGCTAAAATCGCGACGCCCATCAAAACCAGACCGCAAGCGGCAATCAGCTGTTCCGGCGAAAAGCCGAGGGCCTTCTTTCCGTCGTCGCACGCCATCTCCGCTACGGCTTCGATTGGCGAAATCGCCGGGATGCCTACCGCCTGTCTAGCATTGTTCATGGTTGCCTCCTTCGCTCTTTTCCATTGCTTCGGCCCTTATTTTCAACCGACATCGGAATTTCGTCTCCTCTGACAGGCTTGGTTTACCTACAATTTCATAGGTAATAATGCTATTTATGGAGGGCCTGCTATGTCTAGGACATTCACCGAGGAGGAGATCTCCGAGTTAAAGGAATCCGGATTCGCAGCGAGCGGCACATCGAGAAGCAGGATCCTGTCCGTCCTCGACCTTCTCGTCCGATTCACTGACGAGAGAACGGGCATATCCGCATCGGAAATCGCGCGCGTCATAGGCATCTGCTCCGAAAAGCCGACGTCGGAGAACGCCATCCTCAAGGACCTGCACCAGATAAGCGAAAGCACGCCAATGGGGATCCGCGTAGCGATACCAGGCCACGGCGAGAACGTCGGGTTCAGGGCCGTGAACAAGCCCTTGTCGTCCGAGGAGGCGATTCTCATCTCGGACGTGCTGGGGACGAGTTCCTTCATCGGCGAGGGGCAGAAAGACGAAATCTCCTCGAAGGCGCTTGCATTCTCTTCCAACTACGACGTCGACGAAAGCGTGGAGACCGTGTTCGTCGACCGCAAGGCCGGCAAGGACACTGACGCAATTTTCAGCGTCCTCCATGCCGCATCTCGAGCGATTCGGACGAACGAAAGGATGGCCTTCAAGAAGCAGGTTCACCTGATGAACGGATCGACCGTAAAAATCGGGCCGTACGAGGAGGATCCGGTGGCGATCGTGTTCAGCTTCGGCAGATACTACCTCGAGATCATGCATGTCGACGAATGCGGTTCCTCAAGCCCCTACTTCCACCGACTAGACGATATCGTAGATCCGGTTGTCACCGGAAAGCCGCTGTCGGACTATGAAAAGGTCGAGGCGCTGAGGACGCGGGTGGTCGCGGACACGCGCCAGCGGATCGACATGTTCGGCTCGGACACCGCCAGGACGCTGTTCCTCAAAGTCTCCGGCAGTCATGCCAAGTACGTTTACGAAAGGTTCGGCCACGACCTCAAGTTCTGCCATATCGACGAGAGCGGCGGAGATAACGTCGTCGGCTACGCCTGCGTCAACGTGATGCTGTCACCCACTTTTTTCAGGTGGCTATTCGGAATGGGCGGCGCGGTGAAACTGGCGAAGCCGAAGGGAAAACGATGGGTCGGGAGTTTCCCAAATGCCGCCGCCTCCGACTTCGAATCCTATATGCGAGATTACGAAGCGGCCGCAGGGGGCTATAAAGTCGCACTGGAAGCTGCTATTTTGCAATTGGCCTGAAAAGCCGCCAACGAGAAAACAACCCCAATCGGCTCGATTTGGAGAGCACAGACACCCTTTTAAAGACTTTGACCTGCGAGACGGAGCAGAGATGAACGACAGTAGCCAGATTATCTACAACGTAAAAAAGACCGCGACAAGAATAATCCAAGAGTATTTAAAGCTATGGGTCAAAGAAAGGTGCCCGGATAGTGAAAGCTGGACAAGGCAGGTTGAGTCCATTTGCGACGAGGCGCGCCGCAGGGGCGACGAGAACCCTCGCTTTAAGCCTAGCTATGACGCGGTAACCGCGCCACTTGACCGCGTTGGTCTCGAGAAAATGGACATGGGCAGCTGGGACCTAACCGCGCTGCGAACGATCGTCCTGCACATTCACCCCTTGGGCATATGGCTCTCTAAAGAGCAATACGAGCTCTTCGTAAAAATCGTGGATGACAAAAACTACGATTCGCACGAATCGACGAACGAACCCATGGAGTACGTCAAACCGTGGTCATGCGAGGCCCTGGACCGCATAGAGCTTTTTGCGAAGAGCGCAAATGGCTCGCTGCAGGAAGACCATTACAAGGAGTATTTCGAAGAGTCCATCAAGACGATTCAAGAAACGCGGAAAAGGAACAGAGAGGAATACGATGCGCGCTATGGGCAAATAGCGGAGCTAAAACGACAAGCGGAAACCGAAGCACATGACATAGCAACATCTCGCGACCCCCTGAATGCCTACGGTGCCGCATTTCCGAAATGGATCTGCAAGCTCCCTAACGACTCTCGCGCGTCCTTCCACCTTTGGCACAGCTTCAATGAGGCATTAGTAGCCGAAGGATTTACGCTCGCAGCATCGAACCTCGCGGATGCGTATTATTCAGGTGATGAAATCACTCCCGTCGACTACGAAAAGGCAGCCTACTATTTTGAAAAACGGGGCGTAGATGACCTCATGTGGTATCAACAAATCCAGTATGCTGGATTACATTTGCGTGGCTTGATTTCGAACGCCTCAGCCGATAGGGGCAATGCCATTCTTTCCGAAATGGAATCTCCCTCGATGAAACTGCGCCTTGCAAGGGAGTATCTATTCGGCAGATGGATACCGAAGAATTATGCAAAAGCGGCCGCGCTTTACGAGGCTTCCCCCACAAAAAGAGCGACCCCTGAATCCAATTCAAGCATCATGACGCCACAGGACTATGCAAACCTCGCAAGTCTTTATTTGGCTGAATTGGCAAATGAACCCTCACCTGGGAAAGGAAGCGAGATAATCGCCGCACTGGAAGATGCCCTTCGTGGCACCGATTCAACACTCCAGGCCTATCAAAACGAAGACGGCTTTACTTTCTACCGGGTGATAACTGCTGGCGGCAAAAACCATCGAAAGACACAGGGTTGAGATAGGCGGCATCGTTCGCCTCTGATTCGGCGCCAATGTCTACGCCGCTCGCCTGTCTCCCATTATCAAAACGCTAGCTATGGCGAACCATGTCCCAGCGGGTGGGCACCATTTACCCGGGTGCACCTGGGGCAACGGGCCGAAAAACCTGTGCAAGGTCGCTCGCAGAACACGCAACATCAAACACGACAAAAGAGGCGAACGACAGATGCCGGACCCCGGACAACAGCACCGCGGAAGAGAAGCATTCCAACCACAACCGAACAACTCCAGCTACTAGGCAGGCGCCCGCATGGGCGCCTTTTACTTTTCAGGGGCTTAGCTGCGAGCTAAGGCATGCTGCTCATGGCCGTTTCATGAAGACCCGACCAGCTCGACCCACCTCGACCCGTCTCCGCTCCTGCCGTGCCCACGAATCGCCATCAGGCGGTTCAATCGTCGCTCAGGCGAAAAGGGACACTGTGCCGCGCGGCGTGCCCGCACGGTGCCGCACGGGAAGATTGGAGGAACCATGGCACGCACAGCCGAATACGCCGCACCCGAGGACAACCAGGATCGAGACGAATGGATGACGGTAATCGAGATGCAGGGGTACATGGGGGCAAGCCGAAACAGGGCGTACGACCTCATCTGATCGGAAGAGATCGACTTGCACAGGCTCGGAAGGAAGCTCCTGGTGTCGAGGGCGTCGGTAGACGCCTACATCGAGTCGAGGAGCGGAAGGAAATGATGACAGCGACCGCCCCGGGAGCCGCCCGCGGACGGGCACGCGAGGGAGCCTCGAGACGAAAGGAGCTCGAGGACGACCATGACCAAGAGCACTAGCAGGAGCCAGGTGAAGCTCATCGCATCGACCAACGCGATATTCGGCGCCGACGAGGCGCGCGATGCTGCGCATCAGCCGCGACGCCATGTACTGGCTCGCCCCCTTGCACTCACCGTCAGAGCATGCTATAAGGTTATTGGTGGCTTATTAAGCTACCTCCAAGTGCCGGGGGAGTCCCCCGGCTATTTTTTTATTCATTCCATTAGGAGTCCCCATTGGCCAAGGAACTCAGCATCTTCGTCGACGAGAGCGGCGACCGCGGCGGCAAAGCTCGCTACTACCTGCTCACGCTCGTCTTTCACGACCAGGCAGACAGCATCGCCGAGGCGGTCACGGGCTATGAGGCCAAACTTGCCTGGGCCGATCTCCCTAACATTCCGTTTCACTCCGAGCCTCTCATGAACGGGCACAAGGATTATGAGTTTCTTAACATCGAGCAGCGCAAGGTGATGCTCGCCTACTTCTCCTCGTTCGTCCGCAAACTTCCCATTTCCTATATCACGTTCGTCTACCGCCGCAGCCAGTTCGAAGACCCGGCAAGGCTAATGGAGCGCATGGGGCGCGACATCTCCTCCGCCATGATTGAACACCTGGGCTTCTTCCAGTCCTTCGACGATGTGAAGGTCTATTACGACAACGGTCAGGACATTGTCAAGCAGGCGCTCGACCGCTCGGTGGGCAAGGTCCTCTCAAAAGGGGTCGTCCGACGCCGTAAAACCTCGATGACCGACTACCGCCTCGAACAAGTGGCGGATTACCTCTGCACTATCGAACTTGCCTTGGTCAAGTACGAGGCCAAGGAGAACGGTGAGACGTACAACAAGTTCTTCGGTGGTATCGGTTCTTTCAAGAGGAACTGGCTCAAGCAAGCCCGCAGCAAGTGGATATAGGTGGTTCCGTAATCTCATAGGGAACGGCCATCTCTCCTCCGGCCAGGAGTCCCAAGTGGCACGCTTCGAGCAGCGATGGCGAAACGCAAGCAATGGCGTCGAGGGCGCCTCGTGCGCTACATTGTGTCCATGTGGTCATCTCCTATCGTCTCAGCGTGGTAACTGAAGATTCTAGGCGGTGGCCACACCCCTTTTCCGGGGTGCTGACACCAACGTTTGGCACGCAACCGCAGTAGACGGCAACGTCCGTCTACTGAGCAAAAGCAACGAGCTTTTCCGGGTCCAAGACCGATAAGCGAAGATGAATCAAGTTTTACTCCCTTAGTAGGCCCAACTTGCCAAGCCACTCGACAAAAGTAGTGATGATCCGCTCGGTGCGCATTTCGATGTCGCTCTCGGCGAAGTCGCCGCATCGCGCAATTTCCACGAGTTCGCGAACAGCGGTCCCCGACACCTCAACGCCCTTATCGTTCACATAGCCCTCATAATACTTGCGTTTATCCGTCAGTTGGTAATCTGAGGCGCGAATATTTACGCGCTTCTCCAACATCGCCTTGTTTCCTAGTGCTTCAAGATTTGAGCGATTGGATAGCGGGTGCACCTCGTTACGCTTTCTTGCATAGATGTGTTCAATCTCGAGCGTTGTGTCCAAGTCCATGAGAGGTTGCTTAGGATCTGAATAGGCCCACCAAACAAGCATCGATCGTGTGAAGCGACGCTGGTTGGTGAACTGATAGCTTCTGAAGCGTCCCGTAATTGTTTCACGGTCGAACAGATGGGCTGAAAAGTCGACCTTGCGACCTTCTACGATATCTATGAGTGCGGGATAGACGGGACCGCGCAGGGCGTTTACGCCGGGACGCTCAAGTGAGTAGGCGTAGATGAATCCAGTGATGTAGCAAAGGAAATCGTAGAGCTCTTTGTCGTCTAGCTCGCCTTTGGTATTGCGCTTTGCCAGGAACCAGGTACTCAACAGATAAACCCACATGCCGTTGGGTGCATAATTGAGAACGAATAGACGGCGTGCTACACGCTCGGAAAAGCCCTCCTGCGCATCAACCCGTTTCCAAAAATCGAGCAGAGACTCCAAATCGTCGAGCGTCGCGTCCTCGCGTAGGATTTCGTACGAGCTGTCGCTGTAGAAGTCGCGTAGACTTTTGGTTGTCGTGTCGCGGATGCCCTTCTTTGCACGGCGATAATACATATAGCGGGTGAAAAGCTCGTCGAGCGGCGTGCCCGAGGTTGGTTTGAAAATGAGGTTGGCTGTTTCCTCAAGCACTTTCCAACGCGCAACGAACTCGTCTTTGCGACCCTCGATGGAGAAGTGCTTGTAGAACTGGCTCTTAAAGATGTCAGCGTCTGCCAACGGGAGTCCACGGTCGTTCAAAGTCGAGAAGATTCTGAGCGCGGTGTCCTGGGATTCCGCTTCGATGAGAAGCAAGATTACGTTATTGAGAATGCGAGCGGCAAATAGGGCGATGTAGCTTGGCCACTCGCTTGCCATTTCGGCCATTCTTTTAGAGAAGAAGGCGTAATTGCGTGAATAGGCGCTGTGGGCCATGGGGCCCACGGAGCCGTGGCGCAATATATCTAGAAACTCATCTTTGTCGGAATCGCTCGCCACCTCTGAATCGATTTTCAGTGCATTCATGTCGGGGTCGTCGAACTCATCGGTCTTCCAGACGCAGCCAGCAATCGAGTCACGCACTTTAATTGATTGCTTGTCCTTCATGTTTGCGAACTTGTCGTAAAACGCCCTAAGCAGCAACATGATGGTTGTAAGTCTCTGCTGGCCATCGATTATTTCAAGCTGGCCTGCGTCGTTCTTGAAAGTAACAATGGGGCCGAGGAAGTATTCATCACTAGTGCTTTCGAAGGCGTCGCAGTCGTCGTTGGGAAACGCGAAGGTGAAGAGATCGTCCCATAGCGTTGCACACTCGTCTTCGCCCCAGGCGTAAGGTCGCTGGTAATCTGGGATGAGGAAGTCCGAATGCTTATCTGTAAGGAGCAGCTTGATCGTTTTCTGGTCGATGTTGAGCTTGGACATGCTGGAAACCTCCGTGCGGATATCCTTTTGCATCCAGAATTATATTTCACAGAGTAAATAAGGTGCTTGATGACGGCACGATAGGACCAGAGAGCGCGGGGACGAATTGAAGGCCCGCATCCAGCACTCTCTTTATGTTCTAGCGGTTATTAGTCCCAAATAGCATGGAGAACCGCGTGCCCACTCACTTGGGATAAATCCTTACTCTCGTTCTTCCGAATACCACCCGTACTTTGTCATCTTGAAATACGGGGAGTAAATGGCGAAATCGCAGGTGAAAGGGAGTAAAACGGCAAAGAAAAA
>ERZ839823.2072-NODE-2072-length-16832-cov-2.515885_pt1 | contig 16832 bp, 18 predicted proteins | sample MGYA00519862_ERZ839823 | MGnify/ENA primary metagenome ERZ839823 (study PRJEB31850, sample SAMEA3708853) | human gut metagenome | biome: human gut; feature: human-associated habitat; material: faeces | place: China | collected 2014 ...
GCCGGATTACTGAGGAATAAATTCCGGCAGGAATCCACGCATATCACTTTAACGAAAGCGAGAATAAATATGAGTATATTGAATGTTGAACATCTGACACATGGCTTTGGCGACAGAGCAATCTTCTCAGATGTTTCTTTCAGACTCCTGAAAGGAGAGCATATCGGACTTGTCGGCGCGAATGGCGAAGGTAAGTCTACTTTTATGAGTATTGTCACCGGAAAACTGATGCCGGATGAGGGCAAGGTAGAATGGGCCAAAAACGTCCGCGCAGGTTATCTCGATCAGCATGCGGTTCTGGAAAAAGGAATGACGATCCAGGAAGTGCTGAAATCTGCTTTTGACCCGCTTCTTCAGAAGGAACAGAGAATGAATGAAATCTGTGACCTTCTTGGAAGTGCGGATGAAGAAGAAATGAATGTCCTGATGGAAGAACTGGGAACAATTCAGGATGAACTGACATTACATGATTTTTATGTCATTGATTCCAAAGTCGAAGAAGTTGCAAGAGCACTCGGACTTCTGGATCTGGGACTTGACCGTGATGTTACAGATCTAAGCGGAGGTCAGAGAACAAAGGTTCTTCTGGCAAAGCTTCTGCTTGAGAAGCCGGACATCCTGCTTCTGGATGAACCGACAAACTATCTGGATGAAGAGCATATTACGTGGCTGAAGCGGTATCTGCAGGATTATGAGAATGCATTCATTCTGATTTCCCATGATATTCCGTTCCTGAATGAAGTGGTAAATATCATCTATCATATGGAGAACCAGGAACTGAATCGTTATGTGGGAGACTATGATCATTTTCAGGAGGTCTATGCAGTTAAGAAAGCACAGCTTGAGGCAGCATACCGCAGACAGCAGCAGGAAATCAGTGAACTGAAGGATTTTGTGGCAAGAAATAAAGCCCGTGTTTCTACAAGAAATATGGCGATGTCCAGACAGAAAAAGCTGGATAAAATGGATGTAATTGAGCTGGCAGCGGAAAAGCCGAAACCGGAATTTAAGTTCCGTTATGGACGGACTCCGGGGAAAATGTTATTCGAAACAAAGGATCTTGTAATCGGTTATGATGAACCACTTTCCAAGCCGCTGAATTTCCAGATGGAAAGAGGACACAAGATTGCGATTGTCGGAACAAATGGTATCGGAAAGACTACATTTTTGAAGAGTGTACTTGGTCTGATCCCGGCAATTTCCGGCGAGTGTGAGCTTGGGGAAAATCTTCAGATCGGCTATTTTGAACAGGAAGTTAAAGGAGAAAACAAGACCACCTGTATTGAAGAGCTGTGGCAGGAATTTCCGTCATTTACCCAGTATGAGGTGCGTTCTGCCCTTGCAAAATGCGGACTCACTACGAAGCATATTGAGAGCCAGGTAAGGGTACTGAGTGGTGGTGAACAGGCAAAGGTAAGACTCTGTAAGCTGGTCAACAAGGACACGAATCTGCTGATCCTGGATGAGCCGACCAATCATCTAGACGTGGATGCAAAGGATTCTCTGAAAAAAGCGCTTCAGGAATACAAAGGAAGTATTCTTCTGATTTGCCATGAGCCGGAATTCTATCAGGATGTGGTAAATGAGGTGTGGGATATGAGCAAGTGGACGATGAAAGTATTTTAAAAGTGTCGTGCAGAAGACCTTTCGGGACTATCCTGAAAGGTCTTTTTGTGTTACTATTTATTTAGAACGTATCATTTTAGTCATTACTTTTTATTTCATAGGAAATTCCGAAGGAACTTCCTATGAAATAAAAGGCACTACGTGCCGGAGATGCGCACTCGCACGAAGATGAAGAATGTCGCAAGCGACTGCGCTCGGCGCGAGAATGTACCGAGGTACATTCTTTTTTACAAAGCCGTTATATAAGCTTTACAGAAGTAAGATAGAGCCTGCAAAGCGCAACGTCTATAATAAAACGTGTTTCAGAAAAGAAAGGATGGGATAATATGCCGTCAACCTATGCACATTACATTTTCGGACAGCAGATCAGGGGCAGATTAAGCGGATATGAGAGAAAAGTTATTGATAAATACCCGGAGCTTTTTAATATTGGACTTCATGGACCGGATATTCTTTTTTATTACAGACCACTTGGCAAGAACAAGGGCGATCAGTTGGGAAGCCGTATGCATAGCGAGAGCGGAGCAAAGTTCTTCGTTCATGCAGCAAAGGTTTTACATACACACGACCAGTATGAGAAGCATCTGGCTTATGTATATGGAGTGCTCTGCCATTTTGCGCTGGATGTGACCTGCCATGGTTACGTGGAACAGACAGTAAAAGAGACTGGTCTTGCACATATTGCAGTGGAGGGCGAGCTGGACCGTAAGCTGATGATTATGAATGGAGAAAATCCAGTGAGCAGGAGGCTGACCGGACATATTGTTCCTTCTATGAAAAATGCGGTAATTATAAAAGATTTTTATCGCGGAATTACAGCAAAGGAAGTCAAAAAAGCACTGAATGGAATGGTATTTTATGACAGGATTCTTGTCTGTCCATCTAAAATAAAGCGGATGGCACTTTATGCAGCACTTAAAGTGGCAGGACTTTATTATGATTTTCATGGGTTTATTATCAAGTATCATGAGAATGGATCCTGCAGGGAACAGATAAGAAGACTGCTTCATCTTTATGAAAAAGCAGTTCCACTGGCAGACAAACTGATCTGTGAATACAAACCGTTTTTGGAAGGAAGCGCTACATTAGATTCTGTATATGCCTATACATTTGGTTCTCAGTTTCCGGGCAAGGAGGATACGTTAAATGAAAATAAAATTGACAAAACAGGAGAAAAACTGGATACTTTATGATGTCGGAAATTCTGCATTTACACTTCTGGCAGCAACCATTTTACCGATTTATTTCAACTATATCGCAGGAAAGCAGGGACTTTCGGATGTACAGTATCTGGCATACTGGGGATATGCAGTATCCATTGCAACCTTGCTTACGGCACTTGCAGGACCAGTATTTGGAACCGTTGCAGATACAAAAGGCTATAAAAAACCAGTTTTTACAATTGCACTTGGAATCGGGACAATTGCTTCAGTTGCTCTGGGATTTGCGAAGTACTGGCTGGCCTTTCTGGTAGTTTTTGTCATTGCAAAGGTCGGATATTCCGTAACACTGGTATTTTATGATTCCATGCTTGTCGATGTGACATCGGAAGACCGGATGGATGAAGTCTCTTCCCAGGGATATGCGTGGGGATATATCGGAAGCTGTGTACCGTTTGTAATCTGTCTTCTGGTTGTGTTAAATGCAGGGAAGATTGGGATTACAATGGAGATAGCAATGATGGTTTCCTTTGTGATCATCACGGTATGGTGGGTAATTATGACATTACCACTTCTGAAAACTTATCACCAGAAGTATTATGTAGAAAAGAAGCAGCATGCTTTTTCAGAAAGCTTCAAAAGAATCGGCATTACTCTGAAAAATGTAAAGAAGGAGAAGAAGGTTTTTCTGTTTCTTCTGGCGTTTTTCTTTTATATTGACGGGGTTTATACGATTATTGATATGGCAACTGCATATGGATCAGCACTTGGACTTAGCAGCACAGGACTTCTTCTTGCATTGTTGCTTACGCAGATGGTAGCTTTCCCGTTTGCGATTATTTTCGGAAGACTGGCGCAGAAATATTCTGCAGAAAAGTTGATCACAGTATGTATCGTGGCATACCTTGGAGTGGCAATTTTTGCGATTTTTCTGCATTACCAGTGGCAGTTCTGGGTTCTTGCTGTCTGGGTAGGCATGTTCCAGGGAGGTGTGCAGGCGCTTTCAAGATCTTACTTTACGAAAATTATACCTGCGAACCAGTCAGGTGAATTTTTCGGCTTAATGGATATTTGCGGAAAAGGCGCGTCCTTTATGGGAACAACGATCGTGAGCCTGATCTCGCAGCTTACCGGCAATATCAATATTGGTGTGGGGATGATCGCTGTCTTGTTCGTGATCGGAATTATTTTATTCCGGAGAGCGGCAGCGCTAGAATAAAAATAAAGGATACAATAGATTTATGATGACAGAGCTTGAAAAATATTATAACAAATTCAACGAAGAGAAGCGGCTTAAGAGCCGCCACGGACAGGTAGAATTTATCACCTCAATGAAGTACATTCACAAATATCTTCCTAAGCGGGAGCATGGACAGGTAAAGATTCTGGATGTAGGAGCCGGAACCGGGCGCTACAGTGTTGCGCTTGCCGAAGAAGGGTACGATGTGACGGCGGTAGAGTTGGTAAAATACAATCTGGGAATTCTGAAAAAGAAGAACAGCTCTGTGAAAGCATATCAGGGAAATGCGCTGAAGCTGTCACGTTTTCCGGATAAGGAATTTGACCTGATCATCCTGTTCGGACCGATGTATCACCTTTATACAAAGGAAGATAAGGTAAAGGCGCTGATGGAGGTAAAGCGTGTCCTGAAAGATGAGGGCACGATCCTGGTGGCTTATACAATGAATGAGTACAGTGTTCTGGTGTATGGATTCCGGGAGAATCATATACAGGAATGCCTGGAAAATGGCAAACTGGATGCGAATTACCGGGTATGTCCTTCACCGGAAGATTTGTATGATTATGTGCGTCTGGAGGATATTGACAGCTACAATGAAGCAGCAGGAATGGAACGGCTCCAGATTATTTCGGCGGATGGGCCATCCGATTATATGCGTCAGGTGTTAAATACGATGGATGAAAAGACCTTCCAGACGTTTATTGACTATCATCTGACTACGTGTGAACGCCCGGAACTGGTTGGTGCAGGATCACATACGGTAGATATTATAAGAAAGAAAAAAGATGGGGGAATAGAAAATGAAAGTAGCAGATATGCATTGTGATACAATTTTAGCGATTCTGAGAGGAAAGGAACAGGGAAAAGAGATTTCACTTTGTAAAAATAATTTAAATGTGGATCTCGAACGAATGAAAAAGGGGGATTATCTGATTCAGAATTTTGCCCTTTTTCTGGATCTGGAGGATCCGATGCTTGCAGGAAGTCCATTCCGTTATGCAATGAAAATGGCGGATGTATTTTATCGGGAAATGGAGAAAAATAAAGACTGGATCCGGCCGGTCACGAAGTATGACGAGATTGAAGAAAACCGGAAGAATGGAAAGATGTCGGCGTTGCTGACATTGGAAGAAGGAGAAATCTGCGAGGGCGATCCTTCCCTTTTAAGAGATTTTTACCGGATGGGGGCAAGGATGATGACTCTGACCTGGAACTATCCGAATCAGCTTGGATATCCGGCAAAAGCGACTGGCGGAGAATTTGCCGGAAAAGCCTTTTCAGAAGCCGGATATGGGCTTACAACGCGTGGGATTGAGTTTCTGGAAGAGATGGAGAAACTGGGAATGATCATCGATGTGGCACATTTAAACGATGCAGGAATCCGGGATGTATTAAAGTTCACAAAGAAGCCTTTTGTAGCGAGCCATTCCAACGCGCGACATTTGTGCAGTCATCCGAGAAACCTGAATGATGAACTTCTGAAAGCGATCGGGGAAAGAGGCGGTGTGATCGGGCTGAATTATTATGCATATTTCCTGCGCGACTGGAAAGATGGAGAGACGGTTGTGAGCAGAGCGGAGGATATTGTGGCACATGCAAAATATATCCGTGATATGGCGGGAATAGAGGCTTTAGGACTTGGTTCAGACTTTGATGGTATGAATGGAGAACTGGAGATCGCATCCCCGGCAGATATGGAAAAGCTGGAAGAGGTATTTAAAAAGAATGGATTTGCAGAGAGCGAGATCGAGAAGATCTTTTATAAGAATGTAATGCGGATATATAGAGAAATGCTTGGGTAATTCCAGCAAAGCACATTTATAACATAGAAAACCCGGCTGTGGAGTAATACACAAGCCGGGTTTTTTACTCTAGCATCTTTTGCAGCGATTACGCAACTGTTACATTAACAGCCTGAAGTCCGCGGTTTCCTTCTGTGATATCGAAAGTAACGTTCTGTCCTTCTTCAAGAGATTTGTATCCTTCTCCTGCGATTCCTGAAAAATGTACGAATACATCTTCTCCGGTGCTTTCGTTTGTGATGAATCCGTAGCCTTTCTGTGCGTTGAACCACTTAACTGTACCCTTGTTCATTAGTAGTACCTCCTAAAAAATTGATGATGCCGATAAAAATAAAAATCACATATTTTTGTAAGTCATCAGACAGATGTTAATGATTTACAAAAATATGTGAAATCTAAATCTTATCTAAAACACAATTTCAGAATATCACGTGGTAGGACAAATGTCAAATCAAAATAGGAAAAATAGGAAAAAATAAATGTCTTTTTATTGACAGGAAGAAAAAGGAATGCTATTATTTTTAACATATTTAAAGAGTGAAAATATTTGTACAAAGAGGTACTTTACTGCGGAGAAGAACGCAGAGAGTACCTCTTTTTTTGACTTGCAGGAGTGTTTTTTGTAAAACGAAAATACTTTGTGAGGTGCATTCTTTGATGTGAGTGTCAAAAGTATAAATGGGATGTCAGAAAGAGGTAGTGCAAATGAAAAATCATGAACTGGATGCAGTGGATCGTATAATTTTGAATATTTTACAGAGAAATGCCAAATGCCCATTGAAAGAGATTGCAGCGATTTGGAAGGACAAAGACACTGATCGTATTTTCAACTCCGATTGAACACAGAGGAATCAACGCAGATATAGAAGAAACACTGGAGTGAGAAATATAATTTTCCGTAAATCGAAAAAGACCCGGAAACAAAAGTTTTCGAGTCTTTTTCTTCTTTAAGGGCTATATAAACAAGCAGTTTGAAATAGTCATTTTGATTATTCAGCAGCGATAGCAACTTCTGGAGCAATTGTTTCAGTAACTCTTTCAGATGCGTTGATATCTGCAGGTGTTTTTGCAAAACCTTTAAATACGATAGAACCAACAAATCCAGCTAAAGATCCACCAATCGCAGCAAGTACGATTGCAGCTACAACCTTAAGCGGTGGGTTGAATCCGAATGGAGCTAAAAGCCCAGGAATCGGAGATGCTGTTCCAGGGGCGTTATTGATGATGCCGAGCATAGCTGCTGCAAGTCCGGCAAGTCCGCCGCCAAAGAAGTTTGATCCGTAAATCGGGATCGGATTCTGTGTAATAATATCAGCCTGTGTAAGAGGTTCAAGCATTACCGCGATAACATTACTGCGTTCGCCAAGTTTTAAACGGTCGAAAATGATACCGTTTGTGAAAGAACCACCAACACATGCAATTGCTGCAATACCCATTGCAAGTCCATCAAGTCCGAGCATAGCAGTCAGGGCCATAGAACTGAGTGGTGAGGTACAGATCATCTTCATAATACCACCGAGCAGGAATCCCATGATAATTGGAGACTGTTCAGCAGCGGCAGAAATCATACGTCCGATGTTGAGCAGTGTTGAATTAACGACCGGATCAACTGCGATGGCGATAATTCTTGCGAGCGGTGCGATTGCAAGAGCACCAACGATCAGATTCAGACCCTCTGGAAGTTTCTTTTCCAGGAACGGAGCTACAAAGCCTACAATATAACCTGCTACAAAACCAGGAAGGATTCCGTATCCTCCAACTGCGACACCTGCAACGACTGCAAGTACCGGATTACATCCCATACTGATCGGAACTAAAGTAGCTGCAGCGATTCCCCCGAAGCTGCCGGATACGGTTCCGAGTTCTGAGAAAAATGCAATTCCTAATAAATCACCTGTGATGTAATGGTGAACAGCTTCAACCAGGAACGAAGCAACAGCTGCATTAGCCATTCCAGACATTGCTTCTGATCCTTTTGGAAACTTCAGGCTGAATACAGAGAAGCAGGCTAAAGTGAGAAGCAGTAAACCAATACCTTTTACGATTGTTAACATATGATATCCTCCTTAAAATTTATATTTATTCGCATCAGTTATCGTGATAACATAATAAAATGGAAGTTACAAAAAGATACAAAAAGTATCAAAATGAAATTTATTTTTGGAAAAAACTACAAATACGGGAAGGATTTATTGTATATAATGACGGTAACTATAAGTGATAATGAATTATAGGGAAAATATATAAATAAAAAAATTACGTAAAGAGATGAAATAAGAAGCAGGAGGGGACCTGAAAATCAGGCCCTCTCGGTGCATTCCTGAATCAGTGCATTCAGGAAATTTTTAATTTTCACATTGCCGTGCCGTACACTTTTTCCACGGATGAAATCCATTTCCCTTCGGACTTGTTCAAAGTTATACAGGGAGTTGGAGTAGGTTGTAAACGTGTCATTGGCGTAATCCTCAAGACCAAGGTTGGCAAGGTTGACCATTCCCATGTTGGCTGTCCGACGGATCCTTTGTTCCATGGATTTCGGATTGTCACTGAACCGGCTGCAAAGTTCGCTTAAAGTGACATTGTCAACTTTCTGGTTATGCTGGATCAGATAATCGACAAGGGAAATGATATCCTTGCTGCCACGTTCGCCGGTGATGCCAAGCTTTTGGAGAATTCCTTTTAACCGGATAATATAAGGTTTTTCAGCTGTATCATTTATAAATCCCTGTGGCTGTACAAAATTCTGCTGGGCTTGGAAAATCGTCTGTACCTGCTGCAATGTCCGGCGGGCGGTCAGGGATTCACTGACCTTCCGGAGGATGGATTCTACTTCGATACTGTTGATCGGCTTATGAATATAAAATTCAATGCCCGCAGAATAGGCGTCTGCGATCATATCTTTGGATGCAACCTGGGAAAGCATAATAAAAGTAAGATTCGGTGCATAAGAGCGGGCACGTTTTACGAAAGTGATTCCGTCTATTTCCGGCATCAGAAGATCAACAATTACGATGTCTGGATTTATAAGAGGAAGATCCGTGAGTGCATCCACACCGTTTTCTGCAGTTCCGGCAATCTCTCCAAGTCCCCGGTCCCGTATAATACGTTTTAATATATGCAGTACATTTTTATCATCATCAATGAGATAGAATTTCATTTATAAACCGCTCCATTTCTCTTTTGGTATAGTAAGTGTGAAAACTGTTTTTCCGGGAACGGAAGTTACCCGGATGGTTCCGCCTAGGCGGAATTCGATAAAATCCTTTACCAGGCTAAGGCCAAGTCCCCGATTGACTTCGCCGGTTTCGTAATTGATCTTTGTGGAAAAACCAGGTTCAAAAATTTGTTCCATATCCTCCGGATCGATTCCGGGCCCATGATCTTCAACTTCAATAACATAAGAAGAATCCGTGGAGGATTGACGGACAGAAAGCTCGACCAGATTTCCGTTTGTTGCTTCAATTGCATTGTTGAAAAGATTGCGGAAGATTGAGAGCAGAAGATAATGGTTCTGTGTATAAAGATTTTCTTCCAGCTGTATATTAAAAGAAAGTCGTTTCCCTTTTGGAAGGGATGCATCCAGGCTGCTTTTCAGAATGGTGAGGATATCATCCAGGCTCATTCCGTCATTTTCAGAATTTACTTTCATTGAAGAGGAAAGTCCTCTTACGATCAAATTGTAGTCTTTTTTGATCTCGTGGACATCCCGTGCGATCTGAAGTGCAGTGCGGGTGAGGGATTCGTCTATATTCCGTTCACTCATATCGTGGTAAAGGCGGTATGCGGTGCTCATGGTGTCCTCTATCATATGTGTGCCTTTCTGCATCAGAACAACTTCGCCGTTAAGCTCAGAGATCCTGGTATCTCCGTGCATGTTCAGCACTCAGAAGACTGAACTTGTAATGGCTGAGACAGAACAGGAGAAGACCTGCAAGTGCAGTACGCAGAAGCGCAACCAGAAGGACACCTGCCTGGGACTGAAAAGAAAAAGCGTCCATACCCATACGGGACAGCAGTTCTGTTATATTTGCCAGATAGTCAAAAAGAAACATCCAGGGTAGGGAATACGTCGAAAGTTCATAGTCATTTTTACGGCAGTAGAGGAAAAAAAGGATTCCGTAGACCAGATAGAAAAACATTTCCGGAAAATAGCTCTGTGGATTCCAACTGCCAAAGCGAAGCCAGTGCATCAGTGTACGGGAAAAGAAAACACAGAGGGCACTTATCACTGTGACCGGAAGAACCGGATATTTCCCAAAAAGGATCAGAGACATGAAAATGCCAAAAATTCCGATGGAAACACGAAAATCGCTTTCAAAAAGTGAGATGCTGATCTGTGCGCCAATGATAACAGCAGCGCTGACCAGCAAAATGCGGGTATAACGTGAAAAACTTTTAGTCCACATAAGAAAGCCTCCTTTATTCAGATCATCTGTCTTACAGTCTACAGTCCGGTTAATAATTCAACAAGAAATACGCCGGCACATGAAAAAAGGGAAACACAGATCAGACTTTTTCTGTTCCATGCAAGGATCAGTGCGATTGCAAAACCAATGGCGGCAGACCAGATATTGGCGGTGGCTGTCAGAATGGCCGGAAAGGTCATAACAGCCAGAGTTACATAAGGTACATAATATAAAAAAGATTTTATAAAAGTATTTTTGATCTCTTTCCTGATCAGCGTCAGTGGCAGCATACGGATCAGATAGGTGACGGCTGCCATGACAAAGATATACATATATAGATTATGCTTCAACGGAAGAATCCTCCTTATCTTCTGGATTTGTTTCTTCTTTTACAGGGAAGAAATACGCTGCGATTCCGGCAATCAGAATCGTAAGGATAATGATTCTGAAGCCAGAAGAAATCTGGCATAGTACAGGAGCCTTTGTGAAAAGGAAGCTTGTTGCCATGGAAATCACGACAATGGTTCCGATGATCCTGTTATCACGTGCCGGAGGAATAATGATTGCGATAAACATTCCATATAATGCAACGCTCAGTGCGCTGACGATCCGGTCAGGCAGGATACTTCCTGATACTACTCCGAGGAAAGTGCCAAGTGTCCAGCCAGGTGCGGCAAGTGCCATCACACCGTAAGAATACCATGGAGTAATCCTTCCGGGGCGGGATACGGATACGCCGAAGACTTCATCCGTTACACCGTATGCGATAAGAAAACGGTGGAAAGAAGGATAGTGGTTATCAATTTTCTGTGAAAGGGCACAGGACATCAGCGAATACCTGAGATTGATGATGAGCTGGGTGAATGCCATTTCAAAATAGGATGCGGATGCCGTAATCAGTGACAGACCAGCAAATTGCCCGGCGCTGGTCAGGTTTGTAAGGGAAATCAGAACGGCTTCCCAGGTGGAAAGTCCTGCATTTTTTGCCATGATACCAAAGGTAAATGATACCGCAATATAGCCGAGACAGATGGGAATGCCATCCTGTATCCCGGCTGCAAAATCCATTTTTCTGTTTCTACTCATGAAGTAAAACCTCTCTTTTGTAAATAATCCCCAAATTTGAATTGTTATTTTACTAACATTTTACCATGGAACGGTGGTCTTGAAAATGATGTTTTAAAAGAACTTGAAAAAAAATTTACAGAAAGACTGGAAATATAGTGGTATTATGAGTTATAATAAATAGTGATAAATAAATGTGCAAACATAAGTACAAGTTATAAAAGGAGATTGAAGCATGGAAATGTTATCTATTGAAAAAGAACTGCAGAGCAATTCTTATCCTGGAAGAGGGATCATCATCGGAAAGTCTGCCGACGGAAGCAAAGCGGTAACAGCTTATTTTATCATGGGAAGAAGTGAGAACAGCCGTAATCGTGTCTTTGTAGAAGAAGGAGAAGGAATCCGCACACAGGCATTTGACGAGTCAAAGCTGACAGACCCAAGCTTAATTATCTACGCACCGGTGCGTGTACTCGGCAATAAGACGATCGTTACAAACGGAGATCAGACTGATACAATTTATGAAGGTATGGACAGACAGATGACGTTTGAACAGTCCCTTAGAAGCCGTGAATTTGAACCGGATGGACCAAACTACACACCTCGTATTTCCGGTATCATGCACATTGAGAACGGAAAATATAACTATGCAATGTCCATTTTGAAGAGCAATAACGGAAATCCGGATGCATGCAACCGTTACACCTTTGCATATGAGAATCCGGTAGCCGGAGAAGGACATTTTATCCACACATACAAGTGTGATGGAAATCCGCTTCCGAGTTTTGAAGGAGAACCAAAGCTTGTTGCAATTCCGGATGATATGGACACATTTGCAGACACACTCTGGAACAGTCTGAATGCAGATAATAAAGTATCTCTGTTTGTAAGATATATTGATATTGAGACAGGAACATACGAAAGCAAGATCATCAATAAGAATAAATAGTATACAAAGGTGAAGAAGGAGCAGGAATCATGAATGAATTAGAACTCAAATATGGATGTAACCCAAATCAGAAGCCGTCACGTATCTATATGAAAGACGGAAGTGATCTCCCGATCAAAGTTCTGATGGGCCGTCCGGGATATATCAACTTTCTGGATGCATTTAACGGATGGCAGCTGGTATCGGAATTAAAAAAAGCAACCGGACTTCCGGCAGCAACTTCCTTTAAGCATGTGTCACCGGCAGGTGCTGCAGTCGGACTGCCGCTGGATGAAACTCTTGCAAAAATTTACTGGGTAGATGACCTTGGAGAACTTTCTCCGCTTGCAAGCGCTTATGCACGTGCAAGAGGTGCAGACCGTATGTCTTCATTCGGTGATTTTATTGCGCTTTCTGATGTCTGTGATGTTGATACGGCAAGACTGATCAAGAGAGAAGTATCGGATGGAGTGATCGCACCTGGATATGAACCGGAAGCACTGGAGATTCTTGCACAGAAAAAGAAAGGTAATTACAATGTGATCCAGATCGATCCGAATTATGTTCCGGCACCGACTGAACACAAGGATGTATTTGGTATTACTTTTGAGCAGGGAAGAAATGAACTGAAGATTGATGATGATTTCTTCTCAAATGTAGTGACTGAGAACAAAGAAATTCCGGATCACGCAAAGAGAGATCTTGCAATTTCCATGATTACTTTAAAATATACACAGTCAAACTCTGTATGCTATGTAAAAGACGGACAGGCAATCGGAATCGGAGCCGGACAGCAGTCCCGTATCCACTGTACCCGTCTTGCCGGACAGAAGGCAGATAACTGGTGGCTGAGACAGTGCCCGAAAGTACTTGCTCTTCCATTTAAAGAAGGAATTAAGCGTGCAGACCGGGATAATGCAATTGATCTGTACATTGGTGAAGAATATATGGACGTACTGGCTGACGGAACCTGGGAAAATATTTTCACTGAAAAACCGGAAGTATTTACCAGAGAAGAAAAGAGAGCATGGCTTGATAAGCTGACGGGTGTGGCACTTGGATCAGACGCATTCTTTCCGTTTGGAGATAACATCGAACGTGCACATAAGAGCGGTGTTACATATATTGCAGAACCGGGTGGATCAATCCGTGATGACAATGTAATTGATACCTGCAACAAATACAACATGGCGATGGCATTTACCGGAATCCGTTTATTCCATCACTAAGATAATAAAAAAGCAAAGTTCCTGCAGAGGTAGAAGATCTACCTTTGCGGGAATTTTTTATTTCCTAGGAAATTCCGAAAGAACTTCCTAGGAAATAAAAGGCACTGCGTGCCGGAGATGCGCACTCGCACGAATCTATTGAAAAAATAAAAAGATATGCGACAAATGTGGAAAAATGTCGTTAAAAAATAAACAGAACCGGTAATCTGAAGATTTATTATTCGGAAGGAAATTACATAATATATATATAACAGCCAGCATGAGGAGGCGAATCTATGGGGATTCTTGAAATTCTTTTAATTTCAATCGGGCTTTCGTTTGACGTATTTGTCGTACATATCTGTGTCGGAGCAGGATTTTCAAGAAAGCACGGAAAAGACATACTCTTATCCAGTTTGCTTTTTGGAGGGGCACAACTCCTTGCATTGATCCTGGGAAATGTTGTTGCAGATATTCTGAAGCCGGACAGGAAGATGAATGAAACGATTTCAACAGCGGCAAGCGGTTGGGAAATTTTGTCGGTGCTGATATTTATCGGACTTGGTATCTATATGATCTGTAAAGCAAGAAATAATAAACAGATCTTTGAGCGTAGAAACGATGAGATAAATTGGAAACGGCTTAGAAAACTGGCAGTACTTACCAGCGTAGATGCGCTTTTTGCCGGAATGGGAATCGGCTTTTGGAGTGTAGAGATTCTGGAACAGGGGATGGTACTGCTTCCGGTTACGATCATTCAGTGTTTTCTTGGCGTGGAGGTTGGATACAGACTGGGCTGTGAATATAACTGCAAAGCTTACTGGATCGGTGGGATATTATTCCTGATCGCCGGGGCAGATATGGTGGTTACGCATTTTTTATTTTAAAATAGCAGGAGGAAAAGAGTATGGGCGAATTGACACATAAAGCAGCAAGGGCAGCATTTGGCGGAGCAATTGATTTGGCAATGCGAAAAATGGATAAAGACAGAGAAAAAGGTCTGCTTGATCTTGTTGATCTGACCGAGCGTTTCATGGGAGACAATTTCCAGAAGAGCTCCTATGAAGGCGCAAGAAAGATGATACAGGATCCGGATTCGAAGTGGATGAGTTATGTGAATCGTGCATTGGATGAAATTGACCCGCATGTTATTAAACAGACAGCATTAAACCTTGGATTTGAAGCGGCGTTCCATGGAACGAAAACAATCCGCAGTATGAGAAAGGTACATCAGTGCAATATTCCGTGGCTGATCCTGATGGATCCGACAAGTGCATGTAATCTTCATTGTACCGGATGCTGGGCGGCAGAATATGGGCATAAACTGAATCTTACATATGAAGAGATGGACAGCATCATTACACAAGGAAAAGAACTTGGAATTTATTTCTATATGTATACAGGCGGGGAGCCGTTAGTAAGAAAAAAAGATATTATCAGACTTTGTGAAAAGCATTATGACTGCGAATTTCATGCATTTACAAATGGAACACTGGTAGATGATGAATTTTGCGAAGAGATGAGAAGAGTCGGCAACCTGTCCCTTTCAATTAGTCTGGAAGGATTTGAAGAGGTCAATGACATGCGCCGTGGAGAGGGTGTATTCAACAAGGTTATGGCAACCATGGATCGGTTAAAGAAATATGGTCTGATCTTTGGTACGTCTATCTGTTATACCAGAAAGAACATTGAAACGGTTACATCGGATGAATTCCTGGATATGATCATCGGAAAGGGATGTCGTTTCACCTGGTATTTCCATTATATGCCGGTTGGAAATGATGCAGCACCGGATCTGCTGCCGACAAAAGAACAGAGAGAATATATGTATCACCGGGTAAGAGAGATCCGCAGTATGACAGGCGGAAAGCCAATTTATGCGATGGATTTCCAGAATGATGGAGAGTTTGTCGGAGGATGTATCGCAGGAGGAAGAAATTATTGCCATATCAATGCAAATGGAGATGTAGAACCATGTGTATTTATTCATTACTCTTCTGCAAATATCCGGGAAGTTACGCTCCTGGAAGCTCTCAAACAGCCACTCTTTATGGCATACAGAGACCGGCAGCCATTTAATGATAATCATCTGCGGCCATGTCCGATGCTTGAGAATCCGGAAATCCTTCAGGAGATGATAAAGGAGACTGGTGCAAAATCAACAGATCTGCAGTCACCGGAGAGTGCAGAGCATTTATGCAGCAAATGTGAAGCATATGCCTGTGAATGGAAAGAAACGGCAGACAGACTTTGGAAAGAGCATCCGCATCAGCAGAAAGGCTACACAAACTATAAAAAACGCACAGAAAACTAAAAGAAAATCGGTTTGAAAAAGCGTTTCGGTTGTGATAGAATGTTCGTCAAGAGAAATGGGCAGGAAAAAGAGGACGATACATGGAGAGAAAAAGAGAATTGACAAAGAACCTGCTTGCAGAGAGCTTCAAGGAGCTTCTAATCAAAGGATCTTTTGATAAGATAACAATTAAGATGATCACAGATCAGGCGGGAGTTATCAGACCGACATTTTATAATTACTTTCAGGATAAATATGAAGTGATGGAGTGGCTTCTGGAGACAGAGGTATTCCGGCATGCCCGTGAGATGATGGAAGACGGGATGGAAAAAGAAGCGATCTATCTGCTGTTCCGGAAGATGGAAAAAGACCGGATCTATTATCTGAAAGCGTTTGAAGTTACCGGTCAGAATGGATTTGAAGAGATTCTTGAAAAAAAGATTCGCCAGCTGATTGAAGAACTGGTAAGCAGGCATAAGATCAAGATCGAAAAGCTTCAGGGTATCAAAGATAAAAAGATCTTTCTGGAGTTTCATACGATTACCGTTGTAAACGGGCTTAAATACTGGCTGACCAGCCGGGAGATTCACCTGACAGCGGATGAAGCGATGGAGTATTATCTGTTTCTGATGTCGCATCCTATTTTGGAGCTACTTGAAAAGTAAAGAACAAAATATAAATTTGAGAAGAATCTGGGATATTCCGGGTTCTTCTTTTTGTTTTACTGTCAAAAAATAAAAAATGTTATTTAAATTGCTTGACGGATTTCTATTACAGAGTTATTATGAACATATGAACAGTTGCTCATATGTTCAGTGAGAAAAATATTTTTCAGGAGGAAAAAGAGATGAAGAAAAAATTTAAAATGGTAGACCTTGATTGCGCAAACTGTGCAGCAAAAATGGAGAATGCTATCAGCAAACTGGATGATGTGGAAAACGTATCCATCAGTTTTATGACTACAAAAATGGTTTTAAAAGCAGATGAGGATAAAATGGACGCAGTGATTGCGGAATCCGAAAAAATCATTAAAAAAATTGAACCGGATGTAGTCATGAAGCCAAAAGCATAATGAAAGAAGGTTTCCTATGTTAAAAAAGAGGC
>ERZ839823.2111-NODE-2111-length-16485-cov-12.410469_pt1 | contig 16485 bp, 7 predicted proteins | sample MGYA00519862_ERZ839823 | MGnify/ENA primary metagenome ERZ839823 (study PRJEB31850, sample SAMEA3708853) | human gut metagenome | biome: human gut; feature: human-associated habitat; material: faeces | place: China | collected 2014 ...
TTGTGATTTTTTCAAAAAAGAGTAGCGATATTTTTCTTTTCCCCGTAAAAGGTTGCCTTTACAACTTCACAAGTATCTCCCCCGCACCGGAATCCGATTGCCCTTCTCCCCTATCCCCCAACCGCGCGTACCGTTCATCTTCATCCGCTCCCCCACCCCAAAACAAAAGGCATGTGCCCCCTTATCTCTATCATAAGGTGGGCACATGCCGTTACATTATCATGATTTTATCACGCCAAAGTCATCAGGCAATGCAGCCATCGGCAAAGCTGTTGCGCTTGGCTTTCTCTTTCTGCTGGTTGCGCTTGGCGATGATTTCTTTGCTCAGGCCAATACGGTTGGTCTTGAAGTGGAAGAACGGGCGTTCCGGTACGGTGAAAATCTCCACCGGACGCATGTAACGTTCCGGCAGGCAGGCATTGATCTTATCGCGCACATCGTCCAAGGTGTAGCCATCTTTGAGCTGGACGTACAGGTACGGCAGGAAGCAGCCCTCGTGCTCATCATCCGGCACGATAACAAAGAACTCGTCCTTGATGCCCTTGATATCGGCATCGGCCACGATGTTCTCCAGCGGCTGCACCATCAGGTCGCCGCCGCCAAAGCGCGGGGATGCGCCGCGGGTCATCGTGTAGAGCACACCGTCCTCGGACATATAGCCGATATCGCCGGTGTGCAGCCAGGTCTTGCCGTCTGCGTGGACCTGCAGTGCCTTGGCGGTTGCTTCGGGGCGGTCATAGCCCAGCATCACGCCGGGGCCCGTCATGCAGATCTCACCGGGGGTATTGTAGGTCAGCTCTTCCTGGGTGCCGGGCTTGAAGATGCTGATGACGCTGTGGATCATCGGCACACCAACGTTGCCGTCACGCACCGGGAACGGAGCCATGGGCAGAGTGGCGTTGGAGCCGGCCTCGCTGCTGCCGTAGCCGGCAGTAAAGCGCAGGTTGCAGTTATGCTGCTTGAGGAACTCCTCAACATTGCGCAGCTGCTTGTTGTTGAATGCCTCGCAGCCGGCGCCGATGGCCAGCATGTGGGACATATCATAGTCAGCCGGAAGACGCTTGCTGCGGCGGATAACCTCCACAAACATGGGGATCAGGGGCCAGTTGTTGGGGCGGTAGCGCATCATTTCCAGGTCAACATCGTACACATCCACAAACGGATCCAGAATGAGCAGCATACCGCCGGCCAGGGGCAGCAGCATCATGGAAACCACAACAGCGATCAGAGCCGGGGGCAGGATGGTCAGCAGCCAGGTGGGGCGGAATTTATCCGAAGAGCCATAAAAGTTCATCTGGGCCAGCACGCCGATGATGCTGTGTGCAGAATGGATGACCTGCTTGGAAGGGCCGGTGGAACCGCTGGTGTAGGCGCGCAGCAGCGGGCGGTCAATGTTGACAGGAGCGGGCACAAAGCCGCGAAAACGCTGACCCATGTTACAGAAATCAGCCCACATCATGGTATCAGAGCCACGGGCGGGAACATCCGGATACAGGGCATCCAGAGAATGCTGCAGGTAAACCGGCATAGCGGCGCGGTCGCCGCTTTCCAGAGCGGGAACGATAACATAGGTATTCACGTTGGTCTGCTCACGGTAGGCTTCGATTTCGGCCTTGGAGAAGAAGTCGTGAACAAAAATCACCTTGGCATTGGCTTTCTGAACAGCTTCAATGTTTTCTTCCAGGGTGTTGTCACGGCACAGCAGCGAAGCGCCGATGCGCTCGGCTGCCAGCAGCAGATAAATGAATTCCGGCACAGAACGCAGGAACACGGGGATCTGGTCCCCCTGCTTGATGCCAAGCACCTGCAGAGCGCGGGCGGTGGCGTCCACCTTACGGAACACGGTACCCCAGGTGATATCCACGCCATAGTAGTGCATGGCAATCACGTTAGGGTCTGCAGCGCGCACGGAGAGGTACTGCTCCACGGTGCAGGCCGGAACCTGGATACCACGCAGAACATCTGGATAGAACTTCATCCAGGGGCGGTCAATGCTGGGCTTGCCAGTCAACATCGCGTTTTGATTCATTGCAATTTCCTCCAAATGTCTTTCCCTTATAGTTGCAGGGAATTAAATTATCCAAATCAAATCACGCCAAACCTTTATGGCGCTTTTCCCTGCTGTGCACATCGTTGCACAGCGTCGCCGAACCATAATGCTACAATTATCTTCGGTGCTGAACATAGTATACCATTCCTGTTTACGGAAAGCACGAGAATCCCATGGCACAAATTTCCAGAAATTGATTCCGCATGATTCACTTTTTTCACATGGATTTTCACGCTTTGGCATGGAGTTTTCTTGCAATTTCATTTTCCTCGGTGCAACAAAAGCCCCAGCTACCGCAGCAGCCAGGGCTTTATGTTTATGCGTATGTATGTTGTATTTTTAGATTTTGTTCATCCAGTTCTCTTGCAGTTCTTCCATTTCATCACTTTTGGCGCGAGTAATCAGATGGATTCCCTGCAGGACATGATGGATGTGCTCCGCAATGGCGTTGCGCTCTTTTGTCACGTTCTGGTCATCCAAATTCCAGACCTGATCAAAATATTCACTCAGGCGGTCTTCCATCACACTGTTGTTGACCATTGCAATCCGGTTGATGGGGCAGTTGTTATCCAGCCGAAGATACGATGCAGCGCCAGAAAGAAACATATTGGGGTCCGCCACATACTGGAAATCGTTCACAATGCGGCCGCTGATCAAGCGGAATTCAAGTTTTTCACGCTGCTTGCAAAGCTGCAGCACATGGCTGATGCACCGGCTGCGCTGATCCGGGGTAAGGCTGACCTTGTAACTGAAAAAGTCCAGCTCGCCGGAAACCGCCATGGAGGAAAATGCAGTTTCATAAATCAGGATGCGGATGTTTGTTTCCTCCACCACACCTTTGGCAAGGTTGTGTACGCCACGCAGCTCCGCAGGGGTAGCACCCAAAAAATCTTTCAGCTCGGCCTCGTGGGCGGTCAGGATCTCTTCAAACAAGTCATCCGGCAGCAGAAGCTCATTCAGGTGGCCGAACATCCACCGCAGATTGGAGGCCAGCAGCGTGTGCATATAGTCGTACTGGCTGATCAGCTGGCGCATGCTGGTATCGCGGAAAAGCTGGTCATCCCGCACGCAGAGCTTGGAGAAGTTATCATACAGGCTTTCGCAGTTCTGCGGATCCTCGGTGGCGGTAACGGCAGCGCAGCGGCTGTGGCTGACCAGCAGGCCGGTAATGGCAAAATCGCCCTTGACCACAAACACCGCGCGCCCGGCAGCCGCGGTGCTGCCAAACAGCTTGAAATGAATATGGCTGAAGTTGGTCAGCACGTTAATAATGAGCGCGGCATCATAGATGGGGTCCCATTTTTCGCGGCTGATATCGATCATCAGCTTGAAATAGACGTTATCATAGCAGCGCTGGTCCACCAGCTGGCCGTTTTGCAGGTTGGCAACTTTCAGGCGGTATTCGCGCGCCATTTCCATCAGGTCCATCACAGCCACAATGTCCAGCTGGCTGACGCGGCGCAGCACGGGGTGCGCCATTTTGGTCAGGTATTGCAGCATGTTCAGCTCGGCCCAAAAGTCCGTATAGGGGCCAATGCGCGCCTCACCGCTGTCCAGCTCCTCTTGCAAATAATCATATTCAGCAATCAGGTTATCATAAATGGCGGCTTTCAGGTCACTGGGGATGCTAACGCTGTATTCCCGCAGCAGCAGGTTACGGCCATCATCGGTGGCTTCATCCACCACGCAGGCACTGATGCCCTCCATCACGCGCTTTTCAGTCTTTTTGGCAGGCAGCATGCGGCCGCTGACCCATTTGCTGATATAGGAAACATCGTATTGCAGGCGCTTGGCCAGGGTATAGTTCTTGACCTCCGCAACTTCTAGCAAATGCTCCAGCAGAATACTGAATCTATTTTTATCATCCATTGCACCAAATCCTCTTCACCCATTTAGTTTGCACTTTTCTTTCATTCTATTATACAAGTTCCATATTTCGATTGCAAATTCAAATGATAACAGGTAAGGAGAAAACGAAAAAAATATATTAAAATCTTTCACAATTCGCAGCCGCATTCTTTGGCATCCATGCCAGTTTGTTGCTTTTTTGTTGTTTGAACTGACAAAGTTTGTTTGTTCCGCTTGTGATATCCTCCAAAAATTATACTTTGCGCGCCATATTTACCAAATTTGGCCGCAGCTTTTTAGTAGGTTTTGCCCTTGCACCGGCCTGATGTGTTCGCCATGTTTTTGTGTGTTGCCTTTATTATGCGGGTAAGGTAAATTGCGATTTTTTAATCGTGTACTATTTCTAGCTTTCGGCGGGGTGGGGTCCCCCGCCCTACTGGCCTGGCAAATATTTCATCGAACCTATGCCCAAAAATACAAAAATGCCGCAGCAGACTGTTACATCTGCTGCGGCATTTTTATTTAGAGGTTAATGGGCTGGTTACAGCTCATTGTTCGGCTGTGGGATTACTGCAGAACGCCGGTGTTCTTATCGAAATGATAAGTGCGGCCATCGATGACTGCATCGCCCTTAGCCATGGTGCCATAGATCGGGTCGAAGTAGTAACGCTTGTCCGCGCTCCAGCCCTTGATCATGTGGCCCTGTGCATCGTAACGGACCCACTTGCCGGTACCATCGGCGCGGTCAGCCCACTGGCCAGCTTTGGATTCCTGATAGACATCCTTGCTGGTGGCTTTCTTGCCCTGGTCAACGGCGTCCAGCCAGTACCAAGCGTCGGAAGCCGGGTCATAGATTTCCTTGCCGCGGCCATCCAGGCCCTGGCGAACGCCCTTTTCGTACCAGAAGTCAGCGCCTTTGATGGTCAGCCACTGGCCGTCCAGAGCAATACCGGTGTACTCGTCAAATGCGCAAGGTACACCGTCAATGTCGCCTGTACCCTTAGCCATAGCGCCGGTGATCAGGTCAAAGTAGTAGGTGCCCTTATCGGTCGTCTGCCAGCCCTTGACCATGTGGCCGTTCTCATCGTAACGGACCCACTTGCCGGTGCCATCGGGCTTATCAGCCCACTGGCCGGCGGCGGATTCCTGATAAACATCCTTGCTGACGGTCATTGCGCCGCCCTGGACAGCATCCAGCCAGTACCAAGCGTCGGAATCGGGATCATAGATCTCTTTGCCGCGGCCGGTGGTACCCTGCTTCACGCCCTTTTCGTACCAGTACTTCTTGCCGTTTTCTTCAACCCAGCCGTTCTTCTCGCCGAACTTGGCGGTGTAGTCCTTGCCGTTGAAGGTGACAGCAGCGGTGGTAACGCCGCTGGTCTGCTTTACAGTTGCATCCACGAACTGTGCGCTTGCGCAGTTCTTATCGGTGCAGGTAAAGACAGCCATTGCGGTAACGGTGGTCTTTTCAGCAGCGCCGTGAGCGGTGCGCTCCTCGGCCTCAATAGCCTGGGTTTCTTCGCCGCCGTTGTTGGTATTATCACTAGTGTTGTCCCCCTCACTGGGAGTGGTGGGTTCCACAAACTCTGCCGTGATAATGACATCATTCTTGTCCATATTGAATGTTCCAACGCCATCGCTTACATTCAAAGTGGTGTGTAGGTTGCCAGAATCCAGCTTCGGATTCTCTTTCAGCACATAATTTGCCTTGTCCTCATCCGGCTTAAAAGTAACAGTAACATTCGTACCTTCTTTAATTTCACCGGTCGGGTCAACAGTAGCAGTACCATTGGTTACATTGCAAGTTACGGTATGAGTAGTCTTTGCAAATACGGCCTTAACAACAACATCATAGTCCGGCATGGTGAAGCTATACTTATCATCGGTCAGTGTCAGTGCCTTTGCGGTAGAAGTATCATCCTTCTTTTCGTAACGCACAGAGCTTTCTTCCAGCTTATAGTTTTCGCCATTTGCCGTAAAGGTAACCTCAACCGTATCACCCACAGCTGCAGTTTCTACGCTGAGCTTTGCGGTACCGTTGGTCACGTCAGAAGTAATGCCATAAGTCTTAGCCGGAATAGCTTCAAACTTAGCATCCACGGTAACATCAGCGGCAGGCATCTTGAAGGTTGCTTTGCCATCGGTCAGGGTCAGCTTTTCGGTCTTTTTATCTTCGCCGATCTGATAGCTGTAGGTCAGGCTGTCAGCCTTGAGCTGGTAGTTATCAGCTGCCTTAACGGTAACGGTAACTTCGGTGCCTTCAACAGTTGCGGCCGGGTCTACGGTAACAGTGCCGTTATCAGCAGGAGCTGCGGTAACCTTGTATTCCTTAACAAACTCTGCGCTGACGTTGACGGGGTAAGCAGGCATTGCAAAGGTGTAGGTGTTGGCTTTTTCGGTATCAGCCTTCACTTCAACGGGCTTCTCGGTGTTGTCAGCGTCTTTGTAGGTAACCTTCACGCTGCCAGCCTTCAGGGCATAGCCGGTTGCGGGCTTAGCAGTCAGGGTTACGGTTTCCTTCTCAGCTGCTTCTTTAGCGGAAGCAGTGATCTCACCATTGGTCAGGGGAGCAACATTGACCGCATAGGTCTTAGCGTTCTTTTCAACGCTGATGGCCACATCGCCGTCCGGCATGGTGAAGGTGTAAACCGTCTTAGCCTTTTCGGTGGTAGCCTGGGCTGCGGCTTCGTCCTGCGCTGCTTCCTGAACTTCAGTCAGAGCAACATCGGTATCGCCGTTCTTTGCGGTAACGGTAACGATATCGGTGCCTTCCTTTTCTACGGTCAGGGTAACGGTATCGTCCTTGATGTATTTGTTGTTGGTGGTGCCCAGGGTCAGGGTAACGCCTGCAACTGCATCGGGCAGGGTAACGGTGTGGGGAGTGCTTTCGGTTGCAGTATGGCAATCAGAGCACAGGTACACATTGTTGCCAACGGACTTGGTTTCCAGCTCGTCCAGCTTCCAGTCATGGCCCTTGGGCAGTGCGCCGTCAGCGTACACCTTTTTGTCCTTGGTCAGGCCGTACTTGGTGGTGCGGGCCTGGGTGTAAGCGGGGGTATCGCACCATGCTTCAACGGTAACATCGGTGGTTGCGCCGCTGCTCAGGTCGCTGACCATGTCGGACATCGGCATGGTTTCAACCAGGTTAGCGCACCACATGAACTCTTCGTTCTTGTTCTTCTCGTCAGAGCTGCTCATGTTCTGGTTGTAACTCGGGTTGTAGTTCCAGGACTCGGTCTTGTAGCTCTTACGGTTTGCATAAGAAGTGCCGGAGGCATCGGTCTTGACTTCTGCCTTGCCGTCCACCAGTTCCTTATAGGTGTTGGACAGGTTGGTGCCGACAGAAACGACCAGCTGATCCTTGGTGGTGTTGATGCCGGTGATCACAGTCTGGCCCTGCTGGGTGGTGGTAGCAAAGCTGTAGCTGTCACGCAGGGTCAGGCCAGCCAGAGGATGGTTCTTGAAGGTGCCCAGATACTTCACACTGCTGGTATCCTGGGCGCTATCCATGATAACCATGCTCATGCCGGGAAAGTGGGTATCGGGAACCATGTTGCCGTCCTTATCCTTGGTCAGCTTAATGCCGCCATAGACGGTGTTGTATTCCTTCACTTCTTCCACTGCGCCGGTGGTCGGGTCCATACGGTAGATGGCGTTGTTGACGTTGAAGTACAGCTTGCCATCATACAGTGCGGTAGAGTGTACCAGTGCGGGGTAGATCCGCTTTGCAGCAGCGTCTGCCAGGCACTCGGTGTTCAGGTTGTTTTCAACCTTGGTATGCTTATCTTTTGCACTGGTATCGATCTTATAGATGGTGCCAGCTTCGGCCAGAACCTTGGCATTGCTGTCGTCATCATTGAAGTTGCTGCTGGTTTCCTTCAGATCGTTGTAGTACATCAGGATGATATCAAACGGGTCATCCGTCTTGGTAAAGCTGCTCATGCTGAAGCCGCCGGGTCTGCTGCTGGAATCCTCTTTGCGGATATAGTAGTTCGCATTACGCGGACGTGCTTCCAGAGTATCGGGGCCCTGGTTCTGCATCTTCTTCATGAACTGCTGCATCTGGGAGTTGTTACCAGAGCTGCCGGAACCAGAGTTGCCGGAACCAGAGTTGCCGCTGTTGCCGTTCTCGGCCTGCTGGCGGCGCATGTTGTTATACAGGTTCTGGTTGGTCGTGGTATCAACGTAATAGAAGTAATTATTGTCGAAGTAGATGGGGCTGCAGATAGAGGTGAACCAAGTATCCTCGTAGCAGGTATCGGTGTAACGTTTCTCGTTCTTGTTTTCCGTCGGGGTGTAAGAGTAATGCGGCTTGCCGTTGTTCAGAATGACATTGCCTTTATCGTCCTTATCAGGTTCCTTGTTCTTGGTGTAGGTCTTGCCATCGTACAGCGAGTCAATGTAATCATAGTACTTGCTGTAACGGCCTTCCAGACCGGAGGGAGAAACCAGGAAGTTGACATGGCGCATGTCGCCTGCGTTCTCAACGCGGGTCTGGGCCATGCACTCGGTGTTCACGTCGTCATAGCAGACGTCAACATAGTACCAGTTCTTGTTGGGTTCGCCGGTGGTCATCGTAGCAGACTTGCTGTCGCCCTGCAGCTTGTTGACCTTGACTGCGTTGAAGTAGTGGACGTTGTTGAACATGCCGCCGCCGAACGCATTACCGGCAACACTGGTATCAGAAGTATCGCAGTAATACAGGATCTGGGCAAAGTCAACAACAGCGTTATCGCCTACTTCATCGGGGGTCTTCCAGCTGCCGTCATCATTCTTATAGATGCTCTTGTTGTCAGGCAAATTCTGGACCATGTAGTTAAATGCAGCTGCATAGCCCAGGCAGATGCAGCCATACTCAACGCCCTTAGCGCCGATCTCGCCGCCCAGCAGGGCACCGAAAGCAGTCGTCTGGATGGGGTCGTTGTTGCCGCCGCCGGTGATATCGCCCATGGAGCCCATATCGAATTCTGCAACCTGGGAGATCCAGTCGTGCAGGATCAGCAGCTTGGTAACATAGTCAGCGTCACCCAGCTTGGCAACCTGTGCCAAGCCTGCATCACGGATGGCTTTCAGAGCTTCGCCATAGTTCATGACGTAAGACATGAACGCCTGCGGCAGCATGTTCAGCATGAATGCCATGGTGGTCGGCGGGACATCATCGTTCGGATCAATGCTGCACAATATCTTGATTGCGCCCATGGTGCCGGTGATGCTGCCATCCTCGCCCTGCTTCTGAACGCCCTTGGAGGTCCAGAACGGGGCAACCACGCCGAAGTACTCTGCTTCGTCCTGGTTGAACTGCGACAGCTGGAAGTAGTAGTAGTTCATCTGCGCAGTGGAGACATCGTAAGTATTGGTGACCTGGTTGCCCTGGTCGTCCACATACACGGCAGTCTTCTGGCTGTCGTACAGCAGCAGGCTGTTCTTGCCCTTGTTGTCGCCGCTCTGATAGGTGAAGTTCACCTTGCTTGCGTCAACCGGGTTGTTCTGCATATCGTACCAGTTGCCGTCCTTCATTGCGGACACCAGGGTAACGCCGGTGCCGCCGGAGGTGGTATCCAGGGTCGGGGTGCCGCCCACGTTGATGTAGACGGAATTGTCATTCTGGTCTACCACAACGCTGACCGGCATGGTCATTGCCGGCTGGGTTTTGATTTCTTCGCCGCAGACAGCGCACTTGAAGGTGACGCTGGTGCATTCCCAGTCAATGGTAACGGGAGCGCCGGCAGAAATTTTGCCGGTTTCGCTGTCATAGAACAGCTGGGCGTTGCTGTAGTCATCGGCCAGCTTGCCCTCGACCTTCTTCATTTCCCAGTTGAAGGTAGCAACAAAGTTGCCATCTGCATCCTTGGGCACGGCATGGCTCTGGCAGGGCAGGGCGGCAATGTCGTCGGTGCGGGTGGTGGGTTCCTTGTATTCCTTCTTAACCGGGCTCTTGTCAGCGGGCACGCTGGCAGAGTAAACGGTCTTGCCGGCAACGCCGGGCTTTGCCTCGGTGGTATCCTTGGTTACGGTGCCTTCTACCTTCTGGTAGGCATCGTCCTTTTCACAGGTATACACAGCGGTGTAAGCCCAGCCGTCATCGGTCTTGGTCCAGTAACCATCGGGGGTTTCCTTCCAGGTATGGGTGTGGCCATCTTCCGGGTTGGTGTCATTCCAGTACCATTTCGGCTCGCCATAGGTATGGCCGTCCGCAGCGGCGCTGGCCGCAAAGGTATCGGAGTTTTCAGCAACGTAAGCCTGTGCGTAGCTGTCAGCCTGCTGCGCAATCACTTCATCATCGCTGTTGGTCATGGACTCCATCGCAGAGGTCATGCCGGAGCTGCCGGTAAAGGTAACGGCGGTCACAACGCCTGCGGCGTTCGTCTCATAGCCCAGGTCGGTAACGGCGCTGGACAGATGATACGTTTTGATGGTGGCAGCCATCACCGATGCCATCTCGTCCTTGTTCAGGCCATAGGCTTCGGTGTTGATCTTGCCGGCTGCGGCGTTGGCGTACATGGCATCGGCCAGTGCATTTTCCAACGCTGCAAGGCTCATGCCCGCCTTGCTCTGTGCAGTCGCTTCCAGCTTGGCATCGTCCTGCTCCAGTTCATGCACTTCGCCCTGGGCAGCCAGCGTCTGGGCTGTCTGCTTGATCAGGTCTGCGGTGCTGGTGAACTTGGGCAGGGACTGCACAGCGCTGGCCGCGCTTGCTGCGCTAGCTGCAACAGACTGCGCTACCGAAGAATCAATCTTGGTAGTTTCGGCTGCTGCGGGAAGCGCCACGCTTTGGGCAACCATGGCTGCTGCCAGCACGGATGCACCAAAACGCTGAAGGTTTTTCTTCATAGTTTTATCCTCCCTTAAGTGTTACTACTTTCCCCTTTTGTGTGAAAAGTGGTACGGCAGATGTGCGGCACTTTGCAGGTGTTGATTGCAAAACGCCTGGTTGTGCTCCCTCGGTCTGGCGATCCCTTGCCGGGCTGCGGCCTGCTTTTGGGGCTTTTGGCCCCGGCACAGCGGCTGACAAAACGTTGTACCGGCTGCATGCCTTGATCCCGCAAATGATAACCATTCCGACACATCTAGGTATATACATTATATCACAGTTGCCAGAATTTGCATAGTTCATTAGAGCGGTTTCTAGGTAAATTTTTGTCCTTGAATCAACTGAAACCTGTTTTTCGCACATTATTTGCGTTGCGGTGCGGTGACCCTTTGGCGGTATTTATTAACATTTTTGAATGGTTTATTCCTGATTTTATCAAATGATTAAACATTTACCCTGATAATGTTCTTTGCAATCTCTTAATACAATCATCCGGTATTGTGATCGCGCATTTTTTGCCATTTCGGTTTGGCTTGTTGTTGAGAGATTTGGCAGAGATTGGAGGAAACTTGAAGGGAAAATTGGAGGTTGAGAATTGCCCATGCCCATTATAAATTGTACCGTAGAGAGCGTTCCTGACCGTTCCGAAAACTTAAGGCAACACCGCACAATTCCCGCCTTGCGGCTTAAGCACCGCTCCGGCAGCTGCGGCACGGCATCTGCGTTGCCAAAATGCTCGATAAGACATCCAGTATTATCTGCGCTTTTGGCTTGGCATCTGCCGCACCTCGCTCGCCGTATCGGCACTTAGAATTATGCGGTATTGCCTTAGGGATAGATCAACCCTTGCCCCTTAACCGCGACCTGAAATACACCTTCCCAAGGTAGGGCGGTGTGAGTGCCCCCTCCTGCTCCACTTTTTCAACGTTCCGAATAGTGTCCTCTCCCCTATCTACAATTCCTGATGTTTTCATGATGCCTTCTTTGGTCTTCCACACCCGGCCTTTGCCCCCTCCCCGTCCCATAAGTCGTACACAACAAAAAGGCCCCTGCCTTAACAGCAGGGGCCTTGAAAGCTATATCACAAGCCGAAAATTACTTCTCGATCTTGGAAACAACGCCGGAACCAACAGTGTGGCCGCCTTCGCGGATAGCGAAACGCATGCCTTCTTCCATGGCAACCGGGGTGATCAGCTCAACGTGCATATCAACGTTGTCGCCGGGCATGCACATCTCAGTGCCTTCGGGCAGGGTGATGATGCCGGTAACGTCGGTGGTACGGAAGTAGAACTGAGGACGATAGTTGTTGAAGAACGGGGTATGACGGCCGCCTTCTTCCTTCTTCAGGACGTAAACATGGCCATCGAAAGTGGTGTGGGGATGAACAGAGCCGGGAACAGCCAGAACCTGGCCACGCTCGATCTGGTCACGGTCAATACCACGCAGCAGAGCGCCGATGTTGTCGCCAGCCTGAGCGAACTCGAGGCTCTTGCGGAACATTTCCAGACCAGTGATGGTGGTGGTCAGCTTCTCTTCCTTCAGACCAACGATTTCCATCTGATCGCCGACATGAGCAGTACCACGCTCAACACGACCGGTAGCAACGGTGCCACGGCCGGAGATGGTCATAACGTCCTCAACGGGCATCAGGAACGGCTTATCAGCAGCACGGTCCGGGGTCGGGATGTAGCTGTCAACAGCGTCCATCAGCTCCCAAATGCACTTGTATTCCGGAGCATCGGGATCCTTGGAAGTGCTCTCCAGAGCCTTCAGAGCGGAACCACGGATGATCGGGGTGTTGTCGCCGTCGAAATCCTGGCTGTCCAGCAGTTCGCGAACTTCCATTTCGACCAGGTCGAGCAGCTCTTCGTCGTCAACCATATCGCACTTGTTCAGGAACACAACGATCTTGGGCACGCCAACCTGACGAGCCAGCAGGATGTGCTCACGGGTCTGCGGCATCGGGCCATCGGTTGCAGCAACAACCAGGATAGCGCCGTCCATCTGAGCAGCACCGGTGATCATGTTCTTGATGTAGTCAGCATGGCCCGGGCAGTCAACGTGGGCATAGTGACGCTTCGCGGTGTGGTACTCAACGTGAGCGGTATTGATCGTGATACCACGAGCCTTCTCTTCAGGAGCCTTATCGATGCTGGAGTAATCCATGAAATCGGCGTCGCCCTTCAGAGCCAGAACCTTGGTGATAGCGGCAGTCAGAGTGGTCTTGCCGTGGTCAACGTGACCGATGGTACCGATGTTGACATGCTCCAAAGAGCGGTCAAATTTTTCCTTTTCAGCCATTGGAAGTATCCTCCTTTAATTCAAACAGATAAAATAGCCTGTTGTAAGGCTATCATACTAGATTTTTCAAGAAAAATCAAGTATTTTGCGCGAATTTGTGCAGAATCAGCCCTTATTGCGCTCGGTCATGATCTTATCTGCAACACTCTTGGGAACCTGCTGGTAATCAGCCGGCTCCATGGAGTACTGGCCACGGCCCTGGGTCTTGGAACGCAGGTCAGTAGCGTAACCGAACATCTCGGACAGAGGAACCATAGCGGTGACACGGGCAGTGCCATCGGTGGATTCCTGGTTCTGGATCGCGCCGCGGCGGCTGTTCAAGTCGCCAATGACGTTGCCCATATACTCGTCAGGAACAACAACGTCAACCTTCATGATGGGCTCCATAATGACGGGATCAGCCTTCTTCATAGCATCCTTGAATGCCATGGAGCCGGCGATGGAGAACGCCATTTCAGAGGAGTCAACTTCATGATAGGAGCCGTCCCACAGAGTGACCTTGACATCCACAACGGGATAGCCAGCCAGAATGCCGGACTTCATCGCGCCCTGGATACCGTTGTCAACAGCGGGGATGTATTCCTTCGGGATAGCGCCGCCAACAATACCGTTGACGAACTCATAACCCTTACCCGGGTTGGGCTCAATCTTGATCTTAACGTGACCATACTGGCCCTTACCACCGGACTGACGTGCGTACTTGGTTTCCTGGTTAGCATCCTTGCGGATGGTTTCACGGTAGGCAACCTGAGGTGCGCCAACGTTAGCTTCGACCTTAAATTCACGGAGCAGACGGTCCACGATGATTTCCAGGTGGAGCTCGCCCATGCCGGCGATGATGGTCTGACCGGTTTCTTCATCGGTCCAGGTACGGAAAGTCGGGTCCTCTTCAGCCAGCTTAGACAGGGCAATACCCATCTTCTCGCTGCCAGCCTTGGTCTTGGGCTCGATGGCAACGCGGATAACCGGCTCGGGGAAGTTCATGGACTCGAGGATGATGGGATGCTTCTCATCGCACAGGGTATCACCAGTGGTGGTGTTCTTCAGACCAACAGCAGCGGCGATATCGCCAGCGTAGCAGATGTCGATATCCTTACGGTTGTTTGCATGCATCTGCAGGATACGGCCGATACGCTCGTCCTGATCCTTAACAGAGTTGTAAACAGTGGTGCCAGCCTCAACGGTACCGGAGTACACGCGGAAGAAGCACAGCTTACCGACATACGGGTCAGTCATAATCTTGAATGCCAGTGCAGAGAACGGCTGATCATCGGAAGAAGCGCGATCTTCTTCCTCGCCAGTCTCCGGGTTGGTGCCCTTGATGGCCTCAACGTCGGTCGGAGCGGGCATATAATCAACGATTGCATCCAACAGTTTCTGAACGCCACGGTTCTTGTAAGAAGAGCCGCAGACAACAGGAACGATCTCGTTGGAAATGGTAGCCTTACGCAGAGCAGCCTTGATTTCTTCCTTGGTCAGCTCTTCGCCTTCCAGGTACTTCATCATCAGCTCTTCGTCGGTCTCAGCAACAGCTTCGATCAGCTTGTCACGATATTCCTGAGCCTGTTCTTTCAGGTCTTCAGGAATTTCCTCAACGCGCACATCATTGCCCATATCATCATAGTAGATATCGGCTTTCATGTCGATCAGATCGATGATGCCGCGGAAAGTGTCTTCCTGGCCGACAGGCAGCTGGATAGGCACACCGTTGGCATGCAGACGATCATGCATCATCTGTACGCAGCGGAAGAAGTCAGCACCCATGGTATCCATCTTGTTGACGTAAACCATGCGGGGAACCTTGTACTCGTCAGCCTGGCGCCAAACGGTTTCAGACTGAGGCTCAACGCCACCCTTTGCGGCCAGAACGGTAACAGAACCGTCCAGAACACGCAGAGAACGCTGAACTTCAACAGTAAAGTCAACGTGGCCCGGGGTGTCGATGATGTTGATACGATGACGGTTCTTTTTGAACAGAGCCGGATCGTGCTGGGTCTCGGTGTGGCTCCAGTAGCAGGTGGTTGCAGCGGAAGTGATGGTGATACCACGTTCCTGTTCCTGCTCCATCCAGTCCATCGTGGCAGCGCCGTCATGAACTTCGCCGATCTTATGGTTAATACCGGTGTAGTACAGAATGCGCTCGGTGGTGGTGGTCTTGCCTGCGTCGATGTGGGCCATGATACCGATATTTCGGGTCATTTGCAGGGATACGTCTCTCGGCGTTGCCATGGCTTAAACCTCCTCAGTAAGCAGATCAATAACGGTAATGCGCGAAAGCCTTGTTGGCTTCTGCCATCTTGTGGGTATCTTCGCGCTTCTTGACGGCGCCGCCAACGTTGTTGGTAGCGTCGATGATCTCGGCGGCCAGGCGAGCGGACATGGTCTTTTCACCACGGCTGCGGCTGTACAGAGTCAGCCAGCGCAGGCCGAGGGTCTCGCGGCGGGCGGGGCTGACCTCCAGGGGAACCTGGTAGGTGGAGCCGCCGACACGGCGGGCCTTAACTTCGAGGCTGGGCATGATGTTTTCCATGGCCTTCTCGAACATTTCGAGAGGATCGTTGCCGGTCTTCTCTTTGACAGTCTCAAAAGCTTCGTAAACGATCTTCTGAGCGACGCCCTTCTTGCCATCCAGCATGATGCTGTTGACCAGACGGGTGACGAGCTTGGAATTGTAAATAGGATCAGCCAGAACTTCGCGCTTTGCGATTTTACCTCTTCTGGGCATCTTTCTTCCCTCCTTCACATTAATGATATCATCGGTACTCGAAAGTTAAAGAAAACTCCCGTTATGCCACAAAAGGGTCAGCTGACCATTTTATGGCGAAAAGATGTTTCCTTACTTCTTGGCACCGGCCTTGGGACGCTTTGCGCCGTATTTGCTGCGAGCCTGGTTACGGTTTGCAACACCCTGAGTATCCAGAGTACCACGGATGATGTGGTAACGGACACCGGGCAGGTCCTTAACACGACCGCCACGGATCAGGACAACGCTGTGCTCCTGCAGGTTATGGCCGATACCAGGAATGTAGGAGGTGACCTCGATACCATTCGTCAGGCGGACACGGGCAACTTTACGCAGAGCAGAGTTGGGCTTTTTGGGGGTCATGGTACGAACAGCGGTGCAAACACCACGCTTCTGGGGGCTGTTCATGGTGGTGTACTGCTTCTTCTGGGAGTTGTAGCTCTTCTGAAGGGCAGGAGCAGTGCTCTTGGTTACCAGGACCTCACGGCCTTTGCGTACGAGCTGGTTAAAAGTAGGCATTTCTTTTCTCCTTTCTTGATTATTCCGCGCAGTTTTTTGCGGGGGTTGTGCTTCCATTTTGGCCGCACTTGACCCCTTAACTCACGCATTTATAATAATAGCGGATAAACCACGCTCTGTCAAGAGTATTCACAAAAAATATTTCAAATAATCGTGCAAGATGCTGATTTTCTGCACTGGGGGTTCTAAGGCAATACCGCACAATTCCCGCCT